>OGYW01002562.1_pt1 | contig 13597 bp, 6 predicted proteins | sample 1576621 | NCBI WGS metagenome assembly OGYW01 (sample SAMEA3541528, study PRJEB24748) | human gut metagenome | biome: human gut; feature: human-associated habitat; material: faeces | place: China | collected 2012 | reverse complement strand
TTGCAGCCATCGCCAACATTCACGGATGTGATGCCTGCCGTGCTTCGTGGCTGACAACTTTCCCGGAAGAAGAACGTAATAAAGCTTCCGAAGCAATGCAGCTATTCAAAGAGGCCAACCGGATGCTCGATCTGCTTGACCGGGATTATGAAGTAAAGACCATCTTCAAGCTTTGCAAGGCAAACTCTGACGGGGATAACCTGATTATTGAGAAAGAAAAAGACCGGTTCATCACTTTTCCTTTACTGCGCCAGCAAACGCCGAAAAGAGACGGTAGTCCTTTTCTTTGTCTAAGTGACTTTATCCGCCCGATCTCTTCCGGCATCCCGGATACCATCGGTGCTTTTGCCTCTTCCATTGATGCGGACATGGAAGGATTGTACGAACAGGACCCTTATAAACACCTGCTTGTCCAAACCCTCTCCGACCGACTGGCAGAAGCAGCAACAGAAAAGATGCATGAATATGTGCGCAAAGAAGCGTGGGGATATGCCAAAGACGAGAATTTAGGCATAGCGGACTTACTGGTCGAAAAGTATCAGGGCATTCGTCCTGCTGTCGGCTACCCGTCTTTACCGGATCAATCTGTCAACTTCCTGCTGGATGAACTGTTGGACATGAAGCAGATAGGCATTTCGCTGACCGAAAACGGAGCTATGTACCCGCACGCTTCTGTTTGCGGGCTTATGTTCTCACACCCGGCTTCCGAATACTTCTCCGTCGGAAAGATTGGAGAAGACCAATTGGAAGATTATGCCCGCCGTCGGGGAAAAAGTATCGAAGAAATGTGTAAGTTTCTGGCAGCTAATCTCCAATAGTCCTTATTCCCCTGTGATTTTTCTCCTTTTCTCACGACTAACTAACCAGAAAAGTAATCATAGATTCCATGAGAGAACAAACAGCAGAGGTTAGCGCCCCTATTGAACAAGAGTTTTTGTCGGTGATCCGCGAATATGAACGGGTGATCTACAAGGTATGCTATCTGTATGCCAATCCCAATGCTCCTCTCAATGATCTGTATCAGGATGTGGTATTGAACCTTTGGAAAGCCTATCCCAAATTCAGAAAAGAATGTAAGGTTTCCACCTGGATTTACCGTATTGCCCTCAACACCTGTATCAGCTTCTATCGTAAAGAAAAGAATGTGCCGGAAATAGTCAGCCTCACCAGAGATACCGACTGGGCCATAGAAGCACACGACCCGATCAACGAAATGTTGAAACAGCTTTATCAGATGATTAACCAACTGGGACAACTCGACAAATCAATTATCCTGCTTTATCTCGAAGACAAAAGTTACGAGGAAATAGCAGAAATCACCGGACTGACGGTTACCAATGTAGCGACCAAACTAAGTCGCATCAAAGACAAACTTAAAAGAATGAAAAAGGAGGAATAAGATATATGGAACTGGAAGAACTTAAAAAATCTTGGAATGCCCTGGATGAACACTTGAAAGACAAAGAGTTCATCAAAGAAGAAGAGCTTGAAAAGCTGATAAGGCATGCGGACAAAGGTATCCATGCCATTGCCAGACTGAACATCAAGCTTATTCTGATTTCTCTGCCGATACTGATCTTATTTTTAGCGGAGGTACTGTTGCACAACAGATTGAACCCGATCTATATCATTATCATTTTCGCATGGATTCCTGCCCTTTGCTGGGATATCGTCACCACCCGTTTCCTCCAACGGACACAAATAGACGAGATGCCTTTGGTAGAAGTAATCAGCCGCGTGAACCGTATCCATCGATGGACCATCAGGGAACGATTGATTGCTATTGCCTTTCTCCTGGTCCTGGCTATACTTTCATTTATCTACTGGCAAGTGTGGCAATATGGAATGGGGATGATCGCTTTCTTCATCCTGTTATGGGGCGGAGGACTGGGATTGATCTTATGGATTTACCGCAAGAAGTTCTTAAATCGTATCCACGAAATCAAAAAGAATTTAAGCGAACTGAACGAATTAATGTAAAAGAATCCAACCTGAATAATTCATACTAAGTAGTAAGGAGTGTGCTTACCCCACCACGGTAAGCACACTTTTTCCATTCACTTTCTTATGTACCTGCACCTGAACAGAAATCCGTTCACTCATCTCCTGCACATGAGAGATTACTCCTATTTTCCGCCCCTGCATCTGTAATTGTTCCAATGCTTCCATCGCTGTACGCAAACTTTCCGCATCCAAAGAGCCGAAACCTTCATCAATAAAAAGAGATTCAACTTTCAGATTATTACTTGACAAGGAAGACAAACCTAAAGCCAGTGCCAAAGAAATCAGGAACGATTCACCTCCTGAAAGAGAGTACACGGTCCGTATTTCATCACACATATCGCAATCTATTACCTGAAGTGCCAACGTATCGGGTACCTGTTGCAGCTTATAGCGTTTAGAGAGATAGGATAAATGTTGATTGGCATGAAGCAGCAACAAATTCAAAGTATAACTTTGAGCAATCACTTTAAATTTCGCTCCATCCGCACTGCCAATCAGTTTATTCAATTTTGCCCAACGTTCGGCAACAGTTTGTTTCTCTGCCAGTTCCTTCGCAATCTGTTCCACAGTCAGTTTATTCTTTGCTTGTTGTAGCAGGCGGGCTTCCATAGTAGAAAGGGCACGTTCTATATTCAGGTTTTCTTCCTGTTGCTTCTTTATTATTTCGGGAAGCAGTTCGGGAGACTCTATCTTTTTATACTGTTCCTGCAACTCTCCTATAGCTAGTGCAATTTGCTTCATCTCTCCTTGCAAACCGGAAAGCCGGTTGTGTACCGCCTCTACTTCTTTACGTGCTTTCTCCAAAGCGAGATTCAGTTCTTTCTCTCTTTTTGCTACGGCAGCTTCCGCTTCATCCGCACTTTTTCCTTTCAATAGCTGCGAACGTTCCTGACGAAGCACATTCAGCGCTTTCTCTATCACTTCAAATCTCTTTAGTTCGGCCGAAGCAGCATTCTGTAAGATTACCAGCTGTTCTTTGGCAGACGATACTTTCTGCATAGCCAAACGACAGAGAGAAACATTCTCACGGAGGGCTTCACAATGTGCACGCATCTTTTTAATTTCTTCATCGCTGCGCTGCCATTCTGCATAAAGATTGCGATATTCCAAAATACGTATTGCCAGTTCCGCCAAACGGTGTTGTATTTGCTCTTCGTTTCCGGCTTCAATCCCTGCTTTATATAATGCTGCCAACTGTTCCGCGATCTGTCCGTCCACCGTTTTTTGATGCGCCAAATCACGTTGCAGAGCAATGCTCCGGTTATTCATCTGCTGATAGTTGGTTGATGCTACATTATACTCCTGCTCTATACTCCGGAAAAGAGTATCTACCACCTCCTGTTCCTGATGATAAGGATGCGCTGTGCTACCGCAAACCGGACAAGCCTCCCCTTCCTGTAATTGCCGGCGCAATGCTTTCACGTCTTTTCCCACTGCCATACGTGCATTTTCGTAAAGACGTTGAGTAACTTTCAATGCGGTTTCTTGCTCCGTCAATTGTTTCAGACAATTGGCCACTTCTTTCTCCAGTCTTTCTATTTCCGTCTTTGCTTTCGTCTGCGTTTCCGTTAATTGCCGGATATTCTGCTGACGAGTCAACTCTTTTTGCAACTTCACCTGTTCTTCGGCCAATAACGGATATCCGAAAGAATTTAAGCGCAACAAACGTTCCTCATTCGTACTGGTAGCGGCAACCAGTTTACTTTCTTCTTGCCGTAGAATCTCTTCCACCTGTTCAAGTTGCAGTGCTTCTTCTATCCCTACATGGCTTAATAAGCGGTTCAGAGAAGAATAAGACACCTGTAATTGTTCCGCAGCCACTCGCATTTTTTGTTCCTGCTCCGCCACCTGCCTGTTAGCCGCTTGTAAAATCTGCTGCGACTGTATATAGCTGCTTTGTTGAGACTGTATCTGTACATCCAATTGACGTGCTTTCTTCAAGTCCGGCTGTATGGCCTCCCATTGTGCCTTAAAATGCACCAATCCTTCCTCTTGGGAAGCCAATGCACCCTGCAGAACTTTCTCCCTAGCCTGTTCCTCCTGTTCTTCCTGCTGCTTTTTCTTACAAAGTTCTTCCTGTATTTTTAATGAACGAACCACATTCAGTTGTTCATTCTGTTCTGCCAGCAGTTTAATCCCTGCCGCACGCTTTTCAGTCGATAGTTCTTTCTCTTTTTGCAGAGCAAGCAGCTCTTCTTCCGGCATCAATTCGATCACATTCATCCGATTCTGAATCAAGGTCACCTCTTCTTGTGCCGCCTTATTCCGGGCATAGACCTCTTGAGAAATCCGGGAATACACACCGGTTCCTGTCAACTTCTCCAGTAATTCTGCTTTTGCCGCCCCTTTTGATTTCAGAAATGTAGCAAAATCATTTTGTGCCAATAATACTGTACGGGTGAACTGTTCATACGTCAGGCCAACCAACTCCACCAACTGAATCAACAACTCTTTCTTGGTACCTTGAAATTCTTTCTCCGTATCCAGTTCTTTCACTTCCAGCGTTTGTGACTGCAAAGAACCGTTTATCTTGTTTCTTGTCCGCCTCACCGACCAACGAGAACGGTAACGCCGTCCGTCAATACCTAAAAAATCGACTTCCGCATAACCATCACTTGTCCCCCGGCGCAGCAAATTTCTAACATCAGACTGATTAATCTGATTGTCTCCCACATCTGCCAGGTTCACATTTTCCACTGAAGTAGCAAAGCGGGGAGCCTTATCATACAATGCCAGGCATAAGGCATCTAATAAAGTAGACTTACCTGCACCGGTAGGTCCTGAAATGGCAAAGATACCTGCAGAATGTAATGGTTCTGCCATAAAATCCACTTCTACCGTTCCTTCTATCGAGGTCAGATTCTTCAATCGTATAGCTAGTATTTTCATTCTTCTTCCTCCTCTTCTTTACGGGTAGCAGCCAAATAGGCCTCTTCAAACAAACCTGTCAGTTCTACAGGCATTTCCACCTGATAAATCTTCTCAAAGGCAGACTGTGCAATCTGCAAGGGAGACATTTCCTGCAACCCCCTCTTCCAGTTTTCATTTTCTTTCGTCGTATTTCCAGTTTCAGTGCGATAGGTAGAAACAATACGCGCCAACCGATAGTTTTTATCTGCCAGTGCATCTTCAATCTCCTGCCGAAGCATGGGTTCCGGTTCCTCCAACAATACCTTTACTTCCAGATATGGGGCTACGGCTTCTGTCTCGGGTAGTTCCTTCAAGGCTTCCAAGACGGCTTCCGGTGAAACAGGTTCTCCGTTCGGGACACTCAACAAAGGTATTAATTTCGGGCATTCCAACCGTTCAATGTCCACCGCACAACCTCCGTCGAAAGTCACCATCACGACTCCATGATGATAATGTTTCTCGGCAAAAGACATCGGAATGGGACTTCCGGCATACCGCACATTCTCTCTTCCGGACACTCGCTGCGCTTTATGTATATGTCCCAATGCCGTATAAGCTATCTGTTCGGAAAAAGTTTCCGGAGATACGCACTCCAGCCCACCAATCACGGTACGCTCGCTATAATCCTTCTCTGCAATTTCCGATCCTGTAGCCTGCAAATGACCGATGGCAAGAATCGCCTGATTCTCCGTCCTTCGCTTCCATAGCCTTTGCAAAAGTTGTGCATAAAGTTCGCGAACTCCCTCCGCATACGGATTGCCTTCCGTTTGCACGGCCGGATAATCTCCCTGACGCAGAAAAGGAACTGCCATGCAAAGCAATTCCACTTCCCCTTTCCGGTTCTTCAGTTCCACAGTCAAATGGTCATAATCGATTTCTCCGCCTTCGAGCTTGCGAACTACCCCTCTGACTTCCGTCCGCATAGCTTGCAACAGAGGCAAAGGAGCCTCCAGGCGTGCTGCCGAATCATGATTGCCGGCAACAATGACAATCTGCAAATACGGATTCTCTGCTGTCACCCGATAAATAAACTGATAATACATGCTTTGGGATGCTGCGGAAGGGTTGGAAACATCAAAAACATCTCCGGCTATAATCAATGCATCAATCTCTTTCTGACGAATTTCTTCTGCCAGCCAATTCAGGAATACTCCATGTTCTTCCGTGCGATCATAACCAAAAAAGGTTTGTCCCAGATGCCAGTCGGCAGTATGTAATATACGTATCATAATTTTGTAACTATCTCTAATAACAAGAGGCAAAAATAACACAATCAAAAAGATTATATCACATCTGCCTCTCTTTTTTACCAATAATCATGTATATTTGCAGGATAAAAATCCAACCCTATGAAGATACTGTATTATATTTATCAGATTTGCATCGCTTTGCCTATTTTATTAGTGTTGACCATCCTCACGGCAATCGTCACTATTGTAGGTTCTCTCTTGGGAGGAGCCCACATCTGGGGATATTATCCGGGGAAGATTTGGTCACAATTAATTTGTCTGTTTCTATTGATTCCCGTGAAGATTGAGGGACGTGAAAAGTTGCATGACAAGACTTCCTATATTTTCGTACCTAACCATCAGGGTTCATTTGATATTTTCCTTATTTACGGCTTCATCGGAAGAAACTTTAAGTGGATGATGAAAAAAAGCCTGCGCAAACTGCCGTTTGTAGGAAAAGCCTGTGAAAGTGCAGGACATATCTTTGTAGACAGATCTGGTCCTAAAAAAGTATTGGAAACAATCCGGCAGGCAAAAGACTCATTGAAAGACGGGGTTTCTCTCGTAGTCTTTCCTGAAGGAGCGCGTACATTTACAGGACACATGGGATACTTTAAGAAAGGCGCTTTCCAGTTGGCTGATGATTTACAGTTGGCGGTTGTACCCGTCACCATTGACGGCTCATTCGAGATTCTGCCACGCACAGGCAAATGGATACACCGTCATCGCATGATTCTGACTATTCACGAGCCTATTCCTCCCAAAGGGAAAGGAATGGAAAATATCAAGGCAACCATGGCAGAGGCCTACGCTGCGGTTGAAAGCGCCCTGCCGGAACAATACAAGGGAATGGTGAAAAACGAAGATCAAGACCGATAGTCAGTACATAATCTTATATAAATATGGGGATGCTCACGCACCCCCATATTCCTAACCAGTTTTATGCATCAAACTATTAAATTAAGAAATTCAGATATTTAGATGTTTTGCAAGGTTATGGTTTGGTTTGACATCATTTGTAATTCTTGAAAAGTCAAATTAAAACTTTTATAAATTTCCTTTTCTAAATTCTCTAATGAGAAAGATTCATTTCTGACACCATTAATCTTCCCTCTAAACCGATTGTTATAATGCTTGCGGAATGTATCCGGAGTAACCAGACCTCCCAAGCCATAATCACCCACTACAATCACCGGCTTTCGGTGCAATACCCCTTCGTAAGCGGTAATCCCCGCACCAATAATCAAGTCGGCTTCTTCAATCAGTTTACCGATCTCACTCTCGGAGGATATATAATCCACCTGATACTCTGAATATTTACTTAATAGAATTCCTATCCGTAACCTGGTGCGAGAATTTGCTATTCCGACAACAATGCTGGCTTTTTGTTCTATTAACTGCAATTCGTCACCTCTCAAAGAAGAGGCGGCAGATAATTCATTAGGATTTTTCATATAGCTATTTGGTTTTTGTTGTGTCAAAAGTACAGCATGCATCCGAAAACACAAAAAAAGTCACCCGGACAAAATCAGTGCGCCTGATTTTTCGTAAGCACTTACATTTCAATCAAATACAGATTAGCGTTCTATTAATGACCCGTGCGGCGCATTCTGGCCCTGGCGGAACCGTGGCTGCGCCATCTGGGACTGCCCGGAACACGCGCTTCGGAAATTCCGTTCGGTCTGTCCGTCAAACAGTATGAGATCGCGCGGCTCGCCGCCGAGGGACGCACCGGCCCGGAGATCGCATGCCGCGTGGGCCTCGGCCTCAACACCGTCAAAACGCACCTGAAGACTGTGTACCGGAAATGCGGCGCAAACAACCGCCCGGAACTGAGAAGACTTCTCCACGGGGAAAAATAGCGAAATCGTCGCAACAGACGGGCGAAGGAAGGAGAAGCGGACTGATACACGCTTCGCCTTATCCTCAGTATGGCCCCTGAAGAGACGTTTGTACTGTTTATTGTCCTTTGTGCCCTTTCAAAATACAATGAGGTGCGACTCGCTCAACGGCATCCTGGTATCACCCCAAAAGGGTGAGACGCAGAAATTATTTGCTTTTTTTCCCAAAAGGAAACATAAACTGACATAAATACCTTTTTGCCCGTAATCATCGGATGTCTTCCATGCCGCGTGTTCCGCTTCACCATCCGCCGTCCTTCCGCCGTCATCCTTTGACGGTGGGCCGGGTTGCGTGTAAGCAAGGAACGTGGCTGGCGGAAGCGGCCCTGAACGCAAGCGCGTTCCGGTCCGCTTCTTGCTACACACAGCTCATCGCCCATCCACCGCGCTCGCGTCCAGGCGTAGCGCGGCTTTCCGCGTTTCCACTCCGTCCAAAAACATGGCCTTGCCCCTTCTCGGGGTGAGGCCTTTTGCGTTGCGCGCCGTTTGCCGCAAGCCGCATCCTTCACCCTTACAACATGAGGAGGCTACCTATGACGCATAGATTCCGCTTTACCTGCACAAGGCTTCTTCCAGCCTGCGCGCTGGCCGCCCTGCTGGTTGGGCCGCCCGGCTTTGCGCCTTCGGCCAACGCCGCTGACGTTACCTACCCCGGCTCAAACCTTGACAAAGGCCCCCTCTGGAATATCGGCAACAGCCTTTTTCCTGCGGGGAGCCTCAGCGACAATGTGGTCACCATCAACAGCGGCAATGTGGGCGGCGACGTTTATGGCAATGACGTGGACGCCGCGTTCAGCCCGGTCAGCAATAATACGGTCATTCTGTCGGGCGGCTCGGTCGGCGGCGACATCCTGGGCGGAGCCAACAATGGTGCCGTGACCGACAACAACGTCTCCATCTCCGGTTTCGGTTCAGTATTAGGCAGCGTCTATGGCGGCTACGGCGCTGCAGAGGGAACCGTAAACGGAAACGACGTCTCCATCTCCGATTCTGGTTCCGTAACCGGCAACGTCCTCGGCGGCTACAGCCGCTCGGTAAATTCTCATGTTATCGGGAACACAGTTACCATCAGCGGCGGAACCGTAAGAGATATCTACGGCGGCCAAAGCGGTAAGGGGAACGCTCTGAATAACCGCGTGACGTTGGACGGCGCTGCATCCCAAGCAAACGTCATTTACGGCGGACGCGTGGAACAGGGCACTGCCCGGGAAAACGCCGTTGTCATGAAAAACGGCAGCGTGACCTTGGGAATTTTTGGTGGCATCGCCACCGTTGACGGCGGGCAAGCTCAGGACAACCACGTGACCATGAGCGGCGGTGCAGTGGGGGAACATCTCATCGGCGGTTACGTGCAAAACGGCAACGGCGCTGCCACGGGCAACAGCGTCATCTTCAACGGCGGCAGCGTGACAGAAAATGTCTATGGCGGGCGGAGCGTAAACGGCCCTGCACAGAACAACAGCGTGACCATGACAAACGGTTCCGCCAAGTGGCTACTGGGCGGTTACAGCAACAGCGGCGATGCGAGCGGCAACCGTGTGGAGGTCAGCGGCGGCACATTGAGCGGCGGCGTCAACGGCGGCGAAACGACCAGCGGCAATGCCACAGGCAACAGCGTCGACTTCTCCAATGTAACGGCAACATATGTACAGGGCGGCTACAGCGGCTCCGGCAGCGCCACGGGCAACAGCCTGGCCATCCGCAGCGGCACGGTACAAAACAACGCCTTCGGCGGCTATGTGGACAGCGGCAGCGGCGAGGCTTCGGGCAACAGCGTCACCTTCAACGGCGGAAGCGTGGCAAATAACATCTACGGGGGGATGAGCGCAGCCGGCCTTGCACAGAACAACAGCGTGACTATGACAAACGGTTCCGCCAAGTGGCTGCTGGGCGGCTACAGCGCCAACGGCAATGTCATCGGCAACAGCGTTAACGTCAGCGGCGGCACGCTGACCGGCGTCAGCGGCGGCGAATCCAATTCCGGCAGTGCCACGGGCAACATAGTAAGCATCAGCGGCGGGACGGTCCAAAGCAACGTCAATGGCGGTTTTGTTGCCTCGGGTAGCGGCAAGGCCACGGGCAATATTGTGAACATTTCCGGTAATGCTGACCTGAGCGGGGCGGTCGTGGCGGGCGGTTCCTCTCCGGACGGCGACGCCTTCACCGACAATACGCTGAACAAAAACAGCGACGCCACGGTAAATATCGCACGAAACTTTGCATCAGTAAATTTTGGCTACAGCGGAACCGCCAACATTGGGGAGCTGGATAGCACGCCGACCGGCAGCGCACTCTCCGGCGTGACAGTGAACACCAATGCCAACAACGTGTCCTTTGACGGCGTTATTTCCGGTTCCGGCTCCATGACCAAAGCCGGCGCGGGAACGCTGATTCTTTCCGGAACCAACACCTATTCCGGCGGCACCACGATCAGCGCCGGAACCCTGTCCATAGGCTCCGACACCAATATCGGCAGCGGAACCAACACCATCGGCAACAAGGGCACGCTGCTGCTCTCCGGCAACGGGACATACACCAATGACTGGACGCTGAGCGGTGCGGGCAGCGCCATTGCAACGGACAACAACAATACGCTCTCCGGCGTTTTATCCGGCAACGGCGGCCTGACCAAGACCGGCACGGGTACGCTGACGTTGACCGGGAACAATACCTATGCTGGCGGTACGGCCATCAACGACGGAACCCTGAAGGGCAACATCGCCAGCGGCACGGATTTGAGCATCGCCGCCAGCGCCACCTATGACGGCGACAACAAGGCTCGCTCCGTGGGTGACCTCAACGGCGGCGGCAACATCTTCAACACCGACGGCCTCACCGTCCAGAGCGGCACGTTTGGCGGCGTCATCGACAACAGCAACACCAGCCTGACCAAGACCGGCGCGGGCACGCTGACCCTTTCGGGAACCAATACCTACACCGGCATGACCACGGTACGGAGCGGGGCGTTGGCCCTGGGCAGCGATCTGACATCCAATCAACTCACTCTATACGGCGGCACGGTATTCGACCGGGGAAGCCACAACCACAACCTGGACAACGGTATCCTGAGTGTCAATGGGGCCAACGGCCAGAGCGCCATGTACAAAGGCGATCTTTCCGCTAGGAACGCGACCCTCAATTTCATCTCTCCGGTACATCCTACGCAGCCCCTGCTGCGCGTCACCGGCGATGCGGACGTCTCGGGCAGTGCCTGCAATGTGGGACTGGCGGGCGGTACGTCCCTGGCCTCCGGGTCTACCCTGACCCTGCTGGAGGTCGATCCGGACAAAACGCTCACGGCCAACAACTTGCAGCGCGGCAACGGGATTGTGCAGATCGGTTCCACCGTGGCGCACGACATCACTGCGGATGTGAATCTTGACCCGACAACAAGACGGCTGAATGCCGTCACCGCTCAAGTCAGCCCCGGTAGAGCCACGGATCAGTCCAAGGCCCTGTCCGAAAGCTTCCTCGGCGGACTGGCCCTGAACCTGCAAGGCGCGGACCTCGTGGCGGGCCGGGGCATGGATTCCGCCGTGCGGGCCTCCTCCGGTACGGACGACGCGGAAAGGCACGGCTTTGCCGGGTTCGGCGCGCTGTCCGGCGGTTCGTTGCGCTACAACACCGGCTCGCATCTGGACATGAACAGCCTTTCCCTGCTTACCGGCCTGGCCTGGGGAATCGACCTTGCGCCGGGCCGCCTGACCTTGGGCGCATTCTTTGAATACGGCAACGGCTCTTACGACACCCACAACTCCTTCACGAACGCCGCTTCCGTAGACGGCGACGGCAATGCCTACTATCTGGGCGGCGGCATTTTGGCCCGCATGGACTTCGTCAATATTGGGCCGGGCCGCTTCTACGCCGAAGCCAGCGGACGCGCGGGCAAGACGCACAACGAGTACGACAGCTCGGATTTGCGCGACGCAGCCGGACGCAAGGCGGACTACGACAGCAGTTCTCCCTACTATGGCCTGCATTTCGGCACGGGCTACGTCTGGAACATCAACGATGCCGCCACCCTTGACCTGTACGGCAAGTACTTCTGGACACGGCAGCAGGGCGACAGCGTGGGCCTGTCCACCGGCGAACATCTGAGTTTCGACGACATCAACTCCAGCCGCCTGCGTTTCGGCGGGCGCTTCGCCTATATCCTGAACGAACACGTCGCTCCGTACATCGGTGCGGCCTGGGAACACGAATTCGACGGCAAGGCACGGGCCAAGACCAACGGCTTCGACATCGACGCCCCGAACCTGCGCGGCAATACCGGCATCGGCGAACTGGGCCTCTCCCTCACGCCCTCCGCTGACCTGCCCCTGACCGTGGACCTGGGCGTGCAGGGCTACACCGGCAAGCACGAAGGCGTGACCGGCAGTCTGATGGTGAAGTGGGAATTCTGAGCGTCTGCAAAGGGGAGCGTCCGTTTTTTGTGTACGCACACAGCTTTAAACATCTCTTCAACTGCACACTCTGGAAAGGATAAAAAGGGGAACAAGCATCTATACTATCAAAAATTTCATCTACAACAATTCTCTTGAAGACTTAATATCGGCTGTGTCTGCTTCAGAAAAAATTCAAATGGTATGTAAACACCCAAAGGTATGTGCATCATATTTTAGACTACGGATAGTTCGTGTGAGGTTATACGCAGTACACTCCAATACTTCGTAGGGGAACAAATTTATTCTCTTGGAGCAATTTCTACTATGCGGCGCGGTGTCGGCAACGGCGAATCGCGCCGCTTTTTTGCGGCATCCAATCCGAACCGGAATAAGGCCGTCCCGCTGAAAAAATTTCAAAAACCAATAATTCTACCACTCCTCCGCAAAAATCCACCGTGTTACTGCGATTATGTACGCACTTTTGTGTGCTGAACCACCATCGAGAGGATTCATTATGCGGAATCTCACCAGACAACAGCGATAAATCGTGGAGATGCTGGCGAAAGGATTTCCCCTCAAAAATTATTGCAGGGAATCTCTCCATCGAGGTGGCTACGGTATATTGGCATTTGGCAGCAATTCGAAAAGCCTTCGGCGTTCATAGCAACATTGAGCTGTTGCATCACCTCAATGAGGAACCGGAGGCGAGTATATCTACTATTCGACTGACACCGCGCGGCAGGGAAGTTTTTGAACTCGCTATGAGCGGTCTGAGCATCAGAGAAATCAGTAAACGTCTTGGAATCAGCTACAGCGGCGTCCTTCGGCACAGGGAAAAAATGCTCCTGGCGAACGAATGTAACCCTATGTTGGAATTGATTGCAACATATCGTGGGACATATCCAAATCGTCAATTGTGAGGTCCATAACATGGAAATTGAAGGCCGCACCATCATACTTTCCACGCCGGAAGAACTGCTTCCTCTCATTACACAAGCCGTCCGTACCGCCGAGCAGGGGAAAACGGCGGATGCCCCCGACTTGCCGGGCAAAAAACTGCTTGCCCCGAAAGATGTGGAAAGAGAATTCGGCATTCACCAGAAGACGCTCGCCTACTGGCGTATGGAAGGCGCCGGTTCTCGTCTTCGGTCAGGTCGTCGACCGGCAC
>OGYW01002542.1_pt1 | contig 13677 bp, 13 predicted proteins | sample 1576621 | NCBI WGS metagenome assembly OGYW01 (sample SAMEA3541528, study PRJEB24748) | human gut metagenome | biome: human gut; feature: human-associated habitat; material: faeces | place: China | collected 2012 | reverse complement strand
AATCAGTCTGAAAAATATCTGCGTAAGCATTATTACAGGTATAGATATTCAGCACCTTCGGGCAGTTCTGTCGTATCCTTTCCGCAACCGGCCAGCAGGAGCGCGAGCAGCGCGAGTCGGAAAATAGGTTTGTGTTTCATAACGTCAGGTTCGAATTGGCTGTTTGTAATTCAATACTCGTCGTCCGCATAATCCACCGGGCCCGGCCCGAGTTCGCTGCCGTGCGGCTGTGAAATCGCGAATCCTGCTTCGGCCGCAATTACGAGTATCTCCAATTCCGGCTTTGTGTATGCTGCTTTCATCAGATTCGGTTTATAGATAAATCGGGACGGTATCCTGCTCCGTCCCGATCTGAAAAATTATTATATCGAAATTATTCGACCGTATAGGTGAAATCCGCGAACTCTACGTGGTAAGATCCTGCGGTAGATAGTATCTTGATCATGAGACGCTGTCCGTTGGTGACCGTAAACGTATGGGTCTGCGTACCGGATTTGCACTTTTGGTCGTTGCCGTTCAGGATGTTGTTCCTGTCGCGGAGCCACGATTCGGTGATCGGGCCGTTGCCCGTTACGCCGATCCTATACTCAATATTGCCTATACGGTTGGTCGCTACCTCGAAGGATACCTTCACGGTTTTCGAACCCTCGCACTGGATCGGGGCCGTCACGAAAGCGCCGTTGTTTGCGTTGTTGAAGCCCGCAGGAACCTGCAGCTGGATGCGGTTCTTCTTGAGTTTGTCGTCGCCGTTCTTGTCGCTCTTGATCTCTGCCTGGTAAAAATACCAGTCATTGAAAATTCCTTCCGGGTCGTATTGGGAATCGACCGTGTAGAATCCGTTGTCCTGATAGGTATGCGTACCGTACTTCTGGTCGATGGCATCGGGTACGGTGATCGTCACCGTTTTCTTGTTGCAGGGTACGCTCATCGTGTAGTGGTGGTTGCGCTTCAGGCCGGCCAGCGTGAACGACTTGTCCGAGTAGGTCAGCCCGTCGGTAGTCATTACCTTCACGGTCATGGTCGAGTGGATGCCCACGGGGAGCAGGCCCACTACGAACTCTTTCCGGTTCGTGGGAACTGCGATCGAATTGGTTACGGACGATGCCGTGAAGTTCTCCAGGGCGTCGATCGTACCGGAGGTCGGCAATACGTTGCTGTCGGTCTCCAGGATGACTTTCTTGGGCGTTTCGTTCGCACCCAGTCCGAGCGAGATCTTGATGCGGGCCATCAGCGGTTTGAACGTGAAGTGTACGGGCAGTTGGGTCGTCGCCTCGTTGATTTCGAACGGCTCCTCCCAGATGTTCGTATACATGAAGTCATAGGCAGCCAGGTTGTCCGTGCAGTATTCCGATCCCCAGGTGTGCTTGAAGGTCTTGTTCACGGCGTCGAACGTGGCGTTGCAGTCGTACGGATAATAAGCCGCCGCCAGCGAGTAGGAACCGATGGGCACCTCGCCCGAGAACGTCGTGGTCGGGCCCGACTTGTCGGCCGTGAACTCGCATGTCATCGTCGCAGCTCCGTCGTAGAGGAGCACGGCGACTTTGTCGCCGGCCACCCAGTTGGTCGTGGTGCCGTCGATGGAAGTACGGGTCTCCCCGGAAACCATCTCCTCGGGGATGGTTACCTGGACATACTTTTTCGGGCAGCCGGCCGGAGCCGTATCGTCCTTGCTGCACGCGGCCATGCCGACCGTTGCGAGCATTGCTATAACGAATAATTTTTTCATGGTGCATTTTCTGTTTTTGTCGTTAATTCCCAATGGATGCGTCGCTATTCGTAGTCATCGTAAGAGAGCGACCTGGTTCCGCCCAGCTCACCGCCGTCGGTTCCCGGTTCGATGCTGCTGCTTGCCGCGAATCCTTTTTCCACGCATACGGAGATCAGGTACAGCTCCGGTGCTTCGTAAGTCATAGTTTGTTTTTTCATGGTCTTTTTTATTATGTGTAGTTGCTTTTATTCCATGTCCGTTTCGGGTTGGCGCTACGCCCTTACGCAGAGCACGCGCATGCCGCGCTGCACCCCCGCCGCGGACAGGCATATTTCGACGATGCCTGTCCTTTGTCCCGTTCGGTGGATCCGCTGCAGTTCCGCTTCGACGCGCGCCTCTTCCGCTTCGGGAAGCTGCCGTCCGACCCATAGGCCGGGTTTGCCGGAGGCGTATACGCGAACCCGGCCTTCTTCCAGGTAGGCGAGCAGGTAGTGCGGCGCCCGGCCGGATCCGGTGGTTTCGCCCGCTGCGGTCGATGTCTCTGTCCGGGGCATGCGGTAAAGTCCGTTAGGGTTTGCCAATCTCCATTTGTCTTGCTTATTCCACGATTACGGCGCGGTTCAGTTCCGGCTCTGCGAACCGGTTGTTGGTGTCGCCTTCGGCTTTCTTGACCAAACGGGACGGGTCGATGCCGTACTTGTCCTTCAGGAGGTTGTAGACATACTCCATGCGCTGTTCGCTCAGCCGCTGGTTGATCTCTTTCGTGCCGGTATCCTTGTCTGCCGAGCCGATCAGCGTGAAGGTCTTGTCCTTGTCGGCCTTCATGGCATTCTTCACGTAGAATTCGAGGTTGGTCAGTTCTTTCTTGTCGAGCGTGGCCTTGCCGATCTTGAAGAAGAGCGCTACGGGCGATGCGGATACCTTCTGCGCGGCAACTACCTTGGGCGGCATGTTGCGCAGCTTCTCGTTCTCGTTGCTCAGTTCCGAATTCTGCGATGCGAGTTCTTCGTTGGTGTTTTCGAGCCGCCTGATACGATCCAGGTACGACGTGTAGTCCACGGGCTGAGCCTGCGAGGCTCGCTTGAAGCCGCGGCGGTTCAGGTTGAACGACAGCCCTGCCGTTACCGAGAGCATACCTTCGCCGATGCGGCCGCCGCCCACGCCGTCGAAACGCTGGTTGACCAGCAGGCAGCGAGCTTCGAGCGTCAGGTCGAGCAGATCGCAGAGGCGCACTACGTTCAGCAGACCTGCGTCGAAGCCGATTTCGTTGTCGTGGGTGCCGTTGCCGTAGGAACGCGCCCAACCCACTCCGACGAAGGGTACGAAATTCCAGGTGCGGGTCTGCTTGTAGCCGCTCACGGCGTTCGAGAAGTTCCACATTGCATCGGCATGCAGGTACGACACGCCGAATTTCTCCTTGAACATGCTGCCGTCGGCACCCTTTGCGTATTTGGTGCCTGCGGTCGTCCACCCTTTGGCCTGCAGGCCGGAGTATCCGACGCGTGCGCCGACCGAGGGCGTGAACCATTTTCCGACATGGACGTCGAGTGCCGGGGCCATGCGTTTGCCGAATTTGCCGTAGGAATCGTGTTCGCCGAAATAGATATTTACACCGCCGGCGACGCCGACGAAGATGTTGTCGAAAAAGCGGTTCGTTTCATAGGGGCCGCGCACGATGCGGTTCTGCGCATCGCGATTGCCGTTTTCCTGTGCCGTGGCTGTAAGGCTGACGATGATAAAGAGGGCAATAAGATAGAGGCGTTTCATGTTTGAATGTTTTAGTGATTAGAAATTTCCCGGTATCTATGGTCTCGTTGCGAGTCCGTTATTCGTGTTATCTGCCGTGTCCGGTACATGTGGCAGGCTACGGCTACCGCCAATGCCGGGGCGGCGATTGCCGGTAGCGACAGGATGAAAATGGTCGGTGGTTGTTTGTTTTTCCATGAATGTGTTTTTGTTCGCTGACGTGAGGGGGCTAAAGCGAGCCTGTTCCTGTCTCCCCTGTGACCTGGGGCGTTGCCTGCGGCAACCGGAACCGGCTTTGCCTGAACAGGGCGGGTGATTCCAATTCTTCTATGTATATCTTTGATAGATAGGTTTGAATGAGGTTGTCGTACTCCTTGCACACTTTCTGGAGGGGCTGCATCGTGCGTGTATTTTCGTATGTCCAGAACGTGTGCGAGACTTCATGCATGCCACCGTCCAGCCTGCGGATCAGGTCGTACAGCGTCGGGCGGTGGTTCGGGTTCCATTGGTAGAAGGTTCTTCCCGACTGGAATACGCAAATCAGGTAGTCCGTTTTGGCCGCCAGTTCCCGTAAAGTACGGCGGTACATATAGGTGTCCGTATCGGGGCCTACACATGCAGCCTGCAACTCGCGTCCTTTCATCAGGGGAGTCCCTGCTTCCGACGCCTTGTGCAGTACGAGCAGTATCTTTACCGCCCACAGGATTCTTGCGGAAAACATCGAATGTAAATTGTTAGTAACCAGTGGCTTGTGTGCATTGTTCGTGACCCATTATTACCAATAATGGGTCTCTTTTGGCGTATGTGCTTGGTTACCAGTCGGTAAATACGCTGTTTGGACACTTTCCCGAAGGCATGGTGGGGGCTTTCAGGACATTTTCGGTCTGTCCGGATGAAAAAGATAAATAAAACGATACAATATTCTTATTTTCAGTTTATTACGCTGAGGTGTGCGTTTTTTCCTCCTGAAAAATTTGGTTATGAATATAATTAATTCTATTTTTGCAAATGAATTGAAACGTCTATAATACAACTTATTACGATTTCAAGATACATTATTGGTAATAATGGGTCTTGATTTTTTTGTTGCCTGTTTCTATTCCTTCTAACCAAAAAATCCGGATATTTTACGAAACCGCCTTTTACTGTAGGTCGATGATTTTTCGATTGGCTTTGTCGATGATGTTGTGGTCGAGTTGTGCGAGATAGATGCGCGTCGTCCGTTCGGACGTGTGTCCCATCCCGGCGCTGATCACCGTGAGCGGTGTGCCGCAATCACGGGCCAGAGTTGCCCATGAGTGTCGTGCGACATAGAATGTCAGCGGTTCCGGGATATTGAGCAGGACTCCGATTTTTCGGATAAATTTATTCAGCTCGCGCTGCTGCTGGCGGTAATTGTCATAGCTGTCGTCTTTTGCCAGTACGGGGAGTATATAGGGCGAAGCATTGCTATAACGGTCGATGATGTGCTGCAGCTGCGGCTCGATGCGCATCGAGAGCATCTGCCCCGTTTTGTGGCGTGCATAGGTCAATACGCCGTCATGGATGTCGCTGTTGCGCAGGTAGACCATATCTACGAACGACATGCCGCGGGTGAAGAAACTGAACATGAAGATGTCGCGTGCGAGGGAGTACTTGGGATGCAGCGCCGAGAAGTCGGCCGTGCATATCCGTTTGATGGTTTCGCGTGACAGCGCCCGTTTGCGCGTTACGGTTTGCCTGACGGTCAGATGGGTGAAGGGATTTGGGAACGAGGCCGGTATGAGCCGTTTTTTTACGGATCGGTTGTAGACTGCCCTCAGGTTGCGCAGGTGGAACGTCACCGTGTTGGTTGTCACGCCCCGTGCCCTGAGCCAGCGTTCGTAACGCTCTGCCCAGCGGGCCGAGAGGTGTTGCGACGTCAGGTGCTGGCCGTCGAGGAAACTCAGCAGCAGCCTGTATGACGACCGGTAGTTCGCAGCCGAGCCTTTGCGCCCGGCTTTCTCGTAGTCGGAGATGTGTTTCGAGAAACACGACATGAAGTCGAATTCATAATTACGGGTGCGTGTCATCCTGGCCGGGTATGGCCCGACAACCGGATGCCGCCCCGTAAAGGCGGAATCTGGCGAATACATAATCAAGTAAATTTAATAAGAAGAGTTGGTCACTGGGTGCAAAGATACAAAATTATAGCCAATTATCCGCATTTATGTCGATGATATTGTGTGCTTTAGTGGCCTTTGAAGCGTATTTGCAGGGACTGTCATTTATATATAATATACTGATAATGCAATATTTAATGCCCGGATTTGCCTCCGGATCCACCTCCTGTTTTATTTATCTGAAATTTAGCGGACTAAATGAAATATTCACCCCGGAAACCGGTTTCCGTCGCGGTCATGTCCGGCACGGTAACGGTTTATGATGATTATTCGCTTTCGGCCTCCCCTCCCCGCTTCCTGCCGGATACGAAAAAGCCGCTCCCCTGTCAGGAGCGGCCATGGAGGAGGTATGGGGGCTGCTGCCGTCAGCCGCACATATAGACGCATCCGTAAATCAGCCCTGCGGCGAGTGCGCCCAGTACGGGCCCCGTTACGGGTACCCAGCTGTAACCCCACCCGCTCGTGCCCTTCCCCCTGATGGGCAGGATGCTGTGGGCCACACGCGGAGGCAGGTCGCGCGCCGGGTTGATGGCATAGCCCGTCGTGCCGCCCAGCGACATGCCGATGGCCATGATGAGCATCGTCACGGGCAGGCTTCCGAGGCTTCCCATCCCGATTTCGGGGGTGTTCTGTTCGTTGCCGATGGCCAGGATCACGAACACCAGCAGGAACGTGCCGAGGAATTCGCAGAAGAGGTTGCGCGGCTTGTCCATGATCGCGGGCATGGTGCAGAATACGCCGAGCTTGGTCGCCGGGTCGTCCGTGGCGTCGAAGTGGTCTTTGTAATAGACATAGACCAGTACGGCCCCGCAGAAACCGCCCAGCAGCTGTGCCGCGATGTACCCGGGCACGAACGCCCACGGGAACGACCCCGCCACGGCCAGCCCGACCGAGACCGCGGGGTTGAGGTGCGCCCCCGAATAGGGGCCCGCGATCAGCACGCCGCACATCACGGCCAGGCCCCACGCGATTGTGATTACGGCCCATCCGCCGTTAAAACCTTTCGATTGTTTCAGTACCGTCGATGCGACGACCCCGTCGCCCAGCAGTACGAGCACCAGTGTCCCGATGAATTCGAACAGGCACTTGGTAAACAGTGTGATTTCCATAATCCCGGTATTTTAGTCTTTGCTGTTGCGCAGTACCCTGCGTACGGCGTCTTCCCACCCTGCGACGGCCTTCCCGATCTGCGAGCGGTCGGCCGTGGGTTCGAATACGTGCTCCGCCTGCCATTGCTGGCGGATTTCGTCGATGCTTCCCCAGTAGCCTACGGCCAGTCCGGCCAGGTAAGCCGCACCCAGCGCCGTGGTTTCCGTCACGCCCGGGCGTATGACGCGCGTGTCCAGCAGGTCGGACTGGAACTGCATCAGCAGGTTGTTGCGCGCCGCGCCGCCGTCGACCTTCAGTTCCCGGAGCGTGATGCCCGAGTCGCGCTGCATGGCGCCCACGATGTCCAGCGTCTGGTAGGCGATCCCCTCCAGCGCCGCGCGGGCGATATGCGCGGCCGTCGTGCCGCGGCTGATGCCGCTGATGGCTCCCCGGGCATACTGATCCCAGTACGGGGCCGCCAGCCCCGTGAGCGCCGGCACGAAATAGACGCCGTTGGTGTCGGGTACCGAAGCGGCCAGGGCTTCGACTTCGGACGACGAGCGGATGATCCCCAGCCCGTCGCGCAGCCACTGCACGACCGACCCGCCGACGAAGATGCTCCCTTCGAGCGCGTAGTCGACCTTGTCGCCGATCTTCCATGCGATGGTCGTCAGTAGGTTGTTCGACGACGTGATGGGCTTTTCCCCGCTGTTCATCAGCAGGAAGCACCCCGTGCCGTAGGTGTTTTTCACCGACCCGGGCTCGACGCACATTTGCCCGAACAGCGCTGCCTGCTGGTCGCCCGCGATGCCCGCGATGGGTACCTTGTGGGCGAAGATCGTGGTCTTCGTCGCGCCGTATACCTCGCTCGACGACTTCACCTGGGGCATCATCGAAGCGGGGATGCCGAACAGCCTCAGCAGCTCCTCGTCCCATTGCAGCGTATGGATGTTGAAGAGCATCGTGCGCGAGGCGTTGCTCACGTCCGTCACGTGCACCTCGCCGCGCGTGAGGCGCCAGATGAGCCACGAGTCGACCGTGCCGAACATCAGTTTGCCCTTCTCGGCACGCTCCCTCGCCCCGGCCACGTTGTCCAGGATCCATTTGATCTTCGTGGCGCTGAAATAGGCGTCGACGATCAACCCCGTCCTTTCCCGGATGAATTCGGTCTGCCCCTCGGCCTTCAGCCGGTCGCAGTACTCCGAGGTGCGGCGATCCTGCCAGACGATGGCGTTGTAGACCGGTTCTTCGGTCTCCGAATCCCACACGATCGTGGTCTCCCGCTGGTTGGTGATGCCGATGCCCGCGATGTTCAGGCCGTTGATGTCGATGGACGCGATCGCCTCGGCGATCACCGAAGCCTGCGACGACCATATCTCGTGCGGGTTGTGTTCCACCCATCCCGGCTTGGGGAATATCTGCGTGAACTCCCGCTGTGCCATCGAGCATATCTGCCCTTTCCGGTCGAATACGATCGCACGGGAACTGCTCGTCCCCTGATCCAATGACAAAATGTACTGTTCCATATATTCGAGTTGTTATAGATGCGTCGTTGCCGCTTTTGTCCGCATTCCGTTCCCGTGCCGGAGACTACCCTGCGGCGGCCTTTACAAATCTATAAAAAATATCCGGGATTCGAAACGAAAGCGATAAGTTTTTTTTTCGAAACCTTCCGTGGGGCGTTCCCTATCCTCCTCTCCAATCCGCCTTCTTCAGTCGCTTTTCCCGTACGCTTTCTCGTGTCGCCTTGCCGCCCTCTCCCGTCCGCCGTGTACCTATATACATATATAATCCCCGCAAAACCCGGTGGCTTTGCGGGGAATTCCCCGGCGTTGCGGGAGGGCTCCCGGCCGGGGCGCTTGCTGGGCTATCCCTTCCGCAGCAGATGCTTCGACAGAAATTTGCGCACCGGTTCGTCGTACAGCCTCAGGCACAGCCATGCCAGGATTACCGAACCGAAGAAAAGTGCCAGGGCACCTGGCAGCGACTCCCGGAACGTGAGGTCGCCGTTCTTGACCCAGGCGTAGTAGAGGTATATGAAGGGATAGTGCACCATGTAGAGGGGATAGGATATGTCCCCCAGGAATTTGCACACCCGGGCGGTGACTTTGTCGGTGGTCTTGCCCGACGCCCCGAGAAAAACCAGCAGGGGGAAGGCGACGACGGCGCAGAACGTATCGTACAGTCCGTTCATCCACAAATTCTCACTGCCGCCGATGCGCGGAACCGACAGCAGGGCGACGACGCACAGGCCGCATATCCAGAAGGCGCCCCGGATATGCACGGGTTTGAATACGCGCGAGAGCAGTAGACCGGCCGAGAACGCGAACATCAGGCGCAGCGAACCGCCGATCATATTTTCTTCGGTCATGGCGAACCCGACGCAGATGTCGCCCAGCGGCCCCCAGACGGCGAATGCCGCCAGCCCGCACCCGGCCAGGAAAACCACGACGGAAAGTGCCCCGGTCGAAAGTTTGCGGATGAAGAAGGCGTACAGGATATTTCCGGCGTACTCGAAAAACAGCGACCAGCTCGGGCCGTTGAGCGGGTACATCTCGCCCAGCCCCCGGATTTCCGTGCCGGGGCTTGCCGGAATCAGGCAGGCGTTCATCAGCGTCGCCGCCAGCAGCATCGGCACCGTGACTTTGGTCACGTCCCAGACGGAGCAGCCCTGGAAATAGAACATGACGGCACCGATCACGGCACCGATCACGACCATGGGATGCAGGCGGATGAGCCTGCGCTTGAGGAACTCCGTGACCGTCATCTTTTTCCAGCGGTCGTCATAGGCGTACCCGATTACGAACCCCGAGAGTATGAAGAAGAAATCGACGGCCAGATAGCCGTGGTTGATCCTCTGATCCAGGTGGCTGGTCGCAAAGGCTTCGAAAATATGGAACCACACGACGGTCAGCGCCGCAATTCCGCGCAATCCGTCGAGTATGTCGTAATGCGGCTTCGTGTCCGCAAATGCCGCCGCCGAAATCGTTGACATCGGTTTGTGTTTAGTAGTTCGCGCCTGCCGAAACTCCCGGCAGACCGGGCAAAGATAATCAAATAATCGCTTCGGGCATAATCCACTGTCCCTGTCGCCGCCCTTGCCGCCCTTGCCGCCTCTGTTGCCCTTGCCGCCCTTGCCGCCTCTGCCGCCTCTGTTGTACTTGCCGCCAACGGACGGGTGGCAGCGAGGTTTTGCGGCATGTGGTTTCAGCTCCCGGCGGCACTCCCGCCCGTTGTCCCGGCAATAAAATCGACTTTTTATATAATAAATCCGACTCCGGCAACGCTATTGTATATGAGAGAGAATAGATTAAAACAGAACGGATATGAAAAAGCTGATGATTTTAACCGTTGCAATCCTGCTTGCCGGTGCCGGTACGGGCTATGCCCAGTCGCAGGACGCGAATTCCAGGAAAATGGCCCGCAAGCAGATGAAGGCCGAACAGGACGCACGCGACCGGCTCGCTTTCGAGGAGGCCAGGAAGGCTATCGAGGCCAAGGATTTCGTACTCGAAGCCGACCAGGTGAGCTTCAAGTCGGGTTCGACGGCGCAGGTTTCGTCCAATACCAATTTCGTCGCCGTGCAGGGCGACAAGGCCGTCGTGCAGGTGGCTTTCGACATCCCCGTGAGCGGCCCCAACGGCCTTGGCGGCGTAACGGTCTCGGGCAGCACCTCGGATTACAGGCAGAGCGTGGACAAGAAGGGGAACATCCGTGTATCGATGAACGTCATCGGCACGGGGATTTCCGCACAGGTCTATATCAACCTTCCCAACGGGGGCAACCAGGCCAGCGTGGACATCTCGCCTAATTTCAACTCGCGGCGCATCACGCTGCGGGGCGAACTCCTGCCGCTCTCCGAGGGTAATATTTTCCAGGGCCGCACTTTCTGACAGGCCGACATTGCCTTGCCATTGAACGGGACTGCGTAACAAGTCCCCGATTTACGGCTTCACCCCCGTCCGAACATGCTGCGGACGGGGGTGATTTTTGTTTTGGGCTACTCGCAGGACAGCCTCATGCTGTGCCGTGGCGCCGTGCACAAAAAAAGAGACCCCTTGAGGCCTCTTCTGAGCGGGAAACGGGGGTCGAACCCGCGACCCTCAGCTTGGGAAGCTGATGCTCTACCACTGAGCTACTCCCGCATTTCGGAGTACAAATATACTCCGCTTTTTTTTATTTTTCAAGTTTTCCGGGTATCAAATTCACATCAATCGACAATTTTTTTCAGCGATGCCAGGTTTTTCGGATTTTTCAGGTCGCGCCCCTCGGGTGTATAGAGGTATTCCAGCCTGTCGCGGAAGTGTTCTTCGACCTTGTTGCGTACGACCTTCATCGTGCTGTTTACCAATCCGTTTTGTTCGGTGAAAGGCTCGTCTACGATCGCCAGCCCCGCCGGCAGCCACCGTTCGGGGAACTCCCCGCCGAAGATGCCGCCCGCACGGTAACGGTCTATTTCGCCGCCGAGGATCGCCGCCGCGGTCTCCGCCCGTTTTTCGGCCGCTACCCCGCGGCTGTCCAGTTCGCGCCGCAAGGCCTCGCGGTTCGGCACGACGATGGCGCCCGTAAACGGGCTCTGGTTGTTGTGTACGATGATCTGGTCGATGTAGGGCGACTTGTCCACGATCGCCTCTTCCATGCCTTCGGGACTGTATTTCTCGCCGTCGCTGGCGATCAGCAGGCTCTTGAAACGCCCCAGCACATAGAGGAAATCGTCTTCCGAGACATACCCCATGTCGCCCGTGTGCAGCCATCCGTTGCGCAGGGTGTCGGCCGTCGCCTCGGGGTTTTTCCAGTATCCGGCCATGACGTTCTCGCCGCGGATCACGATCTCGCCTTTCTGTCCGCGGGGAAGCTCCCGTCCCGTTTCGTCGACGATCTTCAGGTCGAGCGGGATCAGTATCTTGCCCGACGACCCGAACCGGTGCCAGTGGTACTTGGGCGAGTTGGTCGAGATGACGGGCGTCGCTTCCGAGAGGCCGTAACCCTGGAACATCGGGATACCGATGGCGTAGTAGAACCGCTGCAGCTCCGCGTCGAGCAGCGCGCCGCCGCCCACGAAGAACCTGAGGCTCCCGCCGAACGCTTCCCGCACCTTGCGGAACAGCGCCGCGTCGAAGAGTTTTACCAGCGGCCAGAGCACTATGCGCCAGCCGTGTCCCTTGCTGTACCCGTCCCTGTTGTAGACATAGGCCGTGCGGAGCGCGAAATTGAAGAGCCGTTCCGTGAAACGCCCCTTGGCGCGGATCAAGGATTCGATGTTCTTGCGGAAATTCTTGGCCAGCGCCGGCACCGACAGCAGGAAATGCGGCCGCACCTCGCGGATGTTCTGCGGGATGTTCTTGAGCGTCTCCATCGGTGTGGCGCCCACCTGCACGGTTGCGACCGTCGCCCCGCATGCGATCATGATATAGAACCCCACGACATGCGCGAAGCAGTGATCCAGCGGCAGGATGATGAGCGTCCGGTAATATGGCGGGATGTCGATGCGCGAGAGCGACTGTTCGACGTTGGCCGTGTAGTTGCGGTGCGTCAGCACGACGCCTTTTGGGTCGGCCGTGGTGCCCGACGTGTAGGTGATTGTCGCGTAGTCGTCGTTGCGGATCGAACGGCCGATTGCGAGGAACTCCTCCCTGTTTGCCGCCAGGTAGTCGCGGCCCATGCGCCGGAGCGTCCCGAGCGCCGTCTCGCCCGCTTCGAGCGGAATATGCCCGATGACGATGATATGCTCCACCTGCGGCAGCTCCGCGCGTATGCGCCGGATCTTGGAGAGCTGGTATTTCGATACGAACAGCGCCCTGACTTCGGCATGACGCATACGGAACAGCAGGTCGTTCGACTCTTCGAGTTTCACCGACAGCGGCACGCTGACCGCCCCGGCATAGAAGACGCCCAGTTCCGAGGTGATCCATGCATTGCACCCCTCCGAGAGTATCGCCACTTTATCCCCGGGGCGTATGCCCGCCGCGGCCAGCCCCGCGCCGATCTCGAGCGCCTGCTCCTTGGTCTCGGCGTAGGTCGTGGGTTCGAATGCCCTGTGTTTTTTCTCCAGCAGGAATGTCTTTGCCCCGTACTTTACGACGGAGTCCTCGAAAAGGTCGATGATGGTCTTCTTCATGGTCTGTTCCCGGTTAATCCATTTTCAATACGGCGAGGAATGCCGACTGCGGCACCTCCACGTTGCCTATCTGGCGCATGCGTTTCTTGCCTTTCTTCTGTTTTTCGAGCAGCTTGCGCTTGCGTGATATGTCGCCGCCGTAACATTTGGCCGTCACGTCCTTGCGCACGGCCTTCACCGTTTCGCGGGCGATGATCTTGGCGCCGATCGCGGCCTGTATGGCGATGTCGAACTGCTGGCGCGGGATCAGCTCCTTGAGTTTCTCGCACATTTTGCGTCCGAAATCATAGGCATGGTCGGTATAGGTCAGCGACGAGAGCGCGTCGACCGGCTCGCCGTTGAGCAGGATGTCCAGCTTGACGAGCTTCGAAGGCTGGTAGCCCGTGCGGTGGTAGTCGAACGAGGCATAGCCTTTCGAAATGCTTTTGAGCTTGTCGTAGAAGTCGAAAACGATCTCCGAGAGGGGCATGTCGAAATTCACCTCCACGCGATCCTGCGTGATGAAGGTCTGGTTCTTCATCACGCCGCGCTTGTCGATGCAGAGCTTGATGACGTTGCCCAGGAATTCCGCCTTGGTGATGATCTGCGCCAGGATATAGGGCTCCTCGATTTTGGCGATCTTCGTCACCTCGGGCAGCCCCGAGGGGTTGTGCACCTCCACCACGTCGCCCTGCGTCGTGGTAATGCGGTACGAGACGTTGGGCACGGTGGTGATCACGTCCATGTCGAACTCGCGGTAGAGCCGCTCCTGGATGATCTCCATGTGCAGCAGCCCGAGGAACCCGCAGCGGAACCCGAAGCCGAGCGCCAGCGAGCTTTCGGGCTCGAACGTCAGCGAGGCGTCGTTGAGCTGCAGTTTTTCGAGCGAGGCGCGC
>OGYW01002540.1_pt1 | contig 13678 bp, 8 predicted proteins | sample 1576621 | NCBI WGS metagenome assembly OGYW01 (sample SAMEA3541528, study PRJEB24748) | human gut metagenome | biome: human gut; feature: human-associated habitat; material: faeces | place: China | collected 2012 | reverse complement strand
ACTGGGGCAACTTTATTGGCGGTTCCGATGACAGTCTGAACCTTGTGGCATTTTTGGAAGACCAGAAGAAAGAGGAGATCCCCCTCAGCGAGATATTTGCCAAGATTGGGCTGGACAAACAAAACTGGGACTTCCGCCAGACCGTGGAGTATCTGGAGTTTACACACTCCGATGGCGTGGAGATGGACTTCCACTTCGCCATTGATGTGGTCACTGATCTGGCCGCCATCCTGCTGGAGTGCAGCGTCAGCGGCAGTGTAAACCTTCAGGATCTGGACGAGTACAACACCCCTGCCCGCCGCATCCGCATCACCGTCACGCCAGAGGAGCATGACGCCATGAACAAGGCACTGGCGGATTTTGCCCAGAATCCGCTGGAATATGACCTCAGTGAGATGATGGACAACGAGGAGATCCAGGAGATGGCTCGGGATGTGGAGGCGCTGCGGAAGGAACTGTACGAGGCCGCTGGCCGCAACCGGGACTACCATGTGAAAGCGGAGGATGTGAAATCTCTGCTCCCTGACTGGAAGGGTGCCGATGGCTGCATCGCCACCAACCGCATCACAGTAGAGGGCCGCAAGGTGGGCTACTGCTACAGGGAGGAGCCGGACGGCGGCTGGGACAGCGGCTGGCGCTTTACCGCCGGTGATGAGAGCGACGAGTACATGGACGACCCTAACAACGCCGGGATCTACAAGCTGAACACGATCTGCAATGACGATCCCGACATCATCCCTTTGCTGAACACCCCCGCTCCCTGCGCCTTTGAGCGGGATGAAAATGGCGTGTTCCAGCAGATCAAAGACTGGAAACCAGATGAGGACGAGGAGGACCCTGATATGGATATTTTGAAGCAGTGCCAGAAGTGGCATGAGGAGGACAAACACCAGAAAATCGTTGACGCACTGGAGGCAATCTCTGCCGAGGAGCGTACCCCGGAAATGGATATGGAGCTGGCCCGCGCCTACAACAATCTGGCGGACTCCAGCGAGCCGGAGGGAAGGAAGCTGCTTCACCAGGCACTGGAACTGATGCAGTCCCATGAGGAGGAACTGGGAGATACTTATTCCTGGAATTTCCGTATGGGGTATGCCTATTATTATCTGGATCAGGAGGGCCGCGCTCTGCGGCATTTTGAAAAAGCTCTGGAACTGCATCCCGGTGATGATCCTAAGCTCAACACCCGACAGGACATGGAGGAACTAATTGACTCGTGCAAAAAGGGTATTTCTCTGCCGCAGTTCTGGGAGTGCTTCCGGGAACGGACAGAGAACTGGTGGGAAACCTTTGCCGAGATGGAAGCAGAGCTGCGCCAGATGATGGACGAGGACAAAGATCACACCCGCGGTGCGGAGATCGTGGCCCAAATGGAGGAAACCCTGAATTTGGTTTTTGACGAGATTTCCTTCGAGATGGGCTTCAACGGCGAAAAGCATGAGCTGATCCTCACCCCGGAGGGGGATAAGGTCAAACTGTTTGAGCTGGTCTACTTCCAGAAGCACGCCCCCAAGGAGGTGCTGGAGCACTGGAATATCCTTGTGGGCCGTCAGCCTCTCCAGAACATCGGCCTGCGTACTGAGGATGGCTGGGACATCTCCGGGGAGGATGTGCAGATCTGGCTGGAGGAGCAGGGTGAAAACAGCTTCGCCATCTCCGCCTACTGCGAAAAGCTGCTGCCTATGCTCCGGGAGGAAGAAGGCCGGGCCTGGTGGATGCTCACTACCCTCACCGACCAAGTGCTGGGCGAGATCTCCCACATGAGATACATAGACAGCTTTGATGTGCTGGAGGAACCCAAGGCAGAGCCGTCCTTCCTCCTGTCCCAGCTGCCCGACAAACTGCGGGAGCAGGGCCTGGAGCTCTCCACCGACCCGGAAGCCTATCTGGAGAGCTACCTTGGTTACAAAATGGAACCCAAACAGGACCCGGACGCCGATTGGCGGCTGGATGTAATGGCCGGTTCCACCTGCTGTGTGCCGCTCATCAACGGCTATCTGAATGCCGACAATGATTTTATGGACGATCTCCATGCCGACGGCGCGGTGGCGGGCTTCTTCTGCTATCCCCTGGATACCCTGCGGGAGGAGGAAGGCAGTCAGAAAATTTTCGACTTCCGGGACAAACTGGAGGAAGTGCTCACCGGCGGGGATGGTTCGGAAGTGCTCACTCTCACCGGCGGGGCTACCGGCCTCTACTGTGGCTATGTGGACTTCATCGCCTGGGACATCCAAGAGGCGCTGAACATGGCGAAAGAGTTCTTTGAAGGCACGGACATCCCATGGGCCATCTTCCACACCTTCCGCCGTGAAGCCGGTTCTGTATCCCTAAAGCAACAAGATGATGGGACAGAAACTGAGAATCAGGATGACGAGTTGGACGAAACGCTGACGGGCATGGACTATATTCCTTACACCCAACAGAACGCCGAAGCATTCTTCGCTCAGCTGGAGCAGTGGAACGACGAAGACGAGTACACCCGCTGTATCCAGGCACTGAATGCCATCCCGGAGAACTGGAGGAACTACCGCACCGCCTACGCCCTGGCCCGTGCACTGGAGAACTACGCCATCATCGGGGACCATGACGAAGGTACTTTGAAATCCAAGGGAGACAAAGCCCTTCTGAGGGCCATTGAGGTGCTGGAGTCCGTCCGGGAGGAAGGCCAGGACAAGGCGGAGTGGAATATGCGGATGGCCTATGGCTATCAGTATCTCTACGGCCAGGAGGAAAAGGCCATTCCCTACGCTCAGCGGTGGGCAGAGTTGGACCCGGAGGATGAAAATGCCCCGGCAGTAATTCGGGAGTGTAAGGCGGAGATTCGGAAACGCCAGCGCAGCCGGAAGAAGAAGGCCAAATTCGTGCCCGGTGATACTCCATTTGAGGGCTTCGACCTCACCAACTTCTGGGATGATAATTGGTATGCACTGAAAGAATATGTCAGTGATCCGCCTTCCGATGAGCTGATTGCCAGCGTGGAGGAGGAACTGGGCTACAAGCTGCCCGCTGCCTACATCTGGCTGATGAAGCAGCACAACGGCGGCATTCCGGTGAACACCTGCTATCCCTGCGATGAGCCTACCTGTTGGTCAGATGATCATGTGGCCATCACCGGCATTTTCGGCATCGGACGAGAAAAGAGCTGCTCCCTCTGTGGAGAGCTGGGCAGCCAGTTTATGATCGATGAGTGGGAGTATCCTGCCATCGGCGTGGCCATCTGCGACTGTCCAAGCGCCGGACACGATATGATTTTCCTGGACTACCGTGCTTGCGGTCCCCAGGGAGAGCCTGCGGTAGTCCATGTGAATCAGGAAAATGACTATAAAATCACCCATCTGGCAGACAGCTTTGAGGAATTTATCCGCGGACTGGAGCATGAATCCCTCTATGATCCGGATGAAGATGCAGAGGGTCTTGAGGATGACGCCGACGAGGAGGAAACCGACCATAAGGGTTCCTTTGCCGGATCTGTGCTCCTCTCCAAAGCAGAGTGGGACAAGGAGCAGTTGATCCGAGATCTGCGGGAAGAATGGGGCATCGTAGATGAGGAGCCGGCTGAGCTGATGGACATCCTGAGGCGTCCCGTCAACCAGGTGTGGGACATGTTTGAGGAATCCCACCTGCCCGCGGGAATAGGCCTGGAGGCATGGGGGAAGGCCAAGGAAATGGCTACGGCCATGACGAGCCTGGACGACTCCCAGAAGAAATTGCTTCTGCGGCAGGTTTCCCCGTCCCAGGGGGATTTGACGGAGGCCGCCCTGGTGCTCCGCGGCGCGCAGCCCCTGCCGGAGGACAGGAAGAAGATTTTTATCAGGGACGGCAGCCCCACCTCCTCCGTGCGGGAGCTGGCGGAGGCCCTGGATGCCAAGGAAGCCATTCTGACGGACGGCACCGGGCGGGGCGCCCTTAAGATGATGAGCGCGTTCCAGCCGGGGGAGGCGTTCATGCTGACCATCAAGCTTTCCCTGTATGCCGGGGTGGTGATCTCCTTCCCGCTGTTGCTGTACTTCCTGCTGCAATTCATTATTCCCGGACTGCTGGAGCATGAACGCAGGCTGCTGTACAAGTGCATGGCGATCGGCTTCGGGCTGTTCCTGGCGGGTACGCTGTTCTGCTACTTCATCGTGCTTCCCAGGGTGCTGACGTTCTTCTACACGTATTCCCTGGAATTCGGCATTTCCAATGAATGGCGCATCGGCTACTACCTGTCCTTCGCTACGCAGATGATCCTGATGTTCGGCCTGGCGTTTGAACTGCCCGTGGTGGTGATGCCTTTCGTCAAGCTGGGCGTGCTGACCTACGACATGATGAAGGCCACGCGCCGCTACGCCATTGTGGCGATCGCCATCCTGGCCGCGGTCATCACCCCCACGCCGGACGTGGCCACCATGATGCTGATGGCCGTTCCCATGTATGCGCTGTATGAAATATGCATCATCCTGGCCTGGATGCATGAGCGCAAGGAGGCCGCACGCGCACGGGAGGAAGTCGCCCGGTTTGAAGAAGACTTTGACAACAACAATTCTCCCTACAACCAGTAAATACATCCAACCCGCGCCATTATCATGAATCTCCTGGAAATCATCATCCTGGGCATTGTGGAAGGCCTGACCGAGTACCTGCCGGTCAGCTCCACGGGGCACCTGCTCCTGACGGAATCCCTGCTGAACATGTCCCAGAGCAAGGAAGCTCTGGACGCCCTGGCCGTCTGCATCCAGGGAGGGGCCATCCTGGCGGTGCTGAGCCTGTATTTTCCCCGGGTGAAGGCCATGGCGCAGGGCGTGCGCGGCAATAATCCCGCCGGGCTGAAACTGCTGGTCAACCTCATTCTGGCCTTCCTCCCCGCCGCCGTGGTGGGCCTGTGCTGCGCCTCCCTGATCAAGGAATACCTGTTCAACACCTACACGGTGGCTTATTCCTGGATTGTGGGCGGCGGCGTGATTCTGGCGTACTGCGCCTGGCGCGCCAGGGAAGGCCGTTCCAATGAAGGGAACTCCGGAGCCTCCATTGAGAGCCTGACCCCGGCCAGGGCGCTGACGGTGGGCGCTCTCCAGTGCGTCGCCATGATTCCCGGCACCAGCCGGAGCCTGATGACCATGCTGGGCGGCATGTTCGTGGGGCTGAGCGTGGAGGCGGCCGTGGAATTCAGCTTCCTGCTGGGGCTGATTACCCTGGGCGCGGCCACCGTCCATGATGCGTACAAGGACGGGGCGCTGATGCTGGAATCCTTCGGGTGGGAAGCCCTGGCCGTGGGAACGGTTGTGAGCTGGCTGTCCGCATGGCTGGCTGTGAAGTGGATGGTTTCCTACCTGCAAAAGCACAGTTTTGCCGTATTTGGCTGGTACCGCATCGCCATAGGCATCGTGACCCTGGTGCTCCTGTCCATGGGGCTGATGCATTAAAAAACGTTCTCCGGCAGTTGAATGCCGGAGGCCGCCTCCCCTCCGGGCAGGCGGCCTTTTTTATTATTTTCCGCGGCAGGGAAAGGTTCTTTGAAAATGTAACCTGATTGTAACACACGGGATTGATTTTTCAGGCATCATGGGGACATGAACATCACGTGGTGCCTGATAGCCGTATGGGCGGGAATAGCCGGACTGGCGCATTCCCAGGAAATCCGCGACGAGCTGGGCGCCCGGAATATCATTCTGCCGCAGAGGCGCGTGATTCTTCCGGCGGACCGGACGGTCCGGCAGCCGGTCACGATGGAAAAGGTGAATGCCCGCATCCTGGTGAATGGACGCTCCGCCGTGACCACCCTGGAGCTGGATGTGCGGAATAACGGTTCTTCCCCCGCGGAGGCTGAGCTGCTGCTGCCCGTTCCGGAGGGCGTGGTGGTGAAAGGTTTTTATTATGGGGACGGAAAAGCGGAGTGGAAGGCCTCCCTGATGCCAGCGGACGAGGCGCGGCGCCTGTATGACCGCATTGTGGCGCGCAGAAAGGATCCGGCCCTGCTGGAATTTGCGGGGTTCGGGGCCATCCGGTCCAGCGTGTTTCCGGTTCCGCCCAGGTCTTCCGTAAAGCTGGGGATTGTTTACGAACAACTGCTGACCCCTGTGGAGGGGCGTCTGGATTACGTGCTCCCCAGAACGGAAGCTCTTTCCGGGGATGCTCCGTGGACGGTGAGGGTGGAGCTCGCTTCCGGAAAGGACGGTCCGGGCAACCTCTTCACTCCCTCCCATCAGATGGAGCGCCATCAGCTGGAGAATGGAACCGTGGTTCTGACCCTGGCGGAGGAAAGGATGAACCCGGGCCCTTTCCGCCTGTCATGGCTGGAGGCGCGCGGGAAGAAAGGGGAAGCTTCTTCCGGGCCGGAAGCCAGCGTTTACGCCTCTCCTGACGCCTCCGGCGGGAAAAACGGCTATTTTCTGGCGATGGTGGGCAAGGATGTCCGCCCCGGTGAACACTCCATTCTCCGGGAAGTCACGCTGGTGCTGGACAGGTCCGGGAGCATGCGCGGGAACAAGCTCGCCAGCGTGAAGGAGGCGGCCAAGCAGATCGTTTCCGGCCTGAATCCCGGAGAAAGGTTCAATATCATCACTTATAATGAAGGCGTCAATTTATTTGAAGCGGCCCCGGTGGAAAAAAATGGCGCGTCGGAAAAAGCGGCCCATGCATGGCTGGATGCCGTCGTGGCGCGTGGGGGCACCAACATGCACGAGGCGCTGGCCGCCGCCTTGAGCCAGCCTTCCCACGAGGGGATGCTCCCCGTGGTGCTTTTCCTGACGGACGGCCTTCCCACGATCGGCCGCACTTCGGAAAAATCCATTGCGGCCCTGGCGGGGGAAGGAAACAGGGCGGAAAGGCGCATTTTCACCATCGGGGTGGGGGAGGACGTCAACGCCCCCCTGCTGAGGCGCATGGCGGAGATTTCCGGGGGGCTACCGTGCTACATCCTTTCCGGGGAGAATCTGGAGGTCAAGCTCTCGCAGGTATTCCGGCAGTTATACGGCCCCGTCTTCCGGAAGGTGCGCTATACCGTCTGCTCCCCGGACGGCAGGGAACAGCCGGGAAGGGTGCAGGACGCCATACCCTCCGGGGTTCTTCCGGACATTTATTCCGGCAATCCCGCCGTTCTGGCCGGGAGGTACATAGGGACGGAACCTTTCCTGATTAAGGGTACCTGCCTGGACCGGGATAACAGGGAGCAGGTTTTTGCCATTACCGTGGATCCGCAGCGCATCGCCAGCATGAAGGATGATTTTGTAGCCCGGCTGTGGGCCGCGCGCAAGATAGGCAGTCTGGAAACCGCTCTGATGGATATGGGCGGCAGCTCCCCCGGCACGGAAGCGCTGAGGTCCAATTCCAAAACGGCGGAATTGGTGGAGGAAATCATGCGGCTTTCACGGGACTTCGGGATCATGAGCTCGGCAGCCTCCTTTTTTGCCGATGACGGCAGTTCCGGCCCATGGCGGCGGGATCATGCCTCCATGGGGAGCAGGGGGAACCTGGAGGGGAAGGTGATGGAGGAATTGCGCGAAGGGCTGGGCGCCATTGCCCTGCAGGAAAATGCCGTAGCCAAGAAGCGGGAACTGACCCTCAACAAGTACAACATCCAGATGGACCGGGAGGGCCGTGCCGTGGCCTTTGACAATACGGCCCAGATTGCCCAGAACGGATATTTCAACAGAAATGGAGTCTGGATGGAAAGCACGGTTCTTGCCATGTCGGACGCGGGCCGCGCCGTGAAGACGGTCCAGGTGGGCACGCCGGAATATGCCGACGTGGCGAACAGGCTCATTCAGTCCAACCGCCAGGGGCTGTTGGCTCTGGATGGCTCCGTCATGATTCTCCTGGATGGAGAAACCGTACTGATGCAAAACAGTTTTCCATAAACAAACAACTAGTAATCAACAATCATGAACCGTATCATCGCATGTACTGCATTAGGGTTGCTGGGCGCAGGATCATTCTGCGCCCAGGCCGAACCCACTCCCGTTCCAACGGACGGCAAGCCTGTTCCGGAAGGAAAGGCCAGATACTCCGTCACTCCGGGACCGGAGGGGGAAAAACAGGACGCTAAAACCGGAACCGTCCTGGTTACGGTGAAAAGCGTGGACGCGGAAAAATCCGCATCAGCCGTGACCGTGACCACCACCGGAAACGGGGTTGTCCTGACGAAGGCCGTGAACGCCGGTCCGGAGAAAGCCATGGGAGCGCGGAATGCCGCCTATTCCGTCACTACGGTGAAAGGAACCGCTCCGGGGGAAATGGAAATCCGTGTGACGCCGCGTGCGGAGGGAGCTTCTTCCGGAATTTCAGCCGTTCCGCCGCAGAAAGGGGTGTTCATCACCAGGAAGGCGGCAAGCCTTCCCGGCGGTTCCGGGAAGGAAGGTATTTTCCGTATCAAGCCAAGCGCGGTTGAACCGGTCAGGGAAGCGGCCTATTCCATCAAAACGGAAGGGAGCGGCTCCGAAAAGCTGACCATAAGCGTGGCTCCCGGTCTGGAAAAAACTTCTTCCGGAGGGGCGGCCGTTCCTGCAAAAGGGGATGTGGTCGTTACCCGGGCTGTCGTGACGGGGAATGTCAAAGGGGTGAAAGACGCCGCCTATTCCGTCACTGTTGCGGACAGAACGGCTCCCGGAGAGGCGGAGATCAGCGTAACGCCGAAGCAGGAGGAGGCTTCCTCCGGAACTCCTGCGGCTCCCGTCCAGGGCGCCGCGGAAAAAGATGACCGCGCCGTCGTTCAGATTGCCCTGTTGCTGGATACCTCCAGCAGCATGAACGGCCTCATCGACCAGGCGCGCACTTATTTGTGGAAGATTGTCAATGACATGACGCTGGCGCGCCAGAACGGCAAATTGCCCGATATCCAGCTTGCCCTGTATGAGTATGGAAACGACGGGCTGTCCTCCAGGGACGCCTGGATACGCCGGGTGCTTCCGTTCACGGATGACCTGGACAAGGTCTCCGAGGAATTGTTCAAGCTGAAAACCTACGGCGGCACGGAATGCTGCGGAGCCGTCATTGACCGGGCCGTGAAGGAGTTAAAATGGAATACGGATGATCCCCATGCGCTGAAGCTGGTCTTCATCGCCGGCAATGAACCCTTCAACCAGGGCAGCGTGCCGTATGCGGAAGCGATTGCGCGCGGGCTGGAGAGGGGCATTACCGTCAATACCATTCATTGCGGCAATGCCGGAGACTCGGATACGCGCCTGTGGAAGGACGGAGCTAAAAAGGGGGACGGCAGCTTTCTCAACATTGACCACAACGCGGCTCCCCCGGACCCGGAAACGCCCTTTGACGGAGAACTTGCCAAGTTGAGTTCCTCCCTGAATGCGACTTACCTGGCTTACGGTTCACCGGAAGTTCAGGCTGAAAGGCTGAGCAAGCAGGAACGCCAGGATACGCTGGCGCTGAAACTGTCGCCTGCGGCTGCCGTAGGGCGGGCCAGCGCCAAGGCGAACAAGGCGGCGTACTCCAATACTTCATGGGACCTGGTGGATTTTTATGACCGGAACGGAGTCCAGGCGCTGGGAGATTTGGGGACTGCCGGGCAGCTCCCCAAGGAACTGGAAGGTAAAACCGCGGAGGAAGTGGAAGCCATCGTGAAAAAGAAGGCGGAGGAGCGCGGAGCCCTGCAGAAGAAGGTAAAGGAGCTGGACGCCCGGCGCAATGAATGGCTGGCCAAATGGAAGCAGCAGAGCGCTTCCAGGGACGCCAAACCGAACACCCTGGAGGACGCCATTATCCAGGCTGTCCGGCAGCAGGCCTCCAAAAAGCAGTTTTCCTTTGTTGAAGAGAACGAAACGGAAGGAAAAGATTCCCCTATGAATGATAGAGTGAAGAAATGAGTGCTCCTGCGGGGCTGTCCGGGAGTGCCGGCGGCCCCGCAGAATTTTTCTTCTGAAAAAACCTGTTTTACCGCAACGTTCCTATTTGATAGATTATTCCGCACATGCACCGCTACCGCATTCTGGTCGTAGAAGACGATCATGCCATTAGAAACGGCCTGGCGGACGCCCTGGCGGTGTCCGGCTATGACGTTTTGTCCGCCAGGGACGGTTATGAGGCCATGGAGATGATTCATGCAGAGGAGTATGACCTGGCCCTGCTGGATGTAGTCCTGCCCGGAGCGAACGGTTTTGAACTGCTGAAACGCATCAGGGAAGACCGCTCCACCGTTCCGGTGCTGATGCTCACCGCCAAGGGCGCGGAGGCGGACAAGGTGAAGGGGCTGAAGCTGGGGGCGGACGATTATGTGGTGAAGCCCTTCAGCCTGCTGGAAGTGCTGGCCAGGATAGAGGCCGTGCTGAGGCGGTCCCCGGAAAGGCCTAGCGCCGTCAACCGCGTCATGCTGCCGGAGGGGCATCTGGATTTTGCCGCCCGCGCCCTGGTTCTGGGGGAGGAGCGGGTGGTGCTGACCACCAAGGAATTTGACCTGGCGCGCCATCTGGCGGCCAATGCCGGAAGAATCATCACCCGTGAGGAAATCCTGGCGAGGGTCTGGAAGATGGACCCCCGGCTGGTGGAAACGCGGAGCATTGACACCACGATCGCCCGCCTGCGGGAAAAAATGGGGAAAAGGAACTCCGCCGTCATCCGCACCCTGAGAGGGCGGGGATATGTTTGGGAGGACGGAGCATGAGCAGCCGTTTTTCCTTCCATTTGCTGTTGTGGTCCTGCCTGCTGATTCTGCTGGGGGTGATGGGATGGCTCAGCCATTCCATGCTGGATGCGGAGAAGCGCAGGCTGGCGGAAACGCACCAGATCCGCCTGGTGGAGCAGAGCCGCCTGGCCCTGTGGCGCATGGATTCCCTGCTGGCCTCCATGATCGCAGGGGAGAACAACCGTTCTCCCGGAGAATATTTCCAGGGGAACGCGCTGGCGGAAGTCCGCAAGGAGGAAGGTGCGATGCCGGATTTGTCCGGCTTTGCCAAGCTGTATTTCCAGATAGACCCGCGGGGAAACGTTTCCTCTCCCCAGAAGGACAGGGAACGGCTGGAATATGTCCTGCAACTGGGAAGATCCGGCTGGGGCAGCCGTGTGGTGGATGCCATGAAGAATTTGCCGAGGCCTGCCTCCATCTCCGCGGGGAAATTGGCAAAGTCAACAAAGCGGAAATCAAGCGGGGAATGCCGTGCAGCCGGAGACCGCCCCCCCTGCGGAAGAAGCGGTACAGGTGACTTCCGTCGCCATCATGGATGGAAGGGAGCAGCAGAAGAACGGCTTGCAGCAGGAGCTGGCAGTGGAAAGCAGGAAGGCTTTCCAGCAGGGAATGGAAGACTACAACATGCGTAAAAACCTTTCCAACAGCCAGCAGGAGTACAATGTCAGCGTCAAGGTGAAAAAGAAAGCCATGGAGCCTCCCCGGCGGGCAAAGAAGGAGATTGCGGATTCGGGACGGCTGGTCGTTTCAGGGGAGGTGAATGGCATGGAAAGTCCGGAAGGGGAAGGGGATTGCCTGGATGTGGCTGGTTCCTTGAAAAGGACCGGGAAAAAATTGGAAAGCGGGGCCGGCGATATTGCGGCTCTCCTGGATATGGGTGCCGCGGCATTGACTCTGGACGGGAAGATGGTCCAGTTTGAGGTTCATGAACAAAAGGCGAATCCGGTTCCGGTAAAGGAAAGCCTGGCGGAAATGTCCGTCACCCGCCGTGACGGGTTCGCCAAAACTCCGGAAAGTTACAGGGAGTTCTCCATTTCCTCCCTCCAGCCCAGATGGCAGCAGGGGAAGGAATGTTTCCTGACGCGCCGCATCTCGGACCACGGCCAGGTATGGGTGCAGGGAATCTGGCTGGACTGGGGCAAGTTATCCGCCTACCTGCTGGAGTCCGTAGCCGATATTTTGCCGGAGGCCACCCTGTCTCCCGCCGACGGGCGGGAGGAAAGCTATCTGACCCTGGCCGGAATTCCCGCCATGCTGAATCCGGGCAATCTTCCCTCCATGCCCGCCAATTCCCTGCGGACGGTCTGGAATTCCATGGCGATGGCGTGGTTTTGCGGGCTTCTGGCCCTGTGCGGGGTCATTGGCTTCATGATCGGCCTCATCCGCCTGAGCGAACGCCGCGCCGTATTCGTTTCCGCCGTGACGCATGAACTAAGGACGCCTCTGACTACGTTCAACATGTACACGGAAATGCTTTCTTCCGGACTGGTTCCCAAGGGCAGGGAAATGGCCTATGTGGATATTCTGAAAAATGAGGCGGGCAGGCTGACGCACCTGGTGGACAACGTATTGAGCTACGCGCGGGTGGAGAAAAATTCGGTCTCCCTCCAGCCGGAAAAAATTCCGGTGACGGACCTCGCCTCCGCCGTCATTGCCCGCATCTCCCCCCGGCTGGCCGCCGCGGGCATGGACTCCCAGCTTTACGTGGCTCCGGAGCTGCAAGCGGAGGCCGTGACTGCGGACATGACCGCCGTGGAGCAGATCGTGTACAATCTGGCGGACAACGCCGCCAAATACGCATGTTTTGACGGCAGCGTCCTGAAGGTGGAACTGGCACGGGAAAAGCGTTTTCTGGTCATCCGTGTGGAGGATGAAGGGAAAGGCATTTCCGATTCCCTGAAAGGGAAGCTGTTCCGTCCCTTTTCCAGATCCGCGGAGGAGGCCGCCGGAAAACAGCCGGGCGTGGGACTGGGGCTGGCTTTATCCCGGGAACTGGCGAGAAGCATGGGCGGAGACTTGTGCCTGGAAGAAAGTTCCCACGGATGCCGCTTTGCCCTCAGGATTCCCCTTTCCAGGGCATGAGGGCCTGTTCCGGAAAAACAAAATTCTTTAAATCAGCCGTCATTCAGGTTTTAATCCTTTCCTCACCCTCTTTATTTTTCAAGAACCATTTCCTTTTATGAATACTCCATTCTGCCAAAGCTGCGGCATGCCTCTGGGAAGCAGGGAAGACTGCGGCACCAACCATGACGGAACCTCCAGTGAGGAATATTGCCATTATTGCTTTCAGGACGGCGCATTTACGTCAGAATGCACCATGGAGCAGATGATTGAACATTGCGCCCGGTTTGTGGAGGAATTCAACAAGGAGAATGGTTCCTCCTACACGAAAGAGGAAGCCATTGCCCAAATGACCCTGTTTTTTCCCACGCTGAAACGCTGGAAAAAACAATAGAACGTCTTTTCGTTCCATCCCTTATTCACAGGGAAGGGCCTGTCCTTTTCTCCTTTGTTCGCTGGCCGCCTTCTCCCTGCGGTACGGGATGTCCTGGAATGTTTAAAAACCCCAGGAAGGCGGACGCATATTGTTTAAAGTACCCTTTTTCCTTGTCCGCTTTCGGCTCTCCTGCTGGCCGGAGGCCCGGTTCATAACATGATCCGGGGCTTGTCTTCCTCCGGTTTGCCCGCCTTGCTCAAAACAGCCCCATGGGGAGAACCTTTCAGGGTTTCAGGGGTGGATTATCTCCTCTGCGGTCCATGGGAGCCTCCGGGGCCGGAAGGCCGTGGTGAGGGAGACGGACGGGACGGCGCAGCCGCAGGAGGCGAAGACGGCCTGCTGGGCGCGCTGGCGGACGGCGGCGGGGAAGAAGGCCTGGAAACGGATGGAGGGCTGCTGGGACGGTTCATGCCCGAATGACCCGGACGGGAGGCGGATGGCCTGGAGGAGGGCGTGGATGGACGGCTGGGACGCCCGAAGTCAGGCCTGGAGGGCCGGTTCCCCTCCGGACGGCTGATGCCCGGACGATGCGTGCTCCCGGAATTGCCGGAGCCGGGGCGGTGGGGATT
>OGYW01002537.1_pt1 | contig 13694 bp, 10 predicted proteins | sample 1576621 | NCBI WGS metagenome assembly OGYW01 (sample SAMEA3541528, study PRJEB24748) | human gut metagenome | biome: human gut; feature: human-associated habitat; material: faeces | place: China | collected 2012 | reverse complement strand
CGGTGCATCCGATGTACACAAGGCCCACCGGCTTTTCTTCTGTGCCGCCGTCCGGGCCCGCAATGCCCGTGATACCCACGCCGATGTCTGCACCGCTCGCACGCACAATGCCTTCCGCCATCGCGCGCGCCGTCTGCTCGCTCACTGCGCCGTATGTCACAAGCGTCTCGTGCGGTACGCCGAGCAAACGCTCCTTCACGCAGTTTGCATACGTCACACAGCCCGTCTCAAACACGGCGGAGGAACCCGGAATGTCCGTAATGCGCTTTGCAAGCATACCGCCCGTGCAGGATTCCGCCGTTGCAAGCTTTTTGCCCGCCTTTTTAAGCGCACTGACCACAAGCTCCTCCAGCGTCTCCACGTCCACGCCGTACACAAAGTTGCCGATGCGCTTCTTCAATTCTTCCACCACCGGCACGCACATCGCGTCCGCTTCTTCTTTCGTTGCGGCCTTCGCCGTTACGCGCACGAACATCTCGCCTTCCTTGGCGTACGGCGCCACGGTCGGGTTGCTCTGCTCCATCAGGTCTTCGATCATCTGTGCCACCGGCGCTTCGCCTCTGCCGTACACATGCACACTGTGCGAAGCGATGACCGCGCTCTGGAATTTCTCAAGGTACGGCACGGCATAGTTGTGCAGCATCGGGGTCAGTTCCGAAGGCGGGCCGGGCAGCATGATGACGATCTTTCCCTTGTCCGTCCGGAACGCGCAGCCGGGCGCAGTGCCGTTGTCGTTTTTCAGCGCGGTGCAGCCCTCCGGCAGCATCGCCTGCTTCATCTGGTTTTCGGTCATGCCGCCGTTTGCAAAGTAATCGAGCAAATGCTGGTAGCTCTGCTCGTGCAAAACGAGCTTCTTGCCCGCAGCCGCCGCCACGGTCTCTTTCGTCAGGTCGTCGCCCGTCGGCCCAAGGCCGCCCGTCGTGATAAGAATATCACTTCTGTCGAGCGCGTCGTAAACAGCCTTTTCCAGTCTGCCCACGTTGTCGCCGACTACGGCGGCGTAGAGCAGATCAATGCCGAGCGCCGAAAGCGCCTTTGCAACGATTGTTGTGTCCGTGTTCACGGTCTGGCCGAGCAAAAGCTCTGTACCTACCGATAGTACTTCTGCCTGCATGGTAAAATTCCCCTTTCTTACAGATGACGGATCTCCGTCTTTTCAAGGCAATTTTTCAAAAGCTGTTCCACATCAAGCTTCTGTTCCGCAGCCTCCACCACGTTTAAAGTGGGGCGGGTGCGCGGGTGCTTCGGCGTAAACACCGTGCAGCAGTCCTCATACGGCTCAATGGAAATATCATACGTGTCAATGCGGTGCGCAAGCGTCACGATTTCCGACTTGTCGCTGCCGATAAGCGGACGGAAAACCGGCATGTTCGCCGCGGCGTCCGTGCAGGCGATGGCCTGTATCGTCTGGCTTGCCACCTGCCCAAGGCTCTCACCCGTGATGAGCGCGCTGCATTCGCGCTCGCGTGCAATGCGCTCGGCAGCACGCATCATAAAGCGGCGCATAATCACGGTCGCAAGCTCCTCCGGGCAGTTGTCTCGAATTTGCTCCTGAATTTCGGTGAACGGCACGGTGATCATATCCATTCTGCCCGCGTATTCGCCGACCTTTTTCAGCAGCGCCACCACCTTTTCATGTGCGCGCTCGCTCGTGTACGGCGGGCTCGCAAAGTGGATAGCCGTCAGCTCCACGCCGCGCTTTGCCATCATCCACGCCGCCACCGGGCTGTCGAGGCCGCCGCTGATGAGAATGGCCGCCTTGCCGCCCGTACCCACCGGAATGCCGCCCGCGCCGGGCTTCGTCTCGCCGTGGATATACGCCGCTTTCTCGCGGATTTCCACGCGCACCGTGATCTCCGGGTTATGCACGTCTACGGAAATGTGCGGGTTCGCGCGCAGCAGCGCCGCGCCCACCTCGCGGGAGATTTCCATGGAGCCGAGCGGGAACTTCTTGTCCGCACGCTTCGATTCCACCTTGAACGTCTTAAAGCCCGCGAGTGTGTCATTGAGGTATTCCGGCGCCATTTTTGTAATGGCATCCATGTCCTTTTCACACACGCAAGCGCGCGCATAGCCGATGGCACCGAAAATCTTCGAGATGCGCTCCTCGGCCTCGTCAATGTCCGCGTCCTCGTCCTTCGGTTCAATGTAAATGGTGGACTGCATGGAGTACACCTCAAAGTTGCCCGCGCGCGCAATGCGGCGGCGAATGTTCTTTAACAGCCGGTCTTCAAACGTGCGGCGATTCAATCCCTTTAAGACGATCTCGCCAAGCTTGACCAGAATCACTTCCTGCATGACAAAATTCCTTTCCGTCTATAAACTCACGCTTACGCGTGCGAAAGCGTTTGGAGGCCCTCTTTCAAGGCATCCGCAAACGCGTCCATTTCTTCTGCTGTGTTTTCCGTCGAAAGGCTTATGCGCAGCGATGTTTCAACGCGCTCCTTCGGCAGCTGCATACAAAATCATAAGTTGGATGAATGCTGTTTTAAAACTTTTACGTAACTTCGCAGTACAACTTTTCAAAGCATCGGTTACGATTTCCTCATATTGGTCAAGTGCTGTTTTATTCATTGCTTTAATGTGTGGTGGTTTACCATTAAAGATACTGAAAATCAGTCACTTGACCTATTTTATTTTGCTAAATTATATCAATTAACTTGTTTATTTTCAACGGATTAGTTACAAGTTTAACGAAGTATTAAGAATGAAAACAGGTGAATTATTATTTGTTTTTGAGTTTTTATACAATCTCTCAAGAGAAAATTAAATGGTGTGTTGTTTCATTTGGCTGAATACTTTATTAAACTTTAAAACGAAGAGTGAACCGACTACCTTTTCCCAATTCACTATCTACAGTCAATGTTCCGTTATGAGCTTCAACAAAATCTTTAGATATAGACAACCCCAAACCGCTACCTTGCACCTTTGTTCCGGGAACTCGGAAATAACGGTCGAATATGCTTTGATGATAACGGGGATCTATTCCCTTACCAAAATCTTGTACATAAATTTCCACAATATCGCCCTCTTGTTTCGCTCCGATAATTATACGTCCGTTTTGCGGAGTATAGCGTATTGCATTACTTAATAAATTCGTGATCACCCAAGCAATCTTTTCACTATCAACAAACAGCTTGCTGATCTTTTCTGGATATTCGACTTCTATCTGGCAACCGAATTTATCTGCCTGAACCTTATTTGCTTTTATCGCATATTCTATCAATTCTATCGGTTTTGTTATTTTAGGCATCAGTTGCAACCGGCCGGTCTCGACCTGAGTCATATTCAACAACTCTCCCGTGATACTCAAAAGCCGGTTACTATTTTCTTTTATGCTCTCAGAAAGTTGTTTCTGCTCATCATTCAGTTCTCCAACCCGATTGTCTTCTAATAGTTTAAGACTCATTAAAATCGCCGAAATAGGAGTCTTCAACTCATGAGATATAGTAGAGATAAGCGTTGTCTTTGCCGAATCCCGCTCTTTAAACTCCGTGATATTATTCAACAAAATAATATTTCCTATGTTCTTCTGTTCATTTTCACCGGCTTCAACAATCCGAATCGGAATATATTTTGCCTGAAAATAACTTTCTTTATTATCTGCATATATCTTCAGAGGTTCTTGTTTTTCATTCGGAGACACCAACTCTTTCACTAAACGACGAAGCAGATCATTTTTTAACGCAACTTCTGTCGCCGAACGATATAACAAATCACCTTTTTTCAAATGCAACAAATTAAGAGCTTCTTCATTGACAAATACAATCTGCATCTCTTCATTCAAACCTATAATAGGTTCTGTGATACTATTTACAATCGCCTCGATGTATTTTTTCCCCGACAAAATATCAGATATTGAACTATCATGAAACTCTTCAAGCCTTTCTGCCATTTTATTAAAAGAAGCCGCAACACCGCCGAACTCTACACCCAACCCAGTTGGTAGCCTTTTTTTATAATTCTGATCAGCAACTTCTTGAATTCCTTTGATCAACTCTTTTATCGGCTTAACGATATATTTAGGGAAATAGGCTAAAAGACCTATGGAAACCAAAATACAGAAAACGAACAAAACAGAAATCCATAATAGAGAGTTCTCCGCCGCCGCTTCCGCCATCTGGTTTTTATGAGAAATAGATATCATATTCAACTCCATGATACGATATAAATCGGCACGCATTTTCCCGATAGATTTTCGATCCAGATTTTTTTGATATTCTTCTAAATGCTCCTTCAAAATACGGGTTGCCTGCAATTCGTCTGTTTCTGTAATATTTTTCTCCTGCAACCTAAAATTTTCAATAAAAACATCTAAAGCGGCAGGATCTGAATCGATCTTTTCCAATGCCACAAGCATACTACGGGCATAATTCAGAGAATTATTATTCGCATCATAAATATTTCTTGAATTCCGGTCTAATTCATATACCGAACTTATGGCAAGCGTACCTAACATAAGAATCATCGCAAAAAGGATGCAAATGCCTAACGTAAGTTTATTTTTTATTCTCATACTCTTTCAGATTTTGAAATCCAAATCTAAGCCAAAATAATTAAATCTATATTGGAAGTTGATAAAAAGTCCACTAATTTTTTATAATTCATAATAGAAAAGACTGCCGAGAAAAAGGATAATTCAGGTTTACCTATACAACATTTAGTAATATGATTATTTGCACATGCCTCTATAATTCCGTCTATTACATTTGACTTCTGCAACTGAATTACCTCTCCCCCAAGTTCCGTCGCCAATTTAAAATGATTCAACAAATGTCGCTGCACCGCCAACGGAATTCTATCGGCACTTTCTTTCGGTGTCTGAACATATAAAACCGAAAACTGCGTATTATGATGAATTGCCAATCGTGCAGCTTTCCGTATCAGCTTACGAGGTGTTTTTTCATTGGTACTAATACACACCAATATTTTTTCATGTCTTACTCCTACATTACCTACTACGACTTCATCTTCGACTTTTTTCGCGACACGCAAAGCAACCTCTTTCAATGCCAACTCCCTCAATTGCAGAATATTGTCGGCATTAAAAAAATGAGACAACGCCCACTCTACTTTATCTGAACGGTATATTTTCCCTGCTTTCAGACGTGCCAAAAGTTCCTCTGCCGTCAAATCAATATTTACGACTTCATCTGCCTCTTCCAAAACGCTATCCGGAATACGCTCTTTTACCTCTATTCCCGAAATTCTCTGAATTTCATCGTTCAACGCCTCTATATGCTGGATATTAACCGCACTGATTACATTGATTCCCTCATCAAGAAGCTGAAGGACATCTTGCCACCTTTTTTCATTCAGGCTTCCCTCCACATTAGTATGCGCCAATTCATCGACAATTACAATTTCAGGACGTATCCGGATAATCGCTTCCACATCCATTTCTTCCAATTCCTTGCCTTTATAAAAGATTTTCCGACGTGGTATTACGGGAAGCCCTTTCAACTGTGCATCCGTATCTGTACGACCATGAGTCTCAACGTAACCGATCTGTACATCTACACCGCTTTCCAACAATTGGTGCGCTTCCTGAAGCATTCGATAAGTTTTCCCTACTCCAGCAATCATGCCGATATATATCTTAAACTTACCCCGTCTCGATTGCTTTATTAAATCTAAAAAATGCTGGACACTTTTTTCTTTATCCATCTCCACCGCTTTATAAAATACATATACCCCCGGTGTCGCTAATCACCGAGGGGTATAAACAAAACATATTTAAATAGAACAACACAACTTTATCATCGTATAGTAATCCCGAAAACGAAATGTACGTCTTCACGATTAGGATTCCAAATTACTTGCGTATAAACCGGCAAGGAAAAACGCTCATTAAAATGGATCTCCTTTGTCGCTTTCAATGACACATTCGTAACGGCAAAATCATCATTTTTATATTGTTCTGAACGCCAAGGACTACAACCGACGGCAGCATTCAACTGTACCCCCTTAACGGTAAAAGGATACCCGAATTCCATATAAGAAGAATAAGCGTTGACACGGCTACCATCAGAAATCGTCTTACGGTCACCTCCTGCAAACATCGTATACCAAGAAATACTTAACGGAAATTTCTCAACCGGAAGCGCATAGGACAATCCCGCTTCAAAAATATGATCTGTAGTGTGATTATCAAAATTGAAATAGTTATTTTTACCATTTTCTCGATCATTATAAATACCAGACTGACCTGCCCACCACAAATCGGCAACAGAAATAGTCAAACCGGCAATAGAATAAGCAGCCGTAATATCGGCTTCTTTATGACCTTGTCCTGTAAAATCGACACTACCCCATGCTGTCAGAGAAAACCCGGCTACTTGAAGACCTAATGTAGGCTGAACAGCAGCACCAGACTGGTACATACCCCTCCAAATATAAGAACTTACTAAATCTCCCTGTACATTAAAACTTACTCCTTTATTTTCTTCTTGTGCTTTGAGAACTACGGGAGATATAACACTCAACAATATAATTATAAACTTTTTCATTTCCAATTTTCTTATCTTTGATATATTCTATTATTAATATTAATTATTTATTTTGTTGGTCCAACGCAACGTTCAGTTTCAAGACATTTACTTTTGCCGTTCCGAAAAGTCCTAATAATGGAGCTTCGGTATTTTCCTCTACAATTTTACGGACCTTATCTTCTTGCATACCCCGAGCTTTTGCTACTCGTTTTATTTGCACTTCTGCACTTTGCGGTGTTATGTGAGGATCAAGTCCCGAACCACTGGCTGTTACCATTTCTGCAGGTACTTCATTCCGTTTTAAATAAGGGTGATGCACCAAAAAAGTATCAATACGTACTTCTACGTCTTCGAGATATTCGGGATTTGTAGGACCTTTATTACTTCCGGCAGACGCATCTGCTGTATAATCGGCAGCAGAAGGACGTCCCCAAAAGTAAATATCCTTAGTAAATTTTTGTCCGACATTCGCCGCTCCAACGACTTTTCCATCCAACGTCACAACTTCGGCATTTCCGTTTCCCGGTCCTGCTACTTTGGCAAAAGCCCATAAAACGAAGATGTAGCATAAAGAAAAGAATACACAGAATACCAGCGTTATCTTTATCGATTTCCAAACTATTGATTTCATCTCTATCATTATTATTTAAAAGAATAAACTTACAAACATATCTATCAATTTAATTCCTATAAAAGGCACGATAATACCTCCAAGTCCGTATATCAACAGATTTCTGCGAAGAAGAGCGGATGCCCCTATCGGCTTATACGTTACACCCTTCAAAGCCAGAGGAATTAACGCCGGAATAATCAATGCATTGAATATCACTGCCGAGAGGATAGCCGTTTCAGGACTATGCAGATTCATTATATTTAACGCTGCAAGTTGCGGAATGGCAATCATGAACAGAGCCGGGACAATTGCAAAATATTTTGCCACATCATTCGCAATAGAGAAAGTTGTCAAAGTTCCACGTGTCATCAACAACTGTTTTCCTATCTCCACGATTTCTATCAATTTTGTAGGGTCGTTGTCCAAATCTACCATATTACCGGCTTCTTTAGCAGCTTGTGTCCCACTATTCATAGCAACACCGACATTAGCCTGTGCCAGAGCAGGAGCGTCATTTGTTCCGTCTCCCATCATTGCAACCAACTTGCCGCTGTTTTGCTCTTTCTTGATATATTCCATCTTATCTTCCGGTTTAGCTTCTGCAATATAATCATCAACTCCGGCTTTTGCTGCAATATATTTAGCTGTAAGAGGATTATCCCCGGTCACCATAACGGTCTTCACTCCCATTTTACGCAGACGTTCAAAACGTTCTTGTATTCCCGGCTTAATAATATCTTGCAACTCAATAACTCCTACTACTTTGCGATCTACACTGACAACCAAAGGAGTTCCCCCGTTACTTGAAATCACATTGACCAATTCTTCGGCATCTTTCGGGAATGTATATCCGGCTTGAGTAGTAATCGTACGGATTGCATCAAAAGAACCCTTTCTGATCTGCATACCGTCTTTCATATCTACTCCTGAACACTTTGTTTCGGCAGTAAACAGGATCATCCGTTCTACCATCATACCTTGTCTTGAAGCATTTACATCAAGCCCTTTACCTAACTCAACGATAGATTTACCTTCCGGTGTTTCATCAGAAAGTGAAGAGAGCACACACCATGAAACAAATGTTTTAAAATCTACCGAAGCATCTGTACAATACATTTTCGTCGCTTTCCGGTTACCGATCGTTATCGTACCCGTTTTATCCAAAAGTAATGTGTCTATATCACCGGCAGTCTCAACAGCTTTACCCGATTTCGTAATCACATTAGCCCGCAAAGCACGATCCATACCGGCTATACCAATTGCAGAAAGCAATCCTCCGATCGTCGTAGGGATAAGACAGACAAACAGTGCGATAAGTGATCCGACTGCAATTGTAGCACCGCTATAATCTGCAAACGGTTTTAAGGTTACACAAACAATCACAAAAACAAGAGTAAATCCTGCCAACAATATAGTCAAAGCTATTTCATTCGGTGTTTTTTTACGAGAAGCCCCCTCAACAAGGGCAATCATCTTATCCAAAAAACTTTCACCGGGACGACTCGTCACCAAAACTTTTATAACATCGGAAAGGACCTTAGTACCGCCTGTTACAGAACTCTTATCTCCTCCGGCTTCACGAATGACTGGGGCACTTTCTCCAGTTATTGCACTCTCATCGATAGAAGCCAAACCTTCGATAATTTCCCCGTCTGCCGGAATAACATCTCCGGCTTCGCACAAAAAGATATCTCCTTTTTTCAATTCAGAACTCGGTACGACTTTAATTTTATCTCCAGACAACCTCTTTGCCGGAGTTTCCTCTCTTGTCTTTCTCAAACTATCGGCTTGAGCTTTCCCCCTTGCTTCGGCTATCGCTTCTGCAAAATTGGCAAACAGTAAAGTCACAAACAAGATTATAAATAAAGTCATGTTATACCCAAATGAACCCTGAGTAGGATCAACTAACGAATAGAACGTTATAGGCAACATTAATAGCGTAACGACTTCGACAGTGAACATGATCGGATTTTTAATCATCATGCGCGGATCGAGTTTTACGAACGATTGTTTTATACTTGCTAAAACCTGCTCTTTCTGAAAGAGCGAAGTTGAAATATTCTTTTTCATCTCAGACTCTTAATTAAATATATAAACTTAAATGTTCGGCAATAGTACTTAATGCGTGAACCGGGAAGAAAGACAGTGCTGCAACGATAAAGATAACGGCAAATGTCATAGCGCCGAATGTTGCAGTATCGGTTTTTAACGTTCCGGCACTTTCCGGAATATATTTCTTTTCAGCAAGCAATCCGGCAATTGCAACCTGTCCGACTATCGGAATAAAACGAGAAAGAATCAATACGATACCACAGGTATAGTTCCAGAACATCGTGTTATCTCCTAATCCTTCGAATCCTGAACCGTTATTGGCTGCACAAGAAGTATATTCGTACAACATTTCACTCAACCCATGGAAAGACGGGTTATTCAACCAACCTCCTTCCGATTCTACAAAAGCCGGATTATGAACATATAAATAAGATGCTAAAGCTGTTCCTACCAGAATAACGAACGGATGAAGTAAAGCCACGATCGTTGCGATTTTCATTTCTTTGGCTTCGACTTTCTTTCCTAAAAATTCAGGAGTACGCCCTACCATAAGACCACTGATGAAGACTGCAATGATAATAAATACATAATAGTTCATAAAACCGACGCCGACTCCACCGAACCAAGTGTTGATCTGCATATTCAACATCTCGATCAATCCGCTCAACGGCATCGTACTGTCATGCATACCGTTTACCGAACCATTCGATGTTACAGTTGTGGTAACGCTCCAGAATGCTGTTCCGGCAGCACCCAAACGAACTTCCTTACCTTCCATAGCACCATTTTCCTGGGCTATTCCCATGTTATCGATTGCAGGATTCCCATTTATTTCGTAATAGGTATTAATACCTACCCCGACAATATAAGCAAAGAACATTACGGCAAAAATACTTGCTCCGAACTTTTTCCGTTTCAGATAAAATCCTAAAGCCCATATCATAGCCATCGGAATAATCAATATCGAACAACATTCGAAAATATTGGTCAAGAATGTCGGATTTTCCAACGGATGAGACGAGTTCACTCCGAAATATCCACCTCCATTAGTACCCAATTGCTTAATAGGAACAATTGCTGCGGCAGGTCCTTGCGAAACCATTTGTGTCCCGCCTTCTAATGTATTTACCTCCATTTTTCCGTCAAATCCCATCGGTGTTCCTTCAAGAATCAAAACAAAACCGACAAGTAAGGAAAGAGGTAATAAAATACGTGTGCAACTGCGTACCAAGAAATACCAGAAGTTCCCGATTGTTTTTGTCGTTTTTGCTGCCATCGCTTTCATTATTCCTGCCATTGCCGCCATACCGGTTGCCGCAGTTATAAATTGGAAAAGCATAATGACAAACAATTGTGTGAAATAAGTCAAACCGCTCTCTCCGCTATAATGCTGAAGATTACAATTTACCATGAAACTGATACATGTATTGAATGCCTGATCAGCCGTCTGGTTAGCATTCCCGTCCGGATTTAACGGTAACCACTGTTGGGTACATAGCAATACCATTCCCCAGAAAAACCAAACTAAATTTAAAACCAATAATGCTTTCAGGAATTGTTTCCAGTTCATTTCTTCTTTCGGATCAACCCCTACCAGCTTATAAATAAAATTTTCTACAGGAGTAAAGAAATCCCAACGACTTTTTTCTCCTTTATATACTTTTGCAATATGTTTCCCCAGCGGATAACTAAATACCAGCAAAATCACAATTTGCAAAACAGATCCTAATATTTCCGTATTCATTTCTATTAACTGTTACGAATTTTAAAACTTTTCGGGATTGACTAGCACATACATCAAATACCCGAACAAAACCAAACTAATAATAAATAAAATTGTGTACATAAAAACTCCTTTCTTTTCAGATTTTCTCAAACCAATCTATACACTTTAAAAAGAGCCAAAAACATGCAGCTCCACTTAAACACATAATAATAAATGATAGCACTTCATTCATATTGTCATTCTTTTTAATTAAACATGCCAGCTTTATAGCGAATGATGTGCCAAAATGGGAAGCAAAATACTACTATACTAAAAATGAACACTTTATATAATTAGGCTATTATAATAAACGGGGTGCGACCTTTTCATTTTGAAAAGGTCGCACCCCGTTTTGAAAAAAATGTAATCTCACTTCTATAACCCGTACTCTTCTATCTTGCGATAAAGGGTAGTCAACCCGATTTTAAGTAATCGAGCCGCTTCGGTTTTATTTCCTTTAGTATATTCGAGAACACGAATAATATGCAGTTTTTCTATTGACGACAACTCAAAATCAGAACATGAAATATTTCCGATACTCTTGTTTTCACCTATCTGCTGAATATCAATAGGAAGGTCTGTCGATGTCAGAATCTCCCCATTACAAACAATCATACTGCGTTCTATTACATTCCTTAATTCCCGTACATTTCCTTTCCATGTGTACCGACACAGCGCCTCATAAAAAGAAGAGTCTATCTTCGGAATCGATATACACAGTTTCTCAGCGAATGATCGTATAAAACTATTTGCCAATAAAGGAATATCTTCGGGATGTTCTCTTAAGGCTGGTAACTGTATCCGAAAAACCGACAGCCTGTAAAATAGATCTTCCCTGAAATTTCCGTTTTCAATCTCTTGTGCCAAGTTCCTATTGGTTGCAGCAATGACCCGAACGTTTACTTTTGTCGGCTTCGTCTCCCCAATCTTTATATATTCTCCTGATTCTAAAATACGAAGTAATTTTGCCTGAAGATCATACGCCATCTCTCCGATCTCATCTAAAAAGATAGTACCATTATCGGCCTCCTCAAACAATCCTTTTTTGTCTTTTAATGCACCGGTAAAGGCTCCGGCTTTGTAACCGAACATTTCACTTTCCAACAATTCTTTACTAAAAGCGGAACAATTGACTGCAACAAAAGACTTCTTATTTCTCAAGCTATTTTTATGTATTGCTTGAGCAAATACTTCTTTCCCTGTTCCGGTCTCTCCGGTCAACAATACCGGAACATCGGTCATGCTTACTCTCTTAGCCAAAGATACCGCATCTGAAAGCAAACGGGAACTTCCGATAATAGAGTCAAACGAATATTGTCTTTCATCCATTCGCTCTTCTTTATTTACCGACTTATTTTTAGCGGCTTTTTCCGAAGCTTGACTCAATAAAGGTATAATACGGTTATTATCATCCCCTTTGGTTATATAATCGAATGCACCGTTTTTAATCGCCTGTACACCATCAGAAATATTACCATGTGCCGTCAACAATATCACCTCCGACAGGGGAAACTCTTTTTTCAGACGGACAACGAAGTCCACCCCATTCCCATCAGGCAGAAAGACATCACATAACACTACATCCGGAACTGTCCTTTTCATCTCGGATAAAGCTGTTTTACAATCGGCAGCCTGATAAATCTCGTAACCTTCTAATTCGAGCATTCTTGCTAACAGTTTCCGTATCTGGTCTTCGTCATCGACAATCAAAATCTTACTCATCTTCATAAAATTATCTTACAGACTGTTTAAAATTTTCCGATAAAACAGATTTAATCAAGTTATTTTTACATTTTCACTTGTCAGATAAGCCATTATCATCCTTAAAAGAAACACACAAACCTGCCCTGAGTAAAATTTAGACGACAGGTTCTTACCCGGCAAATATATCATATATTTATCTTACTCCCAAATAAACTATTCTATCCGGGAATATTGACAATCTTCCAAATTCGCCAAACAAGACACAAAAAAAACGCTCCGTTTTCGGAGCGTTTTTCTGTATATGCTGCATATATTATTCAGCACTTTCTGCAGGAGCAGCTTCAGCAGCAGGAGTCTCTTCGACCGGAGCTTCTTCTGTCGCAGCCGCAGCAGCCTCTGCCTCAGCAGCAGCCTTTTCAGCTTTTTTCTTAGCGACAACCTCAGCAATAGCCTTATTAACCTCTTTTTCTGCTTCAAGGCGTTTCTTTGCATCAGCCTGTTTAGCATCGGCAAGCTTAGCCTTTATAGCTTCAACAGCATTTTGTTTGTTTTTCAACCAGGCTTGGAAACGGGTTTCAGCTTCTTCTAAAGAGAATGCACCTTTTTTGACACCGCCTAACAAGTGTTTTTTCATCAACACGCCTTGTGCAGACAAGATATTACGAGTTGTATCGGTGGGTTGAGCACCGGTTTGAAGCCAATACAAAGCTCTTTCGAAATCCAAATTTATTGTAGCAGGATTAGTGTTCGGATTATAAGAACCTATCCTTTCAATAAACTTACCATCACGTGGTGCCCTGCTATCGGCGATTACAATGTGATAGAACGGATAACCTTTACGACCGTGTCTCTGTAATCTAATTTTAGTTGCCATTTGAAATTTTTTAAATTGTTATTACTTGCATTAGCGGCGCAAAGGTACGTTAAATGTTTCAATATACAAAATATTTATTTTAAGAAACTTCCTTAATCCATAAAATTTACCTATTCTGAAAACAAATATACCTTTATTATATAAGGGGCTGTCCAAAAAGTCGGATAGCCCCTTTTGCTATTGTTTATTTCGGTA
>OGYW01002534.1_pt1 | contig 13710 bp, 9 predicted proteins | sample 1576621 | NCBI WGS metagenome assembly OGYW01 (sample SAMEA3541528, study PRJEB24748) | human gut metagenome | biome: human gut; feature: human-associated habitat; material: faeces | place: China | collected 2012 | reverse complement strand
TTTTCCTACATCAGGGGGTGTTTTGTCTATTGTCCGTTTTTACTGGGCCTGTTCATTCTGCGAACCGGGGTGGTTTTATAGCTGTTTTCACTTCTTCACCCGGTAGGTATCGTCTCCCGCGGCTTCGAGGTATTGCTGCCCGAGCAAGAAGGCGATGACCTGATCGGCCGCCTTTTCGCCGCTCTGCACGCGTACCCGGCTGCGCGACCAGAATGGGCCGACGCTCAGCCCCTCGATCAGCGCGGCGATCTCCGCGCGCGTGATGCTGCCCTGCTTCTTCGCGCGGCGCACCACGCGGCTGCCGCAGGCGCTCAGCAGGCTGCGCTGCAGATCCTCCCGCTGGTTCACGGACTTTTTCAGTCCCCACACATAGAGCACCGCCCCCGCAATCGCAAAAAGCGCGATGCCCAGCATAATCTGTCCGACGGTCATTGCGGCGCCCTGTCCTTTCCGGCGTAGTAGATGAAGCCGTTGTTGCGCAGGATCTGCATATACTTCGCCAGCCGCTCGTACAGCGGCTCCGCGTCCGCGCCGAAGCGCTCACGCACCAGCTGCGCAATCTGCCCCACCGTCCGCTCGCCGTCGATCAGGGGGAAGATAAAGCTCCCCATCTCGTCGAGGTCGATATGGCTCACGCGCGGGCGGTGAAAGACCTTCTGCGCGATCCACGCATAAAAGCCGCGGTGCACCATGTGGATGGTGACGTTTCCCTCCGCGTCCGCATCCCAGCTGTTCTTCGTCGAAACGGCGGGGATATAGTCGAGATAGTTTTCGTCCTTTTTCGCTTTTCTTGCCATAACGTCCTCCTGTGGCCGCCGGAAAGTGTCCGGGCGGCTCGCGTCAGTTTTTCGCGGCCTTGCGGCCCTTGCTGCAGAAATAGAGAATGCTCAGCAGCAGGAGCGCAAAGCAGACCAGACCGCCGATGTTGCCGAGGTTCACCTTATCGGAAATGTCGGTGTTGACCTTCGCCACCGCGAACATCGCCAGCAGGATGCCCACGACACCCTCGCCCGCGATCATGCCGGAGGTATAGAGGATGCCGGACTGGATGCTGTCGCTTTTCTCCTTCTCGGAGGCGTACTTGCGCTTCTCGACAAACAGGCGCACCAGACCGCCGAGCATGATGGCGGCGTTGAGGTGGATCGGAAGATAGATGCCGATGGCCACCGGCAGCACGGGCAGGCCGAGAATCTCGATCACCACAGCGAGGAACACGCCCGTGAACACGAGCGTCCACGGCATTTTGCCGCCCATGACGCCCTCGACGACCATCTTCATCATCATGGCCTGCGGCGCGCCGAGCTCATCGGTGCCAAAGCCCCATGCGGCGTTGAGCAGGTAGAGAATCGCACCGATGGCGACGGCGGAGACGCACACGCCGATCAGCTCGCCGTATTGCTGCTTCTTCGGCGTCGCGCCGAGGAGGAAGCCGGTCTTGAGGTCCTGCGACGTATCGCCCGCGATAGCGGCGATGATGCAGATGACCGAGCCGATGGCAATCGCGCCGACCATGCCCTCGGAGCCGGTGGAGCCACTGGCCTTCAGCGCGATGGTCGAGATGAGCAGCGTAGCGATGGCCATGCCGGAGACGGGGTTGTTCGACGATCCGATCAGGCCCACCATGCGCGAGGAGACCGTCGCGAAGAAGAAGCCGAATACCAGCACGATCAGCGCGCCGAGGAAGCTCACCGGGATGGCCGGGAACAGCCACATGAACACCGCGATCAGCAGGCACACGGCGAGCACGACCTTCATGGAGATGTCCTGCTCGGTGCGCAGAGTACCGGCGGCACCCTTACCGTAGGACTTGAAGGCCGCGGCGAACGTGCGCACGATCATCGGCAGAGACTTGATCAGGCTGATGATGCCGCCCGCCGCCAGCGCTCCCGCGCCGATGTAGCGGATGAACTTGCCCCAGATGGCGCCGGTGCCGCCCGTCGCCCAGAGCTCCGCCACGCTGACATCGGCGGGATAGATGACGAGGTCGCTGCCGAAGAGCGTGATGAGCGGCATGAGCACGAACCACGCGAGCGTGCTGCCCGCGAACATGTAAGACGAAATGCGCGGGCCACAGATATAGCCCACACCCGCCAGCGCCGGCAGAACGTCCACGCCGACGGCGGAGCCCTTGTAGGCGTCGATGCCATACTCGACCTCGCTCGGGAACAGCTTCAGGCCGTCGGTCACGAACTTGTAGACCGCGGCGATGCCGAGACCCCAGAACACGGTGGAGGCGCGGCTGCCGCCCTCCTCACCGGCCATGAGCACCTCGGCGCAGGCCTTGCCCTCGGGATAGCCGAGCTTGCCGTGCTCCTGCACGATCAGCGCCGAGCGCAGCGGGATCATCATCAGCACGCCCAGCACGCCGCCGCACAGGGCGATCAGGCCGATCTCCACGACGGAGGGCATGTCGCAAAGTCCCTCCGCCGCCCACATAAACAGGGCAGGCATCGTGAAAATCGCGCCCGCGGCCACGGACTCACCGGCCGAGCCGATGGTCTGGACCATGTTGTTCTCCAGAATGGAGTCCCGCTTGAGGATGAAGCGGATGGCGCCCATCGAGAGCACCGCCGCCGGGATGGAGGCGGAGACCGTCATGCCGACGCGCAGACCGAGGTAGGCGTTGGCGCCGCCGAACACGATGGCCAGCAGCGCGCCGAGTACCACGGAGAACACGGTGAATTCCGGCACAACCTTGTCCGCCGGGACATAGGGTTGGAATTTCTTCTCTTCCACGTTTTACTCCTCTTTCTTTTGTATTATCGCGCGTTAAGAATCCGCACAGACACGTTTCATTTTACGAAAAACATCACAGAAAGTCAAGTGAAATTGCATTTTTCTCCATATAATCTTTTTCTAATTTTGCTCATTTTTAACAGGGCGATTTACTGAACCCATTGCTGTATCAGCGTTTGCGCGGTTTTAGATTTGTCTAAATCTTTTCCCGGATCCATGATATAATATACCCGATTTCATGTTGGGGAGGTCTGCCCTATGACGATCCGTCAGCGGCTATCCGGCCCAGCTTGAACCGGTCACGCTGCCCCTTGCAAAGGAGGACGGACATGGATAAAATACTGATTATCGAGGACGATCCCGACATCGCCGCCATCGAGCGCGACTATCTCGAGCTGAGCGGCTGCGCCGTCACCATCTGCGCAAACGGCACCGACGGTCAGCGCGCGGCACTCGAGGGCGCGTTTGACCTGATTCTGCTCGACCTGATGCTCCCGGGGACGGACGGGTTTTCCATCTGCCGCGCCGTGCGCGCACAGAAGGACATCCCCATCCTCATGGTCACGACGCTCGGCAAGGACGCCGACAAGATCCACGGCCTCGGCTTCGGCGCGGACGACTACATCGAAAAGCCCTTCTCGCCGAGCGTCCTCGTCGCGCGCGTGAAGGCGAACCCCGCGCATCCGCAGCTGCTGCAGACGGTCTGGGGCGTGGGGTACCGGCTGCGAAAGGACAATGAACCGTCCTGAACCATTTTGCATTTGAGGAGAGAGAACAAACATGTGGATTTTCTTTGCGTTCGGCTCGGCGCTCTTCGCGGGCCTGACCGCCATTCTGGCCAAGTGCGGTATCCGAAAGACCGACTCCACCGTCGCCACCGCCATCCGCACCATCGTGGTGCTGGCGTTTTCGTGGCTGATGGTGTTTATCACCGGCTCACAGGGGACGATCTCGTCCATCAGCGGGCGGACGCTGCTGTTTCTGGTGCTGTCGGGACTCGCCACGGGCGCGAGCTGGCTGTGCTATTTCAGGGCGCTCCAGCTCGGCGACGTGAACAAGGTCGTCCCGATCGACAAGTCCAGCACCGTGCTCACGATCCTGCTCGCGGCGATCTTCCTGCGCGAGGGCGTCAGCCTGACGAAGGGGATCGGCGTGGTACTCATCGCCGCGGGCACGTTCCTGATGATTGAGAAAAAGGAGAGCACCGGCGAGACGAAGAGCGCCGCGTGGCTGTGGTACGCACTCGGCTCGGCGGTGTTCGCAAGCCTGACCGCCATCCTCGGCAAGGTCGGCATCTCGGGCGTGGAGTCGAACCTTGGGACGGCCATCCGCACGGGCGTCGTGCTCGTGATGTCGTGGCTGATGGTGTTCGTCACGGGCAAACAGCTCGCGCTGCGCGGCATCCCGCAGCGCGAGCTGGGCTTCATCTGCCTGTCGGGGCTCGCCACCGGCGGAAGCTGGCTGTGCTACTACAAGGCGCTGCAGGACGGCCCTGCGAGCGTCGTCGTCCCGATCGACAAGCTGAGCATCCTCGTGACGGTGCTGTTTTCCTACGTTGTCTTTCACGAAAAGCTCACGAAGAAATCGGCGCTGGGCCTTGCCGGCATCGTCGCCGGTACGCTTCTGATGCTGGTTTAAGGTCTGTTTAATCTCTGTTTATCCCGCGTCTTAGGGGCTTCCTTACAATGGACACGATCCGTTGGAGGAAGCTCTTTTTTCATTCCGATCGGAGGTGGTTTTACGAAAACGGTCGATCATCTGCCTCTGGCCCGGCAGTCTCGCCGCGCACCGCGCCTATGAGTAGTCGCTGCACGCGGTGTTTGCCGATTTTCTCCGCGAGACGCACAGGGACTTGCCGCGGGCGGCTATGCGTCTTTGCGGCGGGCATACTGCGAAGAGACGTACTGCCCGGAGCGCGACTGCCGGTACATCCTCGCCGCCTGCGCGGCGGTGCGCGGCGTCGTCATCGGCGCTGTGACCATGCGCTGCGGACGCAAATGGCTCCGGTAAACCGAAAATTTCATGCAGAAAGGCCTGCCCCTGTGCGAGGGCAGGCCTTTCCGCTATGGTTATGGATGAGCTAAGCAGGGGATGGGGTTACGCTTCTTCGCGTTTCTTGCTGCCAACTACGGCGGCAGCGGCCAGACCGGACACACCCAGCGCCGCGACCCACAGCATCACGCCGCGGTCACCGGTGGAGGGCTTGTCGGGGTTCGTGGGCTGATCGGGCGTGACAGGGGCGGGCGTGATGGTCACGTCGCTCATGTCATACAGGCTCGTCTGACCGGCCAGCAGGCGGTAGTACGCCGCGAGGGCATAGTAGCTCTGCTCGGTCGCCATGCCGTCGAGATCGCCGGATGCGATGTGGCGGAAGCCGCCGCCGTCGACATAGAAGCTGCACAGGCCGTCCACGGCGTTCACGCCGTTCTTGATGAAGCGGCTGTCGGTCGCGGGATTGATGCCGAGAGCCGTCAGCGCGACGATCACCTGCGCGGTGGACTCGGACGTCTTGCCGCTGAAGGCGGTGGAGAAGGTGCCGTCGTCGTTCTGCATGGCGCTGAGCGCATCGAGCGCCTTGTCCACGGCGGCCTTTACGGCGTCGTTCGTGTCATAGTAGGGCGCGAGCGCCTGGATGGCCATGGCGGTGATATCGGTATCGGCCGCCTTGCCCATCATATCCCAGCCGCCGTCGGGCAGCTGCGCGCCGAGGATGGCGTCGATGAGCTTCTCGCGCGTCACGTCGCCCTGCGGCGCATAGTCGTGGCTGTCGAGAGCGATGAGCGTCCAAATCGGGCCGTTGATGCCCTGATAGGTGACATAGCTCATCTCGTCGAGACCGGCCAGCAGGTTGTGGCCGCCGACATTCGTGGCATCCTTGCCGATGGCCGTCAGCGCGAGGATCACGCGGGCGTTGTCGGTCGCCCGGTTCTCGTCGAGACGCTCGTCGGCGTCGCAGTTCTCCTGCACGTACTTCACGACGTTCTCATAGTACCCGTCGGGCACGGTACGGCCGGAGCGGGCAAGGCCGATGACCATCCACTCGCCGCCGACAGAGCCGACATTGGGCGTGCCGAGCGTCTCGAGCAGATCTCCGGTCGTCTGATAGGCGTTCTCGGCGTAGGCCGCGCGGGCGGCAGCGTCCTTCAGCTCGGCGAAGCGGGCCTCCGCCGCGAGGAGGGTGTTGTAGTTGCTGACCTCGGCCTTCTGGCTGTCGGTCAGGGCGTCATAGGCCGCGCGGGCAGCGGCGATCGCGTCGCCAGAGGTGAGCGTCACCTCGCCGATGGCGTCGATGGCCTTCTCCGCGCCGTCGATGGCGACGACGTCGGTATAGCGGGCCTCGGCGGCGGTCAGAACGTCAGCGTTCGTGACCTGCTCCTTCTGCGCGGCGGTCAGCGCGTTGTAGGCGCTGCGCGCGGCGGCGATGGCGGCGCCGGAGTCGGGCGTAACGGTGCCGATGGCATTGATCTTCTCGATGGCGTCATTGACATGCCAGCCCTCGAGCTTCAGAGACAGCGCGGGGAGCTGGGCGAGAACCGCAGCGGGACTGGTACCGTACTGACGATCCATACCCTTGGTGTAGGATACGCCGCGGTGCGTCGGTACGCCGCCGAAGCCGCCGACCTTGATTGCACCGGTCAGATCATAAGCCAGATCCGTCCAGCCCTCGGGGATGGTGATCTCGATCAGCTGGCGCACGGGGTTGCCGCTGAAATCGTAGACACCGTAGGGAGAGCCGGGCTTGGACTGGAAGAACGTGCCGTTTTCACCCTCATAGTACAGGGAGAAGCTGAAGTTATACACACCGGAGAGCTTCTCCTGCGGGCTGATCAGGTCGTGGAACTGGACATAGACCTTGTCCCCGGCCTTATACTCGGTATTCGCGGGAAGGACGTTGCCGTTCGCGTCGACGAGGTCATAGCTGACCTGACGTGCGGTGACGACCTGATAGGTCGCGGTGCCGTTCTTCTCCACGCGGATGATGTGGCGGCCGGTGGTCAGACCCGTCACGGTCACGGCGCCCGTCTCGGAATCCACCGCGACGCCGTCGGTGGTGAAGCCGCTGAACGTCAGCTTATCGCTCACTGTGGAGCGGGCGACGCTCACGGTCGTGCCGCTCTCGGGGGTGAAGGTGTAGCTTGCGCCGTCATTGCCGAGGTAGAACAGAATGTCATGCTCGGCGTCGATGTACTTCTGCTCGTTCTTCGTCACATTGACGCCGGGACGGGCAATTTCCATATTAGTCTCGATAGCAGAGCCGTCATTGTCCACGGAGACAACGAACACACCCGTGCACTCCGGCCAGATGGCGGAGAAGACCTTGCTGTCGGTGCTGCTCTGGCCCTGCATATGGGTCATCGCGTCGTAGGTCACGAGGACGATGGCCGTACCGGCCTTGTTGGCCGTCAGGGTCGCAAGACTGCTGTTGTTGGCATCGGGGGTGACGGAGACCACATCGCTGGGGTTGCCGTCGAAGTCGATGACCTGATAGTGCATGTCGGGCAGGGCAATCTGGTTATTCATGTAGCCCTCGATGGCCTGCCAGTTGCGGAAGGCGTCCAGCTCGCGGGTCGCACCAGACTTCATGTTGATGTAGCCCTGACGGTTGACGTTCAGGTAGATGTCCGCGCGGTCATACACGTTCTTGTCGAAGCGATAGACGGAATCCTTCGTGCAGTCCATCTCGCCGATGTGGAGGTCTTCCTTGGTAACGGTGATGTCCTGTGCGCTCGTCCACTTGGCAAACGTCCAGTACGTCACGCCGTCGGGGTTCTGCACGCGCAGGAAGTGGTTATAGGAGCTGGTGGTGGTGGGCACGCGGAAGGTCGCCTTCACATTGCCGCCCACATTCTCAACGCTCTCGGCGGTGAAGAACTGATAGGTATAGTAGCTGCCGAAGGTGCCCGTGGAGATGGTGGAGCCCGCGGGCGCGGTGACGGTCACGTCGATGGCCGCGGGGATGCTGGCGGACATGCTCAGCGCGTAGCCGTCCTTCGTATCGGAGGCCGTCTTGGTGACGGTGGTGGCCAGATAGCCCGCCGCCTTGTCGCCGATCGGGGTCAGCGTGGCTTTGACGGTTTCGCCCGCCACATACAGGCCGGAGGTATAGGCCGTTCCATAGGGATTCGCGGTGCCCAGCGTACTCTCACGCTCGGTACCGTCGGCCATGACCAGCTGGTAGGAGATGGAGTAGTCCGTGTCCTTGACCCAGCCGCTGTTGGTGGCATAGATCTCATTGACGCGGCTCAGCGAGATCTCACCGCCGCCCACTGCCACAGAGACTGCAAGGCCGCCGTTGAAGTCGCCGTTGGCGTCATAGCCGTCGACCCAGTAGTCGCCCGCGGCCAGCTCGGTGGTGTACTTCAGCTTATAGCCGTCGGCCTCGGTGCTCTTGCCCTCGAGGAGGTTCTGCGTGCCCTTCACGCCGTCGGTGTAGGTATAGACCTTGATGTCGCTCAGCTGCATGCTGTGCAGGCCCTTGAACTCAAACGGATAGGCGTGGCCCTTCTCATAGACGTGCAGGGTCACGGTATACGGCTCGCTCGTGAGCGCGCCGTCGCTCGCGGTAAACGCCAGCGTCACGGTGCCGGCGGCATCGGGGGTGTAGGTATAGCTGGGCGCAGCGGCCGCGGCCTTCGCGCCGTTGACGCTGACCTGATAGGTCAGCTCGTCGCCGTTGACATCCACAAAGATCTTGCTGAGGTCGAGCGTGTAGCTCATACCGACCTCCAGCGCAGCCTCCGCCGCGGCGTCGCCGCGGATCGTGGGCGCACGGTTCGCGCCCTCCTGCTCGACCTTGAAGGTGTAGCTCTGCGCTTCGCCGTCATTGTCGTTCATGCTGGGCCAGGAGGGGTCGCCGCACTTGACGGTGATGACCGCGCCGTCCGCGACGGGAACCTCCGCCGTGCGGGCATACTCCGTGCCGCCGACGCTCGTGCGAACCTGATAGTTCTTGTTGGACGCGGTGGGCGTAACAACGACGCTGCTCACGTCCGCGGGGATGGTCAGGGTGTACTCGTGCGCATCCTTGTCAAAGGCCTTATCCAGCGTACCAGCGCTGAACGTAACATTCTTGACGGTCTTGTCGGTGTTTCCCCAAATGCCGCCGAGATCCTCACCGCCGTTCATGGAGTACATCAGATGGATCTCGTCACCGGCCTTCAGCGTACCCTTCGCGGCGGTGAAGGCTCCGAAGCCCTCGTTCGTGAACCAGTCGTTCAGCGTACCCATCCAGCCGGCCATGTAGTTGCCGCCTGCGCCGGCCTTCAGGCCGTTGATCTCGCTGATGTAACCGCTCTCCGCGCCGGTCTGGGGATAGCTCCCCAGCGCGTCGACCATGCAGCTCATCATGGTGGAATCCGATTTCAGATCCACCCACTTGTCGACCAGCGTCCCCGTCCAGGGGGCGTCTGCGGCCGTGTAGGTCGTGTTTTCCACGATCACGCGAACCTGGTCGGCATGATCTGCTGCGAATGCAGCCGTCGGCAGCAGGCTGAACGCCAGCACCAACGCCATCAGCAGGGAAATAATCCGTTTCTTCATACTGATGAATCATCCTTTCTTGTGTGATTGATGTATTTCAAGGCGTGTGCGCACCTTAAAAACAGAAAAAAGCACTGCAGTTCGGCTTCGGTGATGGCGAAGACCCAGGCACAGCTCTCGGCGTATCTGACTGATCCCGCTTGCGCGGGCTTCACAGTGACCGTCTCGTGGGGAATCGCACCCCGTTCCGCCGCCGGAGACACAGAAATGCTCCCGGACGAACTGCCCTGTCTTTATTATATATTGGGTATGATAGCATCATTGTAGCCGATGCGGCGCAAAAAAGCAAGGGGGAAAACCCGCATTTTGGCGAAATCCGCCAAAATTACTTCGCGTGGACGTTGATGAACTCCGCGCGCAGCTTGGAGTAGAGGATGGTCTGGCTGCTGTAAAGCCCGCAGTAGCCAGAGAGCAGATAGCTCACGGCGCAGGCCATCGCGAAATAGAGCAGCCCGCCCGAGCCGAACAGCTCGATCGAGAGGATGACCGACGCGATCGGGCAGTTCACCGCCCCGCAGAACACGGCCACAAGGCCCACCGCGGCGGCAAAGCCCGGCGGCAGTCCCAGCAGTAACCCCGCCACGCAGCCGAACGTCGCGCCCACGAAGAACGACGGCACAACCTCGCCGCCCTTGAAGCCGAAGCCGATCGTCACGGCCGTGAACAGCAGCTTGAGCACCCACGCCCAGCCGGAAGCCTCTCCCGCGACGGCGCGCTCGATGACGTCCATGCCCGCGCCGTTATAGTCGCCCGTGCCGACGAGCTTCGTCAGTGCGATGACGATGCAGCCGCCCACGACCGCGCGCAGCCACGGATTCTTGAGGTACTTCTCCGCCAGCCGCTCCGTTCGGTGCAGCCCCTGGCAGAACAGGATGCTCACCACCGCGCAGCCGATGCCGAGCGCGAGCACGAGCACCATCGTCCACGCGCTCAGCGCAGGCGCCGTCACGGTAAAGCGCGTCGGCGGGACGCCCATCGCGAGCGAGACGAGATACCCGACCATCGCCGAGGTGATGCACGGCACCAGCCCCGCGTAATACAGCACGCCCACGGAGATAACCTCGAGGGCGAAAACCGTGGCCGTGAGGGGCGTTCCGAACAGAGCCGAGAACACGCCCGCCATGCCGCACAGCGTCGCCAGCGGCAGATCCTTCTCCCCGAGGTGCAGGAGCTTGCCCGTCTCGTGGCCAATGCCGCCGCCGATCTGCAGCGCCGCACCCTCGCGCCCGGCGCTGCCGCCGCACAGGTGCGTAAGCACTGTGGCCAGAAAAATAACCGGCACCAGCTGCACCGGTACGTCCTTTCCGAAGTGGACGGATTCAATGACGGCGTTCGTGCCCTTGCCCCAGACGCCAGCCGCCTTATAGAGCCACACAATCACAAGTCCCGCAAGCGGCAGCAGATAGAGGATCCACGGGTAGCGCAGCCGCTCGGACGTCGCATAGTTGACGCCGATGTGGAACAGCGATCCCACGAAGCCGCCGACCGCGCCGATCAGCGCCCCGAGTACCAGCCATTTGGCCAGCACAACCACATATCCCGCCATGTGCTTGATTCTTGCCGCAATCCGCTCCACCGTCAGTTCCTCCACTTTTTGGAATGTCTCTGTCCACTTATAACACGTTCCGCCCCCGCTGTCAACCGCCGGGGTGGAAATCCCCGGTGGGCGTGGTGTTCTGACGGGGAATTGGTTGGCGAATCGGCGTGTTCTGCCAAATCTCCCCGCAATAAGCCCCGTATAATCGAGCAAGAAGTACAAAAATACCCCGCCGGGAAATTCCCCCTTGCAAAGACCTTGCGTTCGTGTTAAGATACGTTTATAATTAAATCACCCCGCTGAACCGCCCGGAATGCAAAGACCGGACGGGGAGGGGACTCTGGAGAATCCCATTGAATTGGGTGCCGAAGGTGCAAGGCGCTGGTGCGCTGAATCTCTCAGGCAAAAGGACGGAGCCGACAAGTGATCATTACTTGCCCCCCTGACTTTCTCCAGAGTCGCTGTTCCACAGCGGCTCTATTTTTTATGTAAGGAGAAAAAAGCCATGATCGAATCCACACTGTTTCCCATCGTTTCCAAGATCAACGAGTATCTCAGCAGCTACATCCTCATCTTCCTGCTGGTAGGCGTAGGCCTGTGGTACTCCATCCGCACCCGCTTTGTGCAGGTACGCTGCTTCGGGGAGGGCATGAAGAAATTTTTCGGCGAGCTGAACCTCCGCGGCGGCGCGCAGAAAAGCGGTATGACCTCATTTCAGGCGCTGGCCACCGCCATTGCCGCGCAGGTAGGTACCGGCAACATCGTAGGCGCCTCCGGCGCCATCCTCACCGGCGGCCCCGGCGCCATCTTCTGGATGTGGATCATCGCCTTCTTCGGCATGGCCACCATCTACGCCGAGGCCACGCTGGCGCAGAAGACCCGCATCGTGGAGCCGGACGGCAACATCAAGGGCGGCCCGGTGTACTACATCACCACTGCGTTCAAGGGCGGCTTCGGTAAGTTTCTGGCGGGCTTCTTCGCCGTGTCCATCATTCTGGCGCTGGGCTTCATGGGCTGCATGGTGCAGTCCAACTCCATCGGCTCCACCATGGAGACCGCCTTCGGCGTCCCCTCCTGGATCATGGGCATCGTGCTGGTGGTGATCTGCGCCGTCATCTTCCTGGGCGGTGTGCAGCGCCTCGCTGCCGTGACGGAGAAGATCGTCCCCATCATGGCCGGTATCTTCCTGCTGGGCGGCCTTGCCATTCTGATCTGCCGTATCCAGTACGTTCCCGCCACCTTTGCCATGATCTTCAAGTACGCCTTCCAGCCCCAGGCCATCCTCGGCGGCGGTCTCGGCTATGCCCTCAAGACCGCCATCAGCCAGGGTGCCAAGCGCGGCCTGTTCTCCAATGAGGCCGGTATGGGCTCCACGCCCCACGCCCACGCGCAGGCGAACGTCGCCCGCGCCCACGATCAGGGCGTGGTGGCTATGATCGGTGTGTTCATCGACACCTTCGTGGTGCTGACCCTCAACGCGCTGGTCATCATCTGCACGCTGTATACCGCCGACGGCCCTCTGGCCAATGGCTACTTCGGGGATATCACTGCAACGTTAGGTAAGACCAATCTGGCGCAGACCGCCTTCGGCTCCGTGTTCGGCGCCAGTCTGGGTGCCAAATTCGTGGCCGTCTGCCTGCTGTTCTTCGCCTTCTCCACTATCCTGAGCTGGAACCTGTTCGGTAAGATCAATGCCAACTACCTGTTTGGCCGCCGGAACGGCAGGCTGTGCAGCGTCATCTATACCATTATCGCACTGGTGTTCATCTTCCTCGGCACTGTCTCCGGCAGTGACTTCGTGTGGGAGCTGACGGATATGTTCAACAACCTCATCGTCCTGCCCAACGTCATCGCGCTGTTCGCGCTGACGGGCGTGGTCGTCGCCAGCCTGAAAGAAGGCGTGGAGGCGCACAAGCAGCTCAAGTAACCCGATCATTTCTCCTGATTTCCATTGCTATAAAAGCACCCGAGGGACTGCCGCTTCCGCAGTCCCTCGGGTGTTTTTTTGCGTATTTTTCCTCCGGTGGACCCGTACGCTCCGCCGTCTCAGTGTATCGGGCAGCCGTGCCCCTCACCCCCGCGGCGTTCGGCGCGCACACAGATCATCTCCCCCGCGACGCTGACGGCGATCTCCGCCGGGGTGACGGCGCGGATAGCCGTCCCGATGGGTGCATGGACGCGGGCGATGGCGCTCTCCGGAATCCCCGCCGCGCGCAGCCGCTCGTTCACTGCGGCAGTCTTGCGGCGCGAGCCGATCACGCCGATATACGCCGTCTCGCCGCGCAGCACCTGCTCCTGCACGGTGAAGTCAAAGCCGTGACCGCTCGTCATGACGACGACATAGTCCTCCGGCGTGACGGTCACATAGTCCGCGATGCGCGTAAAGTCGCCGCAGAGCACCTCCTCCGCGTCTGGGAAGAGCGCGCGGTCGGCGAACGCGGGGCGGCAGTCGAAGATCCACGGGCGGAAATCGACCGAGCGCAGCAGCGGGCAGAGCGCCTGCGACACATGGCCGCCGCCGAAGATGAGCGCGCGCTGCCCCACCGGGAGCGGCAGGGAGATGCAGCCGCCGCGCTGCGCGCACAGCCCCGTCAGCAGCATCTCGACGTCCGCCTGCGGCGGCAGCGTGCCGCAGAGCACCTCGCCGAGCGGCGAGAGAAGCGTGGGCGTGCCGCCGTCCTCGCGCAGGAGCAGCCGCCCCGGCTCATGCGCCGCGACGCGGTCGTTCGCGAGCCGGATCACGTCCTGCCAAACGGGGTCGTCTGCCGGGATGAACTGGAAGTGCGCGGTGACGTCCCCGCCGCAGATCATACCGATGTCGCCGCGTTCGCCGGGGTGGAGCGGAAAGCGCCGGACGTCACTGCGCCGCTCGACGCGCAGGCGCGCCGCGATCTGGG
>OGYW01002508.1_pt1 | contig 13823 bp, 8 predicted proteins | sample 1576621 | NCBI WGS metagenome assembly OGYW01 (sample SAMEA3541528, study PRJEB24748) | human gut metagenome | biome: human gut; feature: human-associated habitat; material: faeces | place: China | collected 2012 | reverse complement strand
AGATTGCTGACTTTATGCCGGAAATCTATCGTAAACTGGAATGGTTGAGCAAAGAGGACCTGATTAAACGAATGGTTTCTCACGAATTCAACCGTTTCGCCGAGTATTATCGCAACCGTGCAGAAATAGAAGTACCGACTGACATCAGAGGAGAACGTACCGGACGGGGTGACCGCAAAGAAGGTGGTTTCGAAAAAAGAAGCCGCCAAGCTGCACCGGGCTTTAACCGCCTGTTTATCAATTTGGGTAAAACAGACAGTTTCTTCCCTAGCGATCTTATCGGACTACTAAATAGTAACACAAGAGGACGTATCGAGTTGGGACGTATTGACCTAATGCAGAACTATTCTTTCTTTGAAGTGCCGGAAAAGGAAGCGACAAATGTAATCAAGGCGCTGAATAGGGCTAAATGGAACGGACGCAAGGTAGTTGTTGAGATTGCCGGTGCCGGTGAAGAAAACGGAAAAGGACGTGAAAACGGTTCAAATGAGCGCAAGGGAGGTAAACGATTCGGCGGCAAAAGCGACGAACGTGCACCGCGCTATGAAAATAAGGATAGAAAACCGAAAGATGCTTCTGCAAAAGACTCAAAGTCAACAAAAAAAGATAAGCCTAGTCGTGCTGAGCGAGGATACTCTGATGCTCGCGGTCCGAAAAAGAAAGATGACTGGCAAGAGTTTTTTAAAGATAAAGAACCTGACTTCAGCGAAGAAGGATGGGCACGTAGAAAACCTAAGAAGAAATAAATATGAAGCAAGCATAATCCGTAGATTTGTACATTATTAGTCAGAGGTCTTTATGTTACAACTAATTACCATCTTGACATTCTAATGAGAAGGAACAACATTATCCCTATTCTATCTTATTGAAAAAAGACAACTGTTCATACAGAATCTACTTTTGTGTTTCTAATAAACTTTCTTATCGTTTTTAATAAACGGTATTCCTATTTATTAAAAACGATAAGAAGTATATCTACTGCAAACAATTCAATTTTATACAACAAAAAAGGTTGCAAACTCATCAAAAGTCTGCAACCTTTAGTATATAATAAATTTCCTCTTCTTCTAAAGAGAGGTAAATCGTCGGCAACTCTGTTCTAATATTATACTATTCATACACATAATTTCCAATCAATAAGTTTCTTTTCTGATCACAAAGATACAAAATAAAAAGTCGTTTGTCAAGTTCTTATTTCAAAACACTCCATCTATTAGTTATAAAGCAGCTATACAAAAGCACGAAATTGGGACAAACCTCTCTATTGTAACGTGATCTATCCATTCTGCGATTATAGCAAAGGAGTGCAGTGGCCCAATGTCATCCAGCCTCGTCCGGCAGATTATACTTTCGCTTCCATGCCCAATCCGGTAGGTAGCTATCGGAAGGATTTCACTCTGCCCGATTCATGGAAGGGGAGAGATATATTCATCCGTTTCAATGGTGTAGAAGCAGTTTTTTACATCTGGGTAAACAGCAACCAGGATTACCAATCGAAAGACATTCAATAAACAGCTCTCTTTATAGGTAATTCCAAGATATGTTTTCCTGCTTCCAAATTTACTGCACGCTCTCCTTTCACATTGTCGGGTGCATAAAAGGTAGCAGTGCTATTTGCCGGAACAGTTACATGATAGACAATACGGTTCTTTTTACGTTCCCATTTAGAGCAGATTTCCCCATAAGGTGATTGATATCTGGCTTCGAACTCATTTAATCCACTGGGGAAATTAGGCCGAAGAAGAATATGTTTGAATCCGGGATTTTCGGGGTCAGGGAAGATCCCACCTAATCCTTTATAGAACCATCCGCCAATTTCACCGAACATCATGTGATTGTCCGATATGTCACGTGTGGCATTCAAATCCCAGTTCTCCAGTAATGTGGTAGCACCATTGGCAATCCAGCAGCCCCATGATGGATAAGTGTCTTGTGCAGCTAATTTATAAGCCGTTTCAGCTTCACCGTTCTCACTTAACGCATTCAATATAGCTTTTGCCCCCAACACACCTACATCCAAATGAAAGCCGGCTGCTTCCACCTGTTTTGCCAGATTCCGGGCTACTTTTCTCTTCAACTCTTCGGGAACAATGCCCCATTGCAAAGGAACGCTTTGTTCCGTCTGAACGCCGCTACCATAAATGCCCGTTTCTCTATTCAGAAACTTGTCATTAATCGCGTTCTTTATCTTATTGGCAAGAGCAGAATAATATTTATAGTCTTCCGTTTTATTAAACATCTTTGCGGCATTGGCAAGTATTTTGGTGTCCACATAGAAATAGACAGAAGAGGTCAGTTCCTTGGAAGAATGTGATTTAACAGGCACCCAGTCTCCTCTTCCCCATGAGGTCAATCCGGTCGGACTGGTGCGATCCACATAGTCTACATACCGCCTTATATTTTCATAACAGTCTGCCAACAGTTTATGATCGCCATAAAACATATAAATGTTCCATGGAATAATAGCGATAGTGCTTGTCCAATCCAGTCCATTATCCGTGCCATATCCCCAGCCTCCTGTAGGAATTATATCGGGAAGTACACCATTGGGCTGTTGCTCGTCTCTATGGTCGGCAAGCCATTTCTCATAAACAGTGATACCGTCATAATTGTATAATGCCGTTTCAATAGCAAAATGACCGTCGCCTGTCCATCCGTTCTTTTCACGCTGGGGGCAGTCGGTAGGATACCCCATCAAGTTGGACAAATAGGCATTATTTGTTGCCCACCAAAGACGGTTGATAAGTGCGTTCGAAGTATGAATCGTCCCTTTCTGCGGAACATCACTATGCACAAAGTAGGCAGTCAGACTATTCTCATTCAATACAAGGGGGTTAGTGCTTGTTACTTCCACGTATCTGAAACCTTTATAATTGAATCGTGCCATAAATTCATCCTCTCCCTTTCCACTCAAAACGAGGATGTCCGTTTGAAAAGGATCGGAGTTGTCTACCGGGCGGTGATACACATCAATATTTGACGTATTCACTCGTCCGTTGTCATACAACCGCTCACCATGTTTCAGTCTCACTACAGTTCCCTCTTCCCCGGACACTTTAATGCGGGTGATTCCTGCCATATTGCGGGCAAAATCGAATACATACGTTGTGTCATTAAGTTTCTTCCAGGTTTTTACGGGGATCGTTTCTACTGCACGAATCGGCTGCACTTGTTGTGACACCACATTCTGTGAAGGAACAGCCCTATATCCTACTCCATTCCATTTAGAATCGTCAAAGTTCACGGTATTCCAGCCTTTCTGTTCCAAACGGGCGTCGTAATGCTCGGCTGTATAAATGCTATTAAAGATCAATGCGCCGGATGAAGTTTTCCAGTCCCGCTCCGTAGAAACGACTTCAACGGAACCATCCTCATAAGTAATCCGCACATCCATACAGAAAGCAGGACGGTTACGCCAAGGTGCACAATGAAAGTCCCACACGGCCATTGACTGATGATTATACCATCCATTGCCCAGCAACACACCAATCGCATTTTTCCCTTTCTGTATTTGGGAAGTAATATCATAAGTAACGTAGAAATTACGCCTGTCAAACCGGGTATATAGCGGGTCCAGCCGGTGGTTTCCAATCTTCTCACCATTGATATACAGTTCATACAAACCTGCTACGGCAATATATGCCCTTGCCGACCGTATCTTCTTTCGTGCATCAAACACTTTCCGGAAATAGGGAGCAGGACGGTAATTAATATCTTTGTTATCGCTAATCCAAGCCCCTTGCCAGTGTTCCATCCCCATCATGCCCGTTTCGAAACTATTAATATCCGAAGAAGATTTCACTCCATCCTTATCCCATACATTCACTCTCCAATAATACTTGGTAAAAGGACGAAGTTCCTGTCCGGAATAGGTAATCAGAATCTGTTCGGAGTCCTTTTTGCCCGAATCCCAGATAGTTCCTTTCCCTGCAATCAATTCAAGAGAGTCTTTGTCTACGATGACTTGACAGGCTGTTTGCCGTGCTCCTTTTCGAGCATCATTCAGCATCCATGATAACCGGGGAGCAGGATTATCTATTCCCAAGGGATTCACCAAATAATCACAAACCAGATTCACTGGTTTACAGCTGCCCGACTCTTGTGAAAATGCTGCTTGCAGCATTAAAAATAGTAATCCCGGTAATAGTGTCAATCGTTTCATTTTATCCAAAAATTAGTTTGTATTTTCTTTCAATCGGATGCCATATTTACATCGCGTGCTAATTTACGAAAAATATTGTATGGACGCTTTATCTACTTGCCTCAAAAAAGCTATATCTTTGCGGCCCGAATATATACTTGACTATGAATAAAGTTAATGGTTTACTATATGGGCTGCTTTCATCGGCTTCTTTTGGACTTATCCCTCTATTTACCATTCCTGCCATGCAAGCAGGGATGCAATTTGAGTCTATACTTTTCTATCGTTTCCTGTTTGCCTGTCTGGCGCTAGGCGGAATCTTATTGGTGAATGATCAATCATTTCGCATCAAGAGGCAGGACATTCCTTCCCTGTTTCTTCTTGCGCTTCTTTATTTAATGTCTGCCGTATTCCTGTTCTGGGGATATAAGTTTATGGCTAGCGGAGTTGCCACCACTATTCATTTCATGTATCCGGTGCTTACCACGTTAATCATGATGCTCTTCTTTAAAGAAAAGAAGTCCGGCTGGCGGATCGCTGCCATTGCATCCGCAGTGGCAGGAGTTTATTTCTTATCCGGCGGAGATACAAAAACGGGAAGCTTTTCTTTCCTGGGACTTTTCATTGTTCTTCTGTCGGCACTCGGATATGCGCTTTATCTCGTCACAATGAGCCAACTAAAAATTGGACAGATGAAGGGGCTACTGCTTACTTTCTACGTATTCCTTTTCGGAGGTATTCTCCTTTTTATCGGAACGGAAACCATCAGCCAGCTTCAACCCATCAGCGAATGGCATACTGCCGGCAACTTGATTCTATTAGCTTTAATCCCTACCGTAGTTTCTAATCTTGCTCTAGTAAGAGCCGTAAAAAGCATCGGCTCCACACTCACCTCTGTGTTGGGAGCTATGGAGCCGGTAACTGCTGTATGTGTAGGTATCTTTCTTTTCGGGGAAGCCTTCACCACAAGCATTGGTATAGGTATTGCACTGATTATCGCTGCCGTAATCGTTATTATATTAAAACGATAAAAAATGCGGTTTCATCGGAATATTTACTTCATCGACCCATTTTTAATTCCTGAATAAGATGGGCTGCCTTACCGTATTTTTCTATGATAAAGAGCATATACCGCACATCTACCCCAATGCAACGCTGCAAATCTGGTTCGAATACGATATCACTGCTCATTGCTTCCCAGTTGCCATCAAAAGCCAAGCCTAGTAATTCTCCTTTGGCATTAAACATGGCACTGCCGGAATTACCGCCTGTAATGTCATTGTTGGAGATAAAACAAACATTCATATCTCCCTGCGCATTGGCATATCTTCCGAAATCACCGGAAGAAAGCAAACTCAACAACTCCGGCTGAACGGCAAAGTCAATATCACCCGCATGTTCCTTCACTTTCTCAAAAATGCCTTTCACGGTTGTGTAGTAATCATAAGTGGCTCCATCAAAAGGAGTATATCCTCCAACCGTTCCGAAACTAAGCCGCATGGTAGAGTTGGCATCCGGATAAAAATTACGATCAGCATACATCCGGCGCATGGCTGCATTGAACAAACGCTCCCCCTCCTCTATCTGCTCGGAAGCCTCGGAAATGCTTTGATTCATCTCATAATACTTCACAATCAAATCCAGACTTAAGGAAACAGCCGGATCCTCTATGAGATTATAAGTAGTATCTCGCTCCAGAAAGCGTTTTAAGCCTTTAGGAGACGTTATATTGGAAGTTGCATACAAAGAGTCTACATAGGTCTGAATATTCCCGTTGTAGAGCGTATCTATCTTCTCATACATAGCAGGCAGAAACTTTTTATCCACTTTCGACTGATACTCTTTGAGCATGGCAGCAAAAACCTCCTTATCAATGGAAAGATCGAGATTATCATACTTCTCCAGTAACTTTTTCATGCGGGTTATCACCAACTTCTCTTCCGCCTCAAAGTCGAAATTGAGAATTTCAAGAGCGAGCTGCACTAACTCGGGACCATTTATAAACGATTCACCGAAATAAGCCAACGCACGATTGGTTTCACGGCGATTACTATAACTCAACTCTAAAGAAGAGAATAAACGAATCAGTTTTTCTCTCTCTTCCGGATGAGACTGAATCCAGTTACGAAGCGCTGCTTCAGCCACCCGTTTCTTTTCCAACACTTTCAAATGCTTGATGGCTTTATTCGTTCCGATGCTATTCTTCCAATAATTGGAGCTTTCATCGTATTTTGAAGCATACTTAATGCGAATATCCGGACGACGGTCCATCTCTCGTTTCCAGATGGTTTGTTTCACTCCCCGTACATCAATCATTGCCTGATTGATTCCATTCATCATCTCTTCGATACCATACGAGGAAAGGTAACGTTCCGTACTGCCCGGATAGCCAAGCGTCATGCAGAAAGAACCTTCTTTGTATCCATCCAAAGAAATGGGTGCTACATATTCGGGATGATAAGGGACGTTTTCAGGAGAATAATCCGCCGGACCATTCTTGGCATTAGCATAGATACGAAATACGCTGAAATCGCCCGTATGACGCGGCCACATCCAATTATCCGTATCCCATCCGAACTTCCCGACAGAAGAAGGAGGTGCAAAAACCAGGCGGACATCATTATAATCACGATAAACAGAAAGCCAGAATTCATTCCCTGCATAATAAGCATCTACAATACCAGTCAATGTAGAATCCTTTTCGGAGACTTCCATACTAATTACATTCATAATCGAATCAACAGCCACACGACGTTCTGTTTCCGTTTTAGCATGCCGGGCGGCAGACAATACACGTTTAGTAACATCTTCCGTACGAAGCAGGAAACGAACATACAACTCCGGATTCGGCAGTTCTTCCTCAAGACTACGTGCAAAGAAGCCATCTTTCAGATAATCATGTTCCACTGAAGAATGTTGCTGAATACTGCTAAAGCCACAATGATGATTAGTAAACACCAGACCGTCTTCAGAAACCACCACTCCTGAACAGAAGCCTCCAAAACTGACAACAGCATCTGCCAGACATGGTTTCTTCGGATCATATATTTTATTCACAGGCATCTGCAAACCAAGTTCTTTCATTACCCGGTCAGTCTGTTTATTCTTTCGGAGATTTCCCAACAACCACATTCCCTCATCGGCAAATACATTCGACAGACAGAGAGAAAAGACTATCAAGACGGTTAGTCTGAACTTCATATTATTATTTTTAGATTCATTATTCTGTAATCAGCCTCAACTTCTTCGTTCCTACGCGGGCTTTCAGCCATTCGCTGATTTTCTCTTTTTCAGCAACAGACGGATGTCTGGCGAATTTAAGGACAGCCAATGTTACCGTATCCGTCTTCATCGAATCGACCCGCACTTCGAGCGAGTGAGCGATGGAAAGAGTTGTGATGGAAGGATAAAGTACCTTCAATTCGGGTACTAATGTACGACTCATAGCATCGTACGTTCTGTATTGCTCCAGTGTTGTCTCCAGTTGGGAAATTTTCACCGCCTGTTGTTGAAGCCGTTGCTCACTGTTTTTATAGAAGTCTTCCATGACCATGGCACGGATAGAAGATACATCTACCGCCTCATTGTTCATCCCCTGTAATACAATCAGTTTCGTATCTTCCAGCTTATACTCTTTCAACTTGCTACGAGCAATAGATATCGAAGCGTCAGGCACTTCAGGACCAATCAAAACAACCCGTACTTCTTTATGGTCATAGCTAATTTTCTTATCAAGTACCTGCGTATTCTCAAAGCTCAACTGATCGTTTATAAAACGATTGGCTGCTGCTTCATAGAAAGTGCTCTTTATAATTCCAAATGTCAGATAAACTGCAGGGCACATGGTAAGCACTACAATCAGAACGATGTATTTACGTACGGTCTTCTCACGGGTTTTATCCACAAACTCTTTCCGTTGGAAATGCATCACACGAACACCGAGGAAAGTAGCCAGGCTGATAAAAACAGAGTTGATAAAGTAAAGATAAAAAGCACCCAGGAAATAAATGAGATTACCGGAAGCCAGTCCGTAACCTGCCGTACAAAGCGGCGGCATCAATGCAGTAGCAATGGCAACACCCGGAATCACATTTCCTTTTTCCTTGGTAGAGAGAGCCACGACACCTGCCAAACCACCAAAAAGCGCGATGAATACATCATAAATAGTGGGCGATGTACGTGCCAGCAACTCTGACTGTGAACCGGCAATAGGGGCAAGAAGGAAAAAGATTGTTGCCGTAGTCACACTGAAAGCAGTCGTTATGAGAAAGCTCTTCAAAGAGCGTTTCATTAATTCAAAGTCATTCAGTCCGACAGACAGTCCTACTCCCATAATAGGTCCCATCAATGGAGAAATCAACATGGCACCGATAATAACGGCAGTGGAGTTCACATTCAATCCGAGTGATGCCATGAATATGGCAAAGATCAGAATCCATAAATTGGCACCTTTGAACTCTACCCCCTTACGGATAGAATCCACTGTGGCCAGTTCGTTATCCTTATCTTTCCTCAAGTCCAGATATTCTCCCAGAAAGGACTTGATAGCAAACTTATTACGTTCATCTGTCTTCATAGTTATTTCTTCTTTATAAATCGATTAATAACAGGAATCTGACTCAATGGTAAATCCTTCTTGATAATATAAGCTATAAATAGCAATAAGAGTACGGTACGGAAAGCGAGACGGAGCACTATATTAGGGATAGGAACCTGCTCTCCAATAACGTAAAGTACCGCTGCCAGCAGAACATAAAGTCCCAGGCTCTTCAAGTCATAATGAATCGGGTATTCTTTCTGTCCTATCCAGTAGGATAGCAGCAAGATAACTGCATAGCCTGCAACAGAAGCCCATGCCGAAGCAAGATAACCGTAAACCGGCACAAACAGGATGTTCAATACGACAATAATAACACAACCAATCACCGAGAAGTAGGCTCCCCAATAGGTCTTATCCGTCAGTTTATACCAAAAGGAAAGGTTGAAATAGATCCCTTTACAGATCTCTGCAAGCATTACAATAGCTACTACCCCCAGGCCTTCCCAGTAACCCCTTGCCACCAGATAACGCAGCAAGTCGAGGTAGAACATGACAGCAAGGAAAGCCAGCAAGGAAAATATAAGAAAATACTTCATCGCAGCGGCATACATCTTCCGGTTGTCTCCTTCTCGGTCTTTGCCAAAAACAAACGGTTCGTAAGCATAACGGAAAGCTTGCGTAAACATTGCCATCACCATCGCAATCTTACTGGTTGCTGCATAGATACCCAATTGCACCAACCCTTCCTGCCGGTCTTCAAAAAGAAACGGATAGATCATCTTATCCACAGTCTGATTTAGAATACCTACCAAACCTAAGATTAATACCGGGAAAGAATATACGACCATTCGTTTCAGCAATACCCGGTCCAACTTATAAGCAAACCCCGTCAGTTCCGGGATAAAAAAGAACATCTGAACAACCGAGATAATCAGGTTGCTAATAAAAATATATCCCACTAAATAATCCGAATCATAAAACCAGGAGATCGTTGACGGACAATGTACATTCAGCCACGGGCACACCAGTAGGAAAAATAGATTCAAACCGATGCCACCAACGATAGAGAGCAGTTTGATAGCAGCAAACTTAATAGGCCGCTTTTTATACCGTAAATAGGCAAAAGGAATGCATTGGAAAGAGTCTAAAGCTACCACAACAGCCATCATCGCTATAAACTCCGGATGATCGCCATAATCCAGTAAATTGGAAATGGGTTGCAGGAATAACAGGCAAAGGAAAACAAAAATCAAAGATACCCCTCCTACCGATAACAAGGAGTTGGCATATACTTTCATCGGGTCTTCTCCCGATTTGTTGGCAAAACGGAAGAAACCCGTTTCCATACCGAACGTAAGCAGTACAAGCATCAGGGCTGTAAACGCATATACGTTTGAAACAACTCCATAACCTCCGGTGGAAGCCGGCAATACCGCTGTGTACAAAGGCACCAGCATGTAGTTAAGGAACCGTCCGACAATACTACTCAACCCATAAATTGCCGTATCTTTAGCTAATGATTTTAGTCCAGCCATGTTTTATTAGTGATTATCATTCAGATTGGTTCAACGTTTCTTCTTTTGTTTGAACAACCAATCCATAAATCCGGGATAATTGAAAGCCGGATTCCAGCTCCCATGATTACAACCGGGGAATTCAATATATTCCACATCTGCACCGGCAGCTTTCAGTGCTTTATACGCTTCGCGAGAACCTTTCACCGGAACTACATCGTCCGCATCTCCGTGAAAGATACGAAATTTCACATCCTTGGCAACCAATAGCCGACTTGGATTGACTGTACCGCAAATAGGAACTGCAGCTGCAAAAATCTCCGGATAACGCACGACTAAATCATACGTTCCCATCGCTCCCATTGAAAGACCGATAATATAAACCCGTTGTGTGTCCACTTCGGGCATTACCAGATAAGAGTCGAGCAACTGTTTAAGCGTTTGCAATATAGGACTGATCTCTTGTCCCACTGGCATTTCTGTAGGGATAAGCGACTTCGGACGTCCTGTATAAGCCCAGTAACCGTCTGTCGGACACTGTGGAATTAGAACGAAAGCGGGATACTTCTCTTGATTGACCGGATTAAGAAACATCTGTCCACCATGAGTCAACTGTTTCTCATTATCATTTCCCCGTTCGCCGGCTCCATGCAGAAACAGTACGAGCGGATACTTTTCACCTGGCTTCACCGATTCGGGATGAATCATCCGATAAGGTAAAGAGTCTCCTTTAGAAGAGACAAAAATATCCCTCCCATATTCCTGTTGAGCCGATAAAGACAAGCTCAAAAAGAGAAAAACAAGTAAAGTAGTCCATTGCTTCATCATCCAACTATGCTTTATAAAGTTCTTTTATACCGTTAATACCACTTGTCACATGACGCTTTATGTTAGTCATTAAACAGCGTTTTTTGACTGTTATAAAGACTTCTTCCCAAATGTTTATAGGCAAGTTCGGTCACCTCACGTCCACGGGGAGTACGCTTCATAAATCCTTCTTTTATCAGGAAAGGTTCGTAAACTTCCTCAATGGTTCCCGCATCTTCTCCCAAAGCCGTGGCAATGGTAGTGATACCTACCGGACCACCTTTAAATTTGTCTATAATGGTGCAAAGTATCTTGTTGTCTATCTCATCCAGGCCGTACTTATCAATATTCAGTGCTTCCAATGCAAACTGGGCGATCTCCGTATCGATAGAACCGGAGCCTTTCACCTGCGCAAAATCACGTACCCGACGGAGCAAGGCATTTGCAATACGGGGCGTTCCGCGGCTACGGGAAGCGATCTCCGATGCTGCACGTACCGAACAAGGCACATCCAGTATGGACGCAGAACGACGAATGATATTGCTCAAAATATCATCATCATAGTACTCCAAATGAAGATTAATACCGAAACGTGCACGAAGCGGGGCCGTCAGCAGACCGCTACGTGTGGTTGCACCAACCAGCGTGAAAGGATTCAAATCTATCTGGATGCTGCGTGCCGAAGGTCCCTTATCGATCATAATATCGATGCGGTAATCTTCCATCGCCGAATAAAGATATTCCTCCACCACAGGCGACAGCCGATGAATTTCATCAATAAAAAGCACGTCGTTCGGTTCGAGGCTGGTCAATACACCTGCCAGGTCACCCGGTTTATCAAGTACCGGACCGGAAGTTACTTTAAAGCCAACTCCTAATTCGTTAGCGATAATATTCGAAAGAGTTGTTTTTCCTAATCCGGGAGGGCCGTGCAACAGCACATGGTCGAGTGCTTCGCCACGCAGACGTGCCGCCTTCACAAAAATGCGAAGGTTTTCCACCACCTTGTCCTGCCCGCTAAAGTCTTCAAAACTTAACGGACGGAGTGCATTCTCGAAATCCCGTTCTTTTGAAGTAAGCTGATGTTCGCGTATGTTAAAATCTTCCTGTTCCATTTATTTCTTGAAAGTAGGAGACAAAGATAGAGATTTACATTCATTTTCAGTATAAGAAAGACGAAGATTTAGTTTATTTGAAACGTAATAACTACTTTTGCACTATCTATATACACGTTATCAACTATGGTTCTAAATTACATTTGGATAGGATTCTTCGTCATTGCCTTTATCATCGCTCTTATAAAAGTGATTGTTTTGGGAGATACGGAGATATTTACGGCTATCATGAACGCTACATTCGACTCTTCAAAGACAGCTTTCGAGATATCGCTGGGACTTACGGGTGTACTGGCCCTTTGGTTAGGTATCATGAAAATCGGCGAGAACAGCGGATTGATTAATGCACTGGCCCGCTTTCTTAGTCCGGTGCTTTGCCGTCTGTTTCCAGACATTCCTAAAGGGCATCCGGTGTTAGGCTCCATCTTCATGAATATGTCCGCCAATATGCTTGGTCTCGACAATGCCGCCACCCCGCTGGGGTTGAAAGCTATGAAAGAGCTACAGGATCTGAATCCGAAAAAGGACACTGCTTCCAATCCGATGATTATGTTTTTGGTGATTAATACATCCGGCCTTATCATCATTCCGATCAGTATCATGGTATATCGTGCACAAATGGGGGCTGCACAGCCTACAGATGTATTTATCCCTATCCTGCTAAGTACTTTCATTTCAACTTTAGTAGGAGTCATAGCAGTCAGCATCGCTCAAAAGATAAACTTAATCAATAAGCCTATTCTCATTTTAATGGGCGTTATCTGCCTTTTCTTTTCCGGTTTGATTTATCTGTTCCTAAGCGTTTCACGAGAGGATATGGGTACTTATTCTACATTGATAGCGAATATTCTGCTATTCAGTGTCATTATCCTGTTTATTTTGACGGGAGTCAGGAAAAAGATCAATGTATACGATACATTTATCGAAGGAGCTAAAGAAGGATTCAAGACCGCAATAACGATCATACCATATCTGGTAGCTATCCTGGTCGGAATAGGTGTATTTCGTGCTTCAGGAGCAATGGATTTTATCATCGAAGGTATCCGGACAGGCGTAGGTGCTTTAGGCTTAAATACAGACTTTGTAGGTGGCCTGCCGACTATTTTGATGAAGCCGTTAAGCGGAAGCGGTGCACGGGGGATGATGCTGGATGCGATGAACACCTATGGTGCCGACTCATTTGTGGGCCGGTTGGCTTCCATCGTGCAAGGTTCGACGGATACAACGTTTTACGTGGTTGCACTTTACTACGGAAGCATAGGTATACGCAACACCCGTTATACTATTCCATGTTCTTTGCTGGCTGATTTGGCCGGGGTGATTGCGGCAATAGCTTTGACATATGTATTTTTTACCTGACAGGTTATTTCCGATTATCAAAATGTCACTACTATATCGGGCAAATCGGATTAATATGGCAGGTATTTGAAAATACTATACCGGGTAATATTTTTTAACATATCATTCAGAAAGATAAATAAGAATAATAATAGCATTATGACAATATCATTTTACGCGGAAGACATCGAACTTCCGGCCATCAAGAAAGAGGCTGTCAGTAACTGGATCAGAAAAGTTGCCGAAACATACGGTAAAAAGACAGGGGATATCAGTTACATCTTCTGTTCCGACGAAAAGATTCTGGAAGTAAACCGCCAGTATCTGCAACATGATTATTATACGGATATCATCACATTCGATTATAC
>OGYW01002503.1_pt1 | contig 13838 bp, 17 predicted proteins | sample 1576621 | NCBI WGS metagenome assembly OGYW01 (sample SAMEA3541528, study PRJEB24748) | human gut metagenome | biome: human gut; feature: human-associated habitat; material: faeces | place: China | collected 2012 | reverse complement strand
CGGAAGGGTGTGTATGTTAGACGTTATTGGTTTTCAATTTTTGTAGTGATTCGTAGAAAGTACTTTCTGTTTAATTTATACTCCGTGACTTTTCATTCAATAGTTTGTATACTCTAATTATGCAATTTGTTGTTATTTTATGGAGGTTTTTGTTTATGCTTGATAAGTCTCTTGTTTATAAAGATATTGTGATGTGTCTGCCTTTTGAGGATTTAGAGGATCTTAAGGTTCCTGTTTTGCCTGATGGGTATTCTTATAAGATGTTTGAGTCTGGGGATGAGATTGCTTGGGCGAAGCTTGAAGTGTTGGTTGGAGAGTTTGATTGTTTTGAAGATGCTTCTGCTTGTTTTGCTAAAACTTTTTTAACTCATGAAGAACTTTTAGCTGACCGGGTTTGTTTTATTGTGAATCCTGAGGGAGAGATTGTTGCTACGACGAGTGCTTGGTTTAAGACAAATGGCGATATTCGGTTTCCTTTGATTCATTGGGTGTCTACTTCTCCTAAAGAACAGGGGAAGGGGCTTGGGAAGGCAATTGTTTTGTTTGCTTTGTCTCGTTTTCTTGTTGTAGAGCCAGATGCTGATTTTATTTTTCTTCACACGCATACTTGGGCTTATAAGGCTGTTTGTATGTATCAGAAGATGGGCTTTCGTATTACGAAAAAAGCCCTGCCAAATAGCAGGACTGATTTTTCTTGTCTGGATGTTTTGAAGGATGTACTTCCTAATTCGATTATTGCTCAGCTTTTAGAGAAAGATTAAGATGCTGTCCAGTCACATTGATCTTATATATACTAACACACACTTATATTTTTAATCATCTTAATTGACATAAAAATATATAAATGTTACTATAATAATAGAAAAGGTGCTACCGATGACGGTTTGCCTGATATAAACGATTGAATAACCGCTCACATAACTTGTCAGGTCAATGGGCGGTTATTTCTCTATCTTGGCATCATGCTTTCCACGCACATAACCAAGACTATAAAAAGCCACACACAGCGAAATCACTGCAATTAGTTCTGTAATGGTTAGCATAACTTCAAGCCCCCTTTTCGTAAGATTTCTCAATAATAGAGATTGATCTATGTAATCGGGGCTAGAACTCCCCGTAGGAAGCAAACCGCCATTCACGTCAATGTGAAGTAACACCTGTTTTTATTTTATCAAATTGTATATACTTATTCAATCAAAATATTTCATTTATTAAACTTTATATAATATTAATTTGACATCCCTAGGTTTATATTTCAAATATTTTAACAAATCGGTGCTTGTTTAAGCCCTTTCATCTTCTGTCACATACGCGTAAGCCTACCTACAAATCAGAATCTGTCTACACGAATCACTGCATAATGTTTCCCCTGCATCTCGTCTTTAATCTTCTGCTTAAGATCCTTCACGATCTTCTCTGGCTCATAATCTTTCCCATAAGGAATCACAAGATCAAAGATCACATTCGTATGTGTTGGCCCTTTGACCATTCGAAAGTCATGAACTGACAGTGTCTTGTCATATTTCTTAACAATATTAAAAACTTCTTTTCTTGTCTCATTCACTTCCTCATCATCCGTCACTACAGGATCCATATGGATTGTTGCTTCGCAGTGATATTCTTCCATCAAACGCATTTCAATATGATCCATCAGATCATGTACTTCCATCATGTCTTTATTGTATGGAACTTCTGCATGCAAAGAGACAATTCTTCTTCCTGGACCATAGTCGTGAACAACGATATCATGAACTCCGATGACCATCTTATGATTTAATACAGTCTCTGTGATCTTAGCGATCAATTCTGGATCTGGGGATTCTCCTAATAGGGGGTTCATGGTATCTTTGATTGATTCATAACCACCCCAGAGTACAAAACATGCAACAAAGATTCCGACAATTCCATCAACATTTAAATGAAAATAATGGAATACAAGCATTCCTCCAACAACTGCTGCTGTTGAAATACAATCATTTAAACTATCCGCTGCTGTCGCTTTCATCGTTTCAGAGTGAATTCTCCATCCGATTCCTTTGTTAAACATATACATCCAAAATTTTAATGCAATCGAGATCACTAATATTACATAAGAAATCCATTGTTCTGTGATCACCTCTGGATGAATCACCTTTTCTACTGATGTTTTAAATAATTCCACTCCCATCATCAAGATCAGAATAGATACAACAAGTCCTGATACATATTCCATCCTTCCATGTCCGAATGGATGATCTTCATCTGCTGGTTTTCCAGCCATTCCAAATCCGACAAGTGTGATGATCGAAGATGCAGCGTCAGATAAATTGTTAAACGCATCTGCTGTGATTGAGATCGCTCCTGTGATGATTCCAGCAAAAAATTTGGTTGCAAATAAGAAGATGTTACAACAAATTCCTACAATCCCTGCCATCTTTCCATAAGCATTTCTTACTTTTGCATCCTTTACATTTTCTTTGTCTTTAATAAATAATGATATTAATAAGTTTGTCATAAAAAACTCCATCTACATAGTAAATGGGAGTCCTAATGACCCCCAATGTACTTTTTCTTTATATTTATGAGGATCTTTACCTCATATGTTCACTTTATGCTTCTACGATCTTACCTGCGATTGCTGATGCAGCTGCTGTCTTAGGTGATCCTAAGTAGATTTCTACTTTTGACGTTCCCATTCTTCCTAAGAAGTTACGGTTGTTTGTTGCAAGAACACGTTCTCCATCTGTCATGATCCCGCCTGCACGTCCACAACATAATCCACATCCTGGATGCGTGATGATCGCTCCGGCTTCTGCCAAAATCTTCATGTATCCAGCATCCACTGCCTGTTTATAAATCTTTCTACTAGCTGGTGTTACGATCAATTTTACATAATCAGCAACTTTCTTTCCTTTTAAGATCTCTGCTGCCGCTTTCAGATCTTCTAATCTTCCGTTTGTACAAGATCCGATAAATACCTGATCAAGCTCTGTTCCTTCGACTTCTTTGACAGCTCTGATCTTATCTACCTGTGATGGACATGCCACAACTGGTACTAAATCTTCTGCTTTATATGTGATTGTCTGGCAATACTCAGCATCTTCATCTCCATATAACCAATCAACATCAGCTAAATCTACCTTAGAATATTCAGCCGTTTTCTCATCTGGTGCAAAAAGTGCCGCTTTTGCTCCAGCTTCAATCGCCATGTTTGACATTGTCATTCTGGCTGCAACACTCATCTCATCAACAGTACTTCCAGAGAATTCTAATGCTTTATAAGTAGCTCCAGCTGCTGTTAAATCTCCGATCAATCGTAAGATAATGTCTTTAGAACTTACATTTTCAGGAAGTTTTCCATCAATGACTACTTTGATCGTCTCTGGAACTCTTACCCACATCTCTCCTGTTCCAAGGATCGCTGCCATCTCTGTATAACCGATTCCTGAAGAGAAACATCCAACACAACCATAAGTTGTTGTATGAGAGTCTGTTCCGAATACGATATTCCCAGGTTTCGCATATCCACATTCTGTCATTAACTGATGGCAGATCCCATCACTTCTGTGAACATTTTTCATGCCATATTTCTTGGCAAATGCATCACCGATCTTGAAATGTCTGATATCGTCTGTTGTACTTGCTGGCACCATGTGGTCATAGATCAATACGACTTTGTCTGGGTCCCATATCTTTGTAAATCCCATTTCTTCGAATTTCTCCGCTACGAATGGAATAAAGATATCATGGATCATAACACGGTCTACATTTACTGTCTGGATCTGTCCTGGTTTTACACTGTCAACACCAACGTTTCTGCTGATGATCTTTTCAATCATTGTCTGTCCCATATCTTTATTTCACCCCATTTCTTTTCTTCATGGCTTCTACTAATCCACCGGCGTTGATGATCTCCATCAAGTTATCTGGAAGGGAATGGATCTCATAATCTGTACCATTATGTGTGATCTTCTCTCCTAAAGTAACTTCAATCTCATCACCTTCTTTAACTGCATCCTGAATCTTGTCATTCTCAATTAACAGTAATCCATTATTGATGGAATTACGAAAGAAAATACGTGCAAATGATTTGGCAATGACGCATTTAACTTTTAATGCTTTGATGATCTCTGGTGCCTGTTCTCTTGAAGAACCGCATCCAAAGTTGCTTCCTGCTACAATAATATCTCCTTCTCCGATCTGTCCTGCTAATTCTGGACGAAGTGGAGAAAATCCATACTGTTTCATATCTTCTACGGTTGGAAGTGCCAGATATTCTGTTGGGATGATGATGTCTGTATCAATGTCATCTCCAAGCACCCAAACCTTTCCTTTAAACTGTTCCATATCTATTCTATCCTTCTTCCTTAAATCTGGTCTGCTGTTGTGATCTTACCTGCGATCGCTGATGCTGTGACCGTCGCTGCGGATCCTAAATATACATAAGAATCTGGATGTCCTGCACGTCCTTTGAAGTTTCTTGTTCCTGTAGAAATCAAAACTTCATCTTTCCCGATGACACCCTGACAGCTTCCCCAGCAAACGCTGCAGTTACAGTTCATGACCATTGCTCCTGATTCCATGAAAATATCGATCAGACCCTCATCTAATGCCTGAATATAAACTTCATTGGAAGCTGGTGCGATCAAAAATCTTACGCTGTCACTTACTTTCTTACCTTTTAAGATTTCAGCAGCGACTCTTAATTCTTCGATACGTCCATTGTTACATGATCCTAAGAATGCTTCATCGATCTTCACATCATTGACTTCTTTGGCATCCACAACATCATCGATCTGATGAGGTCTTGCAACAACTGGTTTGATCTCGTCTAAGTTGATATCATAAACTTTCTCAAATACCGCATCGTCATCACTCTTGAATAAGTTCTCAGCTTTTCTTCCACGACTTTCTACGTATTCTACAACTTTCTCATCTGGCTCAACGATTCCAGTCTTAGCTCCTGCTTCAACAGCAAGGTTGCAAAGAACTAAACGTTCATCAATATCAAGGTTATGAGCACCTTCTCCAGCAAATTCCATGATCTTGTAGTTACATCCATTTGCTCCAACCATTCCGATGATAGAAAGCATTAAATCTCTGGCGTATACACCTTCTCTTAATTTACCATGCAGGTTAAAACGGATCGTGTCTGGAACTAATACCCAAGACTGTCCTGTTACCATAGCGTATAAGAAATCAGTACATCCAATTCCTGTACCAAATGCTCCTAAAGCTCCATATGTACATGTATGAGAATCTGCACCCATGATAAATTCTCCTGGACATACATGATTCTCTACCATGATCTGATGGCAGACACCTTTTCCTTCATATAATTTGATCTCATGTTCTTTCGCAAAATTACGCATCTTTCTGTGTGCTGCTGCTGTCTTTGGATTCTCCGCAGGCACATTGTGGTCCATGATAAATACCAGTTTATCTTTGTCCGCGATCTTTGGATGTTTTAACTGGTTATGATACATATCAATTGTTAAATGTGTCGTTCCGTCATTACTCATTAAACGGTCAACTTCGATCGTATGGATCTCTCCTGCTTTTACCTGATCTACTTTCGCAGCTCTTGCAATAATCTTTTCTCCGATGGTCATTCCCATGTTCCTATTCCTCCCCTTCATTCAAGAAATTGATCAATCCGCCATGATCTAAGATATTCTGCATATATGGTGGCAGCTTGGTACATGGAAGGGTTTCATCCTCTGTTTTGATCCATCCTTCAGAGAGGTTGATATCAATGTCAGCTCCGTCTTCCACTTTGTCATATAAGTCTTTGCTGATGATCACTGGTAATCCGATATTGATAGAGTTTCTATAGAAGATTCTCGCAAATGATTTAGCAACCACTGCTTTGACACCTAACGCTTTCAGTACACTTGGCGCCTGTTCTCTAGATGACCCACATCCAAAGTTTTCTCCTGCTACAACAATATCTCCTTCTTTTACCTTCTTGGCAAAATCTTTATCAATTGATTCAAAAGTATATACTTTCATCTCTTCAATATTTGGCAATAACAAATATTGTGACGCGATGATCTGATCTGTATCTACGTCGTTATGGAATTTAAATACACGTCCCATTGATCTTCCTCCTGTTTTGTATCTTTTATTTTTAAGGATACTATAAATTCAAAAAAAAATCTATGTCTGATAACAAAAAAAGAATGGTAATACGTAAAATATTACCACTCTTTATATAAAATCAGCCAGAAAACCCATGGTCTTTAGACCGTGGGATGAATGGCGTTAAACTACTTTTACTTGCGTCATTACAGTTGACCTTGCTGTAATGCGTTTGCAATTACTTAATTTTGGTGTTTTGTAGCCTCTTGGCATTGTGCTAAAGTCAATCTTATTTCCATCAATATCCATAAGAATTGCATATCCCGTAGACATTCTTCTTTTGATAAAGTAATCATTTCCAAAATACCGAACCTTATCAAACTTTCTAAAACCACAAATCTTATCTGTAACAATAGGTTGTTCAGAACGAATACCTTTAGTCTTTTGAAAATCACCATCAGAAACACATTTCTTTTTGTAAAGATTACTCTTTACATTAAAAGCATTTCCTTGTGTTGCGATAGTACAGGCATCATAATAATGTTCTTTGGCTACACCTAAATGCAAACGATTCACTTTTGTTACATATCCAAAAGTTTCAATAGCATTTGGATAAAATCTGAAAAGCTGCTTACGGATAGAATTCATCTGTGTAGCATATTTAAGGTTACCCTTAACTTTACCACTCAATTTGGGGTTAATCTTTCCACTATGCAAGTCTTTATGGCAAGTATGACATAAAGTAAGTAAATTACTTTCTTCATCAGAGCCACCTTGACAGCGAAATACAATATGATGGACTTCTAATTTGCTATCCTTATGCTTGCCTTTACAACATTGACAAGTATAGTTATCTCTATTAAGCACCATTGCTTTGGTATTTTCAAATCCATAATTAGCACCTTTTTGGTATCCCCATGGTCTCACTTTTGGGTTGGCAAGACTTGGATTTTTCATAAGATGCATATCAAACTGACCTGTTTCAAATACCATTTCTGTAACGGGAAGAATAGACTGAATGTATTCTATTTCCCTTACATGGCTGTGAAGTTTGCTCTGCATTGTAGGACTAAATCTGTCTTTTTTGATAGAACTTGCACGATTTAACCATCTTGCTTTTCTATAACGAGTTTTACGATTTCGTCTATTTCTGCGATACTTTGCTCTTTGTGTCATTTTGTCAGTAATGTCGTTTCTTACAACAACTTCTGACATATATACAATATCTCCATTGTCTTTACTTACAGCAGTGCCAATAGTTCCGCTTCCAGTATCTACACCAAGAGTTAAACCTTGAGTGTAATTTGTTGTTTCGTAGTCAATTTAATTGTAAATGGCTCACGCTTCTTAACTTTTGCTTTGCCTTGCTTAAGTAATAATCTTGCAATTGGATCACTACATGGCATTAGTGGTTTACCATCTTGTGAAATCACATAAACCATAAATAAGTTTCTCCTTAATAAATACTCTACCAAATGGTAGGTGATGCGTACTTTGCTGTACTGTTACCATGCAACTGTTCCGACTTCAACTCGACAATGATATAAAGGCTTTTTCGCATACATATCACAAGGCTGTTCTTACTCTGACCTAACTTAAATATGTACGATAGAGCGACGGTCTGTTGCGTCAACCGAGGGTATCATGACCTAAATATCGTAGTATCCATTTCTGAATGCTTAGTCTGGTGAACCATTTGACAGAAGCCCACTACCTTTAGGTGGTGGGTAGTTCACCTTCGAATTCCGTATAATTTCATCAAAAATCTCCGAAATGGAATCAAATGTAACCAGATATGTTCAAAAAACTCCCACCAAAAATCTCCAGGTGCGATCCATTTTCCTTTACGCTTTACTTTTGTAATGATCGCAAAAACCTGTTCTTTGTCAATCGGTCCTTCCATATCTACCTGTGCATCTCCGATAATAAACAGCTTTCCTTCCTTGTTAATGTGATGAATCCGATGCATCACATACGCCTCATCTCTTCTCTGAAAAAACACCATATCCCCGGCTTTCAATTCTTCTTCTGGCTTCTTCATCAAAATATAGTCTCTTTGATGGATCAAAAACGGATTCATGCTGCTTCCACTAATCATCATACTGACTTCTTTTCCCTCTTCTACCAGACCTTTCAATACTGGGATATAAACATTATTTGCAATCTGTCTCATTCATCCAATACCAATCCATGCTCATAAAGTGCTCCAACAAACCCTTCTACATCTGTCCTTGCTGTTTCTTCATCTACTTCAAATTCATCCATGATCTTATCAACTAATGCTTCTTTTGACTTCGATTCATCTAAATTCTTCCAAATAAATGCTGCCACTTCATTTAATGTGATCATTCCATTAAACTGCTGGGTTGCAGCCCCTGTTGGTACAAGAATTACTTCACCTGCGATATCACGAAGCATAAAATCTGTATTACGTTTCATATGCTATGGCCCTCTTTCTTATTTTTTCTTATTTTTCTTATTTTTATTTCTTTCCATGTATATGGATTGATCAACAATAACATTGGAAATAATTCCAGTCTTCCCGCTAACATATCAAAGATCATAACGATCTTGGAAAGATTCGAATACATTGAAAAGTTTCCAGTTGGTCCTACGATATTAAGCCCAGGACCAATATTATTCAATGTTGCAACAACTGCCGTAAAATTGCTTGTAAAATCGAAGTTATCAATAGAAATGATCAGTACAGAAAACATCAGTACAAATGCATATGCGATCATATAAACATTGATCCCTCGAATAACTTCATGTTCTACAATTCTTCCGTTGAATTTGACCTTACGTACCGTTCTTGGATGTAAGTATGAGAGCAGCTCTTTCTTGACGGTCTTTAACATAATGACCAATCTTGATACTTTCATACCACCACCGGTACTTCCGGCACATGCTCCTGAAAACATCAGCATTACCAGAATAAACTTTGAAAATTCCGGCCATTTATTAAAATCTGTTGATGCATATCCGGTTGTCGTGATCACTGTTCCTACTTGAAAAAGTGCATGGCGGAATGCCTGCTCGATCGTTGGAAATAAACTGTGTATATTATATGTGATCATTGCTACAGATGCACCAATAAATAATAAGTAATATTTTAATTCTTCATAATGGATCGCATCTTTGAACTTCTTGATCAAAATAAAATAATATACATTAAAATTTACTCCAAATAAGATCATAAAGATCGCGATCAAATATTGTATGTATGGTGAGTAAGATGCACACCCTGAATTCAATATCGAGAATCCACCAGTTCCAGCAGTACCGAATGCAAGTAATAGCGAATCAAATAATGGAAGCTTTCCTAAAAGCAACAATACTACCATCACAATAGTCATAAAAATATAAATCTTATACAAGATCATAGATGTTTTTCGAATCTTAGGAACCAGTTTTCCAACAGATGGTCCTGGACTTTCTGCTCTCATCAGATGAATATTCTGACCACCAACCAATGGCATGACCGCTAATACAAACACGAATACACCCATACCACCTACCCAGTGAGTAAAACTCCTCCAAAATAAACTACATCTTGCTAACGCTTCTACATCCGTTAAGATACTTGATCCTGTTGTAGTAAATCCTGAAACCGTTTCAAACATCGCATCTACAACCGATGGAATATCTCCATTGATCACAAATGGCAGTGCTCCAAAAAAACTCATCACGATCCAACTGATCGCAACTGTTAAAAAACCTTCTTTTGCGTAATAAACTGTCTTCTTTGGTTTCTTCATAACAAAAAGAATTCCAATGATCAGACATACAAATAGCATGATCCAGAAAGAAAAGCCTTTCTTCTCATGATAGATTAATGCGATCAGACAAGGAAGTGATAAAAATGCACTCTCAAAAAGCATTACCAAGCCTATTACGTATCGAATCATTGAAAAATTCATTATACCCTGCCCCCATTATCCTCTCTTTAAGATGTCTTTGACATCGTGTAATCCTTTTTTAGTTGTAACAACCACCACCAGATCATCTTCTTCCATATGATCTTGACCATTTGGAATCATTGGTTTTCCTTTACGATAAATGCTGCAGATCAGCAGATTATCAATCAATGACAGATCTTTAATTGGTCTTCCAATGACTGGAGAACCTTTCTGAATATGAAATTCCAGTGCTTCCGCTCTTCCATCCATTAATTTGTAGAGATTCTCAATATTACTTCCGATGGAATTTTGTCTTGCTCTTACATACTGAATAATATATTGTGCTGTCAGATATTCCGGATAGATCATACTTCCAAGATCTAATCGTTCGATCATGGCATCGTAATTCAATTTCTGTACCTTTGTGACCAATTTTGCATCACTCTGGCTCTGTGCATACAGAGACAAGAACATATTCTCCTCATCGTGATTCGTAAGGGCAATAAATGCATCTACATCCGTCAGTCCTTCTTCTAACAGCATATCATGGTCATTTCCATTTCCATGGATGATCATCGCATCTGGAATACTCTCATTTAATCTCTCACATTGATCTCTGTCTTTATCGATCAGTTTTACACCAATTCCACTAGAAACAAGTAATTTTGATAAATAAAATCCAATCTTACTTCCACCTATGATCATTGCTTCATGAACCTGATTCTTTCTTTCCCCAATCTTCCTGAAAAATTCCATGGCGCAGTTTGGCCTTCCAACAAATGAAATTATATCTTTCTCTCTTAACTGAAAAGAACCATTTGGAATGATCAATTCTTTCTTACGCTCTACCGCAGAGATCAATATCTCACAATTTAACTGATTACTGACATCGATCAATGTCATTCCATCTAATTTAGAATTATGTGGGATACGGTATTTTAACATCTCGATCCTGCCTTTAGAAAACTTATTCACTTCCATTGCAGAAGGGAATCTTAGTAATCTTGCAATCTCATATGCCGCACTTAATTCTGGATTCAGCACAACAGAAATTCCCATCTCTTCCTTTATGAAACTGATCTCATCATAATAAACAGGATTTCTCACTCTGGCAACCGTCTCACATCTTCCTGCCTTCTTCGCGATCAGACAACACAAAAGATTCAATTCATCAGAGTTCGTAACTGCAATAATGATATCTGCTGTCTCAACTCCTGCGTCTGACAGAATACTATAACTTGCCCCATTCCCGATCACACCTAATACATCATGTGTTTCAGCAAGTTTCTGTACAACATCTGCTTTCTCATCAATAATGGAAATGTCATGGTTCTCGCCACTTAATTCCTCAACAAGCGTAGAACCGATTCTACCACACCCAACAATGATAATATTCATTTTTTACCCTCAATTCATTAACACTTTCTTAACAAATTTTTATACTTTTTTTAATACTTGTCCTATTCTATCACAGTCTGTCAGAAATTACAATTTAAGAAATCACACTTAATAAAATGATCAACATTTATCGTGTTGATCTTCCAGAAGAATGACTTCTTTCTTCCGTTTTTGCGTAATTCGATTTCTGATCCTCTGCATTCGTTCATCAAGTGCTGCACTTTGTCTTGCACAATCATAAAGTTCTTCCTGAAGGATTTCCACTTCTTCATCGGACAACTCTTTCTTATAACGCATCTTATGATCAAGACTTGCCCAGAAATCCATAGCAATTGTACGAAATTGCACTTCAACATTAACCATCTTCTTTTCATTTTGTAAAAAAATCGGTACTTGTACAATCAGATGAAGGCTTCGATAGCCACTTGGCTTGGGATTCTTAATATAATCTTTTCGCTCGATCAGTGTGATATCATCCTGCTTTAAAAAACTTTCTGCTAATTTATAAATATCATCCGGGAAGGAACAGATGACTCTGACCCCGGCAATATCTCTTAGATTTTCTTCGATTGAATCTAAATTCAATGCTATATTCTTTCTTCGAATCTTCTTTAGAATGCTGTCATAGGATTTCACTCTTGTCTTGATGCTCTCAATTGGATTTGCATCATATTCTAAAGATAATTCGTGGTTTAAGACTTTAAATTTTGTTTCAATCTCCATGATTGCGCATTCATAATATGACATTAAAAGATTAAATGGTTTCCGATTCTCTTGCACAAAATTTAGAAATTCATCCGAGAGAAGATTTTGTCTTACGAATTCTTCTCTTCTTGCATCTAGTAACGCTTTTCCTTGTTTTTTTAATTCTGTAATGACTTCTAGGTTTCTTTTCATAAAATGTCGCCTTCTTTCTCGGTCGTATCTTTTATTTTTTTGATGTTGGCAGAATACTTTCATCCAACATCATTTGGAAAACAGATGAGTGATCACAACCTTCATTCATCTCAATCTGATTTACATATTATAAATTATATTTTACTGTGTTATAATGCATTTTGTTAAATTTATTTTATATTATGACTATTTAATTTTCAAGGAGATATCATGAAACAAAAAGCAGCCTTTCCACAAACAATTCCGATCTTTACAGGATTTTCTTTTCTCCCAATGTTTAAATTCTAATAAACAAAATTTTTAATATGATAAATGGTCATCCTCATGGAACTGTATGAGGATGACCATTTATCATATTCCTCAAAGATTTTATTTATTACAATTACAATCGAAGGCTGAATTGATTGCATAGAAGTTCTTAGAATCTAAGTGATCCTGTACATTCCTAAGTGCTTCACCAAATCTCTGGAAATGCACGATTTCTCTTTCTCGTAAGAATTTCAGTGGCTCTCTAACATCTGGATCGTCAATAAGCCTCAACAAATTATCATAGGTTGTTCTTGCTTTTTGTTCTGCAGCAAGGTCTTCACTTAAATCTGTAATCGGATCTCCCACAGACTGAAACGTCGCTGCGCTAAACGGTACACCACTTGCTGCTTGTGGCCATACACCTGCTGTATGGTCTACATAGTAAGCTCCAAACCCTGATTTTTTCACCTGTTCTGGAGTTAAATCTCTAGTTAGCTGATGCACGATCGTACAGATCATTTCTAAGTGAGCTAATTCTTCTGTACCTATATCAGTTAACACCCCACAAACATTTTTATATGGCATCGCAAATCGCTGAGACAAATATCGCATAGAAGCTCCTAATTCCCCATCCGGTCCTCCATACTGTGTGATGATCAATTGTGCCATCTTAGGATCTGTTCGTTTGATATTTACCGGAAATTCTAATCGTTTTTCATAATTCCACATATCAACAACCTCCCCTCTTCATCCATGGCCATGAATCTGTTGCCCATGTAAAATGATCATCTATATCCGCACTATCAATCGTCAATGGTTCAAAATTTCTCGCATATTCTTTTAATGCCTGCTTTCTTGCCTTCTGATATTGATTAAAATGGTCCATTGCTTTTTTGTCATTTGGGTGTGTATCAAGATACAGATTCGTATCAATCAATGCAAAGCTGACTGCATCAATATAATTTAACAACTTTTTCTTATCATACTGATTCATTACCGGCACGCCCCTTTCCCATAAAATGGTTTATTCAACTCTGGAAAGATCGTTCCACATTGTAATCCTTCTTCCGGACTATAAATCCTGCTCCAATGCTGCCATGGAACATACTGCATAGCAACCGGCATAGAATCCACTCCACCATGCCGATGACCATGCTCACACATTCCTGATGATCGATCACAATAACATTGATTCATCTCTATTTTCCTTTTCTTCTTTTATACTATCATGGTATGTATACAAAAAAGAAAAGTGCTTTGAAATTTTAAGTTGTATAGCGGAAATGTATCGAGTATTCATAAAAACATAAAGAAAGATAGAGGTACGAAAAACGA
>OGYW01002501.1_pt1 | contig 13846 bp, 11 predicted proteins | sample 1576621 | NCBI WGS metagenome assembly OGYW01 (sample SAMEA3541528, study PRJEB24748) | human gut metagenome | biome: human gut; feature: human-associated habitat; material: faeces | place: China | collected 2012 | reverse complement strand
TCGACTGCGGCGCGAACGCCGACTGCACGCCGGAGTACTTCTGTCAGTTCCGTTGAAGAAGAAAAGGAGTGATTATGCGACAGCTGTACCATTTCGCCTTCTTCGACGAGGCATCTAAGCGCGAAATCCGTCGCGCTGTTTTAAAAGGCATCGCAATTCCTGGACATCAAATTCCCTTTGCATCTCGAGAAATGCCTATTGGGCGTGGTTGGGGTACTGGTGGCTTGCAGGTTACCCTGTCCCTTATTGGTCGCGAAGATGTATTAAAGGTAATTGACCAGGGCGCTGATGACAGTGTAAATGCAGTAAACATCAAAAAGCTTATTGCTGAAACTACTGATGTTGAAGTGGTTGAGGAAACTGAAGCGGCGACTATTATCCAGTCTCGTCATCGTATCCCTGAACAGCCTCTTAGTGCAGAACAGATTTTGGTTTTACAGGTTCCCATGCCTGAACCATTGCGTCATTTTGAGCCAAGCGAAGCAAAGACATTGGTGCTCCATGCAGAAGCCGACTATACCGGAGCATGGCTTGGGTTGTTTGACCAGATAATTCGCTATGGTCACACCACCACAAATGCCGATCATCCCTGCTTGGTAGAAGGGCGTTACGTTATGGCTCCTTCACCTATTCCCCGTTTTGACACGATGAAGTTGCACATGAGTGATAATTTGACGCTTCTGGGTGCTGGTCGTGAAAAGAAGATTTATGCGGTACCGCCTTATACCAACGTAGCTCCTCTTGATTTTGAGGATTATCCCTTCTCGGTGGAAAACTTCGAAGGAAAGCAGTGCCGCTTATGTGGCGCAACGGACGTATATCTGGACGAATTGGTTGACGAAGAAACGGGTGAGACCTACTACCAGTGCAACGACACAGCCTATTGCCATTCTCGTTGCGTTCATCAGGTAAATGTTGAAGCCAATAACGAGGAAGAGAAAGGTGGTAACTAATGAGCATTCCAGAAATGGAGCAAAGTCCTTGCTTGTCGGTTTCGCACGTGTCGAAACGATTTGGTCAGGGGTGTGAGTACTGCCTTTCCCCTGGAGCTGTGCTTGAACGTAATATCTGCCCCCATTGCCATACGGTACATGCAGTACGCGATGTGAGTATGGATTTATATCCTGGCGAAATCGTAGGCATTGTTGGTGAATCGGGCAGTGGTAAGTCAACCTTTATGCAGTGTTTGTATTTCGATCAAACCGCAACCGAAGGCGAAGTTCGCGCTATTCCTTATGATGGCGGCGAACAAAACTTACTTACGCTTTCATCGCAGCATAAGCGCAAAGTTCGCAATACTGTGCTTGGTATGGTGTACCAGAACCCTTACTTGGGTTTGCGTATGAACTTTTCTTCCATGTCTAATATTGCAGAGCAGATGATTGCCGCAGGTAATCGCAATGTTGAAACAATGCGTGCACGTGGTAATGAGCTACTTGAAAAGGTAAACATTCCGCTAAGTCGTGCAGGTGAGCCACCAAAACAGTTTTCTGGCGGCATGCAGCAGCGCGTGCAGATTGCAAAAGCCCTGTCCAACAATCCACCAATTCTGCTTCTTGACGAAGTGACTACTGGTCTTGACCTTTCTGTTCAGGCAAGCGTGTTGGATTTGATTTTGCAAATCAAGCGCGATTTTGGCGTAAGCATGCTGGTGGTTAGCCATGACCTGGGTGTTATTCGTATGTTGGCAGATCGAACCTTCGTAATGCTTAATGGCGAAGTTATCGAATCTGGTTTGACGGATCAGATTTTGGAAGACCCGCAGCACGCCTACACCCAGCAGCTGGTGTACTCACTGTTGTAGCCTTTTTCTCTCATCTCTGGGAGGTTGCCCGTTCGGTTGGTTGTCGCTCGTTGGGCTAGCGGGCAACCTCCATACGAGATGCTTGTATAGAACCTACGTAATGGATACAAAAACCTACGTATTGGAGATCAATATGGAAGCAAATTCTTTAGTAATTCGTGGCGGTAATGTGGTAACGGAAACTGAAATTTTACCCAATCACGATACTGTTATTAAGCAGGGCACCATTGTGGATATTAAACCAACGCTTGCTAATGCGCGTACGCGTGAGGCGGATGCGGTTGCTGATACTGGTAATCCTGGTTTAGTGGTAGATGCGGCTACGGGCTTGCCAGTGGTTGACGCTCGCGGTGCTTATGTAGTACCGGGTATGGTTGATATTCACTCTGACTACATTGAGTCAGTTGCTTCTCCTCGTCCAAGTGTTGTAATGGACTTACCAACGTCTTTGTATAAGGTCGACCGCGAACTGGTAACTCATGGGGTAACCACTATATATCATTCGCTTTCAACGTATGGTGGGCACATTTTTAACCATAAACCTATTCGTGATTTCGAAAATGTTCAGAAGTTATTAGATGCTATTGCAGCTATACGCGAAGGCGAAGAGCACGATCATCTTATTCGTCATCGTCTTCACTTGCGTGTCGAGCTTGATGCTGTTGACCGCGTAGAGGAAATTGAAGGTTATCTCAATCAAGGAAAAGTAGACCTAATTTCCTTTATGGATCACACGCCTGGCCAGGGTCAGTACAGCGACTACAAGATTTTTAGCGATATGCTCAAAGGCTATCGTGACGGTATTAGTGATGAAGAAGTAGATGCCATTATTAAAAATCAGCAGGAGGCAAAAAAGATTGATCCTGCAACCTTGAAGAAATTGGCAGACTTGGCTCACAGCAAAGGCATTTCGCTGGCATCTCATGACGATGATTGTGCAGAAAAATTGGACTTTATGGACTCGCTTGGTGCAGTTATTTCTGAATTTCCTATTGATATGGAAACCGCTCACGGAGCACAAGAGCGTGGTATGCATACTTTGGCGGGTGCTCCTAACGTTATGCTTGGTCACAGCCATTCGGGCAACCTTTCTGCTCGTGAGGGTGTTGCGGAAGGTGCGATTGATATGCTGTGCAGTGACTACTATCCTGCAGCGCTTATTGACGCAGTGTTTACGCTGCATCGCGAATGTCGCATGAGTTTGCCAGCTGCCTTTGCGCTTGTTACCGCAAATCCCGCTAAGGCTGTTGGTATTGATGATGAGGTTGGTTCTCTTAAAGTGGGCAAGCGTGCTGACATTCTGCTTGTTCGTGAAATTGGCTGCAATCCTGAAGGCACGGTAACCACTCCTGTTATTACCCGTGCTTTTGTTGGAGGCAATTCGGTATATCGTAGCCACTATCCTGATCAGCCACATGGCTATGATCGCTAGGAGGAAGTTGTGGAATCAGTAGTTGAAACACAAACACGTGCTGTTGCTACAGTGCAATCTTCAACAGAGCCTTTGCTGAGTATCGAAAACTTATCCAAGTCTTTTTATATGCATATGGCGGATCGACGTATTAATGGCTGTCAGAATATTACGCTGGCAATTCAGGAAGGTGAATTCGTAGGAATTACGGGTCGCTCCGGATCGGGCAAATCCACTATTCTCCGCTGCATTTACCGCACTAATTTGCCTGAATCAGGTTCTATTTGGTATCGCAGTGCAAGTTTTGGCAAGGTTGATTTGTGTACTGTAGGCGAGCGCGAAATGATTCATATTCGTGCATATGAAATGGGTTACGTGTCACAATTTTTGAATGCACTCCCTCGCCAAACTGCTTACGATATTGTGCTACAAAGCGCACTTGAAACTTTTGGTTCTGCAGATATGGATCGTGCCGAAGCAGAAACAGAACGTATGTTGCGTCATTTCGATATTAACGAATCATTGTGGCCATTGTACCCACGTACGTTTTCCGGCGGCGAAAAGCTTCGTTTAAATATTGCTGCAGCTATGATTAAGCAACCGCGTTTATTGTTGCTTGATGAACCAACAGCTTCCCTGGATGCGGCTTCAAAGTTGAAAGTACGTGAATTGATTGAACAGCTTAAAGCCCAGGGTACCACCATGCTTGGTATTTTCCACGACTTGGAATTCATGGAGGGCTTGTGCGATCATGAATTCAACATGCAGAAGGGCAGCATTGTTGCATAAATTCAGACTGCTAGTGCTAACGATACTAACGATGCTAATGCCCAATGTTTGATTAAAGGCTCTATCAGCGCGCAGTGCCTTTCGGGCTTGTGCGCTGATGTTTTTAGGGATACTGATATTTTGTAAGGATAAGTATGAAACCCGCTATTACATTACAAGAGCTTCTGGGATGGGATGGCGCATCTGCTTTGCGAGCTGATCTTCATTCCCATTCAACGCTTTCCGATGGATCCTTCACTGCGAAAGAATTACTGGCTCAAGCACAAACAGCAGGACTGACTCATCTTGCCATTACTAATCACGATACGACGGCTGGTTTTAACGAGATGCGTGTTGCTGCGCAGGAGCTATCCTCCAAAGCACCGGTGTCTATTTCTTATATTTCTGGCATTGAAATAAGTGCTTGGAATCCAAAAACAGGACGCAAAGTACACGTGCTCGGCTTTGGCTTAGAAGAAAACTCACCCGCAATCGCTGCCTTGTGTGAACCGCTATTGAAGGCACGCAGCGAAAATACATTGTGGCAGCAAGAGCAGCTTGAAAAAGCAGGATATGCTCTTGATCAGGAGCTCCTTGCTAAGTTGCGCACTGCTTCAACGGGGTTCTATAAGCAGCATCTTATGGCGGCGCTTACCACTGCGCCCTTTACCAGCCAAGAATATCAAACGCTCTATAAGAGTTTGTTTAAGGGCGAAGGTATTTGTAAGCGTGATATTGCTTATGCGCATATGTGCGATGCGGTGCGTGCCATTACCGAAGACGGCGGCGTTGCGGTACTGGCTCATCCTGGTCAGCTTGACAGCTACGATGCGGTGTCTGAATTAGTGGATGCGGGGTTGTGGGGTATTGAGCAATTCCATCCTGATCACACGGAGACTGACTGGTGTCGTTGTTCGGAGTTGGCTCAGCAGTTTGATTTGGTTTGTACTGGTGGTTCAGATTACCATGGCGCTTTTGGTGAAGTGGAACGTTTGGGTCAGTGCATGCTTTCTCTGGGTTAGCTTAGGTTGAAAAACAGTCCGGCAAACCTGCAATGATCTAGCGAACTTGCAATGATCTAGCGAACTTGCAATGATCTAGCGAACCTGCGAGAAATAATGCCTGCAATGATCCAGCAAACAAGAGAGAAATAATGCCTGCAAGTTGTTTGGCAAATAATTAGCGTTTGAAATTCCCTAGCTAGTCGCTATAATATTAGGGCTCTTGTGAATATTATTTAGAGCAGCTACGAATTTTTTGAAATACGTTGTTGTTAATCCTTGTGATGTGATACATTCACTCGAGTCAAAGCACTGGGCCATCGTCCAATGGTAGGACTCTGGTTTTTGGTACCAGCTATGTAGGTTCGAATCCTGCTGGCCCAGCCAATTTAATAATCAAAGCGAGTCCTTGTGGCTCGCTTTTTCATTGAAATTGGTTCGTTGTGATGAGTAGCGAACTTTACTTGCTTATGTGGGGCTCTTGGGTGCTGAAACAAAATCAAGAACTCCATGACGAAAGGATTCTTGATGGCGGAATACGTAGAGGGAAAACGTCCTGTACTTGAAGCATTAAAAGCAAATATTCCTGGCAAATGCTTGTACGTGGCTGACGGCATTAAAACCGATAAAACCATCAACGATATTGCTCGTCGCTGTCACAAAATGGGTGTTTCGGTTAAGCAGGTAAAACGTAGCGATCTTGATGCTCGCTCCGAACGTGGCTCACATCAAGGTGTTATGCTGGAAACTCACCCCTATTCATACGTGAGTGCCCAGGAAGTAATAGACGATGCACAACGCTATGCTGATGAACATAATGGTCATGCGCTCATTATTGTTCTTGATCATATTACCGATGCGGGCAACCTTGGAGCCATTGCGCGTTCTGCTGAAATTGTAGGTGCTTCAGGCATCATTATTCCTAATAAGCGTTCTGCACGTGTAACAGCTGCAACGTATAAAAGTTCAGCCGGTGCAATTTCTCACATTAAGGTTGCTCAAGTAGGTAATATTGCTCAGATTATCGATCGCCTGAAAAAGGAAAATTTTTGGGTAGCAGGAGCTTCCGAACAAGCAACTGAATGTATTTGGGATGCTCCTATGGCGGGACAGTTGGCTTTAGTTATGGGAAGCGAAGGCGAAGGCTTGTCACGCTTAACTAAAGAACATTGCGATTTCCTTGTGGCTCTTCCTCAGGCAGGGCAGGTTGGATCACTTAATGTTGCTCAGGCGGCAACGGCATGTATGTATGAGTGGATGCGTCAGTGTCGCGAACAAAACAAGAAAGAACAGTAGAAAGCGCGAGTCGGTGGCAAAAAAGCGTAACAAACTACTTATCGTTGATGGATATAACGTGCTGCGTAGCGGATCACGTTATATCCACATGCGCAACCAGGAAGACTATACCTACGAAAAGTTCAATATGGTACGTGAAGCTCTGATCAGCGATGTTGCGGCATACGCAGGTAGTGAATATCGTGCCATTATTGTTTTTGATGCTGCTGATAATCCAGAATCTGCAGGCAAAACGCAAACAATTGGTGGCGTAAAAGTCATGTTTTCGCCTTTCGGTTCTTCGGCGGATAAGGTTATAGAAAAATTATCCCACGATGCCCGTGAACGTCGTGTTGAAGTAATGGTGGTAACCAGTGATGCTTCCATTCAGGATGCAGTTTTCGGCGGTGGAGTGGATCGTATGAGTGCGAATGGTTTTAGCTTGGAAATGGACGATTTATCCGACGAGGCTGACCGTGATAGTCACTTGCAAGTTGCTCAGAAGAATACCGTAGCCGACCGACTCAATCCTGACGTATTAGCAAAACTAAAAGCTATGCGCGATGGACGTGCTTGAAAGGTGTGCGCAATAGGTACACGCGTTAGGCATGCGCAATAGGCTTGCTTGAAAGGCTTCGTAATAGGTGCGTGATTGTTATTAGCCGCAAAATTAAGTCATAAACATTTATTAAGAGCGCTATAAAAAAGCTAATTTAGAGATACCGTTTTTTAAAAGATAGATACCAGCAAAAACGTCTCGCAGATTAGCTTCTTTAAGCTTGTAGTTGAAGAATTCCAAAAGACGGAATAGGTCATTATTTCTTTTTATATAAAAAACAATATTCAGCATTTTTGTTATTTCTGATCACTTCTGATTCATTCCTTCTATACCTATAATTAAAGAAGATTATTTATTTGAGCTATAAGGTTTATTCGAAGCCGTAGCTCACTATTCTCAGGTGTGCGAGTAACGTGATTGCGTTAAAAGGGAAAACAGGCGCATGGTGCGCAAAAGTGTTTGCCTGAGGGGGAGGAGAATCACATGAAACCGCTCGAGGGAATTAAGGTTGTTGATTTAACTACTTACATGGCTACTCCTGCTACGGGTCGTGTTCTTGGAGAATGGGGCGCAGATGTAATTAAGGTAGAAGCTGCAAAGGGCGATCCGCTTCGCGTAACTCAGGCTGCGGTATTTAATATGCCTATGTCTGACGAGGAAAATCTTGCTTTTGATATGTGCAATTTGCACAAGCGTTTCATTTCCCTGAATCTGAAGAGTGAAGTAGGCGCTGAAGTAATGGATAAATTGCTTTCGCAGGCTGATGTATTTATTACCAACACGCGCACAAAGTCACTGCGCAAGATGGGTCTTGACTGGGAAACTTTGCACGCAAAATATCCTCGCTTGATCATGGGTCATGGCTTGGGCTATGGCAAAAAAGGCGCTGAAAAGGACGACCCTGGTTTTGATGTTACCTGCTATATGGCTCGTGGCGGTGTATTTGGTACTACGGTAAATCGTGGCGACTCTCCCATGATTCCAACCAATGGTTATGGCGATTTGCAGGCAGCAATGTTTTTAGCTGCAGGTATTTGTGCTGCAGTTATTGGTCGTGAAAAAACAGGTGAGGGTGACTATGTGACCTGTGCATTGCAGCATGCTGGCGTGTACGCGCTTATGACGGGCATGATTTCTGCTCAGTACGGCAATCCTTATCCTAAGAGTCGCTTAGAGGTTATTTGTCCTTTCAATAATGTATATATGACTGGCGATGGTAAATACCTAGCTATGTGCGACCCTGAGTACGATCGCGATTACAACAAGATTATGGGTCTTATTGGTCGTGAAGACTTGATTGACGAACCTCGCCTGGTTAACTGCAACAAGATGAATGAGGCGGGCTTAAATCCTGAAGTTGTTGGCATTTTGGATGAAGCGCTTGCTAAGATGACTGCAGCCGAAGCATTGAAGCTCTTCAAAGATGCAGGTATTCCTATCGAGCTGTGCCAGACTCCATTGGATGTGTATGAAGACCAGAATGTTTGGGATAACGACTACTTGGTAAAGATTCATTATCCAGAAGCTGATCGCAATATTCCTACCGTTCCTATTCAGTTTGAATCTGAGTCCGCTCCTGTGTTCACTCCAACTGATAAGTTGGGTAGCTCCACGGTAGCGGTTATGAAGGATCTCGGTTACACCGATGAACAGATTGAAGCCGCTATGGCAGATGGTTCGGTTTGTGGACCTAAGACCTTAGATGAATTAGTGGGATAGAGCGGAGTTTAGCGGATTGGGATGCATTTTTAGTTGATCGAGCACACTCTTCTGAATGCCATAAATGTTAAGTACTGCAAATCTTTGAATGACACTAACTCTAAACGCTGTAAATACTAAAAATCATAAAACTCAAACCCCTGTCGAATATCTTTCAGCAGGGGTTTTTACGATTTCAACAGGGATTTCTGACGGAGTTTGCTGGTGTCATGATCCGCTTTCGTTGTTTGTTATGCAATTGTATGATTCGCGGGAAATAGCTGAAATAGCTGAAATAGCTGAAATAGCCTTCATGATTGCTTTGAATTGACGGTTATGTACAGGATTTGACCAGGGAATTATGCAACATGTAAGCATCGAAGCAATATTTATTCTTACATTCTTATTTATTCTTACGTTCTTATTTATTCTTGCGCCCTTCTTTTCCACCACAGTTTTTCGCCTAAAGTTATTGCAACTAACACAACGATAGCGGGGTAGAGATAACAGAAAAAGGCATAGGGTAAATATTCAAGACAAGATACGCCTAGAATAGTAACCATATAAATCGAGCAGGTATTCCAGGGAATAAGTACTGAAGTGATACCCGCACTGGAATTGACAATATTGCTCCAGATCGATCCCGAAACATTACGTCTAGCAAAAGCCTCGCCATACATTTTGCACGATAGCGCGATAGCGGGGTACTGATCAGGCATAAGGACATTAAATAAAGCTCCTGTGCCAACCGTTGCCGCCGATAAAGAACCTAATCGGCGTAATCGTGAAGTTATAGGGGAGATAAGAGAAGCCATTAGTCCTGTATGTTGCAGAATGCCTACGTATGCCATGACTAATATGACAATGCAGATAGTTGGCAACATTTCTTCAATGCCGCCAGTAGAAAACAGGGTATCTAGAACTTCGTATCCCGTAGTGCTAATCACTCCAGTGTTTGCAGCTTCTAGGGCAATGCTAATATCGGCTCCTTGTAAAACAACAGCTTCAATAACGCCAAGGGCAACTCCAAGCAAAAAGGCTGGGATAGCAGGGACTTGAACAATTATGCACACGATCATGATCGCAAGAGGAATGAGCGTTACTGGTCCAATGTGATAGGAAGAGGAAAGTGCTGTAAGTAATTCATCAATGTTGGAAGAATCAGCATTGGAAAAATTTGCTCCCTGCATAATTCCTAGCGCGTAGTAGAGTGCAATGCTTATTGCGCAAACGATTAGCACGAGAGGTAAAAACTTTTTGCACAAATCGAAAACATTTACTTTAGCTATAGCGGCGCACAAAACAGGTCCATCGGTTAAGGGGGATGCTATTTCGCTTACATAGGCACCAGCAATAATGGCTCCAGCTGCCATACCTAAAGGAATGTTAAGGGCTGCTGCTATTCCGATAAATGCTATCCCGATAGTACCTGCAGCTCCCCATGATCCAAGAACGATTCCCACAAGAAGGGTGCCAAGAAAAGCGACAGGTAAAAATAATTCAGGACTTATAACGCATAGTCCGTAATAGATAAGAGTAGGAACAGTGCCAGAAAGGATCCAAGTTCCTATCATCATGCCAATACACATTAAGATAAGCACTGCTTCAAAGGCATCCAGAATACCTTTCAGCATACTTTGAAGAACCTCTTCCCAGGTAAAACGTAAGTAGAGCGCTATAGCTCCTGCAAGAGTGCATCCTATAACCATGGGAATTTGAGGTTCGATTCCCAGTACAACAACACAGCAAAACATAACAAGGGCAAGCAGAACGAAGGCCAACATGCCGTGTCTGAACTTTACGGGTCTTTTATTAGATGAATCAGATGGAATCAAAGTATTGTCCTTTATTTTTTCGACGGCGAGTTAAAACGTCAGGTATGTTTGGATAAACAAGAAGTAACTCGTTTCAGCCGACATGGTTTGCCGGTATTACTGAATCTGGTTACTGCTCGGGGTGATATTGTATGACTTTTGTAAGAATGTCTCATATGAATACATAAGTTCTTGCAAGGTACGTTCAGCTTGCTATACTACAAAGGCTGCAAATTTGTGGGAGTGTGTCCATTTGCCATAGGGCATTCTTCTTAAAGAAACGGCATACAGCAAGGGGCTGTGTGCGGGCGGCAGAAGTATTTCGCATGTGTGGCGGACCTGATTTCGCTAGTGATCATGAAAAATGCTTGAGGCAACACGTTTAATGTGTCCATAAAACGCTTCAACTGTGATGGTTGCGGCAAGAATGGCGCAGACGGCAACAGCGTTTGATTGATTGCGAATAAAGGAATGAACCCACGCAGAGGTTTAACGAATGGAGAAAACATGGCAAAAATTACTATCAAGTCCTTGCTTGATGCAGGCACCCACTTCGGTCATCAGACCCGTCGTTGGAATCCTAAGATGAAGCCCTATATTTTCGGTAATCGTGGCGACATCTACATCATCGACCTCAAGGAAACCCTCTATGGTTTGGACGCTGCTTACACCGCAGTATCTCGTTGCGCTGAAAAGGGCGGCACGGTTCTGTTCGTAGGCACCAAGAAGCAGGCTCAGGAATCCATCGCTAATGCTGCTAACCGTTGCGGTATGCCTTATGTAAACGCTCGCTGGCTTGGCGGTATGCTGACCAACTTCGTTACTATCCGCTCTCGTGTTCAGCGCATGGAAGAGCTGGAAGCAATGGAAACCGATGGTCGCATGGACGTTCTTCCTAAGAAGGAACAGATCTTGCTTCGCAAAGAACTCGCCAAGTTGCAGACCAACCTCAATGGTATCCGCAACATGAAGAAGGTTCCTGACATGGTATTCGTTATCGATACCAACCGTGAGCAAATCGCTATTCATGAATCTCATCGTCTGAACATTCCTATCGTTGGCACCCTTGACACCAACTGCGATCCAGATGACGTAGATTATGGCATTCCTGCAAACGACGACGCAATTCGCTCCGTACGTTTGCTGGCAGACTTCATCGCTGATGCTGTTATCGCTGGTACAGGCGCTCCTGTTACCGTTGAGGATATGACTGCTCAGGCAACGGAAGAAGCTCCTGCCGAGGCTGAAGCTGCAGCTGAAGAAGCAACCGAAGCTGCTGCAGAGTAGTTAAACTAAGTAATTCTTGTACCGACCGTATTATTCGGTTCCACGCATACGTGGGCTTTTAAAACAAGAAAGGAATTAACATGGCAGAAATCACCGCAGCTCTTGTTAAAGAACTTCGCGAGATGACCGGCGCTGGCATGATGGAATGCAAGAAGGCTCTTACCGAAGCTGAAGGCGACATCGAAGCAGCAGTTGACGTTCTTCGTACTCGTGGTCTTGCTGCTGTTGCAAAGAAGGCTGGCCGTGCAACCAACGAAGGTACCGTAATGGCTCTTGTTGCTGAAGATGGCAAGTCTGGTGCTTTGGTTGAACTTAACTGCGAAACCGACTTCGTAGGCATGAACGAAAAGTTCAAGGCTTATGCAGAAAAGATTGCAAACGCTGTTCTTGCTAACAAGCCAGCAGATTTGGATGCTCTGAAGGCTTCCGAAATTGAAGGTGAAACGGTAGAGGCTGTTGTAACTGATGCAATTCACACTCTTGGTGAAAACATTCAGCTTTCCCGTTTTGCTTATGCTGCTCAGGCTGATGGCGCTGTTGCTAGCTATATTCATGGTGGCGGCAAGATTGGTGTTCTGGTTGAGTTCAAGTTGGGCGATACCGCTTTTGCTACCAACGACGACTTTAAGAAGTATGGTCGTGACATTGCAATGCAGGTAGCAGCTGCAAGCCCTGTTGCTGCAACGCGCGACTCCGTTGATCCTGCTGTTGTAGAGCATGAGATGAACATCTACAAGGCGCAGGCTGCAGAATCTGGTAAGCCAGAGAACATTCAGGAAAAGATTGCAACTGGTCGTATGGAGAAGTTCTACAAGGAAAACTGCTTGACCGAGCAGGCTTATGTAAAGGATCCAGATCAGTCCGTAAACCAGTACACTGCTGCTGTGGCTAAGCAGTTGGGTACTACTATTGAAATCGTTGACTTCACCCGCTTCATGCTGGGCGAATAACATTCAAAGGTTTCATTAGTTATCGAAACGCAAAGGGCTTATTGAGCTCAAACTATACTTAGCTTGGTAAAGGGATTGCACGTAGTGCAGTCCCTTTTGCGTTGTAAAAGAAATTCAATTTGATCTGCAGAAATATGCCCCCCTGCAATATAGAAAAAATTCTAAATTTGCTACAAATAAATATGTAGCCTGTATAGGTGTTCGTCTGAAGTGCTTTGTACTTATTTATAATGGTGGGGTTCGAAACTTATTCGAAAGGATAAGGTATGGCTGAAGAAGTAATTATTGCGCGCGAAACAAAGAACGTATCAGGTACTGTTCAGATTTGCGGCGCAAAAAATTCTGCATTAAAGCTTATTGCTGCTTCCATTTTGGGGCAGGGAAAAAGCATTATTCATAACGTTCCTCACATTTCTGACGCTGAAATAATGAGCGCAGTATTGCGTAGTCTTGGCGCGAGTGTCGAATGGGATGATAAGTCCTTAATCATTGATACTGCTAATGTTGAAGGCTATGAAACTCCTTATGAGCTTGTCTCCAAGATGCGTGCAAGTATTTCTGTTTTAGGTCCATTGCTTGGACGTTTTGGATGTGCGAAAGTTGCAATGCCTGGTGGTTGTAACTTGGGCGCGCGCAAGATAGATATTCATTTGAAGGTGCTTCAGGCTATGGGTGTTCATTTCAAGAATGAACACGGTTTTTTGTACGCATCCACACCAAATGGTCTTCATGCGGCAGATGTTCTTCTTGAATTTCCTAGTGTTGGTGCTACAGAAAACATGCTTATGGCGGCTGTTGCGGTTGAGGGCACTTCGGTGATTGATAACGCCGCTCGTGAACCAGAAATCGTTGATCTGGCGAACATGCTTAACTCTATGGGTGCTTGTGTTGAAGGAGCGGGTTCTCCTACCATTACAGTAAAAGGTGTACCCCTCTCAGAAATGCATCCTTGCGAACACACCACAGTAGGCGATCGCATTGAAGCAGGTACCTACCTAACAGCAGGTGCACTTCTTGGAGGACCGGTTACTGCCAAGGGGATAGATCCTTCGTTTCTGCGTATGGCAATTATGAAGCTTGAGCAGATGGGTTGCGAAATCACCACAACCGATGATTCTATTACGGTCTTTCGCGATAAGCCGCTTCAAGCAATTGATATTCAAACACTTCCACATCCAGGCTTCCCAACGGATCTTCAGGCGCAATTTATGTTGCTCACTGCGTTAGCGCAAGGCAACTCGGTTATATCAGAAAATATTTTTGAAAATCGCTTTATGTT
>OGYW01002475.1_pt1 | contig 13984 bp, 15 predicted proteins | sample 1576621 | NCBI WGS metagenome assembly OGYW01 (sample SAMEA3541528, study PRJEB24748) | human gut metagenome | biome: human gut; feature: human-associated habitat; material: faeces | place: China | collected 2012 | reverse complement strand
AGCTTTCCCGGCTGAGCCGCCGTTTGATGGCGTGATAAGCCGCGCCTTCGCATCGCTTAATGATATGGTGAGCTGGTGCCATCATCTGCCGGCAGCGAATGGTCACTTCTATGCGCTCAAAGGGTTAGCGCAAAAAGAAGAAATGGAAAGTCTGCCGGAAGGGTATGACATTGTCGAGGTGATTGAGCTGCATGTTCCTCGGTTGGAAGGGGAGCGGCACCTGGTGGTGATTAAGCCAAAATCGAGTTAATTTTTATCAAAAAATGTGGAAAAAATGTGGCCCGCGCATGTTACAAAAATAAAGGACGTCCCCCGATATTAACGGGCTGCATTTAACCTTGTTTTTACTAAGGCTTTTCTTGCAGTTAACTTAGCGTAAGTGATTCACTGACAAAATAGTCAACTTTGAAAATATCAGGGTGCTAAAAATCGACAATGATGAACAGCATAGTGATGTTAAATTTTTATTATAAATGTCAATAAAAGGTTTTTATTGTATGTGGGGTTGTTTTAGATAATGTCCTCACTTTTTATCTTGAATATCAAAAGCATGAAAAATAGTGTTTTATGTCCTTGATTCATTAAAGGGCGCTTGAAATGTTTATTATGTGATCTGATGCACGCTTTAATTGCCGTGTTTCCTCGTTATTTGCAGTTTTGTATGACCGCTCACAGAACGCTGAAATGCACGGAAAGTTGTCCGTTGGAAAATAATTAAACATTTATTCACTATTTTGCTACTTATTGTTTGAAATCACGGGGGCGCACCGTATAATTTGACCGCTTTTTGATGCTTGACTCTGAGCCTTAAAGGACGTTTTATACGACACGCGGCATACCTCGAAGGGAGCAGGAGTAAAAACGTGATGTCTGTGTCGCTCTTGAGTAGAAACGTTGCTCGTAAGCTTCTGTTCATTCAGTTTCTGGCTGTGATAGCAAGTGGACTGCTGTTTAGCCTCAAAGACCCCTTCTGGGGCATCTCCGCCGTGTGCGGGGGTTTGGCGGTTGTGCTGCCAAACGTGTTGTTTATGATTTTTGCCTGGCGTCATCAGGCGCATACACCAGCAAAAGGCCGTGTGGCCTGGACCTTCGCCTTCGGTGAAGCCTTCAAGGTGTTGCTGACCTTCGCCCTTCTGGCGGTGGCGCTGGCCGTTTTAAAAGTGGTATTTTTGCCACTGATCGTGACGTGGGTTTTGGTGCTGGTGGTTCAGATACTGGCACCGGCTGTAATTAACAACAAAGGGTAAAAGGCATCATGGCTTCAGAAAATATGACGCCGCAGGATTACATAGGACACCATCTGAACAACCTTCAGTTGGACCTGCGTACATTCTCGCTGGTGGATCCGCACAACCACACAGCCACCTTCTGGACGCTCAACATTGACTCCATGTTCTTCTCGGTGGTTCTCGGTCTGCTGTTCCTTGCCATGTTCCGTAGCGTTGCTAAGAAAGCGACCAGCGGCGTACCAGGGAAATTCCAAACCTTCATCGAAATGATCATCGGCTTCGTCCATGGCAGCGTCAAAGACATGTACCATGGCAAGAGCAAGGTTATCGCGCCGCTGGCGCTGACCGTGTTCGTCTGGGTCTTCCTGATGAACCTGATGGACCTGCTGCCAATCGACCTGCTTCCTTATATCGGCGAACACATTTTCGGCCTGCCAGCACTGCGCGTGGTTCCGTCTGCCGACGTGAACATCACCCTGTCGATGGCGCTTGGCGTGTTCATCCTGATTATTTTCTACAGCATCAAAATGAAAGGCGTTGGTGGGTTCGTTAAAGAACTGACCATGCAGCCGTTCAATCACTGGGCGTTCATTCCTGTCAACTTAATCCTTGAAGGGGTAAGCCTGCTGTCCAAACCGGTCTCTCTCGGTCTGCGACTGTTCGGCAACATGTATGCCGGTGAGCTGATTTTCATTCTGATTGCTGGTCTGTTGCCGTGGTGGTCACAGTGGATCCTGAATGTGCCGTGGGCCATTTTCCACATCCTGATCATTACGCTGCAAGCCTTCATCTTCATGGTTCTGACGATCGTCTATCTGTCGATGGCGTCTGAAGAACATTAATTTACCAACACTACTACGTTTTAACTGAAACAAACTGGAGACTGTCATGGAAAACCTGAATATGGATCTGCTGTACATGGCTGCCGCTGTGATGATGGGTCTGGCGGCAATCGGTGCTGCGATCGGTATCGGCATCCTCGGGGGTAAATTCCTGGAAGGCGCAGCGCGTCAACCTGATCTGATTCCTCTGCTGCGTACTCAGTTCTTTATCGTTATGGGTCTGGTGGATGCTATCCCGATGATCGCTGTAGGTCTGGGTCTGTACGTGATGTTCGCCGTCGCGTAGTAAGTTGTTAGAAACCTAATCCACAGAGTTAATTAAAGAGGTATTGTGCTGTGAACATGAACGCAACAATCCTCGGCCAGGCCATCGCGTTTGTCCTGTTCGTTCTGTTCTGCATGAAGTACGTATGGCCGCCTTTAATGGCTGCCATCGAAAAACGCCAGAAAGAGATTTCTGACGGTTTAGCTTCTGCAGAACGCGCTAAGAAAGATTTGGACCTTGCACAGGCCAACGCGACCGACCAGCTGAAAAAAGCGAAAGCGGAAGCCCAGGTAATCATTGAGCAGGCGAACAAACGCCGCTCTCAGATTCTGGACGAAGCTAAAGCTGAAGCAGAACAGGAACGCACCAAAATCGTTGCACAAGCGCAGGCTGAAATTGATGCTGAGCGTAAACGTGCACGCGAGGAGCTGCGTAAGCAGGTCGCTATCCTGGCTGTTGCTGGCGCCGAGAAGATCATCGAACGTTCCGTGGATGAAGCTGCTAACAGCGACATCGTGGATAAACTTGTCGCTGAACTGTAAGGAGGGAGGGGCTGATGTCTGAATTTATTACGGTAGCTCGCCCCTACGCCAAAGCAGCTTTTGACTTTGCCGTCGAACACCAAAGTGTAGAACGCTGGCAGGACATGCTGGCGTTTGCCGCCGAGGTAACCAAAAACGAACAAATGGCAGAGCTTCTCTCTGGCGCGCTTGCGCCAGAAACGCTCGCCGAGTCGTTTATCGCAGTTTGTGGTGAGCAACTGGACGAAAACGGTCAGAACCTGATTCGGGTAATGGCTGAAAATGGTCGTCTTAACGCGCTCCCGGATGTTCTGGAGCAGTTTATTCACCTTCGTGCCGTGAGTGAGGCTACCGCTGAGGTAGACGTCATTTCCGCTGCCGCACTGAGTGAACAACAGCTCGCGAAAATTTCTGCTGCGATGGAAAAACGTCTGTCACGCAAAGTTAAGCTGAATTGCAAAATCGATAAGTCTGTAATGGCAGGCGTTATCATCCGAGCGGGTGATATGGTCATTGATGGCAGCGTACGCGGTCGTCTTGAGCGCCTTGCAGACGTCTTGCAGTCTTAAGGGGACTGGAGCATGCAACTGAATTCCACCGAAATCAGCGAACTGATCAAGCAGCGCATTGCTCAGTTCAATGTTGTGAGTGAAGCTCACAACGAAGGTACTATTGTTTCTGTAAGTGACGGTGTTATCCGCATTCACGGCCTGGCCGATTGTATGCAGGGTGAAATGATCTCCCTGCCGGGTAACCGTTACGCTATCGCACTGAACCTCGAGCGCGACTCTGTAGGTGCGGTTGTTATGGGTCCGTACGCTGACCTTGCCGAAGGCATGAAAGTTAAGTGTACTGGCCGTATCCTGGAAGTTCCGGTTGGCCGTGGCCTGCTGGGCCGTGTGGTTAACACTCTGGGTGCACCAATCGACGGTAAAGGTCCGCTGGATCACGACGGCTTCTCTGCTGTAGAAGCAATCGCTCCGGGCGTTATCGAACGTCAGTCCGTAGATCAGCCGGTACAGACCGGTTATAAAGCCGTTGACTCCATGATCCCAATCGGTCGTGGTCAGCGTGAACTGATCATCGGCGACCGTCAGACCGGTAAAACTGCGCTGGCTATCGATGCCATCATCAACCAGCGTGATTCCGGCATCAAGTGCGTCTATGTCGCTATCGGTCAGAAAGCGTCCACCATCTCTAACGTGGTGCGTAAACTGGAAGAGCACGGCGCGCTGGCTAACACCATCGTAGTGGTAGCGACTGCATCTGAATCTGCTGCACTGCAATACCTGGCGCCATACGCTGGTTGCGCAATGGGCGAATACTTCCGCGACCGCGGTGAAGATGCGCTGATCGTTTACGATGATCTGTCTAAACAGGCTGTTGCTTATCGCCAGATCTCCCTGCTGCTCCGTCGTCCGCCTGGACGTGAAGCGTTCCCGGGCGACGTATTCTACCTCCACTCTCGTCTGCTGGAGCGTGCTGCGCGTGTTAACGCCGAATACGTTGAAGCCTTCACCAAAGGTGAAGTGAAAGGGAAAACCGGTTCTCTGACCGCGCTGCCGATTATCGAAACGCAGGCGGGTGACGTTTCCGCATTCGTTCCGACCAACGTAATCTCCATTACCGATGGTCAGATCTTCCTGGAAACCAACCTGTTCAACGCCGGTATTCGTCCTGCGGTTAACCCGGGTATTTCCGTATCCCGTGTTGGTGGTGCAGCACAGACAAAGGCAATGAAGAAGGCAGCCGGAAGTATCCGTATCGATCTTGCACAGTATCGTGAGATGGAAGTATTCACACAGTTCAGTTCCGATCTGGATGCAGCAACAAAGGAACAGCTGGAATATGGATCTGGTCTGATGGAACTTCTGAAACAGCCACTCGGACATCCAATGTCCATGCATGAGATGGTCATCACCCTCTGCGCAGCACGAAATAAAGTGCTTCTGGGAATTCCGGTAAAAGAGGTTAAGAAATTCCAGATGGATATGCTGAATTATTTTGCAACAGTTCATCCGGAAATCAGTGAAGAGATTGAGCAGACAAAGGCTCTGTCCGATGAACTGGCTGCAAAGATTGTGGAAACAGCGAAGGAATTCAAAGACAGCAGGTGTTAATATGGCAAATATCAGAGAAATACAGACTCGAATCAACAGCGTCAAAGATACGATGAAGATCACGAACGCCATGTATATGATCTCGTCTACCAAGATGAGACAGGCGAAGAAAAAGCTGACAGATTCAGAGCCGTACTTTTACGGACTTCAGGGAGAGATTTCCAGAATCCTGAGGCATATTCCTGAGATCGAGCACCGGTATTTTGATGTGCGGGAAGAGATTCCAAAAGAGAAAAGAAAGATAGGTTCCATTGTCATTACTGCGGATAAAGGACTTGCAGGAGCTTACAACCACAACATTGTCAAGGTGGAGGATGAGATCCTGGAGGAACCGGGAGAGCATAAGCTGTTCGTAGTCGGTGAGCTTGGCAGACATTATTATGCGAATAAGGGTGTGGAAATTGACACCAATTTCCTCTATACTGTGCAGAAACCGACCATGCACAGGGCAAGAGATATCGCGGAAGTGATTCTTTCCCAGTATGGGAAAGGTGAACTGGACGAGGTCTACATCGTTTACACTAGAATGGAAAATTCGATGCTGACAACGGTTGAAAAAATGAAGATCCTGCCGCTTGAGAGATCTTCATTTAATGAAATGAAAATGCCGCTTAACATCCATAGAGAGGCGATCGCGCTTTATCCATCAGCAGAGGCGGTTCTGGACAGCATCGTACCAAACTACGTGGTTGGTATGATCTATGGATGTCTGGTAGAGGCATATGCAAGCGAACACAATGCGCGAATGACAGCAATGCAATCAGCAACAGACAGCGCGCAGGAAATCATCAAAGATCTTTCTATTATATATAACAGGGCAAGGCAGGCTGCGATCACACAGGAAATTACTGAGGTTTGTGCAGGCGCCAAAGCCCAGAAACGGAAAAGGAAGTGAAAACAGGTATGAATAAAGGACGTATTGTACAGGTCATGGGACCAGTTGTTGACGTTGTATTTGAAGACGGAAATCTGCCGCGCATCAAAGATGCCCTGCAGGTGGAGAACAACGGAAAAACCTGTATTATGGAAGTTGCGCAGCATCTGGGAAATGATGAGGTTCGTTGTCTGATGCTGGCAGCAAGTGAAGGACTTTGCAAGGACATGGAAGTAACCGCTACCGGTTCTGGAATTAAAGTACCGGTTGGAGAGCAGACCCTTGGACGTCTGTTCAACGTACTTGGAGAAACCATCGACAATGGCGAAGAAATCAAAGAAGATACCGAACACTGGGTGATCCACAGAGATCCGCCGTCATTTGAAGACCAGAGCCCGGTTGTAGAAATCCTGGAAACCGGGATCAAGGTTATCGACCTGCTTGCACCTTATGCAAAAGGTGGTAAGATTGGTCTGTTCGGCGGTGCCGGTGTAGGTAAGACTGTACTGATCCAGGAACTGATCCGTAACGTAGCCACAGAGCATGGCGGATATTCCATCTTTACCGGTGTTGGAGAACGTTCCCGTGAAGGTAACGACCTCTGGACAGAAATGAAAGCATCCGGAGTTCTGGATAAGACAGCCTTAGTGTTTGGTCAGATGAACGAACCACCTGGAGCACGTATGCGTGTCGCTGAGACAGGACTTACGATGGCTGAATATTTCCGTGATAAAGAACATCAGAATGTGCTTCTTTTCATTGATAATATTTTCCGTTTTACACAGGCAGGTTCCGAAGTATCCGCACTTCTTGGACGTATGCCATCAGCCGTAGGTTATCAGCCGACACTGGCAACTGAAATGGGTGAACTGCAGGAGAGAATTGCATCTACAAAGAATGGTTCTGTCACATCCGTACAGGCTGTTTATGTCCCTGCCGATGACCTTACAGACCCGGCTCCGGCAACTACATTTGCTCATCTGGATGCAACAACCGTACTCTCCCGTAAGGTTGTAGAACAGGGTATTTACCCGGCAGTTGATCCACTGGAATCTAACTCCCGTATTCTGGAGGCGGATATTGTCGGAGAAGAACATTATGAAGTTGCAAACCGTGTAACAGAGGTTCTGCAGAAATACAAAGAGCTGCAGGATATCATCGCAATTCTTGGTATGGAAGAGCTTTCCGATGAAGACAAGGCAACGGTTATGAGAGCAAGAAAGATTCAGAAATTCCTCTCCCAGCCATTCTTCGTTGCAGAGACATTTACCGGAGTTCCGGGAAAATATGTACCTCTGAAAGAGACAATCCGAGGATTTAAGATGATCCTCGACGGAGAAATGGATGAGTATCCGGAGAATGCATTCTTCAATGTAGGAACGATTGATGAAGTCATCGAGAAGGCAAAGGCTGAAAAAGCAGAATAGAGGTGCCAGGTATGGATACATTTGGACTTAAAATCATTTCCAGTGACCGGGTATTCTATGAAGGACGTTGCAGAAAGATGATCGTGCCGGTACCGGACGGCGGTGGAATGGAAATTCTTCCGCACCATGAAGATATGGTGATCGCTGTGGTGATCGGTGAGGCAATGCTTCAGTTTGAAGAAGGCGAATGGGTGAACCTTGCGGTCGGAGCCGGATTCCTTGAGATCGTCAACAACCGTGTGACGATGCTGGTGCAGACGGCAGAGAAACCGGAGGATATCGATGCCAGACATGCCCAGGAGCAGATGGAGTATGCAGAAGAAAAGCTTCGCCAGAAACAGAGTATACAGGAATATTACCGGACACAGGCTTCGCTTTCAAGGGCGATGAACCGGTTGAAGGTGTCGAAGCGAAAAAAATGGTAAATAGGAAACAAATTTATGTGGAAGCGCGTAATCTACTACAGATTGCGCGCTTTTTCAATACGGAATTTTTGACAAAATTTATTGGGAAAAATGGTACAATCTTTTACAAAATAAAAGTTCCGATACAGGGTAGTTTGTGGTAGAATATATAACAGTGTGCGTATACTGAGAAAAAGGATTTTGAGGTGTTCAAATAGAGTGTATTTCATCATAGAAGGAGCAAAACGTGGAAAAAGAAGAGCTTACGCAATTATTTAATTTCTTTCGGGAGATTGATAAGGAAAAATTTATTGGAAGGCAGACATATCTGACGGATGGGGTGCGTAAGGAGAATGACGCGGAGCATGCGTGGCATATGGCAATCATGACGGTTCTGCTTGCTGGATATGCCAATGAGAAGATCGATGTTCTTAAGACAGTGACGATGCTTTTGATCCATGATATTGTAGAAATTGATGCGGGGGATACCTATGCCTATGATGAAGATGCGAAGAAGACGCAGAGAGAACGGGAAGTGAAGGCTGCGTACCGGATTTTCGGACTTCTTCCGGAAAAGCAGGGAAAGGAATTTCGGGCGCTCTGGGAGGAATTTGAGGCACAGGAGACTGCTGAGTCGAAGTTTGCCCGGACGATGGACAATATCCAGCCGATCATGTTAAATGCGGCTACAGACGGCAAAGCGTGGGAGGAACACGATGTTCATATTGAACAGATCCTGAACCGTAACCGGAATACGGCAAAAGGCTCAGAAGCGATCTGGGAGTATGCGAAAGAAGAATTCTTAAGACCGAATCTGGAAAATGGCAAGATAAAAAAATAACATAAAAAAAACAAAAATCCCCCTTTTCATTTTCGTGAATATGGGGTATCATATACTACAGAGCGCAAAATATAGTGGAGAAACTTAAAAGTGACACTATATTTTGTGGAGCGATGGAACAAAGTTAGGAGAAAGTTGGGATGGATTTGGAAGTAAAGACGAGAGTAATCAAAAGAAACGGTGAGGAAGTAGACTTCCGGCTGGAGAAGATTGTGAATGCGATCAAAAAAGCGAATGAAGAGGTTGAGAACATCCACAGGATGAATGACTTTCAGATCATTGCAATTGCGGAGAAGATTGCACAGCAGGCAGAGGAATTTACGCATGCAGTGAATGTGGAGGACATCCAGGATATGGTTGAGACCGGCATTATGGAGATGCGTGGTTATGAGGTTGCCCAGAAGTATGTCCGCTATCGCTATAAGAGAGAATTAACCAGAAAGTCGAATACAACGGATAACGGAATTCTTGCATTGATCGATCATATGAACGAGGAAGTAAAGCAGGAGAACTCCAATAAGAATCCTGTGATCAATTCTACACAGAGAGATTACATGGCAGGAGAGGTCAGCAAGGACCTTACCAAGAGAGTCCTTCTTCCGGAGGAAATCGTCCGTGCACACGAAGAAGGAATCATTCATTTTCATGATATGGACTATTTTGCGCAGAAAGAGCACAACTGTGATCTGATCAACCTGGAGGATATGCTCCAGAACGGAACTGTCATCAGCGAGACGATGATCGAGAAACCACATAGTTTCTTTACCGCGTGTAATGTGACCACACAGATCGTTGCACAGGTTGCAAGTAACCAGTATGGCGGACAGTCATTTACGCTGTCACATCTTGCACCATTCGTAGATGTAAGCCGTCAGAAGCTCCGCAAGAGTGTCATTGAAGAAAGAATAGAATCCGGAGAGGTTCTGGATGATGCGATCATCGACAAGATCACAGAGAGAAGGCTTCGTACCGAAGTACAGAGCGGAATCCAGACGATCCAGTATCAGCTGATCACACTGATGACCTGTAACGGACAGGCACCTTTCGTAACGGTGTTTATGTATCTGGATGAGGTCCCGGAAGGAAGAACCAGGGATGACCTTGCGATGATCATCGAAGAAGTGATGAAGCAGCGTATGCAGGGTGTTAAGAATGAAAAGGGTGTATGGATCACACCGGCGTTCCCGAAGCTGATCTATGTACTGGATGAAGATAATATTACCGAGGATTCCAAATACTGGTATCTGACTGAGCTGGCTGCAAAATGTACGGCAAAGCGTATGGTGCCGGATTATATTTCTGCAAAGATCATGAAAGAACTGAAAAACGGAGATGTTTATCCGTGCATGGGGTGCCGCTCATTCCTTACCGTAGAAGATTCCCAGAGAAATGCAGACGGAAGTCATAAGTTCTATGGACGTTTCAATCAGGGGGTTGTAACGATCAACCTGGTTGACGTGGCATGTTCAGCAGAGGGCAATATGGAACGTTTCTGGGAAATCCTGGATGAGAGACTGGAGCTTTGTCACAGAGCACTCCGGTGCAGACATGAACGCCTTCTCGGAACCGTTTCAGATGTTGCACCGATCCTGTGGCAGAACGGGGCACTTGCCCGTCTGAAAAAGGGTGAGACGATTGACAAGCTGTTATTTGACGGATATTCTACCATTTCTCTTGGCTATGCAGGACTTTATGAGATGTGTATGCGGATGCTTGGCAAATCCCATACAGATCCGGAGGCGAAGCCATTTGCACTGGCAGTTATGCAGCGCCTGAATGATAAATGTAAAGAATGGAAAGAAGCAGAAAATATCAGCTATTCCGTATACGGCACACCGATGGAATCTACCACATACAAGTTTGCAAAATGTCTGCAGAAGCGTTTCGGAATCATTCCGGGCGTTACAGATAAGAACTATATTACCAACAGTTATCATGTACATGTTACCGAAAAAATTGATGCGTTCAGCAAATTGAAATTTGAATCGGAATTTCAGAAGCTTTCACCGGGTGGGGCGATCAGCTATATCGAAGTACCGAATATGCAGACCAATATTCCGGCGGTACTTTCCGTATTACAGTACATTTATGAGAATATCATGTATGCAGAGCTGAATACCAAGAGTGATTTCTGTGAAGTCTGCGGCTATGACGGAGAGATTAAGATCATCGAGGACGAGACCGGAAAGCTGGTATGGGAATGCCCGAACTGTGGCAACCGGGATCAGGATAAGCTCTTTGTAGCGAGAAGAACCTGTGGATATATCGGAACCCAGTTCTGGAATCAGGGAAGGACCCAGGAGATTAAGGACAGGGTACTGCATCTGTAAGGATGGAAATGTTTTTGAAAAAATAGTGAGAAGATATAATAAAGGACACGGCTTTCGCTTGGCGAAGCCGTGTCCTTTATTATAAATTATTTAAAATTAATTGGATAAACGTCTTTTATCAAACCATCCTGGTCATAAGAAAAATAGATTTTTTCGACCATTTTTTCTTTATTAATCTTAAAAGTCACAAGAACTGTTTCAGAATCATCTGTTTTGGAGTCAAGCGAAATATCTTTTACAGATATTTTTGTATTATTATAAGCTGCTTCGGACAGATAGGTCTGACCATAGGTTGAAACAAAATATTCTAATCGTCCCGTTTCAAAGTATTTTCCTACAAGTTTGTTCCAGTTTTCGAGAATTTTCTCAGAATTAACGGAAGCATTTTCAGAATCTGCCGTGCTATTCTCACCGATTACAGTAGAAGAATCCAAAGAATACAAGTCATCATTTGGTGCAGTGAACATCGCATTGAGTACTGCTTCTGCTTCCGGACTTACGGCTGATTCAGATGCTTTTTTGGTTGAGCAGCCAGTAAGCAGAATGAACAAAAATAACAGAATGAAACAGGTTTTGTTGGTTGCTTTCTTAGTCATGAAAATCCCTCCTTTATTAAAAAATTAAATATGTTAATTTGATAATATAATTGTAATAATAAAAAGTCAAGATGAAAAATAATAAAATTTTAATATGTAGTAGATATATTAAAAAAAGAAGTTTATAATATGGTAATAGGAGGTGATTATATGTTTAAAAAGAGATTAACAAATAAACAAATGGATGTAATGAATATTTTATGGGAAAATGATAAACCAATGGCTGCATCTGAAATCTTGAAAGCAAATGAAAAATTAAATATTAATACAATTCATGCATGTATTAGAAAATTATTAGAAGAAGAATATGTAAAAGTTGCATATATTGATTATAGTGGTAATGTTATGAGTCGATATTTTATGCCAACAGTTTCTAAAGGAAAATATTTTAGTGAGAGCTACAAAGATATTATTGGATCAAAAAAATTGATATTAACTTCTTTAATAGAAACGGAAACCAATATTGAGGAACTCGAACAGCTTGAAAATTTAATTAGGAAGAAGAAAGAAGAATTAAAGGAGTAGCCAGATATGTCATTGTCATTGGGACCTTTTATCACATGCTTCTTGTGTACAAATATTCTCTGCATAATATTACATTATCTGATATATAAGAAAAAAATATTTTTTGATAAAAGTTTACGTTTTATATTCTGGATAATAGGAATTATATTACTAAGGATGGTACTTCCATTTAATTTTCCATTTACATATACTTCTTATTCAGACAATATTTTACCCAAAATAGTAGATTTCATTTATTATAAATTACAACATGGGAAAATAATGATATTAGATATTGGTTTGATTATCTGGGGGATAGGAAGTATATTTCAGATCATAATAATGATACGAAGTAATATAAGATTACGAAGATATGTTAAAAATCATGTGATTAGTATGGAAAATCCAATAGCAGAAGAAATAATAGATATAGTACAAAATGAGTTACTTTTTGAAAAAATAGAAGTAGCTGTATTGCCAGAGTTTGTATCACCTGCAATTATTGGTATTAAACAACCAATATTAATCATTTCGGAAAAATATTGTTTTTCAAGACAGGAATTAAAATTGGTATGTGAACATGAAATAAATCATTATATAAAAGGTGATTTAATATTAATGGCAATTATAAATATTGTTAGTTGTATACAATGGTGGAATCCTGTAATTCATTTTTTAAAGGAAGAACTAATTTTAGCGTTAGAACTATCTAATGATTTTCAAATTATAGAAAATCAATCTGATGCTGAAAAAATAGAGTATGCAGAATTAATTTTAAAAATAGCCAAAGAAAAAGAGTATTTTAAAACAATTGATAGAAGTTTTGTTACTTGTTTTGTCGGGAAAAATAAAACGAATTTAAAAACAAGAATAGATTATATCTTAAAAAAGAATGAGAAGAAAAAGAGTGTAGTGTATATAATTAACATATTGATGATAAGTGTAATGTTATTGTCTGTTTTTTGGGTTCCGGAAGCAACACATCCGATAGATCCAGATAATCAGGAAAATTCAATAGAAATGTCTCCGCAAAATACATATTTTCTAAAAAAGAGAGAAGGTTATCAGATATTTGTAAATAATAAATTGTGGGGAGAAGTGAAAGAGATTCCGGATGGACTGGAGAATATTCCTATACGAAAGAGTGTCAGACATTAAATATTATAGTATGGGTAAACTTTTTTTAAGACATTTATGATTTACTTTTTCAATCATAATGCGTACTCATCCTTTGTGTGAAAAAAGCTTTCACCTGATACTATCAGAATAGTACAGACAGAAAGTGATGTCAAAGAAATACGGTTGATTTTCGGGTGCGATTTGCTATAATTGATAAGAAGAGTAAGAATGGACAGCAGAGTAGTACTGCTATAATGAGAAAAAGGGAAGTATAAAGATATGAATTACGGAACAATCAAAAATTACGATATCGCAAATGGAACCGGCGTCAGGGTCAGCCTTTTCGTATCCGGCTGCCGGCATCATTGCAAAGGATGCTTCAATTCCGAGACCTGGGATTTCAATTACGGCAATCCATATACCAAAGAAGTAGAAGCAGAGATCCTCGAAGCACTCAAACCGGCATATATCCAGGGATTTTCTCTCCTAGGCGGCGAACCCTTCGAGCCGGAGAATCAGAAAGAACTCGCAGGACTCCTGCAAAAGATCAAAGAAAGCTACCCGGAGAAAAATGTCTGGTGCTACACCGGATATCTCTATGATGTAGACCTCATCCCCGGCGGAAAAGTCTACACCGAATACACTGACAAGATGCTCGCCTGTATCGATACCCTCGTAGACGGCGAGTTCATCGAAGCCGAAAAAGATCTCACCCTGGAATTCCGCGGAAGCCGCAACCAGAGAATCCTTCACCTTGATGAAATCCGCCAAAATGCGAAAAACTAAAATAATTCATTGACAAAAAAAGACCACTGTGATATAAATAACAAGTGGTCTTTTTTAGATCATAAAATTAAATAGGGGATTGGTCAAATGGTATGACAGGAGTCTCCAAAACTCTTAGCGGCAGTT
>OGYW01002472.1_pt1 | contig 13997 bp, 10 predicted proteins | sample 1576621 | NCBI WGS metagenome assembly OGYW01 (sample SAMEA3541528, study PRJEB24748) | human gut metagenome | biome: human gut; feature: human-associated habitat; material: faeces | place: China | collected 2012 | reverse complement strand
TGCTGGTTGTCTCTCATCGGGGAGACTGGAGAAATGCCTGTGAAAATTCTGTTGACATTTTATTGAGTAGTACACTCTCCAAGAACGAGATGATAAAATGAAGTTTTGGAAGTTTTTGTGCTGGTATATTAAAAAAAACTATATATTTGTATCCAATTCTAAATCTAACTGCGTATGAAACTGATTGCAGAGAGTGGTTCGACAAGAACTGAATGGGCTTTGGTTGAAGACAATCACCTGATACAACGTGTTTTTACAGAGGGACTTAATCCTTTCTTCCAAACCCGAAGAGAGATCAGCCGAAGTGTGCGTTTAGGTTTACCCGAGACTTTTTTCAAAAGAAAGCTTGAGCAAGTATATTATTATGGTGCTGGTTGTACTTCTTATGAAAAAAAGAATGTATTGGGGGCCTCATTAGTAGCACAGTTCAAAACTCCGATTCAAGTAGAAAGCGATTTACTTGCGGCTGCCCGTGGTCTATTTAAATGTGAAGCAGGAATTGCGTGTATTTTAGGTACAGGTTCCAATTCTTGTTTTTATAATGGGAAAATTATAGTAAAAAATGTCAGAGCTGGTGGGTATATATTGGGTGATGAAGGCAGCGGGGCAGTGCTGGGCAAGCATTTTCTTTCAGACGTATTAAAAGGTTTAGCACCCAAAGATATTATGGCCGATTTCTTTGAAAAGTTTCGTATTAGCCCGAATGAAGTAATGGAATCTGTTTATAATCGTCCATTTCCTAATCGTTTCCTCTCTACTATTTCGTATTTTCTGGCAGATTATACAAGCGATGATTATGTATATGATCTAATAACTACTAATTTACGCAATTTCTTCATAAGGAATGTTTGCCAATATGATTATAAGAACTATCCAATCCGCTTTGTAGGTTCGTTAGCCTATAGCTATGCCCCGATTCTAAGAGAAGTCGCCGGTGACTTTGGTATTGAGTTGGACGTGATTGAAGAAACTCCCATGAATGGACTGATTGACTTCCATTCATTAAATATTGAAGAACCTTAATATTTGTATATAAAACATATTAATAAGGGTGTAGTAACCTCTCATTTGCAAACATATAAATATAAAGTTAAATAAATGCAAAGGAATGTTCTTGATATTAAATAATAATGTATCTTTGTTAGGACGAAATGAATGAATCATTTCTCACCTTTGTTAATAACGAGTTTTTTATCTCTTAAAACAACCAATAGAGTTAAGTAATTAACAAGATTTTAACCTTGTATAATATATAACTAAGTTCCGTCTGGACTTGGTAAATAAATAGAAAAAAGAGAGATAATATAAAAATGTGAACCTTTAAATAAAGAAAACGCCTATGAGAAATTAAAGAAGCTTTCGGAAATAGTCTGACTAATCCGAACTATATGATTCCCTTACCCTAATTTTGAAAAACTGGTTTAATTAACAAAATCATCAATCACTTATGAATGAAGATCGCAAAAAACGAGGACTTGCCAATGGTAAGTTCTTTACGGCGGTGGCAATCTGTGCTCTGTTTTTAGGCAGTGGCAACGTGATGGCTGCCCAAACAGCATCCAACGACTCACAAGGAGTACAAGAACAGATGCAATCTATCTCTGTAACTGTCACAGTTGTAGATACAAAAGGTGAACCTATTATTGGTGCCAATGTCATTGAGAAAGGTACGACCAATGGTGGCATTACGGATTTGGATGGAGTTTCCAAATTAAATGTAAAGCCCGGTGCTATTCTGCAAGTATCATTTGTGGGATATACTACTCAAGAAGTTAAGGCAACTTCGGTAATGAAGGTTGTTTTGAAAGATGATACGGAATTGTTGGATGAAGTTGTCGTAGTAGGTTATGGTGCACAGAAAAAAGTGAACCTGACTGGTGCGGTGGCTTCCGTGGACGTGAACAAAACAATCGATAGCCGTCCTATCACGGATATAGGTCGTGCCTTGCAGGGGGCTGTGCCGGGATTGACCATCACTACCAACTCCGGTGAGATAGGTGGTGCGCCTACTATCAAGATTCGTGGTAGTATCGGTTCTCCAAACGGTGATTCCAAACCTTTGATTCTTGTAGATAATGTGGAAGTAACGGATATTTCTATGGTGAATCCGGACGATATTGAAAGTATTTCTGTATTGAAAGACGCCGCTTCTGCTTCTATTTACGGTGCTCGTGGTGCATTTGGCGTATTGCTGATTACCACAAAATCAAGAAGTAAACATGAACGTCTTTCTGTAAAATATACCAATAACTTCGCATGGCGTACGCCGACCAAGACACCCGAACAACTTCCGGGATGGCAGCAGGCTGATATAAACTTGCAGGGTGTAATCAATCAGACTAAGGGATCTGCCGCATTTTATAACGTAGTGGGTAATATGCGTGTGGATGCTACACATGTGCAGAAAATGAAGGATTACTGGGATAAATATGGTTATGGTGACCAGTTTGGCCGTGAGATGGAATTGGGTCGTGACTTTGAGTTCCGCGATGGCGGTATGTTCTTTATCCGCACTTGGGACTGGTATGATGAATACATCAAGGACTGGGCTCCGCAGCAGAACCATAGCCTTTCTATCAACGGTGGCAACGGAAAGACTAATTACAATATCGCTTTGGGTTATCTGAGCCAGGATGGTATGATGAAAATCAATTCGGATGATTATACACGTTATAATGCTAATATCTCTTTGAACTCTGAATTGAACAAATATGTATCTGTCCGTACAGGTGTCATGTTTACCCGTTCTGATTATGACAAGCCGTTTAATTATGGGAGTGATTTGTATGATCCAATGTACTATCTATATCGTTGGCAGCCGATGATGCCTTACGGTACTTTTGAGGGTAAGGAATTCCGCAATGCTTTGACAGAGTTGAAGAGTGCTCCTACTACAACCAAAGAACGTGAATATCTCCGTTTGGCGGGTGGTGCAACAATCAAACCTATTAAAGATTTGACAATTGATATTGATGTTGCTTACAGTACAGTGGAAAATCGCTATAAGGAGTATGGTACGCCGAGCTTGACCAGTGGTTATGAAATCTTCACTGCCCGTCCGTCTGTTGAGGCATTACGTGATTCTTATGGCAGTTATCTATCTGCTGCTACTTATGATTATGTATATCAGGAAACCGGACGCACGGAGAATCTGACAGCTAACTTCGTGGCAACTTATGCCAAACGCTGGGGAGATCATGATTTTAAGGCGATGGCAGGTTCCAGCCTTGAAAAGAGCGAATATGAATATTACTGGGCACAACGCAAAGGTCTGCTCGACCCTGCAAAACCGGAATTGAATCTGGCTACAGGTGACCAGACTACAAGCTCCTCGCATACATGGTGGTCTGTAGCAGGCTTCTTCGGACGTCTTAATTACTCTTACAAAGACCGATATATGTTGGAGTTGAACGGCCGTTATGATGGTTCCTCCCGTTTCCCTTCGGGCAACCGCTTCGGTTTCTTCCCCTCTATGTCTGCCGGTTACCGTATTTCTGAAGAACCGTTCATGCAGTCGTTGAAACCTTATTTGAGTACTTTGAAGGTTCGTGGTTCTTGGGGTATGATTGGTAATCAGGATGTAGGTACCGACCGTTATATCTCCACTCTGTCCACTTCTGTTGACAGTTGGATTATCGATGGAAAGAAAGTACAGTCAACGCAAAAACCGACTATTGTGTCTTCAACCCTTACTTGGGAGAAAGTTACTACACTTGACCTTGGCTTGGATGCCCGTTTCTTCAATGATGCTTTGGGAGTAACGTTTGATTGGTATAACCGTACTACCAGTGATATTTTGACTACTGCTAACCTGCCTGCCACATTGGGTGCTGCCGCTCCATATGAAAATATGGGTACTATCCAGACCAAAGGATGGGAGCTTGCCATTGACTATCGCCATACCTTCAAGAATGGTCTGCACTTTGGCGTGACGGCTTCTGTTGCCGATGACAAGACTGAAGTAACCAAGTGGACGTATAATACAAAGATTCCTTCTTATGGAGCTACCGGATGGTGGGATAAGAGTGCTTATAAAGAAGGTATGGTTTTGGGAGATATCTGGGGCTTGCAGTTCGACCGTTTCTTGACGGAAGATGACTTTAATGCTGACGGTTCTTTGAAAGCCGGTTTGCCCGACCAGACTAAAGTATTCCCTGCCGGTTATCAATTTGCTCCCGGTGATGTGCTTTATAAAGACCTCGACAACAACGGTGAAATCGTAAAACAGACCAATACAAATGACAAGGGTGACCTTAGTGTTATAGGTAACGCCCTGCCGCGTTTACAGTTTGGTTTGAATTTGGATGCTGCTTGGAAAGGCTTTGATATAAGCATGTTCTTCCAGGGGGTAGCCAAGAGAAAACTTTGGGCGGCAGGTAACCAGGTATTGCCAGGCTTTACTACCGGTGAACCCTTCTACAAAGGTGCTGAGGATTATTGGACTCCCGAAAACACAGATGCTTTCTATCCCCGTCCGATGGATTACCAGCAGTCTGCTTCGGGTAACTATAGCGTGAATGATCGCTATTTGCTGAATATGGCTTATCTGCGTCTGAAGACATTTACTGTGGGATATTCTCTTCCTAAGGTTTGGTTGAGTAAATTCAAGGTGCAAGGTTTGCGTGTTTATTTTACAGGTGAAAACCTTTTCACCATTGATGGTGTGAAACCTGCTATCGATCCTGAAATAGGAATACGTACGGCCAATGGTAAGAGTGACCAGCGTAACTTTGGTCGTAGCTATCCATATCAGAAGACAGTGTCGTTCGGTATTCAGCTTAGTTTATAATCTAATAGTAATTGCAGTTATGAAAAAGAAAAATTTATTATACATCGTTTGTGCGTTGGCAATGAGCTCGCTCTGCGGTTGCGACGATTTTTTGGATAAAGACCCGCAGGACAAGCAGACCAATGACACTTATTGGCAGACTGAAACTTCTTTGCGTACTTATGCGCAAGACTTCTATTCTTCCTACTTTACAGGATATGGTACCGACTATACAGTTTTTGCCGGTTATTTCTCTGGAGATGATTATACGGATGATTTTATCAATCTGAATAATGCAAATACAAACGGTTCAGGATATATTTATTTCTCCACTTCTGCCACTACGGACTGGAATAGCCGGACCGGAACTTGGTCGGATAATTATAGTGTTATTTATAAAGCCAATGTCATGCTTGAGAAGATTCCCGGAATGAATATTTCGGACGAAGCCAAGAGACACTGGGAAGGTATTGCACGCTATTTCCGTGCAATGGCCTATAGTACGCTGGCAAAGTATTATGGCGGTGTTCCTTACTACGATAAGGTGACAGACCCGGCAGACCCGACTCTTTATAAAGACCGTGATTCTTATTTGTATGTAGCGCAGAAGATACAAGAGGATTTTCAATATGCATTGGATAATGTACGTACGGATGATACGAAGCGCCAAGTCAACAAATATGTGGTTGGTGCGTATATGTCACGCGAAATGCTGTATCATGCCACATGGCTGAAGTATCACGGTACTACTGTAGGTCCTACTTCAGAGAAGGTGGCGGATGGTGATATTAAGAACTTGCTGCAAGGAGCCATTAATGGTGCAGAGGTCGTGATGAACTCTGGTATCTATTCAATAGGCAATACCTATAATGCTTTGTTTACTACGGACGATTTGGCTAACAATCCGGAAGTCATCTGGTATCGTGAATATACAAGCGGTTTGCAGTGTAATGCTTTGATGTCCTACAATGGCCCGGAAGATCAGACTCAAGGTGGTGTTACGCAAGATGTAATCAACACTTATCTTTGCAGTGACGGTTTGCCGATAGGTCAGTCTCCGCTGTATCAAGGTAAGGAAGATCCGAGTATTCAGAAGTCATTTCAAGACCGTGACCCGCGTTTGTATCAAACTATTGCCGATAGCCTCCGTATCATGAGCGCCATGGGTACAAATTATACCGAAGGTACATCACCAACGGGATATCCTACCAAAAAGTTCTTGAACGACGAGTGGTGGGTGGCTGGTCTGGATTATTGTACCGGTAGATTAAGTCCGGCTGATGCGCCGTGTATCCGCTATGCGGAAGTGTTGCTGAACTATGTAGAAGCACGTTATGAGATTGCTCAAGTGGGGGGTAACATTTTCTCGCAGAGTGACCTTGACAAGTCTATCAATGAACTCCGTGACCGTCAGTTGACGAAGTGGGGAGATACTGAAGCCAAGACAATGCCGAAAGTTCAACTGAATGGCGGCAACTTGAGTGTGAATGGGGTTGTTATCAATGACCCTGCCCGTGACCCTGATGTCAATCCGGTTTTGTGGGAAATCCGTCGTGAGCGTCGTATTGAGTTGATTATGGAAGGCCGTCGTGGTGAAGACCTCCGTCGTTGGGCCAAGTTTGAATACTTAAACTCAGAAGATGCAAATGGTTATCCTACCATGTCTTTCCTGGGTGCTTATGTCAATATGGCCGATTATCCGGAAATATCTTCAAAAGATGATTCCGGCAAGAGAGTGCTCTATCTGTTCGACCCAGAGAATCCGGGTAATGAGGATACTGAAAAAGGGTATATTTATTATCTTCGTGAAAAGGAACTTCGCATATTCAAGGCTGGTGAATTGAATTCGGAACGCTACTATTTGCGTGCCATACCGGCTGCACAGTTGACTATTTATGAGAATAAAGGTCAGGCGTTGACTCAGAACCCAGGTTGGTAATATTATAAAGTAGATTATAAAAATAAGGGATGTCCTCACAAAACGAGGACATCCCTTATTTTTTATTCATTGTTCTCTTACAGTGCCTTTTCCTTAATCAGGTATTCTGCAATCTGCACCGCATTCAGTGCAGCCCCTTTTTTGATTTGGTCACCTACAATCCAGAATGTCAATCCGTTCTCATTGCTGAGGTCCTTACGGATACGACCAACGTAAACCGGGTCTTTGCCGGCGAGGAACAACGGCATGGGATATTCTTTTTCTGCCGGGTTGTCCATCAGAACCAAGCCGTCGCCTTTGGCAAATGCTTCGCGAGCTTCTTCAGTGGAGATGGGACGCTCTGTCTCTACCCAGATGCTTTCGGAGTGGGAACGGAGGGCAGGAACACGTACACAAGTAGCACTGACTTTTACGTCAGAGTGCATAATCTTGCGTGTCTCGTTGTACATCTTCATTTCCTCTTTGGTATAGCCGTTTTCGGTGAATACGTCGATTTGCGGAATGAGGTTGAATGCCAGTTGGTAAGCGAATTTCTCAACGGTTACGGGTTCGCCTGCCAATACCTGGCGGTATTGCTCGTACAACTCGTCCATGGCAGCAGCGCCGGCACCACTAGCAGCCTGATAGGTAGAAACGTGTACGGTCTTTATATGGGAAAGCTGTTCGATGGCTTTCAGTGCCACTACCATTTGGATAGTAGTACAGTTGGGGTTGGCGATGATGCCGAGAGGACGTTCTTTGGCGTCGGCGGCATTCACTTCGGGCACTACCAAAGGTACATTGTCGTCCATACGGTAAGCGCTGGAATTGTCAATCATCACTGCTCCGTACTTGGTAATGGTTTCGGCAAATTCTTTGGAGGTGCCTGCGCCTGCGGAAGTGAAAGCGATATCAACCCCTTTAAAGTCATCATTGTGTTGCAAGAGTTTCACCTCGATCTGTTTACCGCGGAAGGTATATTTGGTTCCGGCACTGCGTTTAGAACCGAACAATACTAACTCGTCCAACGGGAAATTTCTTTCATCGAGCACTCGCAGGAACTCTTGTCCCACGGCTCCGCTTGCTCCAACAATAGCTACTTTCATTTTTCTTTTGTTTTAAATTAAGTTTATAAAAAAGTGAAATACTATCTCTAAAAAGATAGAATCGGTCGCAAATTTATAACAAAATGCTGTATAGCACCGCATAAAGTGAAAAGTTTTTCGTTATTTTGCATTCAAAACCTAAAACTTATAGCCTATGGATTGGTTTGACTTCAGCTTGAAACTTCCCATCACCGACCCTACATGGATATTCCTCCTTGTACTCCTCATTATATTGTTTGCTCCCATATTGTTGAATAAGCTTCGTATTCCGCACATTATCGGAATGATACTGGCGGGGCTTGTCATTGGGGAGCATGGTTTCAATATCTTGGTGCGTGACAGTAGTTTTGAGCTTTTCGGCAAAGTAGGCTTGTATTACATCATGTTCCTTGCCGGTCTGGAAATGAATATGGGGGACTTCAAACAGAACCGGGGCAAAGCGCTTGTACTGGGACTCTTGGCTTTTATTGTGCCCATAGGCATAGGCTTGGTAACGAATATAGCTTTGTTGAAGTATGGGGTACTGACCTCTGTCCTACTGGCAAGTATGTATGCGTCGCATACGCTGGTGGCCTATCCCATCGTGATTCGTTACGGTGTGTCGCGGCATCGCAGTGTGAGTATTGCAGTGGGGGGGACGGCGGTTACGGATACACTCACTTTGCTGGTTCTGGCCGTTGTGGGTGGTATGTTCAAGGGGGAGTCGGACGGCTTCTTCTGGGTATGGCTTGTCATAAAGGTTATCTTCCTGGGTATTTTGATTGTATATCTGTTTCCACGCATAGGCCGTTGGTTCTTCCGGAGGTACGATGACAACGTGATGCAGTTCATATTTGTGCTTGCCATGGTTTTCCTCGGAGCCGGATTGATGGAGTTTGTGGGGATGGAAGGTATCCTGGGTGCTTTCCTTGCAGGTTTGGTTTTGAACCGGCTGATTCCGCATGTCTCTCCGTTGATGAACCATCTGGAGTTTGTGGGCAACGCCTTGTTTATTCCCTATTTCCTGATAGGTGTGGGTATGTTGATTGATGTGCATGTGATTTTCGGTCATGGCGATGCTCTGAAAGTAGCGGCTGTAATGATTGTGGTGGCATTGGCAGGTAAATGGATTGCCTGCTGGCTGACACAGAAAATATATAAAATGGGAGGGATTGAACGGGAGCTGATGTACGGATTGAGCAATGCACAAGCAGCGGCAACGCTGGCGGCTGTGTTGGTGGGGTACAACATCATTCTGCCCAATGGGGAACGCTTGCTGAACGATGATGTTTTGAATGGTACCGTCCTGCTGATTCTTGTAACTTGCGTTGTGAGTTCGTTCATTACGGAACGTGCCGCACGGAAGATTGCCATGGAGGAGGCGCATCTGGAAGAAAACCGCTCCGTGGAAGCGGAGAAGATATTGATTCCGATAGCCAACCCCGATACGATTGAAGACCTGATAAATCTTTCTTTGGTGATACGCGACCCGAAGCAACGGGATAATCTGTTGGCACTGAATGTCATCAACGACGATAGCAGTTCTGAAAGTGCCGAATTGCGTGGGAAACGCTATCTGGAAAAGGCTGCTATGATAACGGCCTCGGCAGATGTGCCGTTGAGGCAAATCACACGTTACGACTTGAATATCGCTTCGGGCATTATCCATACGGCAAAAGAATATGCGGCAACGGATGTCATTATAGGTCTGCACCGTAAGGTCAATATTGTGGATTCATTCTTCGGTATGCTGACGGAGAATCTGCTGAAAGGCTTGCATCGCGAGGTGATGGTTTCCAAATTCTTGATGCCTATTAACACAATCAGGCGGGTGATTGTGGCGGTACCTCCGAAAGCCGAGTATGAGGCGGGATTCCTGAAGTGGGTGGAACATTTCTGTCGGTTGGGGAGTACTTTGGGTTGCCGGGTGCATTTTTATGCCAATGAAGAGACTACCGCCCATCTTCAAGGGCTGGTGAAAGCCAAATATGGACAGACATTGACTGACTTTTCTCGCCTGGACGATTGGGGGGATTTACTGATATTGACCGGACAAGTGAACTTTGACCATCTGTTAGTGATTATCAGCGCTCGTCGGGGCTCCATCTCCTATGACAGCTCCTTCGAGAAGTTGCCGGCACAAATCAGTAAATATTTTGCAAACAATAGTCTGATTGTGTTGTATCCAGACCAACTGGGTGAACCGCAGGATGCGGTATCCTTCTCAAATCCGCGTGGCAACAATGAGTCGCAGCATTACGAGAAGGTAGGCAAATGGTTCTATAAGTGGTTTAAGAAAAGCTAAAATGGAAGATTGGAAACAGCGAACACAACTCCTGCTGGGAGATGAAAAGATGGAACGGCTATGCAAGGCGCATGTACTTGTCGTAGGACTGGGTGGTGTAGGTGCTTATGCGGCCGAGATGCTATGCCGTGCCGGAGTGGGGCGGATGACGATTGTCGATGCCGATACCGTGCAGCCAACGAACATAAACCGTCAGTTGCCGGCTCTGCATTCTACCCTGGGGCAGAAGAAGGCGGAGATATTGGCATCACGTTTTAGGGACATTAATCCGGCTCTGGAATTGAGAGTGTTGCCCGTATTCCTGAAAGATGAGAACATACCGGAACTGCTGGATGCTGCGGCTTATGACTTTGTGGTGGATGCCATTGATACGCTTGCTCCAAAATGTCACTTGATAGTGGAAACCATGAGGCGGCATATCAAGATTGTGTCCAGCATGGGGGCGGGAGCAAAGAGTGACATTTCGCAAGTGCGCTTTGCCGATATATGGGATACCTATCATTGTGGATTGAGCAAGGCTGTGCGTAAGCGTCTGCAAAAAATGGGCATAAAGCGGAAACTTCCAGTTGTTTTTAGCACTGAACAGGCTGACCCGAATGCCGTTTTGCTGACGGACGACGAGATGAACAAGAAGTCCACCTGTGGAACAGTGAGCTACATGCCTGCAGTTTTTGGCTGCTATTTGGCCGAATATGTAATTAAAAGACTATAGTAATAGCACTTGAAAGAAAACTATCAAATAGTAAATAGTAAATTGTCAAATTGTAAATAGCCTAGTGATTCATTTAGAGAATATAACCAAGAGTTTCGGTAACCTGCAAGTGTTACGGGGTATTGACCTGGAGATAGAGAAAGGGGAGATTGTCAGCATTGTAGGCCCTAGTGGAGCGGGTAAAACTACCTTGCTGCAAATCATGGGTACGTTGGACATGCCGGATGACGGTTCAGTGGTTATTGACGGTACACAAGTCAACCGTATGAGGGAGAGGGAACTTTCCGCATTCCGCAACCGGCATATCGGCTTTGTGTTCCAGTTCCACCAACTTCTGCCGGAGTTTACGGCTTTGGAGAATGTAATGATACCGGCCTTTATTGCCGGAAAAGGACAGCAGGAAGCCAAGGAAGCAGCTACGGAAATTCTTGAATTCATGAGGCTTGCCGAACGGGCCTCCCACAAACCGAATGAGTTGTCGGGAGGTGAGAAGCAGCGTGTGGCGGTGGCCCGTGCTCTCATTAATCATCCGGCAGTGGTGCTGGCAGATGAACCTTCCGGCAGTTTGGATACCCATAATAAGGAAGAACTGCACCAGCTCTTTTTTGATTTACGTAACCGTTTCGGACAAACGTTTGTTATCGTAACCCATGATGAAGGACTGGCGCAGCTCACCGACCGGACGATACATCTGATAGACGGGGAAATCAATAAAATGGTCTGAGCCTGTCAGTGCGGTTTTTCCAAGTTCGATATGGTGGTTTGCCTCGTTGAGAGAGTGGCATGTTATTCAAAGCAGATGTAGTGGCTGATTCTCTCTAAGTCGGTATCGGAGAATTCCTCGTAAAGTGCAAAAGGTTTCAGGCTATGAAGGTCGCCTTTCTTCTTTCGGTATTCTACAAAGGCCTTTGCCTGGTAGAAGTTGATGTAAGGATGGTTGCGCAGCCTCTCTATGCTACTATGGTTCAGGTTGATGAGGCGGATGGCTCGGGTGTCGATGGAAAACCAAGACTGCAATTGGCTGGTGTCCAAATGGATTTCTTGTAGTTGCGTGATGTCGTAGAACCCTCCCAAGCGTTGCCGGTAACCGATGATTAGACGGGCAATGCCGCTACCGATGCCTGGTATTTTCTTCAGCTCTGTGGTGTCGGCGCGGTTCAGGTCGACAAGGATTCCAGCCGGATATTTTTCCGGTGCAATTCGGGAAGTAGCAGCGCTATTATTACTCGAAGGAGAGTTGTACAACTGGACGGTTCTTGTCTCTGTGTCTTCCGGAGTGATGTGGATATAGGGCAGGAGTGTCTGATATTGTTTTTCTGTCATTCCATATATTTTCCGGAAATTTTCTGCCTTATGGAACTTCCCTCCTTTACTACGGTAGCGGAGTATGTTCCGCGCCATCCATCCGGGCAGTCCCAGTCGGCAAAAAGTAACGGAGTCGGCAGTATTGGGATTGAAACGGACCAGGGAGACGGTTGTCGGTTGTTTTGGAGAGGAAGAATTAAGTCTGTTGTCCCATTTTTGTTCCTTTTCTTGTATGGATGCGATGAACGATTCGTATTCTGCCATGGCAGTGGCCTGCCGCCGGATTGCTTCATCGGAGAGAGGGCGGTGTTCTCTTTGGTATATATAAATATACCCGGAGAGAAAGACGAGAATGATGCCGATAATCAAAACCAGTATTCCGCGCCTTTCTCCCCGGGAGAAATAAAGGAATTCTTTGAAGGGGTTCTGCATGATGGCCTATTTCAGAAAACCCAGTTCATTGATAAAAATCAGTGCAATTCCTATAGGAGCAATGTATTTCAGGATGAATATCAATAGCTTGTAGACGGATACTTTCAGAGTGCCGTTGTTGCTGACTTCTTCCCATACGATTTTCTTGTCCAGATACCAGCCTATGAAGATGGAAATGAACAAACCGCCTAACGGTAACATTAGCTTGGCCGTTACAAAATCGAACAAATCGAATAGGTTTAACCCGAATACGGTATAGCTCTTGCCGATACCGAGAGACAGTGAGCAGAATACTCCTAAGAAAATACAACCTGCTGTCACATATCTGGCTGCTTTGCTGCGTGAGAACTTGAACTCTTCATGCAGATAGGCGGTTACCACTTCGTGCAGGGAAATGGTGGAAGTAAGTGCTGCCAATGCCAGTAGGATATAGAACATCAGAGACAGCAGTATCGCCAGCCAGGGAATATTGCCGAACGCTTGCTGAAAGACATTCGGTAGGGTGATGAATAGCAGGCTGGGACCCGCATCCGGTTTGATACCCACAGAGAAGGCGGCAGGGAAAATGATGAATCCTGCCAAAATAGCTACCATAGTGTCGATGGCGGCCACGTTGAGTGCCGTTTTGGGCAGGTTCGTATCATTGCGGAAATAGGAGGCATATGTACAGAGACATCCCATCCCCAAGCTCAAGGAGAAGAATGCCTGGCCCATAGCTCCAAGGAACACATTGCCGTCCACTTTGCTGAAGTCCGGTTTCAGCAGGAATTCAATACCTGCTCCTGCTCCGGGCAGAGATATAGAGCAGATGGCAAGGATTATCAATAGGACAAACAGCATCGGCATCATGATTTTGGCTGATTTTTCAATACCTTTTTCCACTCCTTTGACAATAATGAGATGGGTGGCCAGCAGGAACAGCACCAGCCAGATGACCGGACGCCAGGGGTTGCTGACAAAGCTGTTGAAGGATGCGATGAAATCGGCTGCCGATTTCCCGGCAAAACTGTTTGTGGCTGCTTCCCCGATAAACTCAAGCGTCCATCCTGCCACAACGGAGTAATATCCCAGAATAAGGAATCCGGCCAGTACGCCCATACGTCCTACCCAGCGCCAATGCGTGCCGGGTGCTAATTTTTGATAAGCCCTTGCTGTATTGGCACGCGAGCGCCTGCCGATGAGGAATTCTGCAATCATGATGGGGATGCCGAGAATGAGCACGCAAACCAGGTATACAAGGATAAATGCTGCACCTCCGTGATTCCCGGTCTCAAACGGGAAACGCCAGATGTTACCTAAACCGACTGCGGAGCCTGCCGAGGCAAGTATGACACCTAATTTGCTTCCGAAGTTGGCTCTGTCACTTTTTGTCATAAAACGTAGATTTTTCTTTCAATTCGTTATTAATACCACCTAAAACATGCAAATATAGAAAATGTTCTGTACTTTTGCGCACAGTTCGTTGATTATTT
>OGYW01002471.1_pt1 | contig 14006 bp, 13 predicted proteins | sample 1576621 | NCBI WGS metagenome assembly OGYW01 (sample SAMEA3541528, study PRJEB24748) | human gut metagenome | biome: human gut; feature: human-associated habitat; material: faeces | place: China | collected 2012 | reverse complement strand
GTCTCCTTGTTTTTGTAAGCTTTGGTCGGCAAACCTCTTCCTTACTCTAACTCGGAGACTTTTTCTTGTCTACTTTGCCCCTCGCCATAGGCTATTTTTCCCCCCCGGCAGAGCCGGGGGGTTGTCTTTGATGGCCAATGCGGAGACGGCTGCCGACAGGCATACCGGCAGCTGTCTCCCCGCCCCCTTACAGGGGTGTTTCCTTGTCCTCTGTCGGTGCTTTTTCATGTCTTACAAAGTGAATTTTTTGCTGTATTCCTCATAATAGCGGGCGAAGGAGTCGGATTTCATATCCTTGACGCTCTTCAAATACTCGTGGGTATCGAAGGCGTCGGACTCCAGCTCGATCATGGCCACGGCGATATTGGAGCAGTGGTCTGCCACCCGCTCAAAGTTGGTGAGCAGATCGTTGAACACGAAGCCCTGACTCAGGGTACACACGCCCTTTTGCAGACGGTCCACATGGTGCAGCTTCAACTCGTCGCACAGGCCGTCGATGATCTCCTCCAGCGGCTCTACCCGGCTGGCGGCGGCCAGATCCCCCTCCACAAAGGCGTGGATGGAAAGGTAGAGGATTTCGGAGACGGCATCCTCCATGACCTTCAACTCCCGGCTGGCCTCCTCCGAGAAGGCCATGCCCTTGCTGTGGATCTCCTGCGCCACCTCGGAGATGTTCAGGGCGTGGTCGGAGATGCGCTCGAAGTCGGAGATGGTATGCAGGTACTTGGATACCTCCTCACTCTGACGGGCGGTGAGTTCCTTACCGGTGATCTTCATGAGATAGGTACCCAGCCGGTCCTCATAGCGATCCACGGTGGACTCTGTCTCCGCCACGGCCCGGAAGCCCTTGTCGCTGTACTGATGCACCAGCGCCATGGCGGCCAGCAGATTCTCCATGGCGCACTGAGCCATGGCGTCGGTGACCTGACGGCTCTGCTCGATGGCCAGCGCCGGGTGCTGCAGGAAGCGCTCCTCCAGACGGTCCATCTTCTGGCGCTCCCGGCTGCTCTCGGAGTCGTCCGGCACCAGCATACATACCAGCTTCTCCAGCAGGCCGATGAGGGGCATCAGGGCCACCACCGTGGCCAGACGGAACAGGGTGTTCGCCAGAGCGATGGACACGGTGGTCATGGTGGTATCCATGAAGTCAAAATGCGCCACGGCATTGACGGCATAAAAGATGCAGCCCCAGATCACCACACCCAGCACGTCGATGAGCAGATAGACGAAGGCCGTGCGCTTGCCGCTGACGTTGGCACCAAGCGCCGACAGCAACACCGGCACCGCAGCGCCGATGGCAATCCCCATGATAATAGGAAGGGCAATTTCAAAGGTGACGGCTCCGGTGGCGGCCAGTGCCTGCAGGATACCCACGGCGGCGGAGGCACTCTGGATGACGCTGGTGAATACGATGCCCACCAGAATTCCCAGCAGAGGGTTTGCGAAGGAGGTCATGGCGTTGATGAACACCGCACTCTCCCGCAGGGGCTCCACGGCGCCGCTCATGGCGGTCATTCCGTACATCAGCACGGCAAAGCCCAGCAGGATCTCCCCCACATGGCGGGTGGTCTGCTTCCTGCTGATCATCCGCAGCAGGGTGCCGATGGTGGCCATCAGGGCCGTCAGAGTGGAGGTGCTCAGCAGGGCCACCCAGCCGCCGCCGGAGAGGTTGCTGAGGCACAGCACCCAGCCGGTAACGCTGGTGCCCAAGATGGCGCCCAGCACGATGCCGATGGCCTGATTGACCTTCATCATGCCGGAGTTAACGAAGCCCACCACCATCACCGAGGTGGCGGAGGAGGACTGGATCACCGCCGTGACGCCGGTCCCCAGCAGGACCCCCTTGATGGGCGTGCTGGTGAGGTTATACAGCACCAGCTCCAGCTGATTGCCTGCTACCTTCTTCAGGGCATCGCCCATAATGGACATACCGAACAGGAACAGGGCCACGCCGCCCAGCAGGGAAATGAAATCAGAAACGCTCAAAACGCATTCCCTCCCAGTTTATTTGATTCAACAGGATATAGTATAACGTAAAAAACTCCGGCTGTCGACAGAAACTATGGAATAATTTGTGGAAAAAAGCATAAAGATTTGCAGCGGTTCTATACCCCTCCCACAGAAGTTTCCCGGCAAACGGAATGCAGCCTTGTCATACGGGGCAGACTATGGTATAATACTCTATCATGAAATTACGCTGCCGGTCTATGAGTCCGGCAATCTTGTGAGGAAGCATATGAAACACGGACTCATCGTTTTTCTGGTATCCATGGTCCCCCTCATCGAGCTGCGGGGCGCCATCCCCTACGGCGTGGCCTACGGGATGCCGCTGTGGCTGACGTATCTCATCGCCATCGTGGGGAATATGCTGCCGGTGCCGTTTATCTATCTCTTCGCCCGGAAGATCCTTCTTTGGGGCAAGGATAAGCCTGTCATCGGAAGGTTCTTCACCTTCTGTCTGGAAAAGGGTGAGCGGGGCGGCCAAAAGCTTCAGGCGAAGGCCGGCCGGGGCTTGTTCTGGGCTCTTTTGCTGTTCGTGGGGATCCCCCTGCCCGGCACCGGTGCGTGGACGGGAACTCTGGCGGCCTCTCTGCTGGATATGGGCTTTAAGAAGAGCGTGCTGGCCTGCATGGGCGGTGTGCTGCTGGCCGGGTGCATCATGGGCATCCTCAGCGTGCTGGGCGTGTCTGCCTTTGGCGCTGTGGTACAATAGTTTTTCACAATGGGACTTTTTCTTATCATTCAGAAAAAGTCCCATTTTTATACAAATAAATTATTTTTGCAAATTAACAGACAATGTGTTGATTTTCACATTAAGATGTGCTAAGATAACGGACAATTTCAAGTCAGCCTCTGCCGAACGGGCCGTTACAAGGGCCGGACGGCATATGCTTATAGATCCATTCACAAGGAAAGGCGGTGACGACCATGTATCTGGAGCTGGTGAAGCAGGTATCGCAGGTAGAGCAGGAGACGGAAGCCTCCGTCCGTCAGGCGGCCCAGCAGGCTCAGCAGATGCAGGAGGAGGCGGAACGCTCCGGACGTGCGCTGGTGGAACAGACACGCCGGGACTTGCAGCAGCTGGAGACCCAGCGCCGCCGGCAGGCGGCGGAGGACGCCGAAGCAGCCCGGCAGCAGGCGCTGCGGGAGGTTCAGGCAGACTGTGACGCCCTGCGGCAGCGGGCCGGGGCCAAGATGCCTCAGGCGGTAGACACCATTCTGAGAAGGGTGGTGCAGGAGTAGTGGCCATTGTGAAAATGCAGCGGCTGCACCTGTTGGCGATGGAGGAGGAGCGGCAGTCCCTGATGGATACGCTGCTGCAGTTCGGTCGGCTGGAGATCCGGCAGACGGAGGATCTGGCGGCGGATCCGGACTGGGCGGTGCTGCTGCATCCGGAACCGGCGGAGCTGGTTCGCTGGCGGGAGGCCTCCCGCCAGATGGAGGCGGCGCTGTCGGCGCTGGGCAGCCGGGGTCTGAAAAAGACCGGACTGTTTGCCCCCCGCCCCCGCATCAGCCAGAGTCAGTTTCTGGATGATGCGGCACTGCGGCAGCAGCAGGCGCTGGCAGCGGAGATCCTGGGCCATACGGCCCGCAAGGAGCAGCTGACCTCCCAGCTTCAGCGTATTCAGGCCCAGCGGCTGTCGCTGGAGCCGTGGGCGGAGCTGGACGTGCCGCTGGAGCTGCACCGCAGCGGCCAGCTGTCGGTGATCCCCGGCACCATGCCCCTGCGATCGGACCTCCAGCAGGCAAAAAACGCTCTGGAGGAACAGCCGGCGGAGCTGGTACAGGTATCCCTGTCGCCGCAGCAGCAGTATCTTCTGCTGCTGGTACATCAGGCGGCGGAGAGCGCAGTGCTGGAGGTGCTGCGGCCTTTCGGCTTTGCGGCGGCCTCCTTCGGTACCCTCACCGGTACGGTGCAGGAGAACCTGCAGCGGCTGGACGATGAGGAGGAGCAAACCCGGCAGGATCGCCGGTCGGAGGACGCTGCGCTGGACGCCCTGGGAGGCCGTCAGCCGGAGCTGAAGCTGGGTCTGGACCGGCTGAAGCTGCAGATCCAGCGGGAGGATAACCGTCAGCGGCTCCTCACCGACGGACATATCTTCTATTTGGAGGGCTGGGTGCCGGAGGCAGACACCGCCCGGCTGGAGCAGCTGCTGGAGGGCTACTCCTGTGCGTGGGATCTGCGGGTCCCCACCGAGGAGGAGTATCCGGAGGTGCCGGTGACGCTGAAGAGCAACTGGCTCACCCGGTCCATGACCTGCATCACGGAGCAGTACTCCATGCCCGCCTATGACGGCGTGGACCCCAACCCGGTCATGGCCCCGTTTTTCATCCTGTTCTTCGGCATGATGATGGCGGACATGGGCTACGGCCTTCTGATGATCTTTCTGCCGCTGCTGTACCTGAAAAAGGCACGACCGCCGGAGAGCAAACGGGGCTTTATCGAGCTGATCCTGTGGTGCGGCATCGTGACCTTTATTTTCGGCGCTCTCACCGGCGGCTTCTTCGGGGACTTCATCCCCCAGCTGTGCAAGGTCATTGACCCGGCCAGCACCTTTGAGCTGCCCAGCCTCTTCTCGCCGCTGAACGACACCATGGCCATCATGGTCGGCTCCATGGTGCTGGGCGGCATCCAGATCCTCACCGGCATGACCATCAGCGTGGTGAAGAAAACCAAGGACGGCCACTTTGCCGACGCCCTGTGGGACGAGATCACATGGTGGGTCATTCTGGCCGGCGGGGCCATGGCGCTTCTGAAGGTGGGCAGCGTGGCCGGTGTGCCGGTGGTGCTGGTCATCGGCGTGCTGATGCTGGTATACGGCTCCGGTCGGGGCAAGAAGGGCTTCGGCAAGGTCACGGGGCTGGTGAGCGCCGTATATAACGGCGTCACAGGCTTTTTCAGCGATATCCTCTCCTATGTGCGTCTGATGGCGCTGATGCTGTCGGGCGCCGTGCTGGCACAGGTATTCAATATGCTGGGCGCCACCACCGGGAACGTGGTGGGCTTCGTGGTCATCGCCCTCATCGGCAACGCCCTGAATCTGGCGCTGAACCTGCTGGGCTGCTACGTCCACGATATGCGTCTGCAGTTTCTGGAATTTTTCGGTCGGTTTTACAAGGAGGGCGGCAAGAGCTACAGGCCGCTGTCCGTAGAAACACAATATGTTGAAGTTATGAAGGAGGATAATTGATATGTATGATTTTCTGAACGCCATCGGCGGCATGGGTTTCGCCATTCTGGGTGCGGCGCTGACGGTGGGTCTGTGCTGCGTGGGCTCCGCCAAGGGTACCGGTCTCGTGGGTGAGGCCGCCGCCGGTCTGGTCAGCGAGGATCCCGACAAGAGCACCAAGTGCCTGATCTTGCAGGTGCTGCCCGGCACGCAGGGTCTGTATGGCTTCGTGGCTCTGTTCATCGTCCTGCTGCAGGTAGGTCTCATGAGCGGCACTCCCGTAGATCTGACGCTGACGCAGGGCATGTCCTTCTTCGCCGCCTGCATCCCCACCGCCATCGGCGGCTGGCTCTCCGCCAAGTTCCAGGGCCGTGTGGCCGCCGCCTCCGTGGGTATCGTGGCCAAGCACCCGGAGGCCGCCACCAAGGGCCTGATCTTCTGCGGTATCGTGGAGTTCTACGCCATTTTGTCCCTGGTGGCTACCATCATGCTGGCTACCAACATTCTGTAAAACGGAGCAGGCCATGAAGGGACTGGAACGGATCACCCAGCGCATCCAGACGGATGCACAGGGGCAGATAGAAGCCCTGACGGCGGCAGGACGCCGCCAGGCACAGGAGATCACGGAGAAGTACGAGGACCAGGCCCGGCAGCTGCGCCAGGCGGATCAGGAAAAGGCCGCCCGTGATGCCCAGCAGGATCAGCGGAGAGCCCAGAGCGGCGCCGACCGCACCCGCCGGGAGCAGCTCCTCGCCTGCAAGCAGCAGCTCATTGACGATACCTTCCGACAGGCCCGGCAGCAGCTGACGCAGCTGCCCCGTGAGAAATATGTGCATCTGCTGGTGCAGCTGGCGGTGAAAAACGGAGCCGGCACCGAGGAGATCATCCTCTCCCCGGAGGACGCACCGCTGGGACAGCAGGTGCTGGAGGGCGCCAACGCTCAGGGACGGCACTTCCGCCTGTCTGCGGAGCAGCGTCCCACCGGCGGAGGGCTGATCCTCAAGCAGGGCAGCGTAGAGTGCAGCTGCACCTTCCCGGAGATCCTGCGGCAGCTGCGGCAGGAGATGTCCGGCGAGGTCGCCGCCATTCTGTTTGACTGAGAGGGGGCTGCCCTTTGACCAAGAAGTATCATGATACGGAATATCTGTATCTCAGCGCCTGTATCCACAGCTGGGAGACTCGGCTGCTGACCCCGGAGCGCCGGGAGCAGCTGCTGTCGGCTCCGACGGACCGGGATGCGGCCCGTGTGCTGGAGGAGATGGGCTGGCCCGCCTTTGACCCGGAGTCGGAGGCGGCGCTGGATCAGGCCGTTGGCCGGCGGCGGGAGGAGCTGTTCGCCCGTCTGGGCAAGGATATGCCCGATGCACGGATCCTGGACGTTTTCCGGCTGCCCACGGACTATCACAATCTGAAGGTATTGGTAAAGAGCCGGGGCGAGGACTGCCGCCGCCTGCTGATGGCAGGAGGCCGGTGGGATCCGGAGCAGCTGCTGTCGGACTACCGGCAGCGGGAGCTGCGGGACTTCCTCCCCGCCGAGACGGCACAGGCCGTACAGCAGGCCCGTCAGGCTCTGGCGGAGACCGGCAACGGTCAGGAGTGCGATCTTGTGCTGGACGGCACCTGCTTCCGGGAACTGACCCGGCTGGCGGATGCGGTGGACTGCCCCGCCCTGACGGACTATCTCCGCACCCGCATCGACGGCGTGAACCTGTGCAGCGCCGTGCGGGCCCACCGGCTGAGAAAAGGGCCGGACTTCCTGCACAAGGTGCTGCTGGACGGCGGCAGCGTTCCTCCGACAGCGCTGGAGGAGGCCGCCCCTGCCGATCTGCGGGAGCTGTATGCCGCCACGCCTCTGCGGGAAGCCGCCGGGCTGGCGGAGGGCATCTGCGCCGGAGGCGGCAGCATGACGGCGCTGGAGAAGCAGTGCGACAACGCTGTGCTGCGTCTGGCGGCCAAGGCCCGCCGCACCCCCTTCGGCGTGGAGACGGCACTGGGGTATCTCATTGCGGCGGAAGCGGAGCTCACCGCCGTCCGCACCATCATGACGGGACGCCGGGCGGGACTGTCCGCCGACGCCATCCGGGAAAGGCTGCGTGATATTTATGGCTAAGATCGCCGTCATCGGTGACCGGGACAGTGTGCTGGGCTTCCGGGCTTTGGGGCTGGAGGTCCACACCGTGGAGGACAGCACCGAGGCCCGCCATCTGCTCCGTAAGGCTGCGGAGGAGGGCTGTGCGGCGGTGTTCCTGACGGAGGCGCTGGCGGCTCCCCTGCAGGAGGAGATCGACCGCTATAAGGAGGCGCTGACCCCCGCCATCGTATTGATCCCCGGCAAGGGTGGTTCCCTTGGGCTGGGGGAGACTGCGCTGCACAACGCCGTGGAGCGCGCCGTGGGCGCAGACATCACTTGAAGGGAGCGTAACTATGGGCAAAGTAATCAAAGTCTCCGGGCCGCTGGTGGTAGCCGACGGCATGGCGGACGCCAACATGGCGGACGTGGTGCGTGTGGGTCCCAAGCAGCTGATCGGAGAGATACTGAATATGACCGGCGACCGGGCGTCCATTCAGGTCTATGAGGAGACCTCCGGTCTGGGGCCGGGTGCGGAGGTGGTCACCACCGGCGCTCCCCTGTCCGTGGAGCTGGGGCCGGGGCTGATCGAGAGCATTTATGACGGCATCCAGCGCCCGCTGGAGGAGATCCGCAGCATGGCCGGGGCCCACATCCCCCGTGGTATTCAGGCCCCGCCGCTGCCGGAGGATAAGAAGTGGGATTTCACCCCGGTGGCCAAGCCCGGCGACGCCGTGGTGGCCGGAGACGTGCTGGGTACCGTGCCGGAGACGGCCTCGGTGCTCCACAAGATCATGGTCCCCCACCGCATGGACGGCACCGTGGAGTGGGTGGCAGAGGCCGGAGCATACACCATCCGGGACGTCATCGCCAAGGTGCGTCTGGCGGACGGCTCCCTGAAAGAGCTGACCATGGTGCAGAAGTGGCCCGTCCGTGTGGGGCGGCCCTATCGGCGGAAATTCCCGCCCTCTGCGCCGCTTCAGACCGGCCAGCGGGTCATCGACACCATGTTCCCCGTGGCCAAGGGCGGCACCGCCGCCGTACCCGGTCCCTTCGGCTCCGGCAAAACGGTGGTGCAGCATCAGCTGGCCAAGTGGCGCGCGGGCCATCGGGCTGCACGACGCCCCGCCCGTATCGCGCGAGCTGCTGTACTATGCCGCCCTGCTGCACGACATCGGGATCTTCATTTCCTTTGCGAACCACAACGCGCACAGCCACTATCTGATCCGCAATACGGAACTGCTCGGTTTCACGGAACGCGAAATCGAGCTCATAGCGGCGCTGGCGTTCTTCCACCGTAAGCGGCCCTCCAAGAAAATCCCGCTGTTCCTCCAGCTTGATGAGGGCATCCGGGAAGAGGTACGCCTGCTGTCCCTGTTCCTGACCCTTGCGGAGCGCATGGACAAAAGCCACCGCCAGATCATCCGTTCGGCCCGTTTCGGGCGCACGCCGGACGGGGAACTGGAGCTGTGCCTTCGTGCTTCCGAGGTCTGCCCCATCGAAATCGAAGAGATCGGGCGCAGCCACAAGCTGATCAAGAAGACCTTCCACACGCATTTCACGCTTTGCCCCTGTCTCGAAAACGGGGCGCCTATTGTCTGAAAAGCTGGGGGAATGAGTATACCGGGGAAGGGGAGCCGCCATCCGGCCGTCCTCCCCTCCCCCGGTCCCCTCCTCTCTCCTTCCCAAGACTTTTGACTGATGGGGAGGCGGCGCGGAGGGAGTTCGTTCCGGCTGAGGCGGGGATTCCTCCGCACCGTCAGCCGTTTTTGCTTACAGCAGTTCACCGTACTTTTTGATGAAGATGCCCTTAAGGGTTGTCGTCAGCAGCATGTAGGCCGCAAGCGTGGCGAACAGCCACGGGAAGAACGCGCCCGGAAGCGGCATCATATCGAGAGCCCCGCCGACTGTCGTAAACGGGATGCACGTTCCCGCCAGAATCCCGAGCGAAGTCAGCCCCGTCACCTGCCACGAGGCCCGGCTGCGCAGAAACGGAACCTTGGGCGTACGCAGCATATGGAGCACCAGCGTCTGCGTCCACAGCGATTCCACGAACCACCCGGCCTGAAAGAGGCCCACGAACGCGACCTGCATTCCCGCGTCCAGCGTCTCATACGCCCCCCCGAACACCAGCGGGCAGATGTAGGTATACAGCAGAACGAACGTCGTGATGTCGAATACCGAACTGGCGGGCCCGAACCAGATCATAAACCGGCTGATCGATGAAGCGTCCCATGTCTTCGGCTGCTTCAGGAAATCCGCATCGACGTTGTCCCACGGCATGGCCGTGCACGAAATGTCGTAGATGAGGTTCAGCACGAGGATCTGCAGCGGGGCCAGCGGCAGGAACGGCAGAAACGCGCTCGCCGCCAATACCGAGAACATGTTGCCGAAGTTGGAGCTTGCCGTCATCTTGATGTACTTGATGATGTTGGCGTAGATCCTGCGGCCCTCGATCGCGCCCTGCTCCAGCACCATCAAATCCTTTTCCAGCAGGATGATGTCGGCGGATTCGCGGGCGATGTCCACGGCGGAATCCACCGAAATCCCCACGTCCGAAGCCTTCATCGCCGCCGCGTCGTTGATGCCGTCGCCCATGAAACCCACGGTATGCCCGTTCTCGCGCAGGCACGTCACAATGCGCGCTTTCTGCTGCGGAGTCAGCTTGGCGAAAATGTCCGTACGCTCCGCCGCAGCGCGCAACGCCGCGTCGTCCATCGCCTCCACATCCGAACCGAGCAGCAGGGAATGGGACCGCAACCCCACCTGCCCGCACACGCTGCGCGTCACCGCGTCGTTGTCCCCGGTCAGCACCTTGACCGCGACGCCGTACTCCTTCAGCGCGGCAACGGCAGCCGCCGCGGAATCCTTCGGGGGATCGAGGAAGGCGAGATACCCGATGAGCACCATGTCCGACTCGTCCGCCACGGAAAACGCTCCGGCGACCATCGGATTCGTCTTGTGGGCCACGGCGATGACGCGCAGCCCGGCCTCGTTGTACCGCCGCACCGTGGCGAGGATCTCCTCGCTCAACGCGCTGGTGAGCGGCTCCACATTCCCCTTGTATTCCGCGTAGCTGCAAATGGAGAGCATTTCCTCCACCGCGCCCTTGGTGATGATCTGCGTCTTGCCGGCCTTGTCCGCCACAACCACGCTCATGCGCCGCCGGGTGAAATCGAACGGGATTTCGTCCACCTTCCGGTAATCCTGCCACAGCGGGAGCATGTTCGTCTCGTAGGCGTGATCCACGATGGCTTCATCCATCAGGTTGCGCAGGCCGGTCTGATGGTAGCTGTTCAGGAAGGCGTGGCGCAGGACACGCTCATCCACATTGCCGTGCACGTCGAGCGGATATTCCAGCACGATGCGATCCTGCGTCAGGGTCCCGGTCTTGTCCGTGCACAGGATGTTCATGGCCCCGAGATTCTGGATCGCATTGAGATGCTTTACGATGACCTTTTTCCGGGACATGGCGACCGCGCCCTTGGCGAGGTTGGCAGACACGATCATGGGCAGCATTTCCGGGGTCAGGCCCACGGCCACGGACAGTGCGAACAACGCTGCCTGCACCCAGTCGCCTTTCGTAAAGCCGTTGAGGAAGAGCACCACCGGAACCATGCCCACCATGAACCGGATGAGCACCCACGATACGGCATTCACGCCCTTCTCGAAATTCGTGCGGACGCGCGTTTCCGCAACGCGCCGGGCCAAAGCCCCGAACAGCGTATCCTTGCCCACGGCGATCACGAGGGCCAGAGCCGAACCGCTGACCACAGTACTGCCCATGAACGCGAGATTGTTGCATTCCAGCGGATTGCCGCCCGTCTGCGGCTGCGCGGCGGTCCACTTTTCCATCGGTTCGCTCTCGCCGGTCAGCGATGACTGGCTGACGAAAAGGTCCTTGGTTTCGACGATGCGCACATCGGCGGGGATCATGTCGCCCGCGGCGAGCCGGATCACGTCGCCCACAACAAGCTCCGAAATGGGGCGTTCCCGGCTCTCGCCGTCACGCAAGACCGCAATGGTGGTCTTGACCATCGCCTGCAAACGTTCCGCCGCGTTGCCCGAGCGCACTTCCTGCACAAACCGCAGCGTGCCGCTGATGAAAACCATGATGCCGACGATGAGAACGGCGGTGAGATCGCGATCCTCCGGCTCGACGATGACGTAGTCGGTGATGAAGGAAATGACCGCCAGAACAATGAGAACGACGGTAAACGGGTTGATGAAGGCTTTGAACAGACGCTTCAGGATGGAGTCCGCCTTTTTGCGGGCAAGCTCGTTCCGTCCGAACAGCGCCCGCATGATGTCGGGCCGGGGCTGTCCTTGGGGCGTCGTTTCGTAGGCTGCAAAGACCTCTTGCGGCGTCTGGCGGGCCGCCTCAAGAAGCCGGGCGGACGCGGGGCGGGCGGCAAGTCCGCGGACCTCCTGCGTGACGTTCAGGTCCTTTTCCGTTTCGAGCTGCTTTTTAATCATAGTTTCAACCTCATGAATGCTTTTCGGATCAGGCGGGAACCGATCCGACGGTGACTCCGAATCACGGCTGCAGGGCAGCCTTTCCACGCGCAGGGAACGAAAGCCGCATGAGCGGCGGGGTTCCCGGCGAACAGCCTGCGGCAACAGGCAATGTCCACAAGACACCTCCGATGTTGTCATTGATAAAACGAAGCGGCGACGGAGCGCAGCCTCATGCAACGCTGAGTGAGAAGCCCTGAAAAGGGCACGGCAAGAGACGAACGGCGGTTAACGGCCGCGTTCGTGAGGAGAAAGGCGCAATCCGAAGAGGGTGCGCCGCGAGAAGGACGGGCGAAGGGAGAAAGCCCCGGCCATACGGAGACAGCCGAAAGGCGCAAGTAAAGACGCCGGGAGCTGGAATTCCCGAAAAAAACGGACAAGGGCACGCAAGACGCCGCCCGCATACGAATACGGAGAGAAGAAGGGCATGGAAACCTCCTGAGCCGCCGGGGGTGCGCCCCGGACTCGTCAGAAGGCCAGGAGAAGCACGCCGGCAGCGGTTGCTGTGGCACTATCAGTTGACGGGCAACTGTGACTACTGTCGGACGACATGCTTTTCCTCCTTGGCGAGATGTGGAAATGCCGCTTTCGCAGCTTCCGGGGGGGATCCCTAAACAACTCTCCCGTTAAAGTCAACGCATGATATGCGATCGTACAGCTTCCAATACGGTATCCGCGGCGGCAAACGGGCTTTCCCGGGTTTTGGCGCGGAACAACGTGATTTCAATCATTGTCTTCCCCGAACCCCGGCGTGTACGGGTAGGAAAAGGCCGCCGATTTCAAGGCGGCGCAAACCGCCGGAGGGGTCCCATGACCACAGCTACGGACACGTTCAGGCAGCATCTGCAAGAAACCCAAGCCATCCATTTCCTCCCCTACGTGGGGGACGGCTACGCCGACGCCAGACCGCGTATCCTCATGATCGGCGAAGCCAACCACGGCACGGCGCCGGACGGAGCCGACAGAACGTACACTGACGGGGTCGTGCGCCGGGCGCTCCAAGACGCCGCCGAAGGCAACGGCAACCACTGGGTCCGCTACATCCGCAACATCTCCGCCATGCTCACCGGGAACACTTACGGTGAGTCCAACGCGGTGTGGGATACCGTGGCTTACGGCGTATTCTTCCAGCACATGGAAACGGAAACGCACCGCAACCGGTCCCGCGCCACGCCTGAAGAAATCGCGCTCGGACGCGGGGCGTTCTTTGCCATGCTCGACGTCCTGAAGCCTGATTTCGTGATCGTCTGGGGCTTGACCTTATTCAAACAACACTGGCTGTCCCCCGAAAGCGGCATCACCATGCTTGCTCCCGGCCTCTGCGCGTATGTCTTCACAGATCGCCCGGATGTCCGTATCTGGCACTGCCACCACCCGTCGAGGGATTTCAGCCATGTTTCCGAACACCAGAAATGGGAGGCCGTCCGGAAACTGCATATCCGCTGATACCCCTCCCGGCCTTATTCAGGTTTCCCTTACGCGTCCGGATGCCGCCTCCCGGATGGGGCCCGGCCTTGTAAGCCCGGAGGCTTTGGGCTTATAAGGTGCCGTATGCGCCGCACGGACAATCCTTTGCGGAAAACGGCGCATCTTTTTCGGCATCCATTGCGAGGCGGGCCATGTCCATCCGGATCGATTTCTTGAGCTACGAGGGGGAACGCAACAACGAGCGGCACCCCCACGCGCAGTTTGTCCTGCCCATCGCCGGTGAACTGGAAATCTCCATCGGCGGCGCGGAAGGCAGGCTTACCCCCTCCTGCGCGGCGTTCGTCGCGCCCGGCGTCCCGCATTCGCAGCTGGCGACCGTCTCGAACGCCTTTCTTATCGTCAACTGCGATCTTGCCGAATGCGGCGTCCCTGCGGCGGAACAACTGGCGGAACAAATCTTTCTTCCCGTTTCCGAAGCCACCCGACACCTGATCGGGTTCGCGGAGCTGTCCAGAGACCGCTTTTCACAGCCGGGCACCACGCAATGCTGGATGCCCCTGCTCCTCAATTCCTTCCTTGAGCGCCCGGTATGCCGCCCTTCCCGGCTCGCCGTACTGGAAAGGCTGATCGATGCCCACCCCGGCGCGCCGTGGACTGTGGGCGAAATGGCCCGGCGCATCGGCATCAGCCCAAGCAGGCTGCACGCGCTGTCCCGCTCCGAATGGGGCCTCAGCCCGCAGGCATGGCTGGCGGAACGCCGTATCGGGCATGCCTCCGAAAACAACGGCACATGGGCAGGAATCGGCCAGAACCCCATTGAATGG
>OGYW01002469.1_pt1 | contig 14015 bp, 10 predicted proteins | sample 1576621 | NCBI WGS metagenome assembly OGYW01 (sample SAMEA3541528, study PRJEB24748) | human gut metagenome | biome: human gut; feature: human-associated habitat; material: faeces | place: China | collected 2012 | reverse complement strand
CTTGTCCTTTGTGAAAAGTGCAGGGGGAGCTCCGGGAACGAGAGCGCTTGTTCCCAGAGCTTTAATCGAAAACGATATGGCAAAAACCGTATGTCTGCATGACTATCAGAAAGACATCATGCGCCGTCTCTCGGAGGAGTGGCTAACGCATCGCAGCGTGATGGTGCAGATGCCCACAGGTACCGGCAAGACCCATGTATTGGCGGCGGTGGTAAGCAGTTTCCTCACTGATGGAAAGAGGACGGTCTGGATCGTCGCACACCGCAGGGAGCTTGTGGCGCAGATTGAAGAGACCGTTGCAAAATACGGGACAAGTCTGACTGACGGGTGCATCAGGGTGATGTCCATACAATGGCTCACACGGCATTACGATGATGTGGTGGAAAAACCGGAACTGGTCATCATCGACGAGGCGCACCATGCGCAGGCAAGGACTTATCGGATACTATGGAGCAGGTGTCCGGAAGCGAAGTTTCTCGGACTTACCGCCACTCCCTGTCGGATGGGACGTTCTGGATTCACAGACCTTTTCGACTCGCTGATATGCTCGTGGAGTGTGGCGGAGTTTATAAGGAAAGGATGGCTGTCGTCATTTGATTATGTCTCGATACGTGCAAATAGCAGGGAGCAACGGTTAATAGACTCACTGGAAAAACGCGGTGCCGACGGTGATTATCAGATAAGGGAGATGAATGATGTACTGAATCGCCACACAAGCATCGAACGGTTATACCGGAGCGTTCTGGAGTATGCGGACGGGAAGAAAGGGATCGTCTATGCCGTCAGTATCGACCATGCGCGGAACATCGCGGCGTATTACAGTGGAAAAGGACTGGACGCCGCAGCCATAGACAGTCACACACCGGCAGCTGAACGCGGACGGATGGTGGAGGATTTCAAGACAGGCAGAATAAGGGTACTGGTAAATGTGGACGTTTTCAGCGAGGGATTTGACTGCCCCGATGTGGAGTTCGTGCAGATGGCGCGCCCGACACTCTCGCTGGCCAAATATCTGCAACAGGCCGGGCGCGGACTGAGAAAATCAACCGGTAAGGAAACATGTGTGCTGATAGACAACGTGGGGCTTTACCGTGTGTTCGGTCTGCCCACCATGGCATGGGACTGGGAAGCGATGTTCCGTGGGGATATGGCTGGAAGGGGAATACGGACCGTCCGGCATGGAAACGGAACAAGTCCGGAAACTGTCACCGCGGAAGATTTATGTCAGGACTTCGGTATGGAAATGATCGTTTCCCATGACAGGCTGCTTTCCGCTATAGCTTTGCAAAAAACTCCTAATCCCTGCAAGAGGCCGGAACTTAGAGCATGGCACGACAAGAACAGCGGGTTATGGGGGTTGTGCCGGGGAAGAAATAAGATTACGGCCCCGGTATTCGTCACAGTCTTCGATATCCGGCATGACATGGCAGCGGTGAGGTTCTCGGACAAGAACTGCGGACTGGTAAACGCCTGTGGTGAGATTATAAGGAAGGAAGGGTATTGCCAGTCCATGAAATTCATGAGAAACAATTTCCTGACCGTGCAGAAACCGAACGGCAGATCTGATTATATAGATCTTTACAACCTGCGGTCATACAGGGAAAAACCTGAGGTGAAGCGTTTCGGGGATGTGGAGATGTTGAAAGTCGGTCGCATGTATTATAGCCGTACAAAAAATCTGTATGCAAGCAAACTGAACCTGAGTGGCGGCTATATTTATGACCACAAGTTCTATGTGGCGATTTTTGATTATAATGCTTCCGTCCAATGCTATATTGACGATCCGCATATGGCTGGTTTTCCATGGGGATATGCCTGTCTCCTCGGTGGTGATCATGACAGTTACTATTGGATATGCCGATGGTTGGTGGATGGAAGCATCATCGTGACGGACATCGGAGGGAAATACTATCATGTGACAGACTGTGGGGAAAAAAAATACATTGGATGTCACTTCCCGGCAGAGGAGGGAGAGAAATGTTTGGCCGCGATGGAGCGACTGGCAAAGCATGCGAGGGAGATACGGAATATGGCGGAATCCGAGAAAATGAAAAAAAGGCGGCTGCTTCTGGAAAAGTCAGGCGAGGCTGTTCCGTTCCGTTCAGGGATGAAATGGGGGCTGAAAGTCGGTGAGCGTATCACCATTCCTCCGATATACCGCAATGTCAGGCCTCCCATAGGCAGGTATTGCGCCGTAGAGAAGAATTACAGCCAGTGGGGTGTCATTGCCATTGACGGCACAATGATGATTGAACCGCAATACTCTGATATAGAAATCAGCATGAAAGGCGATGTCACAGGAACAAAGGTATCCGGAAACAAGGTATTAGTGAAACTGCCATAAAGGGTGGTCCACCAGTTCCGTTTGTAAATTTGTGACTTTGAATAGTCCCTTCGCTGTAAACGCCTGGTTTCACACGACGAATTAAAAATTGTAGTGAATCATAACCAGTAAAAAAGATCATATGCTTAATAACATACCCCTGCCCCACACCACGGGCTATTGTTTAGAGAGACGGAATAAAACTTATGGAAAGGACATCGGGATGTTTGAACGGGGTGGCAATGCCGGTGAATGAATTATTAATCTGAATAATGAATATGTATCGAATGATGAGAAAGGCATTTTCAAAACAGCTTTCCTACAAATTCTGGTCATTTACAGCAGCCGTGGTCACAGTCTTTATAGCTTCCGACAATTAAAGAATATATGAAAGGCAGTTCTGAAATAGAAGTAGCGGTAGACGGTTATATTGTAAACAAGAATGATGAAATAAACCTTTATTATGTCATACCTAGTTTCTTTCATTAATACGGGAAAAACGGCCTTTTATGGTTTCTCAGTGCGAATTCATGAGAGGATGCTTGTAGTAAAAGACGGAGAAAATACAATTGGTCACATGAAAAGACAAATAAAATAATAATCATGGATAAGAATATAAAAATAGCCGTAGCCGGAACTGGTTACGTAGGACTTTCCATTGCCACACTGCTGGCACAACATCACCAAGTGACGGCTGTTGACGTGATTCCTGAAAAGGTAGAACTGATAAATCGGCGTAAATCGCCCATACAGGACGAATACATTGAGAAGTATCTTACTGAAAAAGAATTGAACCTGACTGCCACCTTAGATGGAGCGAAGGCATATGCCGACGCAGACTTTGTGGTTATTGCCGCACCGACGAACTACGACCCGGTGAAGAACTACTTCGACACCAGCCATGTAGAAGAAGTCATTGAGTTGGTGAAGAGCGTCAATCCTTGTGCCGTTATGGTGATTAAAAGTACCATTCCTGTGGGCTACACGGAAAGTGTGCGCAGGAAATTAGACACGGAGAACGTCATCTTCTCGCCCGAATTCCTGCGCGAAAGCAAGGCATTGTATGACAACCTCTATCCCAGCCGCATCATCGTGGGCCGTCCCGAAGGCGACGCACGCCTTGACGAAGCCGCCCGTACCTTTGCGGCCTTGCTACAGGAAGGGGCGATAAAGGAGAACATCGATACCCTCTTCATGGGCCTGACGGAAGCGGAGGCGGTGAAACTCTTTGCCAACACCTATCTTGCCCTGCGTGTTTCTTATTTCAATGAACTTGACACCTATGCCGAAATGAAGGGCCTGAACACTCAAGCCATCATCAACGGTGTATGCCTTGACCCTCGTATCGGCACACATTACAACAACCCAAGCTTTGGCTACGGTGGCTATTGCCTGCCCAAGGACACCAAGCAGCTACTTGCCAACTATGCCGATGTGCCGGAGAACCTGATACAAGCGATTGTAGAAAGCAACCGGACAAGGAAAGACTTCATTGCCGACCGTGTACTTCACATGGCAGGTTACTATGACTATTACAACCGTGGAGATTTCAGCCCCAACGAGGAGCACAAGTGTACTATCGGCGTTTACCGCCTGACAATGAAATCGAATAGCGATAACTTCCGCCAATCCTCCATACAAGGTGCGATGAAGCGGGTAAAGGCAAAAGGTGCAGAGGTGATTATCTATGAACCGACTTTGCAGGATGGCAGTACTTTTTTCGGTAGTAAAGTGGTGAACGACCTGAACGCATTTAAAGCACAGAGTCAGGCGATTATTGCCAACCGCTATGACGCTTGTTTAGATGATGTGAAAGAGAAAGTTTATACGCGGGACATTTGGGGGAGAGACTGAGAAAAATGAAATACTTTCAATAGTTTATCGGAAAGTAAGGAACATGTTCGCTTCAACAATCTAAGTTAATCATCAAAATTGTTTTTTTATTACTCGGTTTTGGGATTCATCAGTGTCTTTTCGCCAAGGGATATTTCCTATGCTGAGTGTTTTTTCTTTCAATATGCATACAATGAAATATAGTTTGTTTTTAGGATTGTCGTTTGTCTTTTTTAGCTGTCAAGATGAGTTAAATAATTTTTCTTTGGACGAAACTAACACTGCATCCATAAAAATGAGTGCGCCTAACTTTATATCAGCAGATAGCGTTTCTACACGGACAATTTTAACTCCAACAGATAATGGAACTGCATTTTCTTGGAAAGTTGGAGATGTTGTCGCTGTCTATTCTAGCTCAAAAGGCATGACGAATTTTTATATTGATAATGAATCGATATCAGAAGATGGGATATCTGCGGATTTTAATGGCTCAGGATTCAAATTGTTGGAAAATAGTACTTATTATGCCTTTTATCCTTATAGCTCTTCTATTCAATCCTTAGATAAAACAGCTATTCCTGTTAGCTATTTGGGGCAAAATATGAAGAGCAATGGAGATTTTTCCAGTTTAGGTGACTTTGACTATATGTATGCTAAAGGAATAACCAATAATAATGGAACGGTAGCTTTGTCTTTCCAACATTTGGGTTGTGTTGTCGAATACAAACTGAAAGTGCCTAAAAGCAGCCAGTATACTCAGGTTCGTTTTGAATTAAAAAGCAATGCTGAAAAAACGTTGTTGCATGATGGTGTGGTTAATATCACAGATGAGACACCTTATATTAGTCTGGTAAATGAAACAGTATCGGATTCTATAATGACGGTAAAGCTTAATGAATATGGTAATGGCATAAAAGTAGAGAAAGATTCACTGTTGACCGTATATATGATGATGCCTCCACAAGATTTATCTGAAGATGAGATAAATATACGCCTTGTGGACAGTGATGAAAATTGGTATACTGCGGCTGTAAAAGGTAAGAATATGCGTGCAGGCTATACTTATCATTACGACGTGAATGATGAAACAGGAGGTTTTACAGGCAGTGGCACAGGATTGCCTGATGATGAATTGACCGCTAAATTGATTTCTACCTATACAGAATCCTCATCTATGAGTTATGAAGGAATGATTCTTGATGGTACTATTTTATATACTTCAGGAAACTTTGGTGTTCGTGCTATTGATTATAGCAATGAAAATGCTCCTACTTTAATTAAAGGTCAGTCGTTACAAAAACTGACAAATAATCGTACTGACATGTATGCTCGTTCTATCGCAATAAAAGATGATTATCTATATGTTCCCTTACGTCAATCTTCAGGAGGATCTACAGAGAATGAAATGCCTGAAACTCGGATGTTTTTCGAAAGCTATCAAGGAAGTTACAATGATTGGGCTGGAGCCAATGGTATTTCTTCGAATGATTATGTAAACGCTTTTTTTAAGTCATTGCATATAAGTAGCATAAACCTGAATCAAAATATCAAACAGGCTTATGTTTATAAGGCTGTTTATCAAAATGGCTATTATATAAATACTATTAATATACAAGCCGCTGACGGCTCTTCTACAGTTTTATTTCGTGAGACTTTTGCTACAGAAGAAGAGGCTTTAACAGCTTTGAAGTCTGAGTATAGGAACAACTATGGTGACTATTGCAAAGTAGATTGGTCAGCACTGCCGAAAAATGGGAATATTTTCCGTAACTTTGTTTTTTACACTTTAGCAGAATTTGATTCCTATCAACATTCGGGTTATGCAGAGATTAGCAGCGCAGAAGTTCCATGTCCCAATCGAGGTAATTACAGTCTTCGTATGGAAACTAATGGTAATTCTTCCACTAATGCGGCAAGACTAACTCATAATATACCATCTGTAACAGATGAAGGTTATCTGTCTTTTTGGAGCAGATTAGACCACGCGTCAAGTGATGTTGAGATTCCTTTAATATCTTTATCAGGGGATACAAAATTGTCTTTAGTATTTTCCTCAGCAAGTAACTCTGAATATAATATTGCTTTGAAAACTGCAAATAATATAGCAACAGGTAAGTCAGGGTTTAAGTTGGCAGAATGGTATAATTTCAAAATACAAATCTCAGAAGGAAATGTTAGGCTTTGGTATAGAGAGAAGGAAGCTTCGAATTGGTTTAGTGAAGTTGTTTTGACAAACTCGGGAACAATTACATTTAATGAATTGCAAACAGGAATAGTTACTTCTGGCAGTAACGCAATAATTTATTTTGATGATTATTACTATGACAAATCAAATATAGATGACGTTGCGTATGTAAATGGGAAATTGGCTATATTAAATAAAAACACACTTGAAGTTAGCAAAATATATAATCTTGATTTAAAGGCTATTGATGCTAAAATATATGAGAACAGGCTTGTTCTTACATGTTTTTACGGTTTTAACGTTTATGATATATCTGACCCGGAAAGTCCTAAACTAACCTATACTTATAGGACTGACAGCTATAAAGAATCACAGGATTGTGAGTTCTTTACTCGTAATGGAAGAGTTTATGTCTTAATTTGTAATTACATGTTAGGGTATACCATTGCTGATGTTACAGACGTTAATAATGTCGAAATTATGTACGTTAATGATTTTAGTAATCTAATATGCAATGGTGTGGATGTTTCAGGTAAAGCCTATAGTTTTGACGTGTCCATTGATTATCCTTATGCGTATTTGACCATTTCAACAAATAGGAATTATATAAATACTGAAAGCGATATAAGAGGAATTGTGACGATAGACTTATCTGATTTTAATAATCCCAGTCCACATTTTTCTTTAGTTCCATCGGATGATGTTACAACTGTAACAGGCGGGGATCCGAGGCCTACCCATATAGCAAAATCCAACGATTATCTCATTATCAACAATGCGGATAAGGGATTGTTAGTCTTTTTGATTGGGAATAATGGATGGCCTGTTTATACAGGGGCTGTGACGGTATCTGGTAAGCCATGCATTAACAATATATATGTTCCATATGATGGAACCATGTTTGTAAATGATAATAATCATGGAGGCTCTGCACGAAATATATATCTATTTAAAGGTTTCTAAACAATCAATTTGTCAGACTTTTATATGTGATGATATCTATGTCTAATGAGGTTAATAGAGGGAAACGCATTGTAAAAAACACACTTCTTTTGTACATAAGAATGATTCTCCTTATGCTTATCAGTTTATACACATCACGTGTTATATTGAATGCATTAGGAGTAGTTGATTATGGAATCTATAATGTCGTTGGTGGAGTTGTGACAATGTTTTCAATGATTAGCGGTTCTTTGTCTACGGCGATTAGCCGCTTCTTAACTTTTGCCATTGGGAAGAATGATAATGATAGTTTAAACAATATATTTTCAACATCGGTAAACATTCAATTTGTATTGTCTTTCATCATTCTTCTCATAGCAGAAACATTGGGACTTTGGTTTCTTCATGCTAAAATGGTAATTCCAGAGTCAAGAATGATTGCAGCATTTTGGGTATACCAGTTTTCATTGATGGCTTTTATTATTAATCTTATCAGCATCCCTTATAATGCTGTCATTATAGCTCATGAGCGTATGTCTGCTTTTGCCTATATTAGCATATTGGAAGCTGTTGGAAAATTGGCGATTTCCATGTGTATTGTTATAAGCCCCATTGACAAACTTATTTTTTATGCTTTTTTGGTAGTAATTTTAGGATTGATTATAAGGATTACGTACGGTGTATATTGCAAAAGAAATTTCAAGGAAGCTGAATATCATCTAATTATAGACAAGTCCTTGCTGAAGAAAATGTTTGGATTTGCTGGTTGGAACTTTTTAGGCTCCTCTTCTATGATACTTAGAGAATATGGCGGAAACATCATTATTAATCTCTTCTGTGGACCTGCCGTCAACGCTTCGCGAGCAATAGCCACAAAAGTCAATTCAACAGTGCAAGGCTTTATCACTAATTTCACAATGGCTATTAATCCACAAATAACGAAATCATACGCCAGTGGAGATTATGATTATATGCTCAATTTGATTTTTAAAGGAAGCCGTTTTTCCTTTTATATGATGTTATTTTTGTCATTACCTATCATATTAAATGCAGATTATGTGTTATCTTTATGGCTGGGCATAGTTCCTGAATATGCAATAACATTTGTGTGTCTGATTTTGGTGTTAGCTATGGTTGATATCTTGTCAAATAGCTTAATAACAACAATTCTTGCTACAGGAAAAGTCCGAACCTATCAGATTGTAGTAAGCAGTATACAATTCCTAAATATTCCAATAAGTTATGTATTTCTTTGGTTAGGATACTCTCCGGCATCAGTTATTATCGTAGCCATTGTACTTAGCAATATTGCTTTATTTGTACGTCTTTATATGATAAGTAAATATATTCCGATAAGAATTATAGCTTTTATTAAAAGCGTTTACATTAATGTCATTGTTGTCGCACTATTGTCCTCTATATTTCCATGTTTATTAAAGCTATATACAAACAATGGTTTTACGGGGTTCGTATTTACTTCTCTTTGTTCTATGTGTTGTACCATATTTATGGTATTTTTTGTAGGATGCACGAAAACAGAACGCGATTTTCTAAGAAAAAAGATTGTCGTTGTAATAAAAACTAAATTGACAAAATGATTAATCACCACGAACTTAATATTCCTAAAGCACCTTTAGTGATGTCTCAAAGCAGAAAAATTTTATATTTTCTGATATTGCTTTTGTTCCTTCTATCTATGAACATTTGGATAGGTTGGGAAGGACGTGGATATAAGCTGCAGCTAATTATCGGTGTAATGGCACTGTTAGCTATATGGAAAGGACATATTAAATTTTCATACGCGAAGATAAATATTCTTACTTTTTCCTTAGTCGTTATTGGACATTTTTTCTATGGATACCAGCTTTCTGTTTTTGCTGTATTCTTTTTTCTACCCTATTTTATTATAATATGCTTGAATGATAGAGATAAAGTATATTTATTGGAATATATCACAAAATGGTATGGGTATCTCATGATACCAAGCTTGATTGTTTATGTATTAGTATCGACAGTTGGATTGCCTCATTTGGGATACCAACAGGCAAGTGATACCTCATGGGCGTTAGATAGTGGATACGGTGTTTGCAAGAATTACATATTTTATATGCAAAGTACATTTGGAGATTACGTAGAGCGCTTCAATGGTCCCTTTCTTGAACCTGGACATTTAGGCATGATTTCCGCATTGTTGATTTTTGTCAATCAATTTGATTTTAGCAGAAAAGGGATGTGGTTCATTTTGACGGGTTTAATCTTTTCTCTTTCCTTGGCAGGATATATATTACTTGTTTTAGGCTTTATAATTTACATGTTTTATCGGGGAAAAATAGGAGGAAAATATCTGCTGTTAATCTTGTTGCTATTTTTAGTGATTTATAGTTTTGGCATGTACTACAATGGCGGAGACAACATTGTATATGAAAAAATCCTTTCACGTTTGGAATATGATAAGGATAAGGGGATTACTGGAAACAATCGTGTCTTTGGATTGATAGAAGTATATTATGCAGCTTTGTGGAACGACACAGACACAATGTTATGGGGATATCCTAAAGAAACAATGCAATGGTTATTCGAAAGTGGTTCACGTGGTGCAGGCTATATGCTATCAATATGTCGTTATGGATTAATTGGTACGATTGTATCAGTATTGTTTTATTTTGTTTATGTCTTGATGAGTAAAGATAAAAAATTTGCTTTTTGCTGCCTTTTGTTCATAGTCTTAATATATTTACAAAGAAGCTATCCTTTTTGGTTCTCATGGATAATTTGTTTTATTTATGGAATAACTTCAAACTATTATACAAGTAAAATGCGATATAATAAATGAAAATAGGAATTCTCACTTATCATCGTAGCCATAATTATGGTGCTCTCTTGCAAGCGATTGCCACACGTATTGTTTTAAAGAAAATGGGGCATGATGCTTATTATATTGATTACTGGCCTGATTATCACAGACGCATGTATGCTATGTTCAATTCCAATATGCTAAATATAAAGCATATAAAATCTTCATTGGGTTACTTGAAAGACCTTATATTGACATATAAGAATAAATCTAAGCGAAGGGAAATTATGCTGGATTTTATACATACATATATAGAACCATATTGTCTGCCTTTTAGTGACAGTTTTGACGCTGTAATATATGGAAGCGATCAAATCTGGCGCAAACAGCCAGAACTGAATGATTATAATCCAATTTATTTTGGAGATAATCAAATCAAGACTAATAAACATATTGCTTATGCCGCAAGTATGGATGTTTTTCCTTCAACAATAAATGACCAAAGCAAATTAATACATTTGGTTTCTCACTTAGATAGCATTTCTGTCCGTGAAGAAAGTTTGGCTCATGAGCTTCGTTCTTTAGGTATTTCAAGCGTTTGTAGTTGTTTAGACCCTACATTATTGTTAACTTTCAATGAATGGAATTCTCTATTTCCCAGCTGCCATGCGCCTCAAGAAAGATATGCATTATTCTATGATTTGCAACAAAATGCATTTTCCAAGGAGGAAATCAATTCTTATGTCTTGAAAAATAATCTAAAATTAAAATGCATCTATGGACATGCTTTAAGTAAGGAAACTGATTCTGACATAAGTATTTTGTCGGCTGATGGCTTTGTAGAACTCATTCGTAACGCAGAGATTGTTTTTACTTCTTCTTTTCACGGCCTTGCATTTGCTTTGATATATAGAAAGCCTTTTTGGGCATCATTTGAGAAAAATTCAGCCCGTGCCATTTCTTTACTAAAAGATTTAAACCTTACGGATTGCCTGTTGTCTTGCAAATCCCCAATACCATCTCAAAGAGTAATCGATTATGGCTTGGTATACGAAAAGCTTGGGAAGCTAAAGGCCAATAGTTTACAGTATCTGCGAAATGAATTGGAGTCATAATATTTATAAATATTCTGCATAATTGTTCCTAAATATAGAATAACATGTATAACATTACTTGTAATACAGATGATAATTACGCTCAGCACTGCACTGCAATGCTGTGCTCTTTGTTTGAAAATAACAAAGATGAAGAAATAACTGTTCATGTACTTTGTGGTAATCTGTCCGAAACCAATAGGCAATTAATTAAAGATTTATCTGTAAGATATCAGCAGCAGGTTCTATTTCATGCCGTTGACGAAAGTGTTTTGGATGGTGTACAATTTAGGTCTAAACGTCCTTTGACCAAAGCTGCTTATTATCGTCTATTACTTTCTTCTATATTGAGGGATGTTGATAAGGTGTTATACTTGGATTGCGACATGATAGTATTAGGCAAGATAAAAGAATTGTTTGATATAGAGCTTGATAACTATGCATTGGCGGCAGTTCTTGACCCGATGCCTTATAATAATCAACATCAAATGCAATTGCATCTTTCCACGGAGACTCATACATTTTGTTCAGGCATTATGCTGGTTAACTTAGAATATTGGCGAAAAAACAACATTGAATCTCAATTGTTAGAGTTTGCAAAAAGGAAAAGAGAACCTGTTTACTTACATGATCAGGATGTATTAAATTACGTTTTAAAGGATCATTGGTTTATGCTTCCTCCCAAGTGGAATCATAACCCAGTAGGCATACAATACTCTCCTCTATTCAGGTCATATCATTTTGCAGATTCAGCATTTTGCCCTGCTGTAATCCATTATTGTTCTGAGATTTTTAAACCCTGGTATAAAGCTCCATGCCCAGGAAATAAATACTACAAACGTTATCTGAAATTGTCTAATTACCCTGCTCCTCGATATGTTACTTTGCCTGTGAGAAGGCATTTGTATTGTTATTACAAATACATTCATAGAATGGCTATGAAATATAAGCCTTTGATGCCAAGAATCATTGTGTTGTTAATAGAAGATATGTTCAATCTCCTCCGATTAATATGGTATATGTGCATTGCGTTGTCAGGCAAAAAGGAAAGATTCGTAAGACTGATGAGCAACTTCTTTATAGGAAACAGAATTAATTTTTAGAGATGAAAAAAATATTGCGCCAAAAATTCGAATTTCAATCGATTAGCCAATTCAGGAATATTCTTATGGGTATTGCGATAACCGAAGTTTTATTCGTACACTTGTTTAATTGGCTTCATTTTCCTTCTGCTTTCGTCATATTATCATCGAAGATGGTTTACACCCAAGGATTTCTTCTATTAAGTGGAATCGGTTTATATTATTCATATGTTAAAAATTCAGACACTGTTGGTTTTTATTGTAGAAGGATAAAGAGAATGTGGTTGCCTTATATGCTGATGGCACTTCCTTTTGTGCTCATTTTTATGTTCTTGAGAGATGATATTACTATAATCAAAGCTATAGGATGGATTACTTCTATCGGATATTTTTTCCCAGGTGAGACACAATATTGCAATATGTGGTATATTGCGGTTTCATTACTATATTATGCGTTATTTCCATTGATGTTTCATTTCATTTTTTCAAATAAAAATGGGATATGGTTTCGGTATGCATTATTAATTATAGTATCGATATCAATAACAATTGCAGTCTATTTATATATGCCAACTTATTATCATTTAGTGAGTATAGGGTTGCCCAAACAAACAATGTTTATTGTGGGGATTGGAATCGGATATTTATGTTATAGAAAAATGAAAGTAAATTTGATGGTCTTGATAGTGACAACTCTTTCATTATATCTTTTGTTTTATTCATTAAGGCACAGTAACGTGCTTTATGCGCAATATGCAAGCATGACAGAAAAATTATTTACTATTCCTATTATATGCCTTGTGCTGTTTAAAATTAAACCTTATGTCTCATATTTATTTAATTGTCTACAGTGGATGGGGAAATACACATTGGAAATATACGTGTTGCATTTAATGATTAAGCATTTACTTTTTTTACTTGATGTAAATGGAATCTTAATGGCTTTTGTATCAATAATTTCAAGCATTATATTGGCTCCATACGTTAATCGAATAACTAACAATCTCACCACTCGGACAATGCAACTCTTAGGTGTGCGTATATAAATATAGAATTGATTTACAACAATCTTTTAAGCATTAATCATGAAAAAATTGATAAAGAGCACTTTCTTATTGGTGGGATTTGTCCCATACTTATTTCACATCGTATTATATATGTTAACAAATACAAATGGGCATTTATGGATCAGCTTCTGATTCATGCACAGCGTCCACAGGCAACTGCCTGTGCGTCGCTGGAATTATGGAATCAAAAAATGTTCCGGTGGGTAAACAGAGGGGCAAAAGGAATTGCCCTTATAGATGAAACCACGCAGAAAACAAGACTTCGATATGTATTCGATGTTCAGGATACCCATATGGTAAATGGTGGAAGAACACCGTATCTGTGGAAACTACAGGAAGAACAGCAGGAAGAGGTATTGCTTCACCTGGAAGAAGTTTATGGATTGGAAGCGAAAGATACGAAAAATCTTTCTGACGCTTTGATGGCAACCGCTAGGTATATGGTGGAGGAAAATCTGGAGGAGACCCTCGCCAACTGGCGGGAATTTGTGGTACACTATGACTATGACCAGTTCTGGGACGAGCGCTTCTGGATTCAGTGGAACGCAGAACATGCCGCGGCCCCATAAAGCGGCGGCCCGGGGAGGAACCCTGTGACAGGAGACTCCCAGGCGGAGCAGAGCCGCCCGGCGGCGAATGCCGCATCCGCTCCCTTGCGCCTCACCACCCCATAGAATCTCGGATTTTATGGGGCC
>OGYW01002463.1_pt1 | contig 14042 bp, 10 predicted proteins | sample 1576621 | NCBI WGS metagenome assembly OGYW01 (sample SAMEA3541528, study PRJEB24748) | human gut metagenome | biome: human gut; feature: human-associated habitat; material: faeces | place: China | collected 2012 | reverse complement strand
CAGCGTCTCCAGCTCGTAGGCCGTGCGCTGCATGGCGCGGTAGAGCCCGTAGCGCTCAAAGGCAAAAACGGATCGGGAAAGTCGAGTATTTTAAAACTGATCTGCGGGGAGGATATCTCTCACAGCGGCGAACTGAGGATCAACCGGCAGCTGATCATTTCCAGTGTTCCCCAGAGCGGCGATTTTCTGAAGGGAACTCTCAGAGAGTATGCCCGAAGCCGGGGAATCGAGGAATCTCTGCTGAAATCCGGCCTCAGAAAAATGGGCTTTTCCAGAGAGCAGTTTGATCAGAATATGGAAAACTTCAGCAGCGGGCAGAAAAAGAAAGTTCTGATTACTGCCAGTCTCTGCGAGAGGGCTCATCTGTATGTCTGGGACGAGCCGCTGAATTTCATCGACGTGATTTCACGGATGCAGATCGAGGAACTCCTTCTGAAATACCGGCCCACCCTTCTGTTTGTTGAACACGACAGCGCTTTTTGCGAAAATATCGCCACGAAGACTGTGGAGATCAGATAGGATGTGTTTGCTAACTGTCACTTTGTACTGAATTCGCTTTGTAAAAAATTATTTTGTGAAAAATATAGGAGAGAAAAATATGCTGGAAACCGGAAAGAAAGCGCCTGATTTTTCATTGAAAAATCAGGCGGGAGACGATGTCAGACTATCGGACTACCGCGGCAAAAAGGTCGTGTTGTATTTTTACAGCAAGGATAATACAGCAGGGTGCAACAAACAGGCCTGCGGATTTGGAGAATTATATCCTCAGTTTGTGGAAAAAGGAGCGGAAGTGGGCTTACGAAGCGGCGTTGCAGCAGGCGGATGTCATCGTCGTAGATGTTGACGTCGGAAAAGACATCGGTAAGGATAGTACCTAACATATCACCTGTGTTGAAGAACTCCTCGATACCGTTGGAGTTCATACCCTCGATGATGGTCTTCTCGCTCTTGGGACTTTTGCGGTAGATGGTTCTGGAAGCCGTCTCCTTGATGGAGATGGGTAGAATCATCTTGTTGGTCTTGGGCGACACTTCCACCTGGTCCTTGAAGAAAGAGAATTTCTTGTAGATGCCTTTCTCCATTTTCTCCGGCGTGACGTCGTTGATGGACATCTTCATCTTTTCGTACTTCTGGTACTGGTAGAAGTCGTTCTCCTCGAGCTTTAAGGCTTTTTTGTGCTCGATGACCTTCTTCATAAACTCCACGGCAGGATTGTTCTTGCGCGAATACTTCTCTTTCTTGGGCTTGACGACGACTTCGGAAAGCATTACATCGGCAGGCGCCAGCGCCACGTTGAGCACTTTCGTACCAGGGGCGAACTTCACTTTCTTGGTGATGTAGCCGATGGCGGAAAAGGTCAGCTCATTCCACCCCTTGCGTGTCTCCACCTGATACTCTCCCTCGGCATTGGAGATGCCTCCTACGCCTTTTCCTTCGTATTGCACGGTGATGTACATCAACGGTTCGTGGGTGAGTGAGTCCGTTATAACGCCTCTTATCTGTGCTGATGCGCCGGCAGAGGCGAATAGTAAAAGCAAGAGGATGAGGGTAATGTTATATAGTCGTTTCATACGTTTCATAATCAAGCTGCAAAGTTAACAATTTACTGTTAATCAAGAAGCAAATATATTTTAAAGAATGAGAGGGATGTTTAAGAGGCGGAGGAATGGGCAAGGTGATGAGCCGGCAGGAGAACACTGCCTTTTTCTTCCTTTTATTTATCAATATCGGCAGGATAGGTCGGGATTTGTGCCGTATAGGAAGAATGGGGCGGATTGGAACTTTGAGCCTTTGGTATAATTGAATACCTTTGTTTTACCGTACGGTAACGTACGATACGGAATGACTCCGAATGATAATATATGGACAGACTTGCTTAAACTATTCTTCTTTTTTACAGTACTGTGTTTAGTGTGGGGAGATGTGCCGGACCAGCATTTTTTTTGTATGGGCACATCTCCTTTTTTATGCGGTTTTCCGAACGCAGGTCTTATAGCTTCTCCCCGTTTATCAACGTCTGTACGATACGCTCGGCGGTGCGTCCGTCCCAGCGGTCGGGCAGGGTGGTGTGCTTCCATTCGCCGTGCAGCAGTTGGTCGAGGGCGGCGGAGAGGGCAAAGGAGTTCTCCCCGACAAGCTCGTTGGTTCCGATGCGCCAGGTTTCGGGGTGCTCGGCATAGGTATTGAGCGTGATGCAGGGCACATCGAGGAAGGTGGCTTCTTCGGCTATGTTGCCGGAGTCGGTCACGATACCTTTGGCTTGGTTGATGAGGAAGCCGAAGTGCAGGTAGCTTTGAGGCGGCAGGATGTGCAGGCTGGGCATGTCAAGTCCCAATGATTTTACGGCACGCTCCACGTACGGGTGTATGGGGGCTACGATGGGCATATCGCCCGCTTTTTCGGCCACTGTCTGCATCAGCGAACCGAGTACGGCTTTCTTTTCCAGCAGGTCGTGGCGGTTCAGGGTGAGCAGGAGATAATTGCCCTTGCGCAGTCCGAGGCTGGAGAACCAGAGCGGCTGTACAAGGCGGTGGCGGTTGTAGCGGATGGTGTCGATGAGGATATTGCCTACGTAGTGGATATACTCCGGTATCATGCCCTCCTGGTTGAGGTTGCGGTTGGCCACCATGCCGGCGGTGAAGAGATAGTCGGAGATGGCGTCTACAATCGTGCGGTTGACCTCACGCGGCATGTTCATGTCGAACGAGCGCGTGCCGGCTATGACGTGCGCCACCTTCAGTCCGCGCTTCTTGGCTACGATGGCGCAGCTCATGGTGGCGGTCATGTCGTCCACCACAAGCACCACTTGGGCGGGGTGTTCGTCGAGCTCCCGCTCGAAGGCCAGCATGATGGCGGCTGCCACCTGGGAGTGGTCGCGTCCGCTGATGCCCAGATAGGCATCGGGCTTGCGCATGGCAAGGTCGGAGAAGAGCGAGGCGTCCAGGGTGGTGTCGTCCTGCGGTCCGGTGTAGACTATGCGATAGGATATATTTTTACCTGCCTCTCTGGCTGCGTCTATGGCGCGGCAGAGGGGGGCGATTTTCATAAAATTGGGGCGTGCGCCCGATACGATGGTTATTTTCATTGCTGATATAAATTGGCGGTACAAAAATACACTTTCTTAGGGAAATTATTTGTTACTTTGCAAAAAAAAGAAATGCTCTCATGCCAACATTTGTTCAGATACTCGACTTTATCGGTACATTTGCTTTCGCCATCAGCGGCATACGGCTGGCTTCGGCGAAACGTTTCGACTGGTTCGGCGCTTACGTCGTGGGTTTCGTAACCGCCATCGGCGGCGGTACGATACGCGACCTGCTGCTCGATGTGACTCCCGGCTGGATGACCGACCCCATTTATCTGATATGTACCGGACTGGCATTGCTGTGGGTTATCTTCTTCGGAAAGCACCTTATCCATCTGCACAATACATTCTTTATATTCGACACCATCGGTCTGGCACTGTTTACGGTGGTGGGCGTGGGCAAGAGCCTGGCGTTGGGCTATCCTTTCTGGGTGGCCATTATCATGGGCAGCATCACCGGAGCGGCAGGCGGTGTGATACGCGATGTATTTATCAATGAGATACCGCTCATATTCCGTAAGGAGATTTATGCGATGGCGTGCGTAGTGGGCGGTACGATGTATTGGCTTTGCGGGCTTGCCGGCATGCAGTCTTACGGCTGCCAGGTGATAGGTGGAATATCCGTGTTCATCACCCGTATTCTGGCCGTGAAATATAAGATTTGCCTGCCTATACTCTCGGGCAACGATGAGGAAGGGCAGGAGAAAGAGGGGTGACTTTATTCCTTCTCTCTCATCACTCATATAGCTGTATTTAGTTTATCTTATGGTAATATTGTCATAAATTATATCCAAAATTGTACTTCATTTATAGTCAAAATTGTACTTCCTGCTGAGAACCAGCCGCTTTATCTCACCCGAAAACTGTCAAAATAAGGGGTGAAATCTGTCAAATGATAGTTTTCACCCCAAAGAATACCCGTATTCCAACCCTCGGGGCTTGGAAACTTCCGTATACTTGCAACCACTAAACCGAAACGAATATTAACCATTTTAAAAAATTAGCAAAGTATGAATACTTACAGTTTTAGAAAAGATTTACTTGCCGTGCAAGAAGAACTGCTTCGCTTTGCATACAAATTAACGGCCGATCGGGAAGAAGCGAATGATTTGTTGCAGGAGACCTCTCTTAAAGCCTTGGACAATGAGGATAAATACGAACCTGATACCAACTTTAAAGGATGGATGTATACCATTATGCGTAACATCTTTATAAATAACTACCGGAAGATAGTCCGTGAACAGACTTTTGTAGACCAGACCGATAACCAGTATCACCTGAGCATGCCGCAGGACTCCGGCTTTGCCAGCACTGAAGGCGCATACGACCTGAAAGAAATGCACCGCATCGTCAACTCATTGCCGCGTGATTATAAAGTACCCTTCTCCATGCATGTTTCCGGATTCAAATACCGCGAAATTGCCGAACGCCTCGGACTCCCCCTCGGAACGGTAAAAAGCCGCATCTTCTTTACAAGACAGAAACTGCAGGAAGAATTGAAGGACTTCATTTAGTGCCTGTCCGGTTTCTGCCCAGTAAGTTTTTGGGTGCTGTTTCTCTGAGGAGCATAGCGGGCTGTGTGACGTATAAAAAGAGGAAAACAGCGGTGAGGTGAGAGAAAAAGTGTGAAGAGAAAGAGGCCGCAAAAGACAGGGTGCGATACGGGCAGTCTAAAGTAGTACTTTAGAATCGCCAAGTAGTACTTTAGACTTCTAAAGTGCCACTTTGGATGTCTCAAGTCAAACGTTGCATCCCTTGTTCCTCAATTTTCTATTTCCCAATTTACCAAATGATATAAAACATATCTTTCAAGTGAATATTTATGGGGTTATTTTGACTATATGTCAGAATAATCCTTTATATTTGTATATATCAAGTTAACCGAGTGAACAAATAGCTAATTACCTATTACAATGAAAAAGGAAATCAAATTCAGTCTTGTTTACCGAGATATGTGGCAGTCGTCCGGTAAATACCAGCCGCGAGTAGACCAGTTGGTACGCATCGCACCGTTGATAATCGAAATGGGCTGTTTTGCCCGGGTCGAGACCAACGGCGGAGCTTTCGAACAAGTGAACCTTCTCTATGGCGAGAACCCCAACAAGGCAGTACGTGCCTTTACCAAACCCTTTAATGATGCAGGCATACAGACCCACATGCTCGACCGCGGACTGAATGCGCTGCGTATGTATCCCGTTCCCGCCGATGTGCGCCGCCTGATGTATAAGGTAAAGCATGCACAAGGTGTGGACATCACCCGTATTTTCTGCGGACTGAATGAAACGCGCAACATCATCCCCTCTATCCGCTATGCGCTCGAAGCAGGCATGATACCGCAGGCAACGCTCTGTATCACCCATTCGCCCGTGCATACGGTAGAGTACTATGCACACATTGCCGACCAGCTCATTGAGGCGGGAGCACCCGAAATCTGTTTGAAGGATATGGCAGGCATCGGCCGTCCGGGTATGCTGGGCGAGCTGACGAAGGCTATCAAGGAGAAGCATCCCGATGTACTGATACAGTATCACGGACATAGCGGTCCGGGGCTTTCAATGGCATCCATCCTTGAAGTATGCGAGAACGGCGCCGATATAATAGATGTGGCTATGGAGCCCATGTCATGGGGAAAGGTGCATCCGGACGTTATTTCCGTACAGGCCATGCTGCGCGACAAAGGCTTCCAGGTGCCCGACATCAACATGAAAGCCTATATGAAAGCCCGTGCCATGACGCAGGAATTCATAGACGATTTCCTCGGTTACTTTATGGACCCCACCAACAAGCATATGTCATCCCTGCTCCTGAAGTGCGGGCTTCCGGGCGGTATGATGGGTTCCATGATGGCAGACCTGAAAGGCGTGCACTCCGGCATCAACCTGATACTGAAAAGCAAGAACCAGCCCGAACTCAGCATAGACGACCTGCTGGTAATGCTTTTCGATGAAGTGGAATATGTATGGCCCAAGCTGGGTTACCCGCCTTTGGTGACTCCGTTCAGCCAGTACGTCAAGAACGTGGCGCTGATGAACGTGATGCAACTAGTGAAAGGCGAAGAACGCTGGACGATGATTGACAACCATACGTGGGATATGATTTTGGGCAAGAGCGGACGCCTGCCGGGTAAGCTGGCTCCCGAAATCGTAGAGCTTGCCAAATCCAAAGGTTACGAATTTGTCGACACAGACCCGCAGTCCAACTATCCGGATGCTCTGGACGAATACCGCAAGGAGATGGACGAAAACGGCTGGGAGTATGGCGAGGACGATGAGGAGCTCTTCGAGTTGGCTATGCACGACCGGCAGTACCGTGACTATAAGTCGGGCGTTGCCAAGAAGCGTTTCCGCGACGAGCTGGAGCGTGTAAAGGACGCTTCCATGGCAAAGAGCGGATATTCGGAAGAGGAGATAAAGAAGCTGAAACGCGCCAAAGCCGATCCTATCATAGCCCCGTCCAAAGGGCAGGTGCTTTGGGAGGTATCCGTGGAGGGTCCGTCTTCCGCGCCGTTTATCGGGCGTAAGTATCAGCACGACGAGGTGTTCTGCTATGTCTCTACACCGTGGGGCGAGTACGAAAAGATAATGACCGGTTTTACGGGCCGTGTTGTGGAAGTATGCGCCCAGCAAGGCGCCAACGTCAATAAGGGAGACGTCATAGCGTATATCCAGCGGAGCGATATCTTTGCATAATAATTGGTACAGGTGTGTCAAGGCTTATCCGGGACTTGACACACCTGTTTGTTTCAGGTATTTATTGATCAGTTCTTTCAATATCTCCTGCGTATAGGGCTTTGTCAGGAAATCATTGCATCCTGCATCGAGAGCCGCCTGTCTGTCATGCTCGTAGGCATAGGCGGTGAGGGCAATGACGGGTATCCCGGGCGAAAGCTCGCGAATGATTTTCGTTGCGTCCAGTCCGCTGAGGTTGGGCATTTTCATATCCATCAGAATTAAATCCGGATGCAGCTCCTCGAACATGGTTACGGCTTCCATGCCGTCCTTGGCGCGTTCCAGATGGTACGACTTTCCTAATATTGCTTTGACAAGGACGTAGTTGCTGTCCGTATCTTCGGCTATCAGGATAGTGGGCTTCCGGGTGTCCCGGGATGTTCCGGCTGTTTGTGTAGCTTGGTGTTCGTGCGTTTCTTCATCAGGGCCGCAAGTATTGTTTCTTGTTTCTGCATTGCCGGGAGTGTTGAAACCGGCTTCGGATAGAGGGTTCTGTTCTTCCGCCGGTTCCCTTTTGCCTTCTGCCAGGGGCAGGGTAAAGGTAAAGGTCGTTCCTTTTCCCACTTCCGAACTGACGGAGATGGTTCCGCCCAGTCGTTCGATAATGGTTTTGCAGATAGACAAGCCCAGTCCCGTGCCTTGCGCAAAGTTATTCACCTTTACAAAGCGTTCAAAGACCCTTGCCAGTTTGTCGGTTTCGATGCCGATGCCGGTGTCGCTGACGTGAAATTCTATTCCGTTTCCTTTGCGGCGGTATCCGTAGCCGACGCTGCCGCTTGTGGTAAATTTGAAGGCATTTCCGATAAGGTTCGATATTACCTGGAAGATGCGGTTCTTGTCGCCTTCAACGACAATCTCCTCGTCCGAGGCCTCGTAAACAAGCTCCACACCTTCGGGACAGCGGAATTTCAGCGCGTCGTGTATTTCCTTGCAGAGCGGGTGCAGGCGTACCGGGGTGATGGTGAATTCTACGATGCCTGCTTCAATCTTGGAGAGGTCCAGGATTTCGTTTATCAGTTGCAGAAGTCTTTCGTTATTGGCTTCCACGATGTCGTAGTAGTTTTGCCGCTCTTCGGCATCGGTGCTCTCGGCAATGATTCTGGAAAAGCCTACGATGGCGTTGAGCGGGGTACGTATCTCGTGGCTCATATTGGCAAGGAAAGCCGATTTCAACTGGTCGGAAGTCTCCGCTTTCTCTTTGGCCACGAGCAGTTCCCGTTTCATCCGTTCCATTTCGGTGATGTCCCATTCGATACTCAATAGGATGGGTGGGAAGTCGTTGCTTTCAATACGCATCTTCCGTTTGTCCAGAAAGATGGATTTACCGTTCTGGTCGTGCTCTTCGGTAATCCAGTGCTTCTCGATTCCGGTCCGGGCTATTTCAACATCCTGCTTTCTCTTCTCTTGTGCCAGCTCGAGGGGATAGAAGTCGAAATCGTCTTTGCCCAATGCCTCTTTAAGGGGAATGTTGCGGTTGTACGATTCGCGGTTGCGGTACAGGTATTTAAAGCCGCTTTGGATGTCCTTGACAACGATACCGGCAGGAAGGTTTTCGATGGTCTTGTCCAGAATCTGGCTGAACCGTTTGATTTGCTGCTCGTTCCTGATGCGTTGGGTGATGTCCCGGCTGAATCCCCACAGGATGGCCTCGCCTTTGTCGCTTGTCACCCAATAGGCACTTCCTTCCATTGCCAGCACTTCGGGGTGTTCGGGCAGAGGGTGGTAGAGGATGAAGCCGTTGCGTTTTTCTCCCTTGCTGAGTGACTTGATCAGTCCTTGCCAGGAATTCTCGTCTTGTGCATTTGTGCTTATCCGGTAGATGTTCAGTGTGCTGACGTCGTCCGTCATGCTGATGTTGTGATGCTCCCGGAAACGGCGGTTGGCAAAGACGAGCGTACCGTCCTCACGGGCGGCAAATATATCTTCGGTGGAGTTATTGATGGCGTGTGTCAGCAGGGTGATGTCATTGCGCCGTTGCTGGATGTCGGTGATGTTCTGTATGTAGCCTTCCAGAATGCCGGTTCCGTCGGGTAGTATTTCGTGCGAGAAGGTTTTCAGGCGGATATAGAATATCCGTTTCTTGAAACGGATGCGGTAGTCTATGCTGTTTTCCGTATTGCCTTGAAGGTTCTGTGCCAGCCATTTGCCGAATATTTCCCTATCCTCGGGCAGGATGTACATAATGTAGTCCTGGAGCGGAATTTCCTGTTCCTCTTCAGTGCACATTACACGGGAGTGTCCGGTGTAGTAGAAGCATTGCCTGCCGGAATTGTATTTCCATCTTCCGATAAGAGCGGCTTTCTGTATTTCGTTGAGTTCGTGGTTTCTTTTTTCCAGTTCCCGTTTGCGCTGGCTGCGTTCGGTGATGTCGCGGTATTGGCAGAGCACCATATCTTCGTAGGGGCGCATGATACATTTAAAGAAGTAGGTCTCGCTGCCGATAGTCAGTTCGTAGTTCCGGGCGGAAACTTCCTTGTACGCAAGTACTTTCTTGAATTCGGGGTAAACCTGCCGGTAGGTAACAGACGGTAGCAGTTGGAGTATGTTCCTGTCCAGTAACTGATTTTCTTTCAAAAACCACAAGTCTGCGTTATGTACTGCAATGTCCACGCAGATGCCGTTTCTGTCCAATAAAATCATGGTGTCCGATGTCAGCTCCAGCAGCTTTTCGGCATTCTCCGCGTTTTTCAGGATGTTTTTCATAGTTCTCTTGTTTTATGCCCTCTGTGCTTTTTCCCATGCGCCGCCGGCCTGCCCCCGCCGTTTGCGCAGGTAGTTGAAACCGCGGACAACATTGATGTTCATGAAAAGAAAATAATAAGGAACAAAGAGTATTTTATTCTTGATATGTTTTGCTGACAGGTAATGCCCCCAGCTCGCCATGAAGTAGAACAGTGCTTGCAGCAGCCAAATGACGGCATAGAGCAGAGGGGTGTTTGACGTAAAAATGAGAATCGTATTGAGGGGGAACAGCAGGAACAACAGTACGGGTGCAAGCGACCATCTCAGTACGCGGTGGGATATGTATTGAAAAGAAAACATACCGTAGCGCAGCGGATTGAGCAATGCACGCAGACGCCAGACGGACTGCAAGCCGCCGGCAGCGATACGCACTTTGCGTTTTTCTTCTTCGTGCATGTCTGCCGAACCGTTTTCTACGGCATAGGCATCGGCACAATAAGCGATGGTATATCCGCGCATCACAATGCGCAGGGAGAGGGTGAAGTCGTCCAGCAGTGTGTCGGCAGGCATCTCCTCGAACAGCTCGCGACGGATGGCAAACAACTCTCCGGCTGCCCCTACGGCAGAGTAGAGGCGGGAGTCGAGCTTCTTGAGGGCGGACTCGTATTTCCAGTAAAGGCCTTCGCCGCCGGATGCAGCGTTGGCTTTGTCCTGTAAGGCGATGCGCTTCTCTCCGGCCACACAGCCTACTTTGGGATTGGCGAATGCGCGTACAATCTCGCGCAATGCCTCACGGTTGAGGTATGTATTGGCATCGGTGAATACCACAAGCGGGGTGGTGACGAACCGGATGCCGCGGTTCAGTGCGGCGGTCTTTCCCTCTCTTTGGGGTTGATAAAGCACGGTGGCTTGCGGCCAGTGCGAGAGACGTTCGTTGGTGCGGTCGTTGCTGCCGTCCGTTATCCAGAGTATGTGCAACTTGTCTGCCGGATAGTCCAGGGAAAGGCTGTTGCGCATCTTATCGTCTACGACATCTTCTTCATTATAGGCAGTAATGAATAGCGTCAGTTCGGGAAGCATGCAGTCTGCCGGCAGGGGCGGGGGAGGTGTTTGACGAAAACATTCCTTTAGTCTGACCAGGACATAAAGGAGCATTCCATAGCCTATATATGTATAGAATATAACGAGTAAACTTATCCAAAAGACAGTTTCGCAAATTTTCATCCGTATCAGATTCTTATATTTCTATTTCGGGAGCAGGGGGATTAATGCCCAAAAATATGGATAATCTTTTGGCGGTGCAAGAAAAAGGAAGAATTTATTAGTGATTGGCAGGTAAACGGTGGATGATTGCTGACGGGCAGACTGTCTTATTATGCCGTATGGCGCTAACGGCTGCCCGTCAGTTATTTAAAATGCTTCCGTCATATTAAAATAGAACAGGGTCTGGTCGTTTACGGTATTTTTGCCTAAGTCCAGACGCACGTTCATACGGGGTTGGACTTCGATGCGCAGACCTACGCCGTAGTTGGGCAATACGCCTTCAATCTTGCCCATGGTGGGACCCATGAAACCGCATCCGGTCCACGCCACGAAACCGATGTGATGCAGCAGGCGTTTTATCCAGTTGCTGCGGTCGGTGTTTATCATCTGGCGGTATTCGGCCATGACGACGTGCGAGGATTTGTCGCGATACTGCCCCATGTAGTAGCCGCGCAGGTCGAAAGGGGTTCCGGTCAGGGAGTATTGGGTGAGGGGGACGTTGCCGAATACGTTCTTGCTTTGCGCGGTCCAGGCGAATACCTTGCGGTGGCCTACGGACTTGTACTGGCGGTAGTCCAGTTCCAGACGGTAGAAGTTGTTGTCGCTACCGAAAGCCTTGCTGTACATCATGCCCCGGAAATCCAGGTATACACCCCTGTAGGCGTTGGCGGGAATGTCGCGGCTGTCGTAGGTGAGGAGGAAACCGAGACCGGCGTTGAAGTTCTTGTAGCCGTTGGCCGTACCGCCGGCTGCCACGTAGTCGGGCTCTTCGATGAGATGCTTGGCAGGGTCGGTTATCTTGTCGTAGTTGATGTCTACCTGCGGACCGGCAAAGACGTTGCTTTCTCCCAGGCGGAACAGGAACCACGGATTGATTTGTATGCCGCTGTAACGGTATTTGCTGGTACTGTCGCTTCGAACGTAATCTTTGTTTGTACCGTAACCGATGCCGTAGAAGTTGTCTTCCGTATTCTTGTAGACAAACTTTCCGAAGATGCGGAAGCGGTCGCCTTTAAAGAAAAGCTGCGGCTTTACCATCAGGTTGACGCCGCCTTTGAACATATAGGCTATGGACATGGGCAGCACCGAACGCAACTGTGTGGTGTCGCTTGGATTCATACGGAAAGTCATCAGCGCGCTTCCGCCTATCAGTGCGCCGAAATCGGGCGTATAGCTGGGGCCGCCCAATATATTATAATGGAAATTTCTGCGGGCTACCCTTTGTTTGCGCAATTCCTTTTTGGTCAGTGCGGGAGTGGTGTCGTTGGTAGCTGTAACGGTCTGCTCTTGTGCTGAAACAGTCGTCAGTATCAGTATCAGAGTAAATATACTCAATATGTATTTTCTCATATCGTACGAATATGGCTGCAAAGAAAACTATTTTATTTGAATTGGTTTTGAATAGAATAGATAATAAATCTAAAGAGGGCACTAAAATTATCAAAAAAGACATTACATTTGCTTTGTCAAGGCTTTTAGATGGGGAATGCAAAGTTTTTAGACATAAGAACAAAAGTACAGATTCTGTTAATGTATAGTCATAACTGCTATCTGTATATTGTATGTTCTTATGTTCTTCTGTCTGAAAAATGACATAAGAGAATACTCTGTATGCTTTGTCTGCTTTGTAGTGAAAGTATCTGTTTATCATCTTGTTTAATATTGAACATACATAACAAATAATGAAATGAACAAACGTATTTTATCTGTAATTGTTTTCGGCGCCGCACTGCTTTCGGTGCAGGCGCAGGACGGCAAGGGCGGGATAAGCCCTGCCATGCTCGGTCAGATTCAACAGAGTTATCAAGGTACGCCTTCCGACAAGGCGTTGCGCAATGCCATCGGCAACAACGACATCCGCAAGCTGGCGCTCAACCAGGAGAATATGCAGGATATGGATACCCATTTTTCCATCAAGGTGGATTCCAAAGGCATCACCGACCAGAAGTCTTCCGGTCGTTGCTGGCTGTTTACCGGGCTGAACGTAATGCGTGCCAAGGCCCTTGCACGTTATGGCTTCCCGGCTTTCGAGTTCTCGGAGATATATCCTTTCTTCTGGGATCAGTTGGAGAAATCCAATCTCTTCCTGCAAGGCATCATCGACACTGCCGACAAACCGCTGGACGACAAAACGGTGGAATGGCTGCTGAAACATCCGTTGAGCGACGGCGGCACATTCACCGGAGTGGCGGACATCGTTTCCAAATACGGCCTTGTGCCCAAATCTGCCATGCCGGAGACGAACAGTAGCGAGAATACCGCCCGTATGGCTAATCTCATCTCTTTGAAACTGAAAGAGTACGCCCTCCAGCTCCGCAACCTTGCTGCCGAAGGCGCCAAGCCTGCCGCTCTGGAGAAAGAGAAAACCGCCATGTTGGGCACTGTCTATCGCATGCTGGTGCTGAACCTGGGTGTTCCGCCTACGGAATTCGACTATGTGCGTACCGATGCCCAAGGCAATCCGGTGGAGACGGAGCACCATACCCCGATGTCTTTCCTTGAGAAATATGGTGACAAACAACTGCTCACCAACTACGTGATGCTGATGAACGACCCCAGCCGCGAATATTACAAATGTTATGAGATTGACTACGACCGCCACCGCTACGACGGCAAGAACTGGACGTACGTAAACCTGCCCGTAGAGGATATCAAGCAAATGGCTATCGCTTCATTGAAAGACAGTACCATGATGTATTTCTCCTGCGACGTAGGTAAGTTCCTGAACTCGGAACGCGGCTTGCTCGATGTGAAAAACTATGACTATGAATCGCTCATGGGCACTACCTTCGGAATGGACAAGAAACAACGCATCCAAACCTTCTCCAGCGGCTCTTCCCACGCCATGACATTGATGGCGGTAGACCTGGACAAAGACGGAAAACCCGTCAAATGGATGGTCGAAAACAGTTGGGGCGCTGACAGCGGCTACAAAGGCCACCTCATCATGACAGACGAATGGTTCGACGAATACATGTTCCGCCTGGTAGTGGAAACCAAATACGTCCCTGCCAAGATAATGGAACTCTTCAAACAAAAGCCTGTCCGCCTGCCGGCATGGGACCCGATGTTTGCAAACGATTAGCGGTTAGTGGTTAGCGATTAGTGGTTAGTGATTAGTGATTAGTGATTAGTGATTAGTGATTAGTAGGCTGCGCTATAACTCTGCAGGATATCCATTCCCAACCGTTCATCGCTAATCGCTAATCACTAACCGCTAATCCCTCTCCTCGTGTTCGTTAACGAAAGGAATTACGGAAATTTCTCCGTAATTCCTTTCTTTT
>OGYW01002460.1_pt1 | contig 14051 bp, 10 predicted proteins | sample 1576621 | NCBI WGS metagenome assembly OGYW01 (sample SAMEA3541528, study PRJEB24748) | human gut metagenome | biome: human gut; feature: human-associated habitat; material: faeces | place: China | collected 2012 | reverse complement strand
AAGAACCGGAAGAAATCCAGAAGAAGATCATGAGTATGTATACCGATCCGGGACATCTCCGTGTACAAGACCCGGGAAAGATTGAAGGTAACACCGTATTCACTTACCTTGACGCCTTCTGCCTCCCCGAACATTTCGAACGCTACTTACCGGATTATCCGAATCTGGCAGAATTGAAAGCACATTATCAACGCGGCGGACTGGGCGACGTAAAAGTGAAACGTTTCCTGAATTCTATTATGCAAGAAATACTCGAACCGATTCGTAATCGTCGTAAAGAGTTCAGCAAAGATATTCCGGCTATCTATGACATGCTTCAGCAAGGATGCGAAGTAGCCAGAGCTGCTGCTGCCGAGACTTTGGCAGATGTGAAAAAAGCAATGAAGATTAATTATTTCGATGACAAGGAGTTAATCGAGGAACAGGTAAAACGTTTCTCACAGGAATAAGGAAGTTTGCATAAAAACGTATCATATAAAGTAAAGGCTGCCTACTCTAAGAAAGAATGGCAGCCTTTATTATAATATATAATTTAAGATTTAGCTAACTTCATCTTCATCATTCTTGAATAATACATCCTTTAATTTCTGATAAAGGAATGAAAGTATCAGTAATATCAGTCCGAGAATGATGAATACAATGATCTTACCGATAGTAGGCATTGCCCACAAATCATCAAATACAAGTTTAAGCAGAACGATTCCAAAAGTCGAAAGGCTTATCATGCGCATGACTTTCTGATGCAAACGCATCCCTAGTCCCATCTGAACAAATCCGGCAATACTTAATGAAAGCGAAAGTCCGGCACTGAAATCATCCACTCCTACCTGCCAGAGGAAAGAGCGTACCATTGTCACCCAAAGAAGAGTGACCAGAATATTGAGATAAATAGTGAAACGACTCTTGATGCCGATTAATAGATAGTATTGGCGTGCCACATAGCATATATTCGCTATTACAAATGCTGCCGTGAACCATCGTAGTACAACAGGCACAAAAGCCATGTTCTCCCATTGATCTCCCCATATATTTATGATATATACAAGCGTATTTATCCCAATAGCTAACATATAGAAAGTCAGACATTGGGTGATCGGGAATCGTTTTCTAAAAGAATAACAAACACTCGAAATGGCAATGGCAGTAAACAAGAACATTGCTCCGCTCCTCGTAGCTCCCTCAAAATGCAGGTGAAACTCCATCATAAATGTATAATAAAGTATGGCTACAGAGACAAAAAGCATGAAAGGATTCCAGAAACCATATTCCAGTTGACGGGCTGTAGAGAAGAATGGTCTATAATACCCCATCAACAGAGCAAATGCTCCCATAGCCAGCCCTACAAACAAAGAGGTGGCAAATGAACTGTTCAGGAAAATAGTGCTGACAGCATGATGCTCATGCATTACTACATTATATATATCCATCAGGTAAGAAATAAAGGTGAGTCCCACCAGTATCTTTGCCGCATATTCATATACCCGGATTCTCGACTTGATATAAAGCCATAATAATAACACCATTTCTGACGCCCAAACTAATGTTATACAGTTTCCATCCAACTGAATCGGAACGGTAATAGAGACAAATGTCAACACAAGCCCCAGAGTGGTATACACCAGGAATTTATAGTCTTTCCGGCTCTTCCATAACCAAAGCACCAGTCCTAAATTAACAAGAGCAATGAACAGGCTCAACAAACCGCTTGCTTTGAAAGACCATCCCATATTCCGCAAGAACAAAGCTCCCGAAAGCAGATAAATAAAGTTATTCGTTATAATGACGAATACCAGCCCCCGACTCATTGTTCGCATATCTTCCCCACGAAGAATAGAGAACACCGGAAGTAGAAAGATAAAATAAAACAGAGTGGTAAACAAAAACAAGTGCCCCGAAATAACTGTAGAACTGGAGGTATAGCTAAATAAAAGAAAGATTCCCATTATCAGCCAGGTAAAGACAAATGAGATCATCGGAAGCTCACCCCACTTCTTATAAATGGAAAGTCCGAACATACCGAGATTCAGGATACTTACATAAGTGAACAGTACCAGATAACTTCCCTCTCCACTGCTTACGATGAAAGGTGCAAGAAATCCTCCGACAAGTGAAATGATGGCCAGTTCGCGCCGATTGTATACCACAGACAAAACAGACATAAATACAGTGACGCCTATCAGAATGATAAACGCCATAGTCTGCGAGAAGATATGATAATAATGGAATGCAATGGCAACCGTAAGATAGAATACAGCAAAAGCACCACCCGCAAGCAACGAGCTAAATGTACGATACTTCTTTTGCAACCGTTCGGCAACGACCAGCAATACAGCTCCCGTCAGAAAACCAAGTACGGTACGGAAAGTCTCATTGATCCAATTCTTATCAATAGCATACTTCACAAAGAAGCCTACACCGATGACGAATATTAGGATACCGATCTTTCCGAAGAGATTCTCACCGATGAACTTCTCATAGTTCACTTGTTTCTTTTGTTTCGGAACAGCCTCAACACAAACATCTTCCAGTTCTGTTTCAACCGTCTTTTCACGTGTTCCTTCCAGTGCCTCACGGATAACTGTTTCAACAAACGGCTTCTGTTTTTCCGGTACAGTTTCTTTTTGCTGTTTAGTCTCTAGTGTCGAAGTTTTTTCTATTATTTGAGGTGATGCAGAGATATCTTCGTTTTCCTTTTTCAATGCTTCTCCTTCAAGCTTTACCTTTTCAGTAACCCCTCTTTGCTGAACTTTGAGATAATCATCCATCCGTTTTTTTATCTCGTTCAGTTCTCTTTCTATCTTCCCAAAACGATTATCCAGCCTACTCAATAAAACAAAAAACATAATTAAAACGAGTAGTGCGTATACGGTATTTATATCGTCCATAATATTTTAGATTTGAGTTCCATATCACAAATATATAAAATATTGCTACACAGAGCGATTATTCCAGTAAGAATGATTCAAATCAAGAGTGAATTAACAGAGATTCAAGCCCTTTCACTTTGCTTTGTATGTAATTTCATTATAGCTAATCAGAATATCATTATAGCTAAAAGGAAGATGCTAATAGCAAAAACAAATATGCTAATAGATTATTTTTTTCATTGGGATGATTAAAAAAAACATTGCAGTGTTTGCCACAATTAATGCAATGATTTTAGAAAGCACTGTAATGACATTTTTTCGATATGTAATGTGATGAATACGGTAATGAGAAGCCCTCCCTTCACCCGCAAACAGTTTATTCATCGAGAGTTCAGAAGAAAGGTGAAGAGGATTGAAAAAATAGCTATTTGCAGGGGAAGTGTGGAGTACCTCTTATTCCCCCTCTAAAGCGTAGCTTTAGGTAGGCAAAAGCTATGCTTTACGTTCCCTAAAGCTATGCTTCTTCAAGGTAAAACAACCTACATTTATAATCAGTGTAAGCGCTTCCATATACCTCAAACTCATAATCAAAAGCCCAGGCAAGTATTAATGGTCCTAAAATAAGAAAAGAAAAGGCAGCTGAAAGCGAAAATACCTTATTTCAGGATTCGCTTTCAGCCGCCTTCTCTCTTTCAGCAGGCGATCACAAAGAATCGCCGAATACTGAAATTATATGATTACTGTGCTGATTCGACCAATACTACACGGTTCAGAATCGGTTGACCGAATTTGTCAACACCACCACCGGCTGCAACTTTCAATCTATCGGCAGAGATGCCATACTTCTTAACGAGCAGGTCTTTAACAACTTGTGCACGTTCCAAACTCAACTTCTGATTGAAAGCCGGAGTACCTGTTGCAGAGTCTGCATATCCGTTGATTGTGTATGTAGCGTTCGGAGATTCTTTTATCTTGCTGGCAAGATATGACAAGTTCATTTCTTCCTGCGGAGACAATTTATCAGAACCGATCTTGAAGAATACAGTACGTGGAGCAATATTAGTATCTGTTATAACAACTTCTTCAGTATCTTCTACTTCAACCGGTTGTTGTGCATTTGCCAACTGCTGTTGTAATTGCATATTAGCTGCTGCCATTGCATTCATCTGGTTACGCATCTGGTTTAATTCAAGTTCAGAGATAATCTGTGGAACCGGACGTTGGAATCCGCGAGTCGGGAAATAATAAGTCACCCCGATGGTAGCACCTAAGATACCATCGTAGTCAGGTTTACCTGCGTGCTCTCCGTCAAACTTGCCTTCCAGACCTGTTGCACTCAATTCCAGATTCAAGTCAACAGCATTCGACAAACGGAAGCGGTTGATAATACCTGCATTGAAAGTAGCGGAGTTAGTGTGAGGACGAGAATAAGCATGAGCCCAACCGGCACCAATATAAGGGATAATTTCATATACACGGTTCGGATTGTATCCACCGAAAAGTGCATTCAGGTTAATCATCAAATCACCATGCAAGTTCATGTAGTCCCATCTTTGTTTGTAAGAACCATCTTCTCTCGGACCGCCAACCACATAATTAGCATTTTCGCTGGTGGTAAATCCTTTGGCTTGTAATCCGCTGTACTGCAAACGCAATCCGAATCCCGGAGTTACCCATTTACCAACAGACACGTTAAATGTGGGAGCAACACGATCTCTGAACTTACCGATATGGTCATTGTTTCCATACAATACCTGGGCACCTCCTCCTACAGAGAAGAACCAGTTACTCCAGAAAGGATTAGTTATTACTTGATATTTATCTTGCACCTGAATCACTTCGTATTCAGTTACAGTCATTGTCTGCTGCGCAGAAGCGACAGACGCAACGCCGGCAAAAGCCAGCAACATCAGAATCTTTTTCATATACCTAATAGTTAAGTGGTTATTTAAATCTTTTTCTTTGTTGAACTATTTAAATAACACGAACTGAACTAAAAGGTTTTAGGAAAAGATGAATTTATTTGTTTTATTTGAATAATCTTTCGATGTCCTCCTCCTTAATGGTTGTCAAAACGGTTTTCCCATCGGGTGTGTAATTCGGTGAGGGACAGGCAAAAAGGTTGTCTACAAGGCTTACCATTTCTTCATTACTCAACACCTGTCCGTAGACAATAGCCGCTGCTCGCGCCAATGTTAATGCCAGAATATTTTGGATTTCTTCCTTAACGTCATTCCCTTTTTCCATCGCTGTATGTAGCATATTACGCACCAGTTCGACCGGATTCAGTCCTTCAATACCCGAAGGGATGCCATTGATGGCATAGCTACCGCCTCCCAGATTGCTCAAATCGAAGCCGACTGCCGACAAATCATCCATAATGCTTTGAAGAACAGCAGCTTCTGAAGCCGGTAATTGTAATATTTCCGGGAAGAGAACGCCTTGAGATACTCCCTGTTTCTGTTGAATCTGTACCATATAGCGATCAAAAAGCACCCGTATATGTGCCCGGTGTTGATCGATTAGCATCAGACCCGATTTAACTGAAGTCAAAATAAACCGCCCTTTAAACTGCAAATGCTGATTTCCTTTTTCCATCACCGGTTCGTTGGCATACAAAGTAGAAGAAGCGGCGGATGTCACCGTCTCTATCTTTTCTTCCACGAAGGCCGGTTCGCCTCCAATAGAAGAATCCTCCCAATCCATTTCGGGTTCCGGCTGCGGATTATTCATCTTACTGGCTTTTGTCAGCCCTCCGTACAAATCCTCCCATTCTACTTTCGAACGACTATACGATCCGCCACCACCGCCACCGGCAGAGACTTTAAACGGATTATAATCTGTATTATAATGTACCTTCGGAGGTTCGGAAGATATCTTTTCCTCAAATGCCGGAATATCAGGCATATCCTCCGTATCAAAATCAATGGAAGGGATAGCACTGAACTTACCCAACGATTCCTTAACGGATGCTGAAAGTATCTGCCAGATGGCCTGCTCATTCTCAAACTTGATCTCGGTCTTTGTCGGGTGAATATTCACATCAATATTAGCCGGATCTACATCAAAATAGATAAAATAGGAAATCTGTTCACCGGCGGGAATCAACTGTTCATAAGCCTCCATGACTGCCTTATGAAAATAAGGATGGCGCATATAACGTCCGTTGACAAAGAAATACTGATGGGCTCCTTTCTTACGGGCAGTCTCCGGTTTGGCTACGTATCCGGAGATTTTCACCATGGTAGTGTTCACGTCTATATTCAGTAATTGCTGGTTGAGCTTCTTACCGAAAATAGCAAGAATACGCTGGCGTAACTGTGATACCGGAAGATTGAACAGTTCCGAATCATTACTATAAAGCGAAAAGGCAACTTCCGGATGCACCAAAGCGATACGCTCAAATTCGGCAAGGATGTTGCTCAATTCAGTGGAATTAGCCTTTAAAAATTTACGACGGGCAGGCACATTAAAGAACAGGTTCTTTACAGAGAAGTTACTTCCTTTAGAACAGGATATAGCCTCCTGGCTCTCCACTTGAGAACCCGCAATCACCAGTTTCGTTCCCAGTTCTTCCGATTCCGGACGCGTCTTCAGTTCTACCTGCGCCACTGCTGCGATGGATGCCAATGCTTCCCCACGAAATCCCATGGTACGCAAAGCAAACAAGTCCGCAGCTTCCCGTATCTTGGAAGTAGCATGCCGCTCAAAAGAGAGACGGGCATCCGTTTCGGACATTCCTTTTCCATCATCAATCACCTGAATACAGGTTTTACCCGCATCAGTCACTAACACATGTATATTTTGCGCATCTGCATCAATCGCATTCTCCACTAGCTCCTTGATAACAGATGCCGGACGTTGTATCACTTCACCGGCAGCAATCTGGTTAGCTACCGAATCAGGTAACAAATGAATGATATCGCTCATACTTCGTAAATTAACAATTAAAAACTCCAGCTTCCTGTTGCTAAATAATGCCACAGATAGAGAAGGAAGGCAATGATTATCAGTATGATTCCGAAAGAAACCGGTTTGCGGCCACTTGCTTTTCTTCTTTTCAAATGTGTAGTACCTTCGACGAATTTACCGCGAATATCTTCCGGATTAAATTCTTTCTCCGGCAGCATCCCCAAGTCACGTTTGGCGTTCTCCTCCATCTTAGCGAGCTTTTCTTTCCGCTCGTCTACATAAATGTATTGATGATTAAAGCCCCGGGGCTTTCTCATTGAGTTAAACATTCCCATACTACTTCATATTTATTAAGTTTCGCTTTTCTGTCTTTGGTCGCCGGTCGGTAGTCGGCTTCAATGTTTCTCCCGCACGCTTGCTGCGCCAGTTGAAAATATCGTCCTTATTTAGCGGACGGACATAGTCGAACCAGGCAAAAGTGGGAAGACGCAGTTTATCAGGCGGTATCTGGTCCATCGGATACATCGTTCCGTTGGATTTACCGATAAAAAGTCCTTTTTCCATTCTCTTATCCTTCATATAAAGATGCAGCATACTACCTTCCAGACAATTAAATCCGGTCATCGTACTGTCTTTCTCTTCAGGATAAAAAGCTGTCAGCACATTACCGTTCACTTCAATATGGCGCATATCTCCATTAACGAAATAGGCTTTCATCTCCTTGCCGGACACTTGATTATAGTGAATAGAGTCTTTCATCTCCACTGTCAACGCCTGGTTGATAATGTGCGCCCAGTCAATCGTGCTGTCATTCATATAAATCTTGATCTGCTCACCAAGCAGTTGCTGTCCGTCATTCCAAAGAATAGGGTCAGTATACATGGTCATACAAGAATCTTTCGAATTATAGACCAGTGAGTCACATACTCCCTGAACATCTGTACGATACATACGTACTTTATGGTAAGCCTTCATCAACCGGTACAAAGAATCGGTATTCAGATTATAGGACACCATCTGCAAAGTATCCCCATGCATATAAAGACTGTCTCCCTGTGAATAATCGATAGCAACAGCACGTTTTGTTGCAAACGCAGAGTCCGTCAATTCATTATAGAAACAATAATCGCCCGTCAGCATATTCTTATTGATGGAGTCTGTCATCTTCACATTATCGAATGCTTCTCCGTAACCGATTACCCGGTCATAGAACAGACTGTCGCCTACAAGTTTCTTCCCCTGATTGGTCAGGACCGAACGGTCCAACAATTCCGCTTGTTCGGTCAATGTGTTATAGAATCCCCGTTCCGAATAGATATGATTATTATCACTGACAATATTGGAAGGTCCGAGAATCACTGCTATTTTGTTTTCGGTATTATACCTCAATGTATCGGAGGTCAACACAAACTTAGGGTTCACCAACTTCACATCATGGTTGAATACCGACTGTTTTGTTGCAGGGCTATATTCGCCCCAGTCAGAAGTCAGTACATTCTCTTCATCCATCAAAGTTCCCCCCTCGAAATAATATCCGAGATCGTAGAGACGGTCGTAGTTCAAGCTGTCCGTCAGCAGGGTCGTGTTCCGGTTAATCATCTTCACGTTTTCACGAAGTTGCGCAATTTGCGTCATTCCGTCATAATAAAGATAATCACCATAGATGAACAAGGTATCTCCCTGTTCCATACGCACATTGCTGAAGGCTTCTACGGAGTTGGTTTTCTCAAAAATCAGTGCACTGTCACAGTACATATACATACTGTCATGGCGCAACTTCACGTTACCAATCAACACCTGCACATCCGGACGTGCCAGCTTATCCGCCTGTCCTTCGTCAGCATGGAGCAAGTAAACTTTGGTCTTTTTATTCTCCGGTTGCTTCTTGTTGTCCGATTGTTTCTTATTACCCGCCGACGTTTTGGTTTTGGGAGCCGTCTTAGACGTATCCGCAGTCGATTTTGTCGAAGTCCCTGCCGTGGGTTTCTGTCCCGTCGGCCTCACTTGTGCCACAAGACATACACCAAACAGGCATAGAAAGCCTATAAGGAGCCATCTATGCCTGTCTTGTTGTTTATTTTTCTTATTCTTTTTCAGCATATAAAGTCAAAGCAAGGTTATATCAGTCATTCTTGACCCAACCCGGATACTTGAAGTCACACTTCTGCCAGTTTTCGTTGATGCGTACATAAGTGTGTTTTTGCTTGTTCAGAATCCATTTCTGCAACACCTCTTCGCGACGCTTATCCATTACGATTTCTTTCAGATCCTGATAGTCTTCCGCGATGGTTGCTTTATGACCATTGATTTTAGTTTTCAATTTCACGATAGCGCATACTTCTTTTCCATCTTTCTCATTAATCATTGTAAAAGCTTTGGAAATCTCGCCAACATTCATCTTATCCACTACCTTAGCAACGTCTTGAGGAAGATCCTGCATCTGGAACTTAGAAGTAGTGATACCTGAATGTTCATTGATGTTCACCATGATACCGTGATTGTTGCGGGTATCCTTATCTTGTGAGATAACGGCAGCGGCATCATCAAATGTGAATTTGTTAGCACGAATATCATCTGCAATAGAATCCAGACGGGCACAAGCCTCGGTCAGTTCTTTTTCCGAGACTTTCGGACGCAACAGGATATGGCGGGTATTAACACGGTCACCACGCTTCTCAATCAACTGGATAATATGGAAACCAAATTCCGATTCTACAATTTTGGAAACTTTCTTCGGGTCCTGCAAGCTGAATGCCACATTCGCATAAGCGGGGTCCATCATACCACGTCCCATAAATCCACATTCACCACCTTTAATGGCAGAAGCCTTATCTTCAGAATACAAACGGGCCAATGTAGAGAAGTCGATTTCTCCTTTTGTCACACGATCCGTATAATCACGCAGTGTCCTCTTTACATCCTCGATTTCCGAAACGGGTATTTTGGGTTGCAAAGTAATAATCTGCACTTCCACCTGTGTAGGAATGTAAGGGATACTATCCTGTGGAAGATCTTTGAAGTAACGGCGTACTTCTGCCGGAGTCACTTTGATATCTCCTGCCAGTTTCTGCTGCATCTTCTGAACCGTCAATCCGTCACGTGCATTATCACGCAAAGTTTCACGAATCTGGGTGGATGTTTTATTGAAATACTCCTCCATTTTCTCTCTGGAACCGATCTGCTGGATGTACATATTGGTCATCATATCCACACGCTGGATGATTTCCGCTTCGGAAACCTCGATACTGTCCAACTTTGCCTGATGCAGGAATAACTTCTGCACAGCAATCTCTTCAGGAATTACACAATAAGGATCGCCTTCGAATCTGCGTCCATTATACAAGGCATCCATACGGGCCTCTTCTACATCTGATTTTAAAATAGCTTCGTCACCTACTACCCAAACTACTTCATCAACCACGTTGTCCTGGGCATAAGTTACCACGTTAGCAAAAACTGCCAGGACAAGGGTAACAACAAATCTAAAGTTCACAAACTTCTTCATTCTTTGTATTTAATAATTATATATAATCTTCTTCTTACTTACCGCCTGCTGATACAAGTCGTTCTTTACCTGTTCCATAAAGCTCACCCGTTTCTGATTTACCAGTAAGTCTTTCACTTCCGAGCGGGCAAATTCATACGGTTTCTCCTCACCAACTCCGCGATAATCGCTCACATTCAGGAAATAATAATAAGCCGTATCTTTCAATTCTACCTGACGGTGTTTGTTTACGTACTCTTCCGGTGCCTCTACTTTCAACGGAATCATGTCCAGGACATCGGTCACGGACACCCATTTATCATAGAAATATTCATATTTCACCGCATTCTGCAAACTATATTTTTCCAGGCTCTCGATAGCATCCTGTTTTTCCGACTTATACCATCTGCGCACATTGTTCAACTGGGGAGCTGTCAACGGCACTTTAATAAACAATCCCTTAATCAACGGACCTTCCAGTTTAAACAATTCCTTGTTTTTGCCGTAATACTCTGCTATCTCGTGTTCGGAAATATCATTCGCCAACTTCTGGCTAATCAACTCCTGCTGATAAGTATGCATTATCAACGCTTTCCGATAATTCTCCACCAGCTTGTCTACATCCACATTATCGGGGATATTGTTCGCAGCTTTCTCATACAATAAAATCTCTTCCGCCCAACTACGAATATAGTGCTCGGTGAAGAGAATGCTATCATCTTTTGACAATCCGACCGGAAGCACGGACATCAAATCTTCTTTATATAAAAAATTACCGTCCACCTCTACCAAAGGAGTCTTTCCTTTGTGGTCGTGCTGTTCCTTGCACGCTCCACAACCAAGAAGGGTAATCAGTAAGAGGACTAATATTCGCATCGGCAACTAAAATCTACTTATTTAAGGTACGAAGATAGTGAATAATCGGTTACATCAGTTATTATTAACTGTTTTTAAAACCTCTTGGTTTATTTCAACCTTACCGGACTCACTCAATTCCCGCATCCAGCACGTGTCAAGATAGCTTCGATAATCCTTTCGAACCCGATCAATTACTTCCCGATAATCATCCGGACCTTTCATTTTTTCGCCTACTACAATAGTAAAAGGATAAGACATCAAAGGATCAAAATCACCCTTCTTAAAAACCAGTTTATCTATATATTTATTGTCTCCGTCGGCAAAAATTCCTTGTTCAACTTGTATCTTTTCCTCCCCGGATGTATTAAAAGTTTGCCGAAGCTTGTCCGCCCACTCTTTTTCCGGCACTTTCTTCAGCATTTTTTTGGCTTGCTTTGCCGTCTTTTTATCAACGCAATGAAGTACGACTCCTCTATACCGGGGGCTCTCCCACCGATAATCCGACGAATGAAATTTAAAATAAGTAGCCAATCCCGCCCAGTCATTAGCTGCGGGCAAATCTATTTTCTGACGTGTTATCTCTTCCACCAAATAGTTTTCATCAGATTCCCGCAAGGCATAAGGAATTTCCGGATGCTTTTTATCGATATTCCAGCTTTCATAATCCAGCAATGACTTAGCTATAAATCCTTCCAACTGCCGTTTGACAGCTTGAGGATGAGAAGAGGCAAAATGCGTGAACATAGTTCCGGTGTATGCTTGTCCGTCAATCGTAAACAGGGTTTGTTCTGTACGGCCTTTCGCCAGCAGTTCTTCCATTGCCGCCTGATTGGGAGCATACTGCCATGCTTTTTTCAAGCGTTCGAGCACCGCGCCTGTACCTTTGTCCAAAATCTCCTTGCGCCGTAACCGTTCCATTAACCTGGCACTGACATTTTCGTAAGCAGCTGTTTCCTCCCGATCCATCACTTTCAAGATATGAATCCCTTCAGGAGTGAAAAAGGGCTGCGATGCCATACCTTTTGCCAGAGAGAAAGCAACATTCTCAAACTCGCTCGTTGTTTCCAGACATTCGATCCATCTACTTTGCTTATCATCCGAGTATATTTCGACCAAACGGTTAAAATTCAAATCCGGCTGATTCTGTATCGCCTGGTATATAGAATCCATCCGCGTTTTTTCTTCTTCTAAATGCCGGGAAGTAATTGTCTGCGGCAAACGTTTGAAAATCTGCATCACCTGTACCCTACCGCTACGTGCTTTCAGTCCCATCTTCTGATAGATAGCACGGGCACAACTATCCATCACTGCCTGCGCACAGTCGGCTTGGAGGTTGCGGTGCAGAGCACAAATCCTGCCTCCTTCAGGAGGCGCAGCATCTCTGCCGCACCGGGGTAGGCCGTACCCTCATGGCTGCCTTTTTCGCGGTAACTTTCCCGATAGAGCTCGGTGGCCTCCTCGATTTTTGCAGGGTCAGAAAAATGCTCTCCAAAGCTCTTGCGGAGCGGCGGCCCCAGATAGCGCCGCAGGTTCACATGGGTGACATCCACGCCCATCTTGGTAAAAACTTCTTCCAGTGTATTCAGGATGCCGGGGGCGGAATCGATCAGGGTTCCGTCCACGTCAAATAAGATCACGTCATAGTGCTGCAAGTTCGTTTCCCTCTCTTTCACACATATACACGGTATAGTATAGCACAGAATTGTGCTTTCAGCAATTCCAACAAATCGTTTTTGCACTTTTTATACAAATCGGTCACAATCTGGCCTCAAAACGCAAAATGCCTGCCCGCCAGAATGCGGACAGGCAGGGGGTCATGCAGGCTTATTGGGCTGCAGCGCCGTTATCAGCGGAGGGATAATAGAGGTTATTGGAGATAAACTCCAGCTTTTCCTTCAGCACCAGCTCCAGATTTGCCACGGCGTGCACCATGTTGGTGGCCGAATCGTTCACTTCCAGCAGCTTGCACAGGTCGATCTCGTTCATGGCGAGTGCGGTTTTCATCTTCTGGCTCTCGGCGCAGAGGATGTGGCTCAGAGCACTTTCCTGCAGCGCGATACTTTCCATCAGATCGATCACAGCCTGACTCAGGGTAACACGGGGCAAGGCCGGACATTCCAACGTAGTGGGACAATTGATCGTTGCCATAGGGGACTCATCCTTTCTATATAAGGTGTACCCCATCCTATGTCCCCTGCCGTGCAGCCGTTACTGCTTTTTCTCCTGTGCAGAGATCTTTTCAATTACGCTCTGGTAACCGCCGGTTCCGTATTGGATACAGCGATTGATACGGCTGATGGTCGCCGTGCTGATCTCTACCTCTTTCACGATCTGGTCATAGGTGCGGCCGCCAAGCAGCAGCTTTGCCGCTTCCAGCCGTTGTGCCATATCGGAGATTTCCTTTACTGTGCACAGATCCTCAAAAAAAGCATAGCACTCCTCCCGGCTCTCAAGGCTCAGGATGGCATCGAACAGTGCATCTACGGTCTCATTTTTTCTGGAATTTTTCTCAGTCATTGCGGTCTCCTCTGCGGCAAACGCCGGAACTTCTGACAGAAAGAATCACATCATGTTATCACTTTAGCACATGAAAGTGCGAAAGTCAAGTCTTTTGCGTGAATCGTTTTCAATTCAGCGTGTCCACAGTTTTCTTCTCTTCATAAATGAAATAAAATCACCTAAAATTTATTGCCGGATTTTCAGCCGAATTAGCACATCCTCTGAACTGCTCCGAAATATATTGACAAATTATGAAAATGGGGATAAAGTAGACACAATTTTCAGGCAAAGGAGCCACAGCGTGACCTCTTTGCCGCATGAAAAGCAAAGGAAAGAGGTAAAAGAAATGAACACGCTGGTCATCGTTTTGATCGCAGCCGTGTGTCTGTTTGGTGCTTACACCCTCTACGGACGCTGGCTGGCAAACAAGT
>OGYW01002448.1_pt1 | contig 14125 bp, 10 predicted proteins | sample 1576621 | NCBI WGS metagenome assembly OGYW01 (sample SAMEA3541528, study PRJEB24748) | human gut metagenome | biome: human gut; feature: human-associated habitat; material: faeces | place: China | collected 2012 | reverse complement strand
TACATGCGACCGGATTTGAAGGAAAAAGTATTGCAATACAGGAGGCGCAGACGCTTGGACTTCCAATCATTGCATCGGAGAGTAACCGGGAACAGATCGAAAATGGCGTGGATGGTATTTTATGCAGATTAGAACCGGAAGCGGTTAGTGAAGCTGTATGCAGGATGATGGAAGATGAGAAACTGAGAAACCGGTATCGGGAGGCATCTCTTAAGAAAAATGTTGTCTATGAGAAAGATATGGAGCTGCTTACCGGTTTACTGTTTCGCTGACAGAAAAAATACATACAGCAAAAAAGAGGAGTGGGATGGAAATGAAAAAGCAAAAAGAGTTATTGATTATTATGCCTGCTTATAATGAGGAAAAGAATATTGAAGCGGTGCTTTATGAGCTGGAAAAGCCGGAAATTTCATCCATTGCGGATATTCTTGTTATGAACGATGCATCTTCTGATTCAACAAACTGGGTGGTGAAGGCACATGGCCATACATTAGTTACGCATGTGTTTAACCTTGGTTATGGCAGTGCACTGCAGCTTGGATATAAATATGCAATACGAAGAAAATACAAATATGTGATACAGATGGATGCGGATGGGCAGCATGATGTCTGCAATATTCCAAAGATTTATGAGAGACTCCGGCAGAAGGATGCAGATGGAAGATATCCGGATATCGTGCTTGGATCGAGGTTTATGGAGGGGAGTTCTGATTTTCCGGTTTCCGTGACCAAAAAATTGGCATATGCGCTGTTCCGCCAGATGATCAAAATGACGACGGGACGTCATATCTGTGATCCGACGACCGGACTCCAGGGACTTAGCCGGAAGGCATTTTTGCGCTCTGACCAACTTCGGCGTGGAGCCTTTTCTGGAGAACTTCCTGCGGCTCACCCCCACCCCGCTGGCCCGCGTGGACAGCCTGACCGGCGAGACCGTGGACCCCTGCCGCGACGAGTTCTCTGCCTTCATCTTTAAAATTCAGGCCAACATGAACAAGGCCCACCGCGACCGCATCGCTTTTATGCGCATCTGCTCCGGCAAGTTCGAGCGCGGCATGGAGGCCTTCCATGTGCAGGAGGGCAAGAACATCAAGCTGGCCACCGGCACCCAGCTGATGGCGCAGGACCGCGCCATCGTGGACGAAGCCTACGCCGGCGACATCATTGGCCTGTTCGACCCGGGCATCTTCTCCATCGGCGACACCTTGTGCACCGGCAAAAAGAAGGTCCAGTTCGCAGGCATCCCCACCTTCTCGCCGGAGCACTTTGCCCGCATTGAGCAGAAGGACACCATGAAGCGCAAGCAGTTCGTGAAGGGTATGGAGCAGATCGCGCAGGAGGGCGCCATCCAGATCTTCCGCGAAGTGGGCGGCGGCATGGAAGAAGTGGTGGTCGGCGTGGTCGGCGTGCTGCAGCTGGAAGTGCTGGAGTACCGCCTGAACACCGAGTACAACGTGGAGATCCGGATGCAGCAGCTGCCCTTTGAACAGCTGCGCTGGGTGCAGAACGACCCCGACACCTACAACCTGCGGGATCTGGACCTGACCAGCGACACCAAGGCCGTGGAGGATATGAAGGGCAACCGCCTGCTGCTGTTCACCTCCGACTGGGCGGTGCGCTGGGCTGAGACCCACAACGAAACGCTGAAACTGAGCGAGTTCGGCAATATCTGAGTTGAAAGAGAGCTGCGGTGCGGGAATGTCCCGCAGCTGCGGCTCTTTTTTTCATAAAGCACAAAAAATACAACGAAGAATGCTAGCTGCGGAATGAGATGCTCCCATTGCGGGGAACACTGCTGGCATGGAGGGTAAAGTATATGCAGAATATCAATATTGGCAAAAGCGGCATTCAGGTGCCATTTCTCGGCATGGGCACCTGGGCCATCGGCGGCGGTGCATGGTGGGGCGATAACGACGACAGCCTTTCCGTCAGGGCCATCCAGACTGCTGTGGAGCAAGGCATCCAGTGGATCGACACCGCGCCCATCTACGGCCTGTACCATAGCGAGACCGTGGTGGGCGAAGCCATGAAGCACATCGACCGCGACAAGGTGGTGCTTTCCACCAAGTGCGGTCTGGAGTGGCGGCATGAAACACCGGTGCTGCACAAGGTCGTGGACGGCACCACCGTTTACCGCGACCTTTCTGCAAAGAGCATCATCGAGGATGTGGAGGACAGCCTGCGCCGCCTGCACACCGATCATCTGGATGTGCTGTACACCCACTGGCAGACCCCCGATTTCGGCATCTACCCGCTGGAAGAGACGGTGGAAGCCATGATGAAGCTGAAGGAGCAGGGCAAGATCCGTGCCATCGGTGCATCCAACGTCACTGCAGACATCATCCGCGGCTACTGCAAGTACGGCCAGCTGGATGTCATTCAGGAAAAGTACAGCCTGCTGACCCGCCGGGTGGAAAAGCAGCTGCTGCCCACCTGCAAGGAGCTGGGCGTGTCGGTGCAGGCCTACTCCCCGCTGGAGCAGGGCCTGCTGACCGGCAAGGTGACCATGGACACCACCTACCCGGAGGGCAGCACCCGCAACTCCAACCCCAGCTTCCAGCCCGCACGCCGCGCCCAGGCCATCGCCGTACTGAACGGCTGGCAGGATCTGACCGAGAAGTATCACTGCACCATGGCGCAGCTGGTCATTGCCCTGACCGCCCGCATGGTGCCCGGCCTGTTCGTGCTGTGCGGTGCCCGCACTCCGCAGCAGGTGACTGATAACGCCGGTGCGATGCACATCCATCTGGACGGTGCCGACGCCGTGCGCATGAAGTGGGTATAATTAATATTATCTCGGACAGAGATAAATTCCTCAAAAGCAGTTTTTATGCACATATTTAGTTAAATTAAACCAAAATTTTTGCCCAAAATAATGCCATAGCAAAAGCCACACAACAGGATTTACTGCCATGCTCCTGTGATGTGGCTTTTGTTTATGTCCTTTTTAATTTATATAAAAGTAAGATCTTTGCAGACCGGATAGCCATAAGCAGACTCAGCATTTTTTACAGCAGAGAGGATTGCCTCTGACATAACATCAGCAGCAAGGGTACCAACCATGTCGCAGTCAGCGGCAATGTTTCCGACAGATAATGCATAAATACTGTCACCATCCGCAGAAGTATGAACCGGACGGATAGAACGTGCATAACCATTGTGAGCCATACCGGCAATCTTGCTGAGCTGACTTTTATCAAATCTTGCATTGGTGATGATCGCGCCAATCGTAGTATTGCCGACAAACTTGTTATCATGTACTTCATAAGAACTGTAAAGTAATTTTGCAGTATCTGCAAATCCACTACGTTCTTCATTAAGCATACCAGCAACGATTCTGCCGGTGTGATAATCATAAATGTCGCCAAGTGCATTCACAGCAACAAGGGCACCTACTTTGAGTTCACCAATTTGAACAGCGTAGCTTCCGATACCGGATTTCATGCAATAGTCCATTCCCCTGAACTTACCAACGGTGGCACCGGTTCCGACTCCGAAGTTTCCATCCTGATAATTATTTTTATAAGCACCTTTACATGCTTCATAGCCCATAGCTTTGTCCGGGCGGGTGTGAGCATCTGCGACTGTCAGATCAAAAATATCTGACTGACATACCAGTGGGACTTTGGTAACACCAACGTCAAATCCGATTCCCTTTTCTTCAAGAAACTGCATAACGCCTCCAGCAGCATCCAGTCCAAAAGCACTTCCACCTCCGAGAAGAACTGCATGAATGGATTGAGCGGCAGCTAATGGCTTTAAGAGTTCACTTTCACGGGAAGCTGGTCCACCCCCACGGACATCCAGTCCGGCGCACATTCCAGTTTCACTCAAAATAACAGTACATCCTGTTCCACCTGTAAAATTTTGGGCATTACCGATTCGAATGCCCTCAATATCTTTGATAGAAATAGTTTTCATTGAAATTCTCCTGATTCTTAAATTATGATTATGATATCAAATCGAGATTTTGATGTCAAATTTTAGAATTTAAAAAAATTTATTACGATACAAATTCTTTGTAATATACAATTGCATCCTGCTCCTTATGCAGTTATAATGAATCTCAGAACTTCTTAAAAAGAAGATTAATGGGGGAAATTGGAGAGGGAAAATATGGATTATCAACAGCTTATTACCTTTATAATGGAAATGATCGGAACGATTGCATTTGCAGCATCAGGAGCAATGGTAGCGGTAGATCGTGCAATGGATATTTTTGGAGTGATCGTACTGGGGGTGACAACGGCAGTAGGCGGAGGTGCAGTTCGAGATGTGATATTAGGAATTGTTCCACCGGCAATGTTTCAGAGACCAATTTATACCATTGTAGCCACATTTACCTCCTGTATCGTGTTTCTGATACTTTATTTAAAAAAAGAGTTTCTGCAGGGACATAACCATGAAACATATGATAAGATCATGCTGGTTATGGACTCAATCGGTCTTGGAATTTTTACTGTAGTAGGAGTGAATACAGGAATTTCACATGGATATGTGGATTACATGTTTCTGCTGGTGTTTCTGGGAACGATTACCGGAGTTGGCGGTGGATTACTGCGAGATATTATGGCCGGAGTACCTCCGTATATTCTGGTGAGACATATCTATGCCTGTGCTTCAATCGTGGGAGCAATCGTCTGTGTGGTGCTGTATCGGAATTTTGGTGCAGTGGTGTCAATGGTAGGAGCGTCAGCAGTAGTTATATTGGTCAGATACCTTGCGGCACATTACAGATGGAATCTTCCAAAGCTTACCCGAGAAGAATAGTAAAGAAGAAATATAATCATAAATATAGAAAAACAGCCCTTCAGTTGAAGAGCTGTTTTTTAGTGCTAAAAAGGGGGATCAATATATTTTTTACCGAGAAATCATTCAAGAGGCTGTGTGTCCTGAAGTGCTTCGAATCCTTCTTCACCGGTACGGATCTTAACAACATTTTCGATATCATATACGAATACCTTGCCGTCACCATACTGGCCGGTATGAAGAACTTTTTTAGCAGTGTCAATAACTGTTTTGACTGGTACCAGACTGACAACAATCTCAATCTTAATCTTTGGCAGCAGGTTCATATCCATTTCAACACCACGGTAGTAGGAGCGGGCACCTTTCTGTACACCACATCCCATAACATTTGTAATAGTGATACCGGTAACACCGATTTCGTTCATTGCATGCATGAATTCTTCAAGTTTGCTCTGACGTGTGATGATAACAACTTTTGTCAGTTTATGTACGCCTTCTCTTGGAAGGTCAGGAATGGTGTCAACAACTTCAGCAGGTGCAACATTTGCGGAAGTATTTGAAGAAACAGATTTTTTGGCAACACCCATAGGTGTCGGAACTGTCATTGTATCATGTACAACAAATCCATCATAAGCGCTTGTAAGACCATGTTCTTTGGAATCAAGACCTTCGATTTCTTCTTCAGCAGTTACACGGAGACCAACAGTATGTTTGATTGCCTGGAAGATGATGGTCATAGTTACAGCAACCCATGCGATTGTAATGATCATACCGATAAACTGAACACCGAAGCCATGGAATCCACCGCCAACAAGAAGACCTTTCCATTCTGTGCCTGTACCATCTGAGAAAAGACCAACAGCGAGAGTTCCGAATGCACCATTTAAACCATGTACACCAACAGCACCAACCGGGTCATCGACTTTAAGCACTTTGTCAATAAATTCAATACCGAATACAACTACAAAACCAGAGATGATACCAATGATAGCAGCAGATGTAGGTGAAACAGTATCACAACCTGCTGTGATAGCTACAAGACCTGCAAGAGATCCATTCAGTGACATAGAAACATCTGGTTTTTTGTATCTTACCCATGTGATGATAAGAACAGTAACTGTAGCAACAGCTGCTGCAAGGTTGGTAGTTACAAAAATCTTACCTGCTGTTACGATTGCATCACCTTCCATGCTTACAGTAGATGCACCGTTAAATCCGAACCAGCAGAACCAGAGGATGAATACACCTAAAGCACCGATGGTAAGGTTGTGACCAGGAATAGCTTTTGATTTACCGCTCTTGGAATATTTTCCAATACGAGGTCCAAGGATGATGGCACCGATAAAGGCTGCAACACCACCAACCATATGTACGGCACAGGAACCAGCAAAATCATGAAATCCCATCTGGCTGATGAAACCACCGCCCCAGATCCAGTGACCAGATACCGGGTAAACGATCAGGCTGATCAGGAAGCTGTAGATACAATAGGAAGAAAATTTTGTACGTTCTGCCATGGCACCAGATACGATAGTAGCGGATGTTGCACAGAATACAGTCTGGAAGATCAGAAATGCCCAGAACGGAACACCGTCAGGAAGCATTGCAGAACCATAATTAGCTTCTGTGGCAATACCGCCAATCTTTCCAAAGAATCCATTACCGGCTCCAAACATGATACCAAATCCGACGATCCAGAAGGTAGGAGTACCAATACAGAAGTCCATAAGGTTTTTCATAATGATGTTACCTGCATTTTTTGCCCTGGTAAAGCCAGTCTCTACCATAGCGAAGCCTGCCTGCATAAAGAAGACAAGTGCGGCACCTAAAAGTACCCAGATTGTATTTACTGATGAATAGTCCATAAAGTTACCTCTCTTTCCCTTAAAAAGTTTAGCAGTTTAACAGTTTCTTAAAATAAAATTGAAAAGGCACGGGAATGATGAAAAATCATTCTCGCGCCTTTACGAATCAAATGTATATGTAAAACAGGGGATGTCTCGTATCGTGTGATTAATGGATGAGGAAATCGATAATGAATTATGAAGTAGTTCATGTTCATAATGACATCCCCCGGTTTTACCATTGTGAAATTATCAATGTATTCTCTTATTCTCAGTCAGAGATGGAGAATAACAGTTTGCCATAGGTTGGATATGGAAGAATAGAATCAGGAATGAGTGCTTCAGCTGCATCCGCAGAAACACGAACTTTTTCCATATCGGTAAGAACAACGCTCTGGTAGAGTTTTGCACTCTTGAGAAGATCTTTGTCAACCTCATATTCTGCCATTGCAGTATCTGCCTTCAGTGCTTCCAGATCTTTGGTCATTGTTTCGGCAAGCTCAGTCAGTCTGGACAGAAGAGATGCTTCTGCGGATACAGAGATACCCGGAACAACAGATTTCTTGAGAGATGCTGTCTGAGCAAGTTTTTCCATATATGTAGTAATACTTGGAAGAAGATCTTTCTGAATGATCTCAACCAGTGTATTTGCTTCAATGTGAAGAGTTTTTACATAGTTTTCCATTTTGATCTCATAACGGGAATGCAGCTCTGCGTCTGTGAAAATATGATGGCTTGTAAGAAGTTTTTCATTCTTTTCATCGATGAAGTGCGGCAGTGCATCCGGTGTGGATACCAGATTATAAAGACCACGTTTTTTGGCTTCTTCCAGCCATTCATCGGTATAACCGTTTCCATTAAAGATAACACGTTTGTGGTCGATGATTGTCTGTTTCAGTAATTCATGTACGGCAGATTCCATTTCATCTGCAGGAACATCTTTCAGTTTCTCATAGAACTGACGCAGAGATTCTGCAACGGCTGTGTTGAGAATGATGTTCGGGTTTGCAACAGAAGAAGAAGAACCGAGCATACGGAATTCGAATTTGTTTCCGGTAAATGCAAATGGTGAAGTACGGTTTCTGTCTGTATTGTCTTTTACAAAGTGAGGAAGTACTTTTGCACCGATATCCATCTGAACAGCACTGTGTCCAACGAAGAATTCATCGTTTTCAATGGCTTTGAGGACTTCTGTCAGTTCATCTCCCAGAAAGATAGAAACAACTGCCGGCGGAGCCTCGTTAGCACCAAGACGATGATCGTTTCCTGCACTTGCAACAGAAATACGGAGCAGATCTGCATAATCATCAACTGCTTTAATAACAGCTACAAGAAATACCAGGAACTGTGTGTTCTCAGCAGGTGTTTTACCAGGATCAAGAAGGTTGACACCGGTATCTGTACTCATGGACCAGTTGTTGTGTTTACCACTTCCGTTGATACCTTCAAATGGTTTTTCATGAAGCAGGCATACCATATTATGCTTGGCAGCGACTTTTTTCATGATTTCCATTGTCAGCTGGTTATGATCGACTGCAACGTTTGTTGTATCAAATACTGGAGCCAGCTCATGCTGAGCAGGAGCAACTTCATTATGTTTTGTTTTGGCCGGAATTCCAAGTTTCCAGAGCTCTTCATCAAGATCATGCATATAAGCAGATACACGAGGCTTCAGAGTTCCGAAATAATGATCTTCCATTTCCTGGCCTTTTGGAGCCGGAGCACCGATCAGTGTACGTCCACAGAAGATCAGGTCTTTTCTCTTATTATAAAGATCTTTGTCTACCAAAAAGTATTCCTGTTCAGGACCTACGGTTGTGTTGATATGTTTGACTTCGGTATTTCCGAGAAGACGAAGAATCTTCACTGCTTCTTTATTCAGAGTATCCATGGAACGAAGAAGAGGTGTTTTCTTATCCAGTGCCTCGCCACTGTAAGAACAGAATGCTGTCGGGATATAAAGTGTACGGTCTTTAATAAATGCCGGTGAAGTAGGATCCCATGCAGTATATCCTCTTGCTTCGAATGTGGCACGAAGACCGCCTGATGGGAAGCTGGATGCATCTGGTTCACCTTTTACAAGTTCTTTACCGGAAAAATCCATAATAACCTGACCATCAACAGTAGGAGAAATGAAACTATCATGTTTTTCTGCTGTAAAGTTAGTCATTGGCTGGAACCAGTGAGTATAATGAGTAGCGCCATGTTCCAGTGCCCATTCTTTCATGGCAACTGCTACGGAGTTGGCAACATCAAGTTCAAGATGAGTGCCGTTCTCAATTGTTTTTTTCAGCGCTTTGTACATATCTTTCGGTAATTTCTCACGCATGATCTTGTCGTTAAAAACAAGACTGCCGTAAAGTTCAGGAATGCTCTGTGCCATAATTAAAATCTCCTTTCGATTCCATTAATCTTATTATCCTCAGATAAACAAAAAAGGCGCCTTGGAATCTAATCCAAAGCGCCGTTGCTTATGTGATGTAGTATACACAAAAAAATCAGGATGTCAATAATTTTTGTGAAAAAAATTTCAAATTTTTTGTTTGGGTAAATGAATTTATTTGTATGGATTTTTGAAAGGACAAGGGTTGACAAAAGTCGATCTTCTATTATAATTTCAGATAGATTCACAGGTGAAATTCACATTGATAAACATTGATAATGGGAGGAAATTCTGATGGCAGGAATTAAGGAAGCCTGTGGTGTATTTGGTATTTATGATCTGGATGGAGGAAATGTTGTTCCATCCATTTATTATGGCCTTACATCACTTCAGCATCGTGGACAGGAGTCTTGCGGACTTGCAGTTTCCAGAACAGACGGAGAGCGTGGTAATGTCCAGTTCCATAAGGATCTGGGACTGGTAAGTGAAGTTCTCAGGGAAGATACCATACGGAATATGGAAGGTGATCTCGGAATCGGACATGTACGTTATTCTACGACAGGTGCATCTGTAGCAGAAAATGCACAGCCTCTGGTATTGTCCTATATTAAAGGGACACTTGCACTGGCACATAACGGAAACCTGATCAATACCCCGGAACTGAAATGGGAGCTGATTCAGAACGGAGCGATTTTTCATACAACGACTGATTCGGAAGTTATTGCGTTTCATGTAGCACGTGAGCGAGTGCACTCCAAAACAGTAGAAGAGGCTGTCCTCAAAACTGCCCGTAAGCTGAAAGGTGGATATGCTCTCGTTATCATGAGTCCGAGAAAATTGATTGGTGTCAGGGATCCGCTTGGACTGAAACCATTGTGTCTTGGAAAACGCGATAATACTTATGTACTTGCATCTGAGAGCTGTGCACTTACCTCTGTGGGCGCTGAGTTTATAAGAGATATTGAGCCAGGAGAGATGATTACGATTTCCAGAAATGGTATTGAGTCTAATAAAGAATTGAGTACCGGTAAACATGCCCATTGTGTATTCGAATATATTTATTTCGCAAGACTGGACAGTATGATGGATGGAGTGAAGATTTATGATGCTCGTATCCGAGGCGGTAAATCACTTGCAAAATCCTATCCGGTAGAGGCTGATCTTGTTACCGGTGTGCCGGAATCTGGTATCCCGGCAGCAAAGGGATATTCGGAAGAATCGGGCATACCGTTTGGCTTTGCTTTTTATAAGAACAGCTATATTGGAAGAACATTTATCAAACCAACGCAGAAAGAACGAGAGTCCAGTGTACATTTGAAACTCAGTGTTCTGGATTCTGCGGTCAAAGGCAAACGAATCGTTCTGGTGGATGATTCCATTGTCCGTGGAACAACGATTGCAAACCTTATCCGTATGCTTAAAAAAGCAGGCGCACTGGAGGTACATGTACGAATTAGTTCTCCGCCGTTCCTGCATCCATGCTATTTTGGAACAGATGTACCATCTAATGATCAGCTGATTGCCAGCAATCACAGTGCACAGGAAATCTGTGAGATGATCGGAGCAGATTCTCTTGGATATATGCAGAGTGATTACCTGGAGGGAATGGCAGGTCACCTTCCATTATGTAAAGCCTGCTTTGATGGTAAATATCCGATGGATGTGGAAGCAGAACTGAACAAAAAAATTGACTGCGGATGTTGAAAATTATAGAAATTACATATTTACAAACGAAAAAAAATAAGGTATAGTAAATCTCATATTTTAAGAGCTTATCTGACAAAGGCGTCAGAAGCGATAGAGGGAATTGTCCCTTTGTCTGCTTCTGACGCCTTTTGTTTAAGATATAAAATGGAGGAGGAAATCGATAATGGCAGTAAAATACGTTTTTGTTACAGGTGGTGTTGTATCCGGCCTTGGTAAAGGAATCACAGCAGCTTCCCTTGGAAGACTTCTGAAAGCACGTGGATATCAGGTAACAATGCAGAAGTTTGATCCTTATATCAATATTGATCCGGGTACCATGAACCCAATCCAGCATGGAGAGGTTTTTGTTACAGATGATGGTACAGAGACAGATCTGGATCTTGGACATTATGAGAGATTTATTGATGAGAGCCTTGATAAAAACTCGAATGTAACGACCGGAAAGGTCTATTGGTCTGTATTACAGAAAGAACGTCATGGAGACTTTGGCGGAGGTACTGTGCAGGTCATCCCTCACATCACCAATGAGATTAAGAGCCGCTTCTACAGAGCGAAGGAACAGGATGAAGAAAAGATTGCGATTATAGAGGTTGGTGGAACTGTTGGTGATATTGAAAGTCAGCCGTTTCTTGAGTCTATTCGTCAGTTCCAACATGATGTGGGACATGACAACGCGATTCTGATTCATGTAACACTGATTCCTTATTTGAAAGCATCTGAAGAGATGAAGACAAAACCGACACAGGCCAGTGTAAAAGAACTTCAGGGAATGGGAATTCAGCCGGATGTTCTGGTATGCAGAAGTGAGCATCCACTGACTGATGAAATCAAAGGAAAGATTGCACTGTTCTGTAATGTACCGGTCAGCCATGTGCTGCAGAATCTTGATGTAGAATATCTTTATGAAGCACCTCTTGCCATGGAGCGTGAAAAACTGGCAGATGTGGTACTGGAATCTTTAAGACTGGAGAATCGCAAACCGGATCTTACCGAATGGACACAGATGGTCAATGACCTGCGCAATCCGGAAAGCACTGTAAATATTGCCATGGTAGGAAAATATACACAGCTTCACGATGCATATCTGAGTGTTGTGGAAGCACTGAAACATGGTGGGATTTCATGCAAAGCAAAAGTAGAGATCATATGGATCGATTCTGAAGAATTGAATGAAAAGAATCTGGATCAGATGCTTCATAAAGTAGACGGTATTCTGGTTCCGGGTGGATTTGGAAACAGAGGTACCGAAGGTATGATTCTGGCAGCGCAGTATGCCCGTGTACACAAAATTCCGTATCTTGGAATCTGCCTTGGCATGCAGATGGCAATTGTTGAATTTGCAAGACATGTTCTGGGATATGAAGATGCGAACAGTATAGAACTGGATCCTGCAACCAAACATCCGGTAATTGCACTGATGCCGGATCAGGAGAGCGTAGAAGATCTGGGAGGTACGTTGAGACTTGGAAGTTATCCGTGTGTATTGGCAGACAGTTCCAGAGCACTTGAACTTTTTGGAAAGAAAGAAATTCAGGAACGTCACAGACATCGTTATGAGGTAAACAATGCATATCGAGAAGAACTTGCAGCGAAAGGAATGACGATTGCAGGAACTTCACCGGACGGACATATCGTAGAGATGATAGAGATCAAAGATCATCCATTTTATGAAGGAACACAGGGACATCCGGAATTTAAATCAAGACCGAACCATGCACACCCACTGTTCCGCGGATTTGTAAAAGCAGCAGATGAATATGCAAAACTGAAACTGAGCCGACAGGCACAAAATCAGGAATAAAAAATAAAAGGAGTGAGACAGGACGAGAAAAAGTCTTGTTTTATTCCTGTCGCAGATAGAAAGGATAAATGACCATGCAGGAAGTAAGGAGAGAAGATCAGGGACTGTACCGTCGCGAATTCGAGCATGATAACTGCGGTATTGGTGCGGTTGTAAATATAAAAGGTAAAAAGACCCATGATACGGTTGCCAATGCGCTCAGAATCGTAGAACATCTGGAGCACCGTGCAGGTAAAGATGCAGAAGGTAAGACTGGTGACGGTGTCGGAATTCTTCTGCAGATTTCACATAAATTTTTCAAAAAAGCCTGTAAGAAAGAGGGCTTTGATATTGGTGGAGAAAGAGAATATGGTATTGCACAGTTCTTTTTCCCACAGCATGAGATCAAACGTGCACAGGCAAAGAAAATGTTCGAGATCATTGTGGAAAAAGAAGGCCTGGAACTTCTTGGCTGGAGAACTGTTCCGGTAATCCCGGAGGTGCTTGGACATAAAGCCAGAGAATGTATGCCTTACATTATGCAGGCATTTATCAAAAAACCAGATGAGGTAGAAAAAGGACTTCCGTTTGACCGTATGCTCTATATTGCACGTCGTGAGTTTGAACAGAGTAACGACAATACTTATGTAGTATCTATGAGCAGCCGTACGATCGTATACAAAGGTATGTTCCTGGTAGGACAGCTGAGAACATTCTTTGCTGATCTTCAGAACCCTGATTATGAGTCTGCAATTGCGATGGTTCATTCGAGATTCAGTACGAATACAAATCCGAGCTGGGAGAGAGCTCATCCGAACCGTTTTATGGTTCACAATGGTGAGATCAATACAATCCGTGGAAATGCAGATAAGATGCTTGCCAGAGAAGAAAATATGGAATCTCCATATCTGAAGGGACAGCTCCATAAGGTTCTTCCGGTCATTGACCGTAAGGGATCTGACTCAGCTATGCTTGACAATACTTTGGAATTCCTTGTAATGAGTGGAATGGAACTCCCACTTGCAGTGATGATCACTATTCCAGAACCGTGGGCTAACAATGATACAATCTCACAGGATAAGAGAGATTTTTATCAGTATTATGCAACTATGATGGAGCCATGGGATGGACCGGCGTCTATTCTTTTCTCTGATGGTGATGTCATGGGAGCTGTACTTGACCGTAATGGTCTGCGTCCGTCAAGATATTATATCACCTCTGACGGCTACATGATCCTGTCTTCAGAAGTTGGTGTTATGCCGATTCCGGAAGAGAAAATTGTTCTGAAAGAAAGACTCCATCCTGGAAAAATGCTTCTGGTAGATACCGTCGCAGGTAAGGTAGTCGATGACGATGAGCTGAAAGAAAAATATGCAGCTATGCAGCCATATGGAGAATGGCTGAACAGCAATCTGGTTCAGTTGAAAGATATCAAAATTCCGAATGTACGTATGGAAGAATATACACCGGAGCAGCGTGCACGCCTGCAGAAAGCATTTGGATATACTTACGAACAGTACCGTACTTCAATCAGAAATATGGCACTGAATGGAGCAGAAAGTATCGGTGCTATGGGTGTTGATACTCCACTGGCAGTACTCTCCAATCAGCATCGTCCTTTATTTGATTATTTTAAACAGCTTTTTGCACAGGTAACCAACC
>OGYW01002431.1_pt1 | contig 14205 bp, 13 predicted proteins | sample 1576621 | NCBI WGS metagenome assembly OGYW01 (sample SAMEA3541528, study PRJEB24748) | human gut metagenome | biome: human gut; feature: human-associated habitat; material: faeces | place: China | collected 2012 | reverse complement strand
ACTTACAAATATCAAAGAGGCGGTCGATTTTTTCCAATCATGCATGAACCAGACGACCACATCCCGTGCCGATTCGTGGAAAATGTAGCCCGGATCAATAGATGGGGTGTACAAGCATGCATCCTTATACCCTTTGACCGTCTTCCCTGTTGGCATTCCCGTAAAAACCTGCCCGGCATCGAATTGCATCGGGACGAGGGAGGCCAGCTCCTTGAACAGATTCTGATTCATGGTTTTCTCCTTTGAAAACAAAAAATCCCGGCTTCTCCGAAGAGAAACCGGGATTCTTGCAGATAACTTTATAAAAATCTAAGAGCCGATAAGCTTCAATGCCTGTGCTCTGTGCATCCACATGTACATTGGCGTGTCATGAACGATTGAAACATGCATCTGGTATAGAACTGCTGCACCTGCTCATTTTTAGCCTGAACAAGCAAGAGCGCCCACGCAAGCTCATTGCGGAGCGAGCGTCAAAAACAAGCAGAGAAACAATATGCCGTCGCTGGAATGTTTTGGAAACGGCAAGCCTTCCCAGCGGTATGGAAGAACCATCCTGATACCGGGGAAGAGTCTTCTTGGTTCCCTCCGAAAGTCGATCCAAGGCTACGGATGTCGAATCGTAACGTCCGGGGAGAGGGGGGGTCATGGGATAGCTCCTTCTTAATGGATACGGTTTAAAACCGTATAGATCAAAACTCGTTAGCCGTCTGAACAGCATACAACCGCCCAAAAGGTTCCCCCTGCTTTTCGCATCGAGCCATGAGTGTTTGTGCTTTCTGTTCTCCAAGCAGATTTTTGAGTTCCTCAGCCAGACGTTTTCGATCCAGCGTGACTCTCCCACTCTGTGGAATCACCCGGAACGTATGGTTTCCCGTGTTGATCCACTCTCCCCTCACCGTATGGGAAAGCTGGTAGGCGACTTTCAAGCGGACTTCCAGTTCGCCGATAGCCTCATCAAGAGATTTTTTCTGTACTTTCAAATCCATAAGCTGTGCAAGCGCAGCATCCCATTCTGGATGAGAGGAACCTTTGAAGCGAGGGCAATCTTCTTTCCAGAAACACGACGGACACAGAGGAGCAAGTTCCTGTGCCGTTCGAATTGTGTTCAGATTCAGCCTGTTTTCTTTCAGGTCATTCATCGCCTCCCAGAATTCTGAAGCCATATCCAGACACCGGGCAAAATCCATATTCTCAGGAAGAAACGGACCAAAGGCTTTGGCATCGCACATGGAGAGACAGAGAACCCACCCTTGAATGTCACAAGCTGACGCATCAGGAAGGGATACCCCAAGACATTCGTTACAGATTTCAAGAAAAGTCCTGTGGTGGAGGACTTCCCCCGTATCCTGTACGAGGTTAAAGACGGGCAGATTCCAATACGCTTTGAGCAATGCCGTCTGACCGCCAATCTGCATAGCGTAACTCTCAGAAAGCGTTGCCGGCAGCTTTGCGGTGGATTTGACTTCCAGAATCCGTACTGTGGGTTGAGGTTGTGTGGAGATGAGCGTGAAATCCAGATGGGCCTTGATAGGCACATCTTCGTGTGAAATCTCGATTTCCAATTGGGACAAGGGAGAGAGGGCATATCTCATGAGAGCTTGGTGTACGCCCGTCTCGAACCAGTGCCCCCGTTGGAGGAGCAGTTGATGTTTGAGAGCTTCACCAGCGTTTTTGTATTCAGGCAGGCAGAGTTTGGCAGCCAGTGCCGCCCGTGGGCAGCCCAGCATCTTGGCGATATCCGATAACCCAACATACCGGGAGCGATCCCCAAGCCGATTCGCCGTTCGCTGTTCCGCATCCCGTTCCAGTCCACAGCAGAGGATTTCTAGCAACCCTTCCGCTCCCGTATTTCTGATTGTTCCGTCCATCCATTTCTCCCGTGCTGATAGCAGAAACAGAAAGAGCCGCCCATCAAGGACGGCCCTTTCTGCTATGCCGCATACTTCCACCAGATTTTTCGTTGAGGGTTCCAGTGGAACCCCGCCGCCGAAAGCTGTTCCTTTTTCGCTGCCGTGTTTCCGGTGGCGAGGATGCACTCCCGACCATCCTGTGCCGTTACAATTTCGTATGAAATTCCATCCAGATGAGGCAATTTTGAAAGCCCGTCTGGCGTTCGATTTGAGGCGGATAAAATCTTTTTTGCTTGCCCTGAATCATCCTGAGTCGTTTTGCCCCTCTGAGGGGCGTTTACGGCGTTTTTCTGTCTCTGAGGTCGGTTGAGCCTGTCTGAGTTGAATTCCCCGTCAGTATCTTCCTCCGTGACGATGCCAAGCATGGCTGAAAGCGCGTACCTGCGCATATAGGTCATGCTGATACCTACTCCCTGAGGATCGGCCTTGGGCAGGGGAACCACCGCAAGGCTCGACTGCCATTGCCCCGACTCCGCATGGGTGAGTTTCGTGACCAACCCGAGATATCCCGGTTCGGCAGGAATCGGATACTGACAAAGCCAGATGCCGTTGGAAAGCAAGGCGTCACGGCACGAGTCCATGACGCTGTTGAGAGTGGCGTACCTGCTTTTAGTGAACGGGTTGTTGGCATCCTTGGTTGCCGGTTGGAGTTGTTCCTGTACTTTGATGAGCGCTTGCGCCAGCTCGCGTATCTGATCCGAACAAAGTGATTCCATCTGTTCCTCCTGAACATAAAAAGACCTGCCCGAGTCTTCCCGGACAGGCCTTTTCAAAAAAACTACCGATTCAAAATGGTAATATATATTTAAAATCATTTCATAAGCAAGAAGTTATTTTCTTAGGATACTGACGAAATGGGAAACGAGGCTGATTACTTCTTCCTGTTTTTCTGCCGGAAGTGGGCTGATGATGTCGGCAATACTGTAAGCTCGTGCTCTCAGCGAATCGTTTTTTTCTCGAAAAAGCTCCGCAACGGAACACTCCAAAACCTTCGCCATTTCTTCAATCCGGTTGAACCGGGGGGCGACGTACCCGTTTTCGATGCGTGATAGGGCGTCAGGAGCCATATCCAAGCGATTGGCAAGTTCAATCTGCGTCATACCCAAAATTTTCCGTCTCTCAACGATGGAATTTCCAAGTATTTTAGCGAGTCGCTGTACTTCACGTTCTGCCACATCGTACTCCTTTTTGGGATGAAAAAGGGTACGGTAGGAATTTTAGGGTTGAAATGTATTTTTATTACAATTATAATTACTTTAAAACAAAATAACAATTAAAATCAATAAAATACAAAAAGGCTCTTATTTTTCAAAAGGATAATGGAGATGAGCTATAGAAATAATGTGCAAATATATTTCAATTTTTTTCAGAAAGAAAAGAATATTTTTTAAATAAAAGTAAAAAATAATTTACTGAAGATATGCCTTTTTACAATTTAAGATGGAGCTGAATGACAATCATAATAAACTTTTACCACAAGCTCTTTTTGATGTAATTATCTGTCGCGAAGTTATAGGGTATATGAAAAATATTCCGTAGTTATTAGTTTTTTTTAAAGCATTACTCATGATGGTTTATCATTCATTATTATAAATATATTGTTATATAGATTTATTTTTAGGAAAAGATATAATTATATGAATTTTTCTCCCGAAGATTACGGATTACCTTCTGGAATGACATAGGAAGAGTATCGTCGTAACAACGGTGATGATCTGAATTAGTTGGAGGATAAATATGGCTTACCAAATTACTGATATTTTACAAAGGTGTACAAAAGACGATGCAGAGTTTATTGCAACTACATTGAATTCCTATGTAAACTTTACTGACGATAAAGGAATGAAGGAAATGCTGTCCATGTGGCAATCCGGTCCCATGCCGATAGCACTTGCACAAAAATTTGAAAAAGAAATTCGTTATGTAGCAAGTTCTGACATTGCTTATGGAGCACGCAAAATTCGTGGAATAGAGCCCGCAGGAATTGATATTGATGAACTGATAGACGATGTATGCACTGTCATGAAAATTCCCATAAAAAAGGTTGGAACGATAGAGGGGAAGCTTGAATATCTTGCCAAAAGAATCGTCGATAAGACATTCATGGAGCAGCCACCGGAAGAGCAAGTTAATATTCTAAAAAAATTAAATATTTCTGAAGAGCAAGTCAAAAAAATACTTAAAAATATCAAAGAACATAAAGAAAAACTGATACCGGTCCTAGTAATAATTTTAGGAAAAGAAGCGGCATTAAATTTTGCTAACACAATCCTCATTGGAATCATTGTGGTTTTTGTTGGTAAAAAAACGGCTGAACAACTTTTGAAAGTGCTCATAACCAAGATGCCGTGGTTAGCCGCTCTTGGTCCTATGGCCATCGTTGGACTAACGGGCTGGACGCTCCTTGACATCTGTGGTCCCGCAACACGTAAAACTATTCCTCTCACTCTTCACTTGGGTATTCTGTCATTAAGAAATAGTATAGAAAATGAAAAGAATTGGGAATAATTCATCGAGGTTTTTATGAAAATACATTTTTTTGATAAAGAAATATTTAAAAATGAAGATGGTAAGATTGAATTTTTTCCTGAAAATTTGCCAACTATATATGGAGAACCAACAGATAATCAATTAGATGATTTTATTTCCAATCGAAAAAGTTTCAAAATTGTTGATCTTCAAGAAACAGGATCCGCTTTCGCTTTTCTCACAGTAGCCCGCAAGGAGCCAATGGTCGCCACCGTACCAACCAGGCCGCCGCCAAGGATAATGTTCATAAATTCGCTCAAGTCCATACCACCCGGTTTTATTATTGATTAATACCTATTTCTTTCAACCATTCCTGCACATCGAAGCTCGGACAGGCTTTCGCTGCCAGTTCGTTGTGTCCTATAATGCGTACATCAGGGAATTTCCGATGAAAATCCTTCACATACTTCTCCAGTGCCTTTTTCTGGCAGCCAGTGCGGGTGTCTTTCGGGGTCTTACCGTCTTTTTCCACGCCTCCGGCATACACGATGTGACGGCTTACACTGTTATATCCTTTGGCTCCGTTGGTCACTTCCCAAGGGTCCACCTGTGCATCCTCATTGTTTTCTACCAGACGTTCCACGCCTCCGTTCAGGTGGAACAGGTCGGTATAGCCAACCTGCTTCCATCCTCTTCCTCCCTGGGCAACCGGAGAAGTATGCCATTTGCGGATGTCCGCCGATGATACCTCACGCCCCTCCGGGGTTGCCGTACAGTGTATTACCAGATATTTCAACTTTGCCATAATCATCATGCTTGATAGCCGCTCATCATTACCACTCCGGCATCCTCTTTCTTGGGCATGCAGATGAAGTAATGGCGGAAGTTAATCAGGTTACGCTGGTTCAACGGGTCATTCTTTGACTCGGAATAATACATCTTGGTAGAACCTGTTGCCTTGAAAACCCTCTGTTTGTAGAAGGCAAATGAACACGGAAATTCACCGGCTTCTGCCGTTGTACCCAATGCCTTCTTCACTCCGGCTGTAGTATAAAGCGGGTTGTTGCCATACTCGTAGATTTCAAAGCCGTAAAGGTTACCTACCTTGCCGCTGTTGCGGTCAATATTGTACTGTTCACGGAATGCCTGGCTGGTCAGCAGCAGGTCATTCACATGGTCGGGGCAAAGCACCAGTCTGCGGCCGTCTGACGGTACGCGCAGGTTGTCAAGGGCACGCTTCATTTCCACAAGGTCATTCACGGTAAGGCGCAGACGGTTTGTAGCCGGATCTTTCTCGCCGGTAGTCTTAAGCACCGGAGTAGTTTCCGTATTTTTGTTCGCACAAAGCGCATGGGCCGCCTTGGTAAACTTCGCATCATTGATACTGTTGGCATGTCCCTCTTTCACACGGGCGGTCTTGTCATAGCTGATGGCATAAAGCTCATCGTCTGTAATCGGCGTAGCCTTGGTCTGGAATTTGTCCAGCTTGATGGCAATATCCTTGTCTTCCAAAGCCTGCACATCAATCGGATAGGTTTTATTGTTTATCAAGACATCCGGATCTACACCAACTTCTACCAGGTGAATCACATCGTTATTCACGATACTGCTTTGGTCGGGGATTCCTGACAGCCAGGTTCCTTCCAGTCCGGCACGGAGCACCTTAACAAGTTCCCCTGTCCAGATTTCCGTATAAACCCCTTCACGGAGTATTGAAGTACTTTGCGGGGCCATTCCCATAAAGGCTGCCACCGCATTCATTCCCACAGCTCCGGCCACCGGAGAGAATCCCAATACCGAAGCACACACGACACCTGTCAGCGTATTGAACAGAAGTGCCGTCAAAAGCATTACAATTTTTCCCATTTTCTTCATTTTAAAGGTTTTCAAATTTCACAGGTCATGCCGTATTCAGCCTTGTACAGGCGCTTGTACTCCTCCGGGTTATGCTCGCGCATTTCAAGCAGCGCATCACTCGGGACATCGCTCAGTTTGGCATAGGTGGACGGCTGTGCCTGCTGCTTGCCGCCCTGATAGCTCAATACAGTGGAAATCTTCACCTGTGGTTGCATGGCATCAAGCACATTCTTCAGTTCATCGACACCAACCTTCTTGCCAAGTTCGATAAACTGTATCTTCTTGTCTTCTCCCAGACGCTTTTCCACCACTGCCTTTTCTACAAGACCAGTGATACGGGCCAAAGTCAGCTTCCCGTTTTCTTGCTTCAGGGAATCATTCTCTGCCTTGGCTGCTTTCAGTTCATTTAAGGCTTGATTAACATCAGCCTCCGTTGCCGTTTCCGGCAGCCCCAATTGAAGGGCCAAAAGTTTCAGTTCCATTTCTTCTGTTGTTTTTTGGTTATTGATTAGTGGCAAAGGACAATCACCATCCTTTCCCAATGTGATTTGTTTTCCATCCTTCATCAGTACGATGGCATCATCATTGGAACCTACATCCACCAGTGATACCTCATACAGCTTGCTTTTGGTTATTGTCGGGCTGGTCTGCCCCTGCAGCAAATGTTCGGGCTGGTCACTCAGTTCCAGAATGTCTATTCCGGCACTCACCATTCTCAGACTGCCGAATTCAAACTGTTTCTTGCATCTTTTACTGAGGTCGGTCGCTTCGTCAAACACCAGTTCCCCGGTTACTTCACCATCCTCTACCCGAAGGTCCTTCACATAACCAATCACGTTTCCGCGTTGGTGCATGTACAGCAGTACCGGGTTTCGGCAATACTGCTCCACACTCATGCCCGATGTCAACACACGGCTTCCGTAGCTGTTCAGGCTGTCGTTTGAAATTCTTACACGTTTACTCATTTTCTCATGCCACGCCTTTATGCATTGGCGCTGCAATATTACAGAGCACTTACCGGGAAGCCAAAAAAGTGTGCAATGGTTGCACACTTCTATGAAACCGTTGCACATTATTTTGGCTGCAAGCTGATAAGCGGACAACTTTGCGAATAAATCGGGCAGGTGCAAGGGACTCCGAAGCCTGCCTTTAACCCTATATTCTTTATTATATGACAAAGGCAGAAATCGAAAAGAAAAAATCTCTTGCACGCTCACTGTTCCTTTCCGGCATGGAACAGACTGAAATTGCGGAGAAAGTGGACGTGTCACGCGTCACCATCTCAAAATGGTGCACGGCTGACGGATGGAAAGAGGCAAGGGCGGCAAAGAACGTCACCCGGCCGGAACTGGTGAACAAACTCCTGCTCACCATTGATACACTCATTACTCAAGTCAACGAATCGAACGACCCTGCACTTGTAGCTGGTCTCGGGGACAAACTGGCCAAACTTTCGGCGGTGATTGAAAAGTTAGACAAGAAGGCCAACGTAGTGGATGTCATTGAAGTGTTCATGGCATTCTCCAAATGGATTGAATACCGTTCAACCATCGACCCGGAAGTGACTCCGGAACTGGTCAGGGCAATCAACAAGTACCAGGATCTGTATATCACCGAACAGATGGGCATAAAATAAAACGGCTATGGCAACAGCAGCGGAAAAGAAACAGGCATACGAACAGTGGAAGGAACACTGTAAAAGAGTGCAGTCCATCACGGATACGGCTTTGCTCGCGGGCGAGACACCGGCACAAAAGGACAGGCGTATTCTGCGTCTGCAGGGTAACTATGCCGCGTTCTGTGAATATTACTTCCCCCACTTTCTCACCTTGCGTGACAAAACCACCGGGGAAGTCATACGCACCATCCACAATGCACCGTTCCACAATGCGGCAGCGGCTAAAGTAAAAGGCACACCCAACCTGAAAGCGGTATTCATGTGGCCGCGTGGCCATGCCAAGTCCACACACATGGACATTTTTGTTCCGCTGTGGCTGATGTTCCAGCCCAAACGTCTCATCAACTTCATGGTGGTGGTCGGCAAAAGTGAGGACTCAGCCACACGTCTGCTGGGAGATATTCAGGCAGAACTGGAACATAACCAGCGCATCATTGCCGACTTCGGCAAGCAGCAGGGGAATGCCTCCTGGCAGGATGGGGAGTTCAAGGCGGCCAACGGGGTGAAATTCCTGGCTTGCGGACGCGGACAGTCTCCACGTGGTTTGCGAGACCGGGAAGCACGTCCGGACTACATCGTCATCGATGACTTGGATGACGACGAACTGTGCCGCAATGAGAAACGGGTGCATGACATTACAGACTGGGTGAAAGAAGCCCTTTTTGGTGCACTGGATGTGGGCCGGGGGCGTTTTATCATGGTCGGGAACCTCATTTCTAAAAACTCGGTGCTGGCCAATCTCACCAAGACAAAAGGGGTACATGTATCCGTCATCAAGGCAATAGACAAGAACGGAGAACCGGTATGGCGCGAAAAATGGACGAAAGAAGAGGCGCAGGAATACAGGGATTTCGTAGGCTACCGGGCATGGGAAAAGGAGATGATGCACAACCCCATCGTGGACGGAACTATTTTTCGGGCAGACTGGATTCGTTACAAGAAACTGCCCAGGCTATCCAAGTATGAAATGCTGGTCTGCTATACCGACCCCTCTTTCAAATCGACCACTTCCAACGACTACAAGGCTTGCCGCCTTTGGGGCAAGATTGGGAAGGAACTGCACCTTATAGACTGTTACGTCCGGCAGGATACCGTTTCAGGAATGGTACGGTGGCTTTACGACCTCTACGAGCGTACACGTGATACGGCAGCCGTCCAGTTCTTTATGGAAGCGAACTTCATGCAGGATGTCATTCTGGATGAGTTTGAGGCAGAAGGGAATCTGCGTGGATACCAACTGCCCATCATGCCGGACAAACGAAAGAAACCGGACAAGCTCCAGCGCATCGAAGCGGTGTCACCATTATGGGAACGCGGTTTCGTATTCTACAATGAGAAGTTGAAAGAATCGCCGGATATGCAGACCGGAATCGAACAGACCTTGGCACTGGAGCGTGGCAGCCGTATTCACGATGATGCACCGGATGCCGACGAGGGAGCCATCTGGATGCTGCAGCGCAATTCAAGGCAGGAGAGTTTTCAACCGGTGTTCGGTAAAAGGCCGACCGCCAAAAATATATGGTAACATGATACAGCTGATTAAAAGAATGATTTTTGCATGGCGCTATAAACGTGCCGTTGCCCGTGCTTACAAGTACGCCAAGCTCTACGGAAGAAAGTACTACGTCCTGTATATGGGTGGCAAACTGAAAGTTGTCCCCAAAAGGAACATCTGTGAACTGATTCACCGCCACCGTTTCCGCAAGGGAACCACTATCCGGGATATAGAAAAAATGGCATTGTTCATCACTAAATGAAAGTAAAGTCATGTTCATTACAGAAGAAGATTACAAAGTTGTCATCGGCGACAACGCATTAAAGGTTATCTCGCAGGTAAGCCCGGAAAACCGTACCAATGCAGAAGCGGAAGCCCGGGAAGAAATTGCCGGTTATCTACGGCCGAAATACGACTGTACGGCCATTTTCTCTGCACAGGATGAACATCGGAACCGCCTCATTGTCATGTACACCTGCGACATTTCACTTTACCACATGAGTGCAGCCATGCCGCAAAAGATGGGAAGCGAGATACGCAAGGAACGGTATGAACGGGCCATCAAGTGGCTTGAAGGCGTACAGGCCGGAAAAATTGTCCCTGATTTGCCTTTGGCTGTCGGAGAAGATGGGCTTCCGTCCGGAAATTCATTTGTTTACAGCTGTCAGAAGCAGCTTCATCATAACTGGTAGGATTATGGATATTAAAGACTTTTTCAGCGGTATGTTTTCCAATAAACCGAAAAACGTACTGCAAACGCCATACGGCAATTTTAATCTGGCCAAGGGGAAAGACATCAAGCGGGTGCAGAAAATGGTCATCGACCTGCAACGCACCACCGATGCACTCACCCGGAAGGACATCAAGAACTGGCGCGATGCCTGGCAGTATGCCATCAATGTGGACAGTCCCAGCCGCCAGCGCCTGTACGACATCTACCGGGACGCGGAAATAGACCTTCACCTCTCCGGGTGTGTGGAGCAGCGCAGAGGTTTTGTCATGGCACGTTCTTTCAAAATCGTGGATATGAAAGGGGATGAGAACGAGGAAGCGGTTCACTTCTTTGACCAGTCCTGGTTCAAGCAGCTCATGCGCTATGCACTTGATTCAATCTACTGGGGACATTCGCTCATCGAATTGGGCGACCTTTGCACTGACGGCGACGGCTGCATCTGTTATTCGGATGTGAAGCTTATTCCGCGCAAACATGTCATTCCTGAGTATGGGCGTGTCATTACCGACCTCGGGCAGGACTGGACTACAGGTATAGACTACCGCCAGCCTCCTTTTTCCGACTGGCTCATTGAGGCAGGTAGGCCCGACGACCTCGGGCTGTATCTCAAGGCTGCTTCACAGACTATTCCCAAAAAGAACATGCTGGCCTTTTGGGACACCTTCGGGGAAATATTCGGAATGCCCATGCGTATAGCACGCACCACTTCGCGCGATCAGAAAGAGATTGACCGTCTCGACAAGATGTTGCGTGAAGCCGGAACCGCCCTCTCCATGGTGGCAGGAATGGAAACCGAAATCGAATTTGTGGAAAGCGGCAAGGGGGACGCATTCAATGTCTATGACAAGCGTATCGATCGGGCCAACTCCGAACTGTCAAAGCTTATCATCGGGCAGACGATGACCATCGAGGACGGAAGCAGCCTATCACAGTCGGAAACGCACCTTGAAGTGTTCCAGAACCTCGTGGAAAGCGACTGTGATATGCTTCGGGATATAGTGAACAACCAGCTCATTCCGCGCATGGTGCGCCACGGGTTCCCTGTTAAAGGGCTGCGCTTCGATTGGGACTACTCCATTGACTACACGCCCGAACAGCAGAAAGCTTACGAGGAAATGGTACTGCAACACTACAAGGTAAAGCCTCAGTACTTTGAGGAAAAATACGGTATCCCGTGCGAGGAGAAGGAACCGAAAGAAGAGCCGGACCCGACAGAACCGAAAAAAAAGAAAGACGGCAAACCGGCTGAAACGCTGTCCCGTTTTTTCGACTGAGCCCCGATGATTATTCGGGGCTGCACCAGCGGTATGCCCACCTGTTGGGCAAACAGAAACTATGCCTCTCCATGGAGGACGAGGCAAAACTCATGCGCGACAAGCTCACGGAACGCTTTGACCGCATGATGAAGGTGCTGTTCCGGCAAGAAGGGGCAAACCTTGAAATAGGTATCCTGGCATCCGAAGAAGCGCAGGATTTTATAGAAGCTCATTCTTCTGTCTTGAACGGTTCATTCCGAAAGGTGGAAATGTCCGAGACCATGCGCAAGCGGCTGGAGCGTTCCAACTATGTATTCTCCGGCTTGAAGACCTTCCATGAACTGAATGAAGCCTTTCCCTCCCTGTTGGATGAAAACGGCAATAGAAAGACGTTCGAACGCTTTTTGAATGATGTCCGGAAGATCGACGAAACATACAATTCAAACTATCTACGGGCTGAATTCACCTTTGTACAGGCTTCGGCTGAAATGGCAGCCAAATGGGAACGGTTCATGCAGGACGGCGACCGCTATTATCTACAGTACCGCACGGCCGGGGATGCAAAGGTACGTCCCACCCATGCAGAAATGGCCGGCATCACACTCCCGGCTTCAGACCCGTTCTGGGCAGAATTCTATCCTCCTAACGGATGGGGCTGCCGCTGTTCCGTGGTCCAGGTACGCAAATCCAAGTATCCGCCTACAGACCACGAAGAGGCCATGGCAAGGGGGAAATCAGCTTTGGAAGTTGACAAAAAGGGAATGTTCCGGTTCAATGCAGGCATGGAACAAAAGACGATGCCCGACTATAATCCATACACCATCAAGCGCTGTAAGGATTGCGATATGAACAACGGAAATATGAAACTGGTCTTCGTTCCGGAAAATGAATTGTGCGCCGCATGCAAACTGGTAAGAACATTGGCCAATGCAGATGCCAAACAGATAAAGAAGCAAGCCAAGCCATTGCAGGGAACAGTTATCACGAATAATGAATTCCCATTCCCGGTAAACATATCAAAACGCACGCTTCAAGAATGGACCAACCAGCCATACAAGTTCTACCATGAAAAGAACCTCATGCTTCTGGATATAAAGAATGTATTTGCCAAAGCCAAATACCTGGGAACAGCAGATAACCACAAAGGTATTCCACACCTCATACAATCGCACATTTTCGAGATAGAAGTAAGAGGTGAAAAAGCACTGATAATAGTTCGGGAATACGACTGGCACGAATACACGCTGCACAGTCTTTCAGAAGGAGGTGAATTATACAAACATATAAAAAAGAAAGAATAGCGAAAGACGCAAGCTCCGGGAACTACAATCCCGTTCTGAACATCTAACGCTATTCCTCACTGCAAATATACAAAACAATTTTTAAAAACAACCCGTTATGAACAAAATTATCGAATTTCTCAAACAAAGCAACCGCTACAAACACCTTATTGGCGGTTTGTTGGTAGGCATTTTGGCCTTCACCCCGTGGACAGCGCTCTATGCTGCAGCTGTCGCAGCCTCCTGTCTGGAACTGAAAGACAAACTGAAAGGCGGACTTTGGGACTGGATAGACTGGTCTCTTACCGTCATAGGCGGCATATTGTCGGCCCTATTTTGGTGGATAGTGTAATGCTTTAGCTCATTTTGCCTGTTAAATCAGTAACTTTGTACCCGGTGGAGCTTCCCGATAGTCCGTGTGGTCTATCGCGGGTACAACAATGCGAACGCGAATGGCGGTGTGTCGAATGCGAATGCGAATAACGATGCTTCGAATACGAATGCGAATGTCGGCTCGCGTCTGGAAATCTAACAAATCGGCGTACAGCAGCGGGGACGTGTCCCCGAAGCGGTGCCGAGGGGAGCAAGCCACAGCAACAGCACCAGAAAAGGTGGAAAGCTGAAAAATCACGCGTCGGGTGGGTCCCGGAAGGGAATCGGAACAGTTATTGCTTCTTACCATCATGGATGCTTCTGCTGATCCGAATTCCAGACAGTCGATGATCTCCCAGCCCGAAAACAGGCCATACAGGAAGCCGGAGCCGTATCCATCGCCGCCGCCGAAGGACTTCAGGGCATTGACCGGGAAGGGCTTGATGGAATAGCTTTCTCCATCGTTGGTATATGCGGTGGAGCCTTCCTTTCCGTGCTTGATGATCACGATTTTCGCGCCGCACGCATGCCAGGCCCTGGCGGTCTGCCAGTCGTCCCTGCCGGGCTCGATCAGGCGCTCGGTCAGATCAAATTCCTCACGGGATCCCATGATGATGTCCGCATCTCTCGCCACCATGGAGTAATAGATGGAAATCTCATCGTCACAGGTCCAGTTGTAGGCGCGGTAGTCGATGTCGAAAATCACCTTCGTTCCAACGCGCTTTGCAATCATCACCGCCTTCAGGGCAGCTTCTCTGGAAGGGCTCGCGGCCAGAGCAGTTCCGGAAATCAGGAGCGCCTTCGCATTGCGGATGTACTCCTCATCGATATCCGCCGGACACAGCTGCAGATCCGCGATACAGTTGCGGTACATCAGAATGCTGGATTCATCACGGGAAAGGATCTCCGTGAAGGTCAGCCCGATTTTTTCGCCGTGCTCACAGCGGCGGACACGGGAAACATCGATTCCCTCCTTTTCAAAAAAGTGAGTGACGAAATCGCCGAACTGGTCATCGGATACGCGGGCAAAGAATCCGGCCTTCAGCCCGTGCCGGGATACGCCTACCGCGATATTGGCCGGAGATCCGCCCACATACTTCTTAAAGGTGGTGCAGTCCTCCAGCGGCTGAAAATAATCCACGGGATTAAAATCAA
>OGYW01002429.1_pt1 | contig 14206 bp, 6 predicted proteins | sample 1576621 | NCBI WGS metagenome assembly OGYW01 (sample SAMEA3541528, study PRJEB24748) | human gut metagenome | biome: human gut; feature: human-associated habitat; material: faeces | place: China | collected 2012 | reverse complement strand
GGATTCATGAAAAACGCACCTTTTGGTAAGCCCCTTGTTTTTGCGACTACAAAAGAGGAAAACACAGTTTTCTGTGCGCTTTTGCAAAAGGTTCCGACTATCTCATGAGAATCGTTGACTTTGAACATTTGAAATGCTACCATATGGCATAAGAAAAGGCAAAGATGACGAAATAAAGTTGTTTCATGGGCGCAGAGGCCGACATCTGTGCGGGAAACGGCTCGAAGTTTTTGCCTGCTTGCGGATGGTATCGGCAGAAGCCTCCGCACAGGAAATGACCGCATTGCATCATTCGATCAAAAAGTCAACAAAAAGAAAGGTCGTGGTCTCTATCGCAATCAAGGAATATTCCATGTCCCGGGACTCCACCCGGCAGCTCTCACCCAACTTCAAGGTGCGGGAGTTTGCCTGCAAGGGCAGCGATGTCGTCCTCCTCGACGACGAGCTGGTAGTGCTGCTCCAGTGCATCCGGGAGCACTTCGGCAAGCCGGTACATATCACCAGCGGCTACCGCACCGCTGCCCACAACGCTGCCGTGGAGTTGGTGGCTCTGCGCCTGCTGTGCGCCGTGGCCCAGCCCTATACCTTTGCGGAAACCGCCGTTGTTGTCGAGTGCGCCGGAGCGGAGTTTACTGCCAAAGGCCGCACAGTGAAAAATTACGGCTGGCGGGCGCTGGACGCTGCCTATCGCGCAGGGCTGAAGAATGTGGAGCAGGACAAAGAACCCGAGGACAAGGCTCTGCCTGAGCTGTCTGAAGGTCAGACGCTGCCCCTTTCTGGTGCTACCGTCAAGGAGGGCAAGACCACCCCGCCCAAGCACTTCACCGAAGATACGCTACTCTCCGCAATGGAGACTGCCGGGAAGGACGATATGCCGGAGGATGCCGAGCGCAAGGGCCTGGGGACCCCGGCCACCCGCGCCGGGATTCTGGAAAAGCTGGTTTCCACCGGCTTTTTGGAGCGCAAAAAGAGCAAGAAAACCGTGCAGCTCATGCCATCCCATGACGCGGTATCCCTTATCACCGTGTTGCCGGAGCAGCTGCAATCGCCCCTTCTGACTGCTGAGTGGGAGTACCGGCTGGGTGAGATCGAGCGTGGCGAGCTGGCCCCGGAGGATTTCATGGCTGGGATTAGTGCCATGCTCAAAGAACTTGTGGGAACCTATCAAGCTATCAAGGGAACGGAGTATTTGTTCAGCCCTTCCCACGAAGTGGTGGGCAAATGCCCCCGCTGTGGCGGAGAGGTTGCAGAAATGCAAAAAGGCTTCTTCTGTCAGACAGAATCTTGCAAATTTGCAATTTGGAAAAACAACAAGTGGTGGGAGATGAAGCACAAGCAACCTACCAAAGCCATCGTAACGGCACTGCTCAAAGATGGCCGCGCTCATGTGAGGGGCTTGTACTCCGAGAAAACCGGCAAGACCTACGATGCCACTGTGGTGTTGGCGGATGATGGGCAGTACGCCAACTTCAAGCTGGAGTTTGACCAGCAGAAAGGTGGCAAACGATGAAGCTCTCACGCTATGAACAGGAAACCATCATCCTCTACAACCAGGCCGAAGCCACCGCCGAGGTCTATACCCATGACCCCCGGCTGCTGGAGAAGCTGCGGCGACTGGCAGAGAAATACCCGGACCAGATTGTGAAAAAGGACCGCCAGACCTTTCTCGTTCCCAAACGCTGTGTGTCCGTCCGGGAACCTTACAGCGCCGAGCGCCGTAAGGCAGCCAGTGAACTGGCCAAGGCTGCCGGATACAGGCCGCCCACCCCCAAGAAAGGCAATGAGTAAGCATGGCTGAAAGTGTCTTTGAGGCTGTCAAGCAGTCCATCACCGTCCGAGAAGCAGCGCAGATGTACGGAATCGAGGTCAACCGGAGCGGCATGGCCTGTTGTCCCTTCCACGATGACAAAAATCCCAGCATGAAGCTGAACGAGGAATATTTTTATTGCTTTGGCTGCGGAGCCACCGGCGATGTGATTGACTTCACAGCGAGGCTCTACAATCTGTCCCCCAAAGAGGCCGCCGAGAAGCTGGCCCAGGATTTTGGCCTGGCTTATGACAGTCAGGCCCCTCCCCGGCGACGCCATGTCCGCCAGAAATCCGAGGCGCAGAAATTCAAGGAGGACCGAGACCATGCCTTTCGTGTCCTGGCCGACTACTTTCATTTGCTCCGCAAGTGGGAAACGGACTACACACCCAAAACACCGGAGGAAAATCCACATCCCCGATTCATGGAGGCAATCCAGAAAAAGGACTATGTGGGCTATCTGCTGGATTTTTTTCTGGAGAACAGCCCGGAGGAGCAAAAGCTGTGGATTGCCGAACATCAATCAGAAATAGCCAAATTGGAAAGGAGAGTGAAATTCATGGCTGATAAGACCACCAATCGAGAACGGTTACAAGAGATCACAGCGGGCATTGAACAGGGTATCAAGGAACTGTTTGAGAGCGAGAAGTATATGCGCTATCTGTCCGTCATGTCCAAGTTCCACCGCTACTCCGTCAACAACACCATGCTCATCTATATGCAGCGCCCGGACGCCACCCTGGTGGCCGGGTTCAACAAGTGGAAAAATCAGTTTGAGCGCCATGTGAAAAAGGGTGAGCATGGTATCACCATCATTGCCCCCACGCCCTACAAAAAGAAGATCGAGGAAATGAAGCGCGACCCGGATACTCATGCACCCATCCTGGACGCGGATGGCAAGGCGGTCATGGAGGAAAAAGAAATTGAAATCCCCATGTTCCGTCCGGTGAAGGTGTTCGATGTGAGCCAGACGGACGGAAAGCCCCTGCCAGAGCTGGCCTCCAGCCTGTCCGGGACGGTGCCGCACTATGAGGCTTTCATGGAAGCTCTGCGCCGCTCGGCTCCGGTTCCCATCGAGTTTGAGCCGATGGCCGAGAACATGGACGGCTATTTCTCCTCTGACCAGCAGCGGATCGCCATCCGGGAAGGCATGAGCGAGGTGCAGACTGTTTCCGCCGCTGTCCATGAGACCGCGCACAGTAAGCTCCACGACCCCAAAAAGTACGAAGCGGAGCCGACCTGGAAGATCGTGATGGTGAGCGAGGGCGGCACCAAGCATGACTTCCGTCTGGACTTCGCCACCGAAGCAGAGGCGGAACAGGCCGCCGCCGAGGAAGGCTGGCGCTATGTGGACGAGAATCGGTTTGAGTGGCGGTTGGAAGTGGAGGAAGATCTGACGGCGGTGAAACAGGCCGCCAAGAACCGCAACACCGAGGAAGTGGAGGCCGAGAGCATTTCTTATGCGGTTTGCCAGTATTTCGGCATCCAGACCGGCGAGAACAGTTTTGGCTACATCGCTTCCTGGTCGAAGGACAAGGAGCTGAAGGAGCTGCGGGCCAGTCTGGAGACCATCAACAAGACTTCCTGCGAGCTGATTAACGACATCGAGCGCAACTACAAGGAAATCTGCAAGGAGCGCGGCATTGACCTGACTGCCGCCACGGAACCGCAGCAGGACTCTATCGAGCAGCTGGCAGCAGACATCGACCAGTTCACTTTCGATTATGACCCTTATGAGTATCGGAACAATGCAGATAGCCGTGAGGACGCACTGCACGAACTGACTGCCACACTCCGAAGCGGAGATGCCAGCGGTGTACGCGAATGGCTCCAGAATATCGTGAACGAGGATGAACCGGATGAAACCACCCAAAAAGCTGCCGAGCTTATGGGACGCTTGGATCAGCTGGTGCCGATGACTGAACCGGAACAGCTGACCGAGCCGGAAAATACCGAAAGTGTCCAGCCCAGCGCCGAGTACCGGGAGGCCCTGTTGGTGCTGGATGATACCAGCTACCTTCATGTTCAGCCCTGCGACACCGGCTGGGACTACACGCTCTACGATGTGGCAACCATGAAGCAGATGGACGGCGGCCAGTTGGACGGGCCGGATATGGGCCGTTCCACAGCGGTTAGCCATATCTGCGAGGACCTGGGGATGGGCGGCAAGTCCATCAAGTATGCGCCGCTGTCCATGATCGAGACTTTGCAGGAGGCGGCTTACCACCAGATGCAGGAACAGGTCAGCCAGCAGACCACAGAAGCTGCCGCCACCCAGCTGCCGGATGCCCAGGAGCAGGCGTTGGACGAGTATCCCATGCCGGACCCGGCACTGACTCAGGATGATCTGGAGAAATGCGGCTACCTGGACGGTGACCTTCTGCCCCTCTCCAAAGAGCGAGCCTATGAGCTGATGGAGCGAGACCTGACCGTTTATATCGTCCAGGAGGGTGAAAACCCGGAAATGGCCTTTGACACTGCCGACCTGGACGCCCATGACGGTATCTTTGCTGTGTCCCGCGAGGAATGGGAGCAAAGCCCGGACTTTCACGAAAAAGTTTTGGAACGACAGGATCGGCAGTTGGAACGGGAACAGGCGTTTCTTTCCCATGAGGGAAATTGTTTTGCTATTTATCAGGTGAGCAAGGATGACCCGCAGAATGTGCGTTTTATGAATCTGGATTGGCTGCAATCGCACAATCTGTCCGTAGAGCGGAGTAACTATGACCTTATCTATACCGCCCCTCTGGACGGTTCCGGCAGCACTATGGAGCAGCTGGAAAGGCTGTATGAGCAGTTCAATCTGCAAAAGCCGGTGGATTTTCACAGCCCGTCTATGAGCGTCAGTGACATCGTTGCCATCAAGCAGAATGGTCAGGTATCCTGTCATTACTGCGACAGTGTTGGTTTCACCCAGGTGCAAGGTTTCTTGCCGGAAAATTCGCTGAGAAATGCGGAAATGACGGTGGAAGATGATTACGGCATGATCGACGGTATCATCAATAACGGCCCAAAGGAGCCGACAGTGGCCCAGCTGGAACAACAGGCCCGCAGTGGTCAGCCCATTTCTCTTATGGACTTGGCAGCAGCCGTCCATCGAGAGGAACGGGAAAAGAAAAAGTCCGTAATGGAGCAGCTGAAAAGCCAGCCCAAGACGGAACACAAAAAGACAGCGCAAAAAAAGAGCGCGGAAAGGGAGCTTTGATATGAACAACTTCACCTTTGAGGAAACGAACCTTCTTTGCATCTACAACACCGGCAGCCGCACCGGGCTGATCGACGCTCTGACGGAGATGCGCGGTGAGCTTTCGCCGGAGGAAGCCGAGCTGCGGGAACTGACGGACAGCGCCCTGGGTAAACTCCAAGCTATGAACGACACCGAGTTTGCCGAACTGGAGCTGTACCCAGATTTCGACGAGTAAAAAACACACATAAAGACCTGATGGGACGGCCTGATATGCCGTCCCATTTCTATTCAACATGAAGGGAGGACAGAAAACCATGCCATCCAAAGCTGAATTTTACCGGCAGATGGCCGAACAGGTATCGACCCAGCTTGTAGGCAGCTGGAAGGAGTGGACGGCTTTTCTCACCACCGCCGCCCGCCTTTATAAATACCCATTCCACGAGCAAATGATGATTTACGCCCAGCGCCCGGATGCCACCGCCTGCGCCGAGTATGACCTGTGGAATGAAAAAATGGGACGGTATGTGCGCCGTGGCTCCAAGGGTATTGCCCTGGTGGACGATTCCGGCGACAAGCTTCGCCTGCGCTATGTGTTCGATATTTCCGATACCGGCACCCGTGAACATTCCCGTACACCCTGGTTGTGGCAGCTGGAAGAACAGCACATTGGGCCTGTGTCGGCCATGCTGGAGCAAAACTACGGCGTTGCCGGTGACAATCTCGCCCAGCAGCTCACGGATGTAGCCGGAAAGCTGGCGAGTGAGTATTGGGACGATCATCAGAGAGATTTCCGCTATATCGTTGACGGTTCGTTCCTGGCGGAGTACGATGATTACAACATCGAAGTCCAATTTAAGTCCGCCGCCACCGTCAGTATCGCCTATGCCCTGATGTCTCGCTGTGGGCTGGATACGGAACAATATTTCCAGCATGAGGACTTCATGCCGATTTTCGATTTCAATACCCCGGCCACGGTTGGGGCGTTGGGCGCGGCGGTCAGCCAGATTAACCAGCAGGTTTTGCGGCAGATCGGCGTCACCATCCAGATCTATGAGCGCGAGCAACTCGCGGAAAGGAGCGTTACACATGGAGAACAGCCTGACTTACACGATGAACGGAGATTATCAGATTCCCGACCTGAAGCTGACCGAACAGCCGGAGAAGCCCCTGGGCAAGTACGGCAGGATGCGGAAAGCGTACCTGAAGGAACACCGGCCCCTGATTTACAATCAGCTGCTGCTGACCGAGAAGCTGTACCCGCACCTCATCGAGATCGACGAGACAGCGCAGAGCCGTCTGGAGCAGATGATGCCCCAGCTGGCGAAAGACGCGGGCGCGACGGAGCAGCTGAAAGCCAGCGACCCGATGCGCTGGGTGGGCCTGATGAACACCTGCAAAGCACAGGCCGAGGAGATTCTGATGGCGGAGCTTATTCACAGCTGAGTTTCTTCCTCTCCGAAGCAGAACAAATCAGAATCATAGATGAAGCAGAGAATGTGAAAACATCCTCTGCTTTTTCTTTTGCCCAGGCTGACATCGACCATGTGCTGCGGCTGGGCGGCAACACCTATCGCCAGAGAGAGCGCATTGTCGCGGCCTTTGAGGAGCAGAAGTCCACCACCGAGATCGCAGACACCCTGAAAACCCTGTACCATGGCGGCAACGGGATTGGCAGCATCACTGCATGGTATGCCGAGGATGGAATCCATCTTTCCCACGGCAAAACTGCCCGTTACGATAAGTCCGCCCAGGTCATTTCCTGGGAGAGTGCCGCTGAGCGTATCGGCCAGCTTTTGCAGGACGGCCAGTTTGCCACCAATGTGGAGCTGGCTGAGGCTGCGGGCTATGAACGCTCCCTCCTCGCGGAAAAGTTCTGGAATCTGTACCACGATTTCAGCGAGGAAGCCAGAGAAGCTGGGTATCTGCCCATCCTTTCCAACAATCCGGGGCGCGGTTTCCCGGAGGAATCTGCATGGCTCACCGAACAGCTGAAAAGCCCGGAGTTTCGCCAGAACCTTGCGGAAGAATATGCTGCCTTCTGGACGGCCTACCAGCAGGATCGGGATTTGCTGCGCTTCCACTACCATAAACCCAAAGAAATTTGGGAGAACCTGCAAGATCTGTCCTTGCCTCGCACCACCTTTACCTCTCAGTTGACGGAAGTACCTTCGGTCAAGCAGTTTATCTCTGAGGACGAGATCGACGCCGCCATGACCAGAGGCAGCGGATTTGAGGGCGGTAAGGGCCGAGTTTTCACCTTTTTCCAGGAACCCCATACGGATAAGGAAAAGGTGGATTTTCTCAAACATAAGTATGGTATTGGCGGTCACTCCCATGCCCTGTCCGGTGCAATGAAAAGCGATGAAAGCCACGACGGAAAAGGTCTGCACTACAAAAAAGACGGCTGCCCGGATGTGCATTTCACCTGGGAGAAAGTCGCCAAACGGATTACCGACCTGATCCAGAAGGGACGCTATCTCACAGAACAGGAACAGGCGGAGTATGACAAAATCCAGGCAGAAAAGGCCCTGGCGGAAGAAGATGCCCTGCAAGCCCAGCAGCCGGACCCGGCTGTGTGGGAATACAACGGCGTCAAGGAGCGCCACCCGGATGATATAATCCTCTACCAAATGGGGGATTTTTTTGAGCTGTACGGTGAGGACGCCAAAACTGCTGCTGCGGAACTGGACCTCAATCTCACGACCCGCGCTATCCCCGGCGGTGGCCGTGTGGAAATGTGCGGCTTTCCGGCAAACCGGCTGGAGCAGGTTGTGGAACAGCTGCGGGATAAGCATGATGTGACCATTTCCGCTGTCCCGAAGGGCGGCAGGGAGCGGCAGGAGTATTCCATGCCCTCTATCGACCATGAGGCGGAACAGCACATCAATGCCCAGGAAGCGGAGTTTGGCGCAGACGGGACCAGAGTATTTCAGGAGACCGAAGCAGCCGCAGCCCCTACGATTCGAGAACTGCATGAGCAATACAAGCCCATTGTACTTGCCGCTGTTATGGAAGATGTGCCATATCGCAATGCCTGCGGTCACAGTGACCATGAGAACGCCGTGATCGAGGGCAATGCCGCTATTCGCCGTGCTGTCCTGGGATCTGGCAACATGGAGCTGCTCCGCCTCTATTCCGACACACCGGAGTTCCGCCAGCGCCTTCATCGAGAAATCATCGACGAGACCTATCCCAAGCTCCATGAGCTGCTGCACCCTCTCACGGACAATGACATCGACAAGGCTATCCAGGACTGGAACGGCAAAATCGAAAGTAAACACGCCGTTGTCCGTTACATGGAGAAACATGGGCGGGAAAAAGATACCGCTGCATGGCTGGCCCATGAGTTTGACGGCGGCGATGGCAAAACCCCGTTTTCGGTTCGCCCGGAAAGCCCCGAAGGAACGGTGCTGCCCTGGCCCAAGGTACAGCGCCGGATCGCTCAGCTTATCAAGGAGGACCGGTTCTACACCGAAGCGGAACAGGACCGGTTCGACAACATCGACCCCATCGCCATTCGGGAGGCTTTGGCCGAGCGCGGCATTGTGAATGGTGAACTGGTGGATGAGGAAAAACTGGATAATGACCCATTCATCCAGCGTGTTATGGCGGATGTGGAGGCCATATCCAGAGAGAGCGTCCCGGCAGATGAGCCGGAACAGCCTTCTCCCCATAATTTGCGTGTTCTGGTTTCAGATGAGGAATACGCTGCGGCTCGTGGCACACTCCGGGAGCGAACCTCCTACGATCCAGCGGTTCCTCCTTACAATGTGGGTGATATTGTCTATCTGGATGACCGGCCCCATCAGATCACAGAGCTGCGGGATGACACGGTGCAGCTGCTGCCCACCGGCATGAGCTATCCCATCTACCGGGCTGAGAGCCGGGAACGGTTTGAGCAGCTTTTGCGGGAGGATAACCGCAACGACTTCTATACCGAATTCCTGCCTGCAAATCTGGATACGGTGGACCAGGACCTTCGGGATGTGCTGGCCCATGGCCTGATTGGTGAGGCGGACAAGGCGGAGCTTTCCGAGCTTCTTCGCAACGGCAAGAGTAACCAGGAGGTAGCCTTGTGGCTGAGCCGGGCCTATCCCAACATCGTGGAAACGATGGAGCTGGAGACCGGCGAGACCGCCGATTACCGCACGATGCCGGAAGGTATCGAGCTGGAAGTGCTGGATGCAGATGAAAAGCGTCTGGCCATGCTGTTCTTCCAGTGGAGCGAGGTTGCGCCTTTGCTGCGCGGGATGTATGCCCGTCAGTTGGACGGTTTTGAGCAGGAACGCCCCGAACCGGCTGCCGAAACCCCGGCCTTCCAAGCCGAGACTGTGGCTGTCTATCCGGGCGATAAGAACAATCTGCCCTATGATGTGGTTGTTCAGACCCTGCGAACCAATGAGCCGGAGCCGCCCACGCCTGCTGTCGAGCCGGAAAAGACTCTGGATGAGGTACTGGACGAACACCCCGTTTCCATTCAGGTAAACGGCGAGTGGCAGACCTTCCCCAATGTCAAAGCTGCCGAGGAAGCCTCTTATGAGGAATACAAGGCCAATCTGCGTCGCACCGCCGAGAATTTCCGTATCACTGACGATCACCTGGGCGAAGGCGGCCCCAAGGCTAAGTTCCAGGCCAATGTCGAGGCAATCAAGCTGCTGAAATACCTGGAGGAAACCACCGAGCAGGCAACGCCGGAACAGCAGAAAATCCTTTCTCGGTATGTGGGCTGGGGCGGCCTTGCCGATGCCTTTGACCCCGACAAGGAAAGCTGGAGCAAGGAATATGCCCAGCTGAAGGAACTGCTGACCCCGGAGGAATACGCTGCTGCCAGAGGTTCCACCCTCAACGCGCACTACACCAGCCCTACGGTCATCAAAGCGATTTACGAGGCTGTGGGCCGCATGGGATTTGAGACCGGCAACATCCTGGAGCCGTCCTGTGGTGTAGGCAATTTCTTCGGTATGCTGCCGGAGGAAATGCGAAACAGCCGTCTTTACGGCGTGGAGCTGGATTCCATCAGCGGGCGTATTGCCCAGCAGCTCTACCCCAAGGCCGACATCACCGTGGCAGGGTTTGAGACCACCGACAGGCGGGATTTCTACGATCTGGCGGTGGGTAATGTACCGTTTGGCCAGTATCAGGTTCGGGATAAAGCCTATGACAAGCTGAATTTCAGCATTCACAACTACTTTTTCGCCAAGGCTCTGGATCAGGTTCGTCCCGGTGGCGTGGTGGCCTTTGTCACCAGCCGCTACACGATGGACGCCAAGGATTCCACCGTGCGCCGGTATCTTGCTCAGCGCGCCGAACTGCTGGGGGCCATCCGTCTGCCCAATGACGCTTTCAAAAAGAACGCAGGTGCCGAGGTCGTTTCGGACATCATCTTCCTGCAAAAGCGTGACCGTCCGTTGGACATCGTGCCGGAGTGGACGCAGACCGGGCAGACCGAGGACGGCTTTGCCATCAACCGCTATTTCCTGGACCACCCGGAAATGGTGCTGGGCCGACAGGAACCGGAAAGCACCGCCCACGGCATGGACTACACCGTGAACCCCATCGAGGGGCTGGAGCTTGCCGATCAGCTGCATGATGCCGTGAAGTACATTCGCGGCACCTACCAGGAGGCCGAGCTGCCGGAGCTGGGCGAGGGCGAAGCCATCGACACTTCTATCCCTGCTGACCCCAATGTGAAAAATTACTCCTACACCGTTGTGGACGGCGATGTGTATTACCGTGAAAACAGCTGTATGGTACGGCCTGACCTGAATGCCACCGCCGAAGCCCGTGTGAAAGGACTGGTGGGTCTGCGAGAATGTGTCCAGCAGCTCATTGATCTGCAAATGGACGCCGCCACACCGGACAGCGCCATCCAGGACAAACAGGCCGAACTGAACCGGCTCTATGACAGCTTCTCTGCAAAATATGGTCTTATCAATGACCGGGCGAACCGGCTGGCCTTTGCTGATGATTCCAGCTACTATCTGCTCTGCGCGCTGGAAGTCATTGACGAGGACGGCAAGCTGGAGCGCAAGGCGGATATGTTCACCAAGCGCACCATCAAGCCCCACAAGGCGGTGGACACTGTGGATACCGCAAGTGAAGCTCTGGCCGTATCAATTTCCGAAAAAGCCTTTGTCGATATGGCGTATATGGCGGAGTTGACCGGCAAGACCGGCGACGAACTGGCCGCCGAGCTAAAAGGCGTGATCTTCCGTGTACCTGGGCAGTTGGAGAAAGACGGCACTCCCCATTATGTAACAGCCGACGAATACCTGTCCGGCAATGTGCGGCGCAAGCTGCGTCAGGCACAGCGGGCCGCACAGCAGGACCCTTCCTTTGCAGTCAATGTGGAGGCCCTTACCGCTGCCCAGCCCAAAGACCTGGATGCGTCGGAGATTGAGGTGCGCCTGGGCGCTACCTGGATCGACAAAGAGTACATCCAGCAGTTTATGTATGAGACCTTCGACACGCCGTTTTATCTCCAGCGCAATATCGAGGTCAACTATTCTTCTTTCACCGCTGAGTGGCAGATCACCGGCAAAAGCTCTGTAAGCCAGAACAATGTGGCAGCCTATACCACCTACGGAACCAGCCGTGCCAATGCCTACAAGATTCTGGAGGACAGCCTGAACCTGCGGGATGTCCGTATCTACGACACCATAGAGGATGCAGACGGCAAAGAGCGCCGGGTGTTGAATGCCAAAGAGACCACCCTGGCCGCCCAAAAGCAGCAAGCGATCCGGGACGCTTTCAAAGACTGGATTTGGAAAGACCCGGACCGCCGCCAAGCTCTGGTCCGCCAGTACAATGAGGAAATGAACTCCACCCGTCCCCGTGAATACGACGGCGGACACATTACTTTCGGTGGTATGAACCCGGCCATCACCTTGCGGGAACACCAGAAAAACGCTATCGCTCATGTGCTGTACGGCGGCAATACGCTGCTGGCACACGAGGTAGGCGCTGGCAAAACCTTTGAAATGGTGGCTGCCGCCATGGAGAGTAAGCGCCTGGGCTTGTGTCAGAAATCCCTCTTTGTGGTGCCGAACCATCTGACCGAACAATGGGCGTCGGAGTTTCTGCGGCTCTATCCTTCCGCCAACATTCTTGTCACCACCAAAAAGGACTTTGAGACCCACAACCGCAAGAAGTTCTGCGCCCGCATTGCCACCGGCGATTATGACGCCATCATCATGGGACACAGCCAGTTTGAGAAAATCCCCATCAGCCGAGAGCGTCAGGAACGGCTCCTTCAGGAGCAGATCGACGAGATCACCGAGGGCATTGCCGAGGTGAAGTACAGCGGCGGTGAGCGTTTCACGGTCAAGCAGTTGGAACGCACCAAGAAGTCCCTGGAAGCCCGGCTGGAGAAATTGCAGGCCGAGAGCCGCAAGGACGATGTGGTAACATTCGAGCAGTTGGGTGTGGACCGCCTGTTCGTCGATGAGGCGCATAACTATAAAAACCTGTTTTTATACACCAAGATGCGGAATGTGGCAGGTCTCTCCACAAGCGATGCCCAAAAGTCCAGCGATATGTTTGCAAAGTGTCGCTATATGGATGAACTGACCGGAAACCGTGGTGTGATTTTCGCCACTGGCACCCCCGTATCGAACAGCATGACCGAACTTTACACCATGCAGCGGTATCTCCAGTATGACCGCCTGCAAGAGCTGAACATGACCCACTTCGACTGCTGGGCCAGCCGCTTCGGAGAAACCGTCACGGCGCTGGAACTGGCCCCGGAGGGAACCGGCTATCGGGCGCGCACCCGATTCTCCAAGTTTTTCAACCTGCCAGAGCTGATGAACCTGCGAGATGCCATCTGATCTCAATTTTAGCAAAAGCTGCAGGTCCGGACGGAATGGTCGGTGGGCAGGCGCTTGATATCATTTCTGAAGGCCACTCCAGCAGTCTTCCCGAATTAAGGAAGATGGATTCATTAAAGACAGGATGCCTGATCTGTGCACCTATCGACATGGCAGCCTTAATTGCAAAATGCGATGAAGAGATGCAAAAATCCTTGCATGAGTTCGCAGTTCATTTAGGCCTGCTCTTTCAGATTACAGATGACCTTCTGGATGTACATGGAAGTTTAAAGGAAATGGGCAAGCTGCCAGGGCAGGATGAAAAGAGCTTAAAGTCTACATATGTTACAATTCTGGGAGAAGGAAAAGCCCAGGAATTGGCAAATGCTGAAAATAGAAGGGCCAAGGCTGCCATATCAAAACTGGGATCGTCGTTTGAGCGGTTAAACGATCTTGCGGATTATGTTTTAGCCAGAGCGAATTAATTAGAAACGGGAGGAGCAGCAGTGGCGAATCCAAAGGTAAAAAAAGAGAGACTGGATGTTCTCTTAGTGGAGCAGGGCTTCTTTAACAGCCGGGAAAATGCAAAACGGCATATTATGGAAGGCATAATTTTGGTCAATAATGTGCCTGTTGATAAAGCGGGGACAAAAGTTCCTTCGGATGCTGAAATCAGGATAAAAGGGCATATAATGCCATATGTGGGCAGAGGCGGATACAAACTCGAGAAAGCACTGAAATTCTTCAAAATTGACCTGAATGGCAAAGTTGTGGCTGATATCGGAGCCTCTACGGGAGGCTTTACTGACTGCGCCTTGCAAAATGGCGCGGTAAAGGTATATGCTATTGATGTTGGAACCAATCAGCTCGACTGGAAACTTCGAACAGATCAGAGAGTCATTAATATGGAGAAAACAAATATTAAACTTGTGACCCTGGAAACGTTAGGGGAACCCGTTGATTTTGTATGTACAGATATTTCTTTCATATCAGTGACAAAGATTATTCCAGCTGTTAAATCCATTCTGAAACCTGACGGATCCATTGCTGCTCTTATAAAGCCTCAGTTTGAGGCAGGCCGGGAGAAAGTTGGCAAGGGTGGTATTGTAAGAGATCCCGAAGTCCACAAAGAAGTTATTCGTGACACATTAAAAACATTTGAAGAATCCGGATATTTCTGCTGGGGACTGACTTATTCGCCCATTAAGGGCGGATCGGGGAATATTGAGTTCCTGACGTACCTTCGAAGTAGTATTCCGCAAGTTTTTATTAATGATGAAGATATTAATGCTGTTGTGGAAGAAGCACATAATAATCTTTTAAAGGGGCAAGTATGATATTTGGCATTTTTCCGAATCTTGAAAAAGAAGGAATCAATCTGGTTCTTCAGCGATTGATTTCTAT
>OGYW01002425.1_pt1 | contig 14224 bp, 12 predicted proteins | sample 1576621 | NCBI WGS metagenome assembly OGYW01 (sample SAMEA3541528, study PRJEB24748) | human gut metagenome | biome: human gut; feature: human-associated habitat; material: faeces | place: China | collected 2012 | reverse complement strand
ACTTTCAGCCAATTGGCAGCATCATAGTCGACACGCTCCGGCCCTGTGCCGTGTATTTTTCTTATTGCAGCGTTTCCTTGGGAAGCCAGCGCTTGCCGGCCAGACGGATCAGGAAGCAGATACCGCACACACCCAGCTGCAGGGCCATGGCCACCCAAACACCCACAAGGCCCCACTTGGCCGCCAGAATGGCCGATAGCGGCACACGGATGCCCCACATGGTGCCGAAATTCAGCAGCATGGGCACCAACGTGCTGCCGGTTCCCTGAAACACACCGCTGGCCACGATGGAGGCACCGAACAGCGGCTCCGCGAATGCCTCGATCCGCAGCACCCGCACGCCCAGCTCAATGACGGCCTCGTCCACCGCCATCATGCCGATCATGGCCGGGGCCAGCACATACAGCAGCGTCCCCGTGATCACCATCAGGCCCATGCCCAGTGCAACCGTCAGCCAGCCCAGCCGATAGGTCAGATCCTTCCGCCCGGCGCCTACGCTCTGGCCCACCAGCGTGGAGGCCGCCGCCTGCACGCCAAAGGCGGACATATAGCAAAGGCTCTCCGCCGTTATGGCGAAGGAGTTGGCCGCCGTGGCGATGATGCCCAGCGGGGCCACGATGGCGGTAGTCACCATCCGGGCGGTGGAAAGAATGGTGCGCTCGCCCATGACGGGAGCCGAGATAGACAGGCAGCGCTTCAGCTGTGCCGCCGTAAACCGTGCCTTTTCGCCCCGCCGCAGGTGCAGCTCCGGCGACCGCACCAGCAGGATATAGGTCAGCACCACCGCAATGACCACCTGCGACAGTGCCGTTCCCATGGAGGCACCCAGAACCCCCAGACCGAAGCCCGGCAGCGTCACCCCCAGCACCCGCAGCGTTCCGCCGGGGAAGATGAGGAAGGCGTTGAACACCACGTCCAGCAGGCACATCACCGCCATGCAGATGCCGGGGGTCTTCATGTTGCCCGCCGAACGCAGCAGTCCGCCGCAGAGGTTATTCAGCTGCATGAAGGGCAGCGACAGAACAAATACCAGAAAGTAGGCGCTGGCATCCTGCCAGATGGCGGGGTCTGCCCGCAGCCAGCGAGGCAGATTCCCGGTGATGCCCAGCGCTATGGCCATCATCACAAGGCTGAAGGCCATGCACACCAGAAAGGCCTGCTTCATGATGCTGCGGGCCTTCTCCGGCTGTCTGGCTCCCAGCGCCTGCGCCACCGCCACGTTAAATCCGATGGTCAGCGCAATGCACAGATCACCGAAGAGCCACGAGGTGGTGCCTACCACGCCGATGGCGGCGGAGGCGTTGGAGCCCAGCTGGCCCACCATGGTCGTGTCGATATACTGCATCACCACGGAGGAGATCTGGGCCAGAATGGCCGGCCAACTCAGCTGAGCGATCATCAGCAGCTGCTCCCGTGTGGAGATGGGCTGTCCGCTCTGTAATTTTTTCAATCCTTCACCTTGCATTCTGCACCCTCCTTCATGGTTGTAAGCCCCATTCTAACGCAGGGATGCGGCAGTTGCAACCCCCTATTTTGCGGTTTTTCCTGCTTTTTTTCGAAAAAGCATCCCGTGTGCCGCAGCACACGGGATGGAACGCTCCGGAAAGGCCATGCAGACCGTTGGCCTATCAAAATCCTCGCAGAGTTCGCCGCCCGCAGGCGGCGAAAAGGTCTGTCCCATTTTGGCTGACGACCGGTGCGTCAGTCAAAATACCTCTCAGACCGCAAGTATGAAATTTCTGCGGTCTGACGCAGAAATGATGCACGCAGCGGGCTGGGGTCTTTGGTGCAAGATCCAATGGATCTTGCACCAGATTTTTAGAACGACACCGTCAGCAGCATCTTGAACCGCTCCTGCCCGTACACCGCATGGGGGATATCCTTGGGCATGATCAGCGTCTCGCCCTGAGACACCAGAAAGACCTCGCCGCCCACGGTGAAGCGGCCGGTACCCTCCAGCACCGTCACCATGGCGTCGCCGCCGGCGGCATGGGTGCTGATCTCCTCGTCCTTTTCAAAGGCAAAGAGGGTCATGCTGAGCTTGCTGTTCTGCACCAGTGTGCGGCTGACGATCTGTCCGTCCTGATAGTCCACCTGCTCCGCCATGTGCAGAACCTTCTGCTTTTCAATATTCTTATACATAATGGTGTTCCTCCCACAAAATAATAATGAAAGTAGTATGGCCCGGTGCGTCGTTAAAAATCCAGCTTTGTCCGGACGCAGATCTCACGGATCTTGGCCTGCAGGCGCTTGAGATCCTCGAAGGTCTCCGGCTTCTTGCCGGGGTCCCGCAGCAGGGCCGCCGGGTGGTACATGGCCATCTTTTCTATGCCGTCCTGCCGGAAAAACAGGCCGTGCTCCTGCGTGATGCGGAAATCAGGCTTGATAAGCTCCATGGCGCTGATGCGCCCCAGACACACCAGGATTTTCGGCTGCATCAGCTCCATTTGCCGCCGCAGATAGCCGCTGCACGCCTCCTTCTCGGTGTTCAGCGGATCCCGGTTCTGAGGCGGGCGGCACTTGACACTGTTGGTGATATAGATGCGCTCACGGGACAGGCCGATCATTTGCAGCATATCGTCCAGCAGCTTCCCGGCCCGGCCCACAAAAGGCTCCCCCTGCTTGTCCTCGTTGGCGCCGGGGGCCTCCCCCACCAGCAGCACCTCCGCCGCCGGATCGCCTACGCCGAACACCACCTGGGTCCGCTCCTGCGCCAGACTGCACGCCCGGCAGGCCAGACACCGCTGCCGCAGCTGCTCCCACTGCTGATCCATGGCGCTCCCCCTCTCACACATTCGATAGTACCATCGATATCAGGCGCATTGACCCTTGCTTATCGACGGTATCAGCATAGCAGAAAAAAATGGCTTTGGCAAGTGGGGATACCCATTCTCCTCCGGGACACACTGTCTCCAGAAAGGAGACGCTGCCCATGTACCTCTGGAGCTTTCTGACCTACGGCTTTCTGGGCTATCTGCTGGAGAAGGTCTATGCCCTTGTCACCCGTTCCCGCCACACCGTCCGCAAGGGGTATCTGCTGCTGCCGGTGTGTCCGGTGTACGGCCTTGCCATGCTGGCGGTGCTGGCTCTGCCGCCGGATATGACGGACACCTTCTGGCACTTGGCCCTCTATGGCGGACTCACCGCCACGGCGGTGGAATACGCCGTCCATTTCTGTTGCGATAGACTGCTGGGGGTCATGTTCTGGGACTACTCCTCCACCAAAATGGACCTGAACCGCCGGGTGTGCCTGCCCTTTGCCCTGATCTGGGGGCCTCTGGCAGCCGTGACCGTCCGCTATATCCACCCCCTGCTGCGGCCATGGCTCAACGCCGTACCGCCTTGGCTGACGCTGGCCGCGTGGCTGCTGCTGACCGCCGACAGCTTTTTCACCGTCCGTCTGCTGCTTCAATATCACGACATCGACCTGCTGGGCTGGAAAAAGCTTCTACGTCGCTGCGCCGCCGCCTGACCTCTCCGTTCACAAATCGTTTACACGGTGCCGCTCCATTTGTTCTTGACGGTGCTTCCATTCCGTGGTAATATTTAGCACGCTAACATTTAGCCAGCTAACGATTCAGAGAGGAGCGATTTACCTTGAGTAGTACCTGTCAGAGCGATCATCTGGGACGGCTGCTGGGCCAGTGCGAGCACCGGATGCGGATGGTCATGGACCGCTCGCTGCGGCAGTACGGCGTCACTCCGGTCCAGTGCCGGGCGCTGATGTACCTGCACCGCCAGCCGGAGCCGGTCACCCAGCGGCAGCTGGAGCAGTATATGGCCGTGAAGCCCTCCACCATCAACGGCATCGTGGGCCGTCTGGAGGAGAAGGGCCTTCTCACCAGAGATGCCTGCCAGCAGGACGCCCGGTGCCGTGTTCTCCGGCTGACGGAGGAGGGCCGCCGCTTCCGCAGCGACTTTATCCGCATCGCACAGAAGACCAACCGGCAGATGGAACAGGGCTTCTCCCCGGAGGAACTGGCCACCCTGCACCGCTATCTGGAACGGGTGGCGCAAAATCTCGCAGCGCAAATGGAGGAAACCGAACTATGATACGCAAGCTTGCCCCGTATACCAAGGGGTATCGGGTCTACATCCTGCTGGGCATCCTCTGCTCGGCAGGCGAAGCGGTGCTGGAGCTGATGCTGCCCAAGGCCATGAGCAACATCGTGGACTACGGCATCGGCGGCAACGGCGGCGCCGGAGACCGCAGCTACATCCTTACCATGGGCCTGAAGATGGTGCTGATGGCCCTGATCTGTCTGGCGCTGGGCGTGGGCGCAGCAGCGCTGGCCGCCAAGGCCGGCATGGGCTTCGGCGCCAACGTCCGTGACGCAGAGTACCGGCAGGTACAGCGCTTCTCCTTTTCCAACATCGAGCACTTTTCCACTGCCTCCCTCATCACCCGGCTCACCAACGACGTCTCGTCGGTGCAGATGACCCTGATGATGGGGATGCGGATGCTGGTAAGGGCTCCGGTGATGCTCATCACCGCTCTGGTGATGGCCCTTCGCATCAGTCTGCAGCTGAGTCAGATCTTTCTGGTGATCCTGCCGCTGCTGGCGCTGATGGTGTTCATCATACTGCGGTATGTGGGACCCTTTTTCACCTCCCTGCAAAAGGCCACCGACGGACTGAATCTGGTGGTGCAGGAGGATCTGAACGCTATCCGTGTGGTGAAGTCTTTCGTCCGGGAGGACCGGGAGAAGGAGAAATTCTTCCAGCGCAGCGAGACGCTCCGCCAGACGGCGGAGCGGGCCTTCGGCTTCGTGGTGACCTTCATCCCCATGGTGAACCTCATTATGGGCGGCACTATCGTATCCATCATGTGGCTGGGCGGTCACTATGTCGCCGGCGGCCAGATGCTCTCCGGCGACCTGCTGGCCTTCTTCACCTACGCCTCCGAAATTCTCATGGCCCTGATGATGGTGGCCATGGTGATGATGGTGCTGACCCGCTCCATCGCCTGTGGCAAGCGCATTGTGGAGGTGCTGGAGGAGCAGCCGGAGATCACCGACGACGATGCCGTGAAGGAGATCACCGGCGACGGCACCAAGAGGGAGCTTACCCTCTCCGACGGTTCCATCCGCTTTGACCACGTTTACTTCAAATACCATCCCGACAGCGCCGAGTGGAACCTGACGGATATCGACTTCTCCATTGCCAGCGGTATGACCGTGGGTATTCTGGGCGGCACCGGCAGCGCCAAGAGCACGCTGGTGAGCCTGATCCCCCGGCTGTATGAGGCCACGGAGGGGGCCGTCTATGTGGGCGGTCACAACGTCAAGGACTACACCATGGAGACGCTGCGGGAGGGCTGCGCCATGGTGCTGCAGAAGAACACTCTGTTCTCCGGCACCATCCGGGATAACCTCCGCTGGGGCGACGAGAATGCCACCGACCAGGAGATGGAGGCCGCCTGCCGCATGGCCTGCGCCGACGAGTTCATCTCCCGGATGCCCGACGGCTACGACACCCGCATCGAGCAGGGCGGCACCAATGTCTCCGGCGGTCAGAAGCAGCGTCTGTGCATCGCACGGGCCATTCTCCGCAAGCCCAAGGTGCTGATCCTGGACGATTCCACCTCCGCTGTGGACACCGCCACCGATGCCAAGATCCGTGCGGCCCTGAAGGAGGCGCTGCCCGGCTCCACCAAGCTTATCATCGCCCAGCGTATCTCCTCCGTCATGGATGCCGATATGATCCTTGTGCTGGACGACGGCAAGATCTCCGGCATAGGTACCCATGACCAACTGATGGCATCCAACCAGATCTATCGAGAGGTCTATCAGTCTCAGCAGGAAGGAGTGAGCATCGATGGCTGAACAGAAAAATTCCATGCCGCCCCGCCGTCCCGGCGGACCCGGCCACGGCCCCCGCAGCCACGGCTATCAGCGGCCCCAGGACCTGCGAGGTACGGTGAAGAAGCTGCTGCACTATGTGGGCCGCTATAAGGGCCTGCTGGTACTGGTGGCCATCTGCCTGCTGCTCAGCTCTGTGGGTTCCGTGGCCAGCAGCTACTTCCTCAAGCCCGCCATCAACAACTACATCCTCCCCGGCGACTTCGCCGGTCTGCTGAAGCTGCTGGTGCTGATGGGGCTGGTGTTCGTGCTGTCGGCTCTGTGCTCCTATGTGTACTCCCGCATCATGGTGCGGGTGTCCCAGCGCACGGTGGCCGCCCTGCGTCAGGATCTGTTCGATAAGCTGCAGGGGCTCCCCCTGCGCTACTTCGACACCCACCAGTCCGGCGACCTCATGAGCCGCTTCACCAACGACATCGACACGGTGTCCGAGATGATCAACAACAGCTTCGCCAATGTGCTGTCCAACTCCCTGACGTTCCTGTGCACCATCGGGATGCTGCTGTATCTGAACTGGGCGCTGACTCTGATCACCTTCGCCTTCCTCGGTCTGATGCTTCTGGTGGTAAAGACCATCGGCGGCCGCAGCCGGGTCAGCTTCCAGCGGCAGCAGGCCGCTCTGGGCGACCTCAACGGCTACATCGAGGAGATGATCGAGGGCCAGAAGGTCATCAAGGTGTTCCACCACGAGCAGCAGGCCATCGACCAGTTCTCTGCCCGCAATGATACCTATCAGACGGCGGCCACCACGGCCCAGACCTATGCCGGGTCCATGATGCCCGCCACCGCCAACCTCTCCCGCATCAACTACGCCGTCACCTGCTGCATAGGCGGACTGCTGGCCATGGGCGGCGTGTTCGACATCGGCTCTCTGGGGGCCTATCTGCTGTACGTCAAGCAGGTGTCCCAGCCGGTGAGCCAGATCAGCCAGCAGGTGAACACCATTCTGGCCGCCATAGCCGGCGCCGAGCGTATCTTCGCCGTCATGGAGGCCCAGCCGGAGGAGGACGAGGGCCAGACCACCATCGTCCGGGTGGAGAAAAACGGCAATACCCTCACCGAGGTACCCCAGCGCACCGGACACTGGGCATGGAAAAAGCCCGACGGCTCCCTGACAGAGCTGCGGGGCGATGTGCGCTTCGACCACGTCACCTTCGGCTACGATCCGGATAAGGTGGTGCTCCACGATATCTCCCTCTTTGCCGAGCCCGGCCAAAAAATCGCCTTCGTGGGCTCCACCGGCGCCGGAAAGACCACCATCACCAACCTCATCAACCGCTTCTACGACATCCAGCAGGGAACCATCACCTACGACGGCATCGACGTCCGGGAGATCCGCAAGAACTCTCTGCGGAAGTCGCTGGGCATCGTCCTGCAGGATACCCACCTCTTCACCGGCACCATTGCCGACAACATCCGCTACGGCAAGCTGGACGCCACGGATGAACAGGTCCGGGCCGCCGCCAAGCTGGCCAACGCCGACACCTTCATCCGCCACCTGCCTCAGGGTTACGACACCGTCATCACCGGTGACGGCGGCAGTCTCAGTCAGGGGGAGCGCCAGTTGCTGGCCATTGCACGGGCCGCCGTGTCCGATCCCCCGGTGCTGATCCTGGACGAGGCCACCTCCTCCATCGATACCCGCACGGAGAAGCTCATTGAGCAGGGCATGGATTCCCTGATGGAGGGCCGCACGGTGTTCGTCATTGCCCACCGGCTCTCCACCGTCCGCAACGCACAGGCCATTCTGGTGCTGGAGCAGGGGCAGATCATCGAGCGGGGCAACCACGAGACACTGCTGGCCCAGAAGGGTAAGTACTATCAGCTGTATACCGGCCAGTCCGAGCTCAGCTGACGGCGCAGTGAGTCTTCAGTCTCTCATAACAAAGGAGGCCGGACAGAGTCCGGCCTCCTTTGTTACGCACTTACATTTTTATAATTGTGTATCCTCCTCTGTCACTCCGCCCAATGACAGGCCCGGCTGACGGCCTTTTTCCACAGGCGGTACTCATCGTCGCAGTCCGCCTGGGGCCGCTGGGGCAGGAACACCCGCTGGCTGCGCCGCAGGGCCGCCAGCTCCTCCGTATCCCGCCACAGGCCGCAGGCCAATCCCGCCAGCGATGCTGCGCCGAAGGCGGTGGTCTCCACCATGGCGGGGCGGTCCACCGGGATCCGCAGCAGGTCTGCCTGCATCTGCATGAGGATATCCGACACGCTGGCGCCGCCGTCTGCCCGCAGGGTCGTAATGTCGCACCCGGCATCCTGCCGCATGGCCAGCATCAGATCCGTCACCTGATAGGCGATGCACTCCAGCACCGCACGGGCGATATGGGCCCGGCCCGTGCCACGGGTGATGCCCAGAATGGCCCCACGGGCGTACATATCCCAATAGGGCGCCCCCATCCCGGTGAAGGCCGGAACCACCACGACGCCGCCGGAGCTTTCCACGGATTCCGCCAGCCGGTCACACTCCGGGGCGGAGTCCACCAGCCGCAGCTCGTCCCGCAGCCACTGGATGGTACTGCCACCGTTAAAGACGCTGCCCTCCAGTGCATAGGTGGTTCTGCCCCCTACGCTCCACGCCACGGAGCTTACCAGTCCCGCCCGGCTGCGGACCGGCTCCGCCCCCACGTTCATCAGGGTAAAGCAGCCGGTGCCGTAGGTATTCTTGGCCTCGCCGGGATGGAAGCAGGCCTGTCCGAAGAGAGCTGCCTGCTGATCGCCGGCGGCAGCGCACACCGGCACACCTGCCAGCGTCTCCAAGCCGGGAATCCCCGGCTGCACCGTGCCGTAAACAGCGCTGTTCTCCACCGGCCGGGGCAGCATACAGGCGGGGATCTGCAGCAGACGGCACAGCTCCTCGTCCCAGCACAGCCGGTGGATATCAAAGAGCATGGTGCGGGAGGCGTTGGAGTAGTCGGTGACGTGCTGCCCCGTCAGCTTCCAGATGAGCCACGTCTCCACCGTGCCGAACAGCAGCTCCCCCCGTTCCGCCCGCTGCCGGGCGCCGGGGACGTTATCCAGGATCCATCGGATCTTGGTGCCGGAGAAATAGGCGTCGATGAGCAGTCCCGTGGTGGAGACGATGCGCTCCTCCAGTCCCTGCCGTTTCAGTTCCTCGCACAGCTCCGCCGTCCGGCGGCACTGCCAGACGATGGCGTTGTACACCGGCTGGCCGGTGGCCTTGTCCCAAACGATGGTAGTCTCCCGCTGGTTGGTGACGCCGATGCCGGCGATGCTGCCCTCCGGCAGCCCCCGGATGGCCTCCGCCGCCGCCAGACGCTCCGTGTCCCAGATGGTCATGGGGTCGTGCTCCACCCAGCCTGCCTGCGGATAGATCTGGGGAAAGGGATACTGGGCCTTGGCGGCGATCTGCCCCGCCCGGTCAAATACGATGGCACGGGAGCTGGTAGTCCCCTGATCCAGTGCCAGAATATACGATGCCATAGCCGTCTCCTCTTTTCTTTTTGGTGAGTTTGTGGTATACTGCCAACAGAATGATTCTTATTTTACCATAGGAAGGATGAAATTTCCATGACAAATCTCACCGAGTTCACCTTTCTCTCCAGCGACGGCAAGACCCGGCTCCACGCCATGCAGTGGCTGCCGGTGGAAACGCCTCGTGCCGTGCTGCAAATTTCCCACGGTGTAGCCGAGCATATCGGCCGCTACGACGGCTTTGCCCGCTATCTCAATGAGCAGGGGATCGCCGTGGTGGGCCACGACCATCTGGGCCACGGCGGCTCTCTGCCGGAGGGCGGCACCCCCGTCTACTTTGGCGACGGCACCCCGTGGGAGACGGTGGTGGCGGACATCCAGCTGCTGCACGAGCAGCTGCGGCGGGAGTTTTCCGGTGTGCCGCTGTGCCTCATGGGCCACAGCATGGGTTCCTTTCTGGCCCGCAGCTACCTGATCCGCTATCCCGGCACCCTGCGGGCCGCCATTATCATGGGTACCGGCTGGCAGCCACAGGCCAAGCTGACCGGAGGCCGTGCCGTGGCGGAGGTGGTCTGCGCCGCACAAGGCCCCGCCTCTGCCAGCAAGCTGGTGAATGATCTGGCCTTCGGCGGCTACAACAAGGCCTTTGCTCCCAACCGCACCGGCTATGACTGGCTGTCGGCGGACTCCGAAAATGTGGACCGCTACATAGCCGACCCCCTCTGCGGCGCCGATGCCACGGTGGGGCTGTTCCGTCAGATGCTCCATGGCATTGCCTTCAACCAGAACCCCAAGAACCTGACCCGCATGGACAGCAGCCTGCCGGTGCTGCTGATCTCCGGCGACCGGGACCCGGTGGGCGATATGGGCAAGGGCGTCCGCCGCACCGCCGACGCCTTCCGCAAGGCGGGCCTGTCGGACGTGACTGTGAAGCTGTATCCCGGTCTGAGACACGAGATCCTCAACGAAGGCCCCATGCGCCAGACGGTCTATGAGGACATCTGGCACTGGCTGGAGCCGCATCTGCCGACCCGTTAAAATCTCGCTAATTGAAATACAGTTCACCCGCAAGAGGGCAGCCTGCAGCTGTCCTCTTTTCTTTTTAGAAAAGTACTGGCTCCATTTTGTCATTTCTATCATTCGGTCAGTCAAAAAATACCAGTTTTCAACATTTTTCTCATACTTTTCTCATATCAGACTAATATGTCGTTTTTATAGAGAATTTGTGAGAATTTTTCAATAAATCACGAAAAATCGGTTGACTTTGCCGTGGAATTGGGGTATATTATAGCCCTCAAACGTACAGGATCCGACATTGTCGAATGCGTCGACGCAGGCTGTGCGTTTTATTCCTGTCCGTACATGACGGGCTTTCGACCGGGAGGTGAGTGAAATGGCCTATATGCGCTTGGGCGATCTGCTGGTGGCGTCCGGGACCATCACAGAGCAGCAGCTGGAGCGTGCTCTGGCGCTCCAGAAGGAGACCAAGCAGCGGCTGGGCGACGCATTGATCCAGAACGGCTTCATCACGGAGGCGCAGCTCATCGACGCTCTGCGTGTGCAGCTGGGCGTGGACTTTGTGGACCTGACGGCCATTTCCATCCCCGTGGAGCTGGCCCAGTATGTCCCCCGGAACATCGCCAAGAAATACTGTGTGGTGCCGGTGAAGCTGGTACGCAACAGCCTGTATCTGGCCATGAGCGATCCTCTGGACTTCGTGGCTCAGGATGAGGTCAAAACCGCCTCCCGTAAGCGCATCATCCCCATGATCGCCACCCGCAAGGCCGTGGAGCAGGCCATCAGCCGCCTGTACGGCAGTGAGGGTACGGCACGGGTCATCGAGGAGATGAAGCGAGAGGCCGGCAGCAGCAGCGATGTCATCCCCGCCCAGATGGCGCAGGACACGGCGGACCCGCAGGAGTCCGCCCCCACCATCCGCTTCGTCAACGCCCTCATCGAGCGGGCCTATACCGAGCGGGCCAGTGACATCCATCTGGAGCCGCAGGAGGGCGAGATGGTGGTGCGGATGCGTATCGACGGTCTGCTCCGCCGCATCCTGACAGTGCCTGCCGATCTGCAGAATACCGTGATCTCCCGCCTGAAAATCATGGGCGGTATGAATATTGCCGAGCATAAGATCCCGCAGGACGGCCACGCCATCCAGTCGGTGCGGGGCCACAGTCTGGACCTGCGTATCTCCTCCATGCCCACGGTGTATGGCGAGAAGATGGTGCTGCGTCTGCTGGACAAGTCCGCTCAGGCCCTCAGCAAATCCCAGCTGGGACTGGAGGGGCAGGATCTTGACAACTACAACGCTCTGCTGCGAAACACCAGCGGCGTCATTCTGCTGGTGGGTCCCACAGGCTCCGGTAAGTCCACCACCATGTGCAACATGATCCGGGATCTGTCCCGTGAGGAGATCAACATCGTCACGCTGGAGGACCCGGTGGAGTACCACATCCCCGGCGTCAGCCAGTGCCAGATCAACGAAAAGACCGGCATGACCTTCGCCAGCGGCCTGCGAGCCATCCTGCGTCAGGACCCGGACATCATCTCCGTGGGTGAGATCCGGGACGGCGAGACGGCCTCCATCGCCATGCGGGCCGCCATCACCGGTCATCTGGTGTTCTCCACTCTGCACACCAACGACGCCGTGTCCGCCGTATACCGGCTCAAGGACGTGGGCGTGGAGCCGTGGCTGGTGGCCAGCGCCCTGCGGGGCGTGGTGAGCCAGCGTCTGCTGCGGAAGGTCTGCCCCCACTGCAAGAAGGGCTATCAGCCCTCTGCCGAGGAGCTGGCCCTGCTGGGGATGCCGGAGGACAGCCATGTCACCTTCTATAAGGGCGAGGGCTGTCCGGAGTGCCATCACTCCGGCTATGTCGGCCGCCGGGCCGCCTTCGAGATCCTGATGCTCAGCGGCCGCCTGCGGCGGCTCATCAGCGAGGGCGCCAACGAGGAGCGGCTGACGGAGGAGGCCCGCAAAAACGGCTTCCGCTCCATGAGGGAGAGCTGCCGCCGGCTGGTGCTGGAGGGCGTCACCTCCGCCGAGGAGGCCGCCCGCATCATCAACACCACAGTAGACGAGTAATTGCGTAAAACCCGGCACGGAAGGAGCGGAGACACGCCATGACCACATACCGTTACAAGGGCCAGACCAAGGACGGAACGGCTGTATCCGGCGTCATCCGGGCCTATGACGAGTTCGAGGCCGCCAGCCGCCTGCGGGAGACCGTAGCCGTTATCACCCGGCTGGAGGAGGTACAGGAGAAGAAGGAAAACATCTTCAACCGCCCCATCGGCCTGAAGATCAAGGAAAAGGATCTGGCCCTGATCTGCTCCCAGTTCGCCATTATCCTCTCCGCAGGTATGTCCATTCAGCACTGTGTGGAGATGGTGGCGGCCCAGACCAGGAACCGCCACATCCGCCAGATGCTGGAGAAGGTGGCCGAGGAGGTGGGCGCAGGCTACTCCATGGCCCAGAGCTTTGAAAACAACGCCCCGTACCTCCCCAAGACCTTCGTCGAGACGGTCCGGGCCGGAGAACAGTCCGGCACGCTGGAGGAGTGCTTCCAGCGGCTGCACCGGTACTATGATAAATCCGCCAAGACCAAGGCCAAGGTGGTCAGCACCCTGACCTACCCCGCCATGGTCATTGTGGTGGCCATCGTCGTGTTTATTATCATCATCGCCGTGGCCGTCCCGGCCTTCAACGATGTCTTTGCCGAGATGGACACCCAGCTGCCGGGCATCACCCGTGTGCTGCTGGCCATCAGTGACTTCTTCGTGGGCTGGTGGTGGCTGCTTCTGCTGATCGTCGCCGGGCTGGGCATCGCCTATATGGTGGCCCGCCGCTCCATCCGGGGCCGGAGGGCTATCGCCGCATGGAGCCTCACCAAGGCCCCCCTCCACCGACTCCATACCCTCAGCGCCGCCGCACAGTTCGCCCACAGCATGGCCACCATGCTGACGGCCGGCCTGCCGGTCCCCAAGGCCTTGGATGTGACCGGCAACGTGATCAGCAACTACACCTTCGCACTGGCCGTGCAGGAGGTGAAGCAGAAGGTGGAGCGTGGCCGCACCATTTCCGAGAGCATGGGTCAGATCGAGTACTTCCCCAAAATGCTGACGGAGATGGTGGGTGTAGGCGAGCAGTCCGGCTCGCTGGAGGAGACGCTGGACGTCATCGGTGAATACTTTGACAACGAGGTGGAGGTCACCACCGCCCGCCTGCTGTCGGTGCTGGAGCCCATCATCACCATCGCTCTGGCGGTGATCGTGGTGGTGCTGCTGCTGGCGGTGTATCTGCCGCTGTTCACCCTCTACGGCGGAATGTAAGGCCGCCGCACCCAAATTCATATCCTATCCGTATAACAACCCTGTACGGATCAAGATAAAAACCGCAAAAAAATAATAGGAGATGTAGAACTATGTTGAAGAAACTGCAGAACAAGAAGGGCTTCACTCTGATGGAGATGCTGATCGTCGTCGCCATCATCGCTGTGCTGGTGGCCATCGCCATCCCCGTGTTCAACGGCGCCCTGACCAAGTCCAAGGAGGCCGCTGACGTGGCCAACGTCCGTGCGACCTATGCCGAGTGGCAGACCGCTATGCTCACCGAGAACACCAAGGCTCCCACCGACAATGACGCCTTCCTGGCGGGTCCCGACACCAAGGGTACTCTGACCCTGAACTATCCTAAGAAGCTGACCGTCAGCAACGACGGCACCATCACCTACACCGCTTCTAAGCTGACCGATGCCGCCAATGCCGACAGCAAGACCTTCACCTGGAAGCTGGGTACGCCCGAGATCAACTGACATCCGCTTGTCACATTCACACGCAACAGCTCCCGCACCGTGACCATTGCTGTGCGCAATGCAGGCGGCCTGATGACTATACGGAAGACATCAACCTGCTTGTAGACT
>OGYW01002422.1_pt1 | contig 14238 bp, 16 predicted proteins | sample 1576621 | NCBI WGS metagenome assembly OGYW01 (sample SAMEA3541528, study PRJEB24748) | human gut metagenome | biome: human gut; feature: human-associated habitat; material: faeces | place: China | collected 2012 | reverse complement strand
GCAATAACAACCCTACAAAGGCAGAACCAGCGCTACAAAAGTGGCCCATACAATGGCAGGCGCAAAAGGAAACGTCCTTTGCTTTTTGATTACTTTCACGTAAAGCGCCATAACTCCCCCAATAAGCGCCGACAACAGCACCATGAGAAATACCTGCTCGACCGATAAGAACAAGCAGCAAGCCCCGTAGAGCCACACATCCCCAACACCAAGCGACTCTTCCTTTTCTCCATACTTGTTTGTGAGCCTATTAACCACATACGCAAGTGTTTGTAAAAGCGCTACCACGATAATTGCTACCGCCGCCGACATAACAAGCGAACGAATGCTCCATTGCTCTGCGTTCAGCCCAAGAACGGCATCACTTTCGAAAAATTCTGCACCTACCCAAGTTACAAGAAGCATGACAATACGGAGTAGCACCAAGGCAAACAGGTCATAACGAAATATAACTCTGGTTTTAACATCCTTATAAGTAATATGCGCAAAAATAAGCGCTAGAAGTATGAGAAGAATAATCATTTCTGCCACCTATATTTTCTTATGTCAGCCACTCCCCGTAACTGCCATATTAGAGATACTACTTACACCTATCGTTCATTGGTTGATATTCAATTTTGCAATGTCAGCCCCAATATCAAACAACACACCTATAAGCGTACCCGTTAAATCTCACACGCATTACACATACAAATAATATTTTGAAACCAAGCCGAAAAAATAATCCAAAAAGAACAGCGACTACAGGATTAACTTTTCCTGTAGTCGCCAATAAGCCATAAGTGCTGCCAACTTAAAGTGCAATCTAATTAATTAGACTTCTTTGGTAAAGCGGCAACAATTAATGCGGGAGTAAAAATAAGCCCAAAAAAGCCAATAAACCACAGCTTGCCAGATAGCTCTGGATATCCTTTATTGGCAGCAATCCTAGTGACAATCTGCATCGTAAGAATCCACGCCACGATATAACAAACAAGAAGAGCTACAGCCAGCATTGGAAAGAACGCCAGCATAGAAAATGGACCGACTCTCATAGCTTTCTCCTAAAATGCACTCCAAATCCGTTCATTAACGAACCAGAAAACACCATTGGTTTCGCCTTAAGACCTTTGATTATAAAAGTTCGCCTAAAGGATTTGTTGCGCAACATTTAGACATTGCCATAAATGAAAGGTAAGGTTCCGCAAGTCTTATCACAGCAAAAGAGCCCGACCGAAGTCGGGCTCTCAGATTTCAGGTATGTGTTGTAATCGCCAAAGGATGCGATTTCGCCGCAACCAAAGTCGCGTCTTAGCAACCGCCACGGGCTGTGGATTCGTCGAAACTAGAAGAGCGCTTTCAAGAACGCCGCGCGCTACGATTTCGCAACCAGCACGTGCCGCGATGCATAATCGCAATTACAGGGAGAATTCCTTTTCGCCACGGAATACTGCTTCAGCATCTTCAACGCTCCAGTCACCCAAGGTGATAGCAGAAATTGCATTGCACAAACGGATTGCTTCGTCTTCAGAGCGCATGTGAATGTTACGACCCGTTGCGTTACCGCAAGCACCACCAATGTGAATCTGGTTATGCAGCTCGGTCAAGAATACGTTTGCGTCAGCCTTAGAACCACCAGCACATACCAAACCAGTGCGGCCAGCAGCCATAGAAGCAATCTTCAAACCTTCAGCAGAAGACTTGCCGTCCTCTTCATGAGGCGGGTTAACCTTAACGAAGTCTGCACCAAGGCAAAGTGCAACACCAGCTGCGCCTGCAATCAGATCCGGATCCTTCTCGTCTGGAACAGCCTTACCGCGAGGATAAATCCAAAGAACAACAATCAAACCAGCTGCATGAGCCTCAGCGATAAGTTCGCCAGCTTCAGCCATCATGGTTGATTCGTATTCGGAACCAAGATAAATGGTGTAACCCAAGCCAACAATGTTTACACCAGCTTCACGCATAGCAAGAACAGCTTCCAAATCATAAAGCTGTGGGCTGTAAGGATCGTCTTGAGAGCCCTTTACCAAGTTAGTCTTGGAGTTCATCTTTACCAAATAGTTAATCTCTGGATAGTCAGCTGCATACTGAGCAATCAGACCACGCTGACCAGCCAAAACGCCAATGGTTCCCTGAGAGCCAATCTTAAACAAGTGCTCTGGCTCTGCATCAGAAATATCAATGCCCTCACCATAGAAGTCCTTGTTTAGGTGTTCAATCTTCTGGTCACAAGCAAAGAGCATCAAACGACCCGTACCACGGGTAGCCTTCATGTAGTTATCAATGTACGTTTCGCGCGCTTCAGGCATTACGTCCATTGGGACCTTTACCTGATCACGAGTAATGGTGGGCATAATCTTCCTCCTTATTGGCATATATATGCACGAACACAAGTCATTATAACGTAAGGGCCTCGTTTCGAGGCCCCTTGATACTAAAACCACTCTCTCTTGTTATAAACATAAATTCTTTCGAATTCACTTTGGCTCTTGGTCAGATAAATAATGCCTTCAATAATACCTATGATCCAGACAATGCCCAGAACTAATCCGAACGAGAACAAACCTCCGATAAGTCCAATTGCTAGCATGATAAAACCTTGCGTGTTGTAGCCAAGATAAAACTTATGAACACCAAGGAACCCTAGAAAGATTGCAAGCAAGCCTGCCGCAACATGATCACGCGAAGCAACAGGTGGCGCATAATGAGGCTGAACAGGTGGTTGTTGGGTTTGTTGATAAGTTGCTTGTTGATAGCCCGGTTGCTGCGAAGCGTGCTGATAACCGGTCTGCGCGTTTTGCTGGTAACCCGGTTGCTGTGAATACTGTTGCGAAGTTTGCTGATAGTTCGCCTGCTGATAATCTGCCTGAGCAGTTTGCTGATAGCCAGATTGCCCAGGTTGCGCCGATTGATAACCAGCCTGCTGATAGGTAGGCTGCTGAACAGACTGTTGAAAATCAGACTGGTAGAAATTCGATTGTTGTGCTTGCTGGAAACTTTGCGGTTGAGTTCCTTGCTGATACGAAGCCTGGTGATAAGCCTGCTGACTTTCTTGCTGTCCTACTTGTTGCTGGTAGGCATATTGTTGCGTTGCGCCTTGCTGATGAGCGGGTTGTTGAGGATCTCCTTGCGGAGGCGCATAGGTATCCTTGCCATAAGCAGCCTGCTGCGCTTCAGCAAGCTTTTTCTCCGCAGCTTCCAATGCTGCACGAGCAGCTTCTAAACCTTTTTCAGCAGCAGAAAGCGCCTCGTCGCGAACTGCATCTCCAATTTCTGCACGCTCGCGAGCATCAGTTTGCGACGAAGACTGCGCTGTTTGATCAGAAGATGCTGTCTGCTCAGATTCAACATGATCGGTTTTTGGAGTTTCCTTCTCTGCCACTTTTGATTCTTCCTGTTTATGTTTCTGAGGGTCGTTTTCTGTATGTGTCATAATTCAACGCCTCGCTTCAATATGTTGCTAATCTTGACATGGTAAGAATACCCTTTTGCCAGCCTAACCCGCAGTTTCGTTATGCTTCCGTAACGCAATCCAGCACGTGTCAACGGCCTGTTTTCTTGTATTTATATTGCTGTTAGATATAGAAACAATTACTTGATCTCATCGCGTTCTTTGTCGCACTTGCGAAATTCTTTTGCAGTACCCAACACGCGCATAATACGGTCGCGGAAAATCAGACAAAGCAGCGCAATAACAGCCGCCACGCCAAAAATAATTAAACTAGTGGTAATTTCACCCTGTGCTAATCCTGCGGCAGCATAGGTAGACACCAAAACGCCAGGAATGCGACCGATAGTAGCAAGAATCAAAAAGGTTCTCATACGCATGTTGGTTAGCGGCACCAGATACGTAAATACATCTTTCGGCATGGCAGGAATAAGGAACAAAATGAATACCACAATATTCAGCTTGCCTGAGCGTTCGAACGTATAGAACTTTTCCAGGTGCTCTTTGCTAACCATATCGTGAACAAACGGAGCGCCAAGTCTATGAACAAGTTGATAAATTATCGCACTCGAAATAACACAGCCAACCAAAATAAGAAGCGCGCCCAACCACGGCCCATACAGCATACCCGCAGCTACCTGCACTACTTCGCCAGGAATAAAGGCAACTACCACCTGCAAGAATTGCAGACCAAGTAGCATCAATACACCAAACGCACCTTGACTTTGAATACTCTCTATTACTCGTTCGGTGCCGTTAGGTTCAAATATCTGCGATAAACTAGGCCACAGCGCAGCAACGATGCCTGCCGTAATACCAATGAAAGCAAGAAGCCCTACTAATTTGAAAATATCTGCTGTACTTACCTTGTGTCCGAAAATAGAAATAAAGCTGGATTCTTCGGATTCTTCAGAGCTTTTAAGGTTTTCGGGGTTTTCAAGCTCTTTGAATCCTTCAGGGTTTTCAAGGTCTTCAGACTCTTCAGAATTATCAGGATATTTAGCATCTAGACTATTGCTCATTATTCCTCGTTATCTTCACCGTAGCGAGCACGCTTGTATTCTTCTTTAAAAGCAGAAAACATCCCTTTGGTTTTTGAAAGCTGTTTTCCAACTGCATAAGCTCCCTTATTTACCGCATCACCTGTTTTTTGAGCAACATCAGAAGCCACTGGTTTTGCTTTTTCAAATGCCTGCGATGCCTTATGGGTAACTACCGCGCTTGCCTTACCAGCACGCTCTGCCAAACCGCCCTGGGCCTGAATCGTCAGCGCCTCACTCGACAAAATAATAGCTCCATGCAAAAAGTCTTCTTCATTAGCGGCAGTAAGTTGATCACCCACTCCTAACTTGAAGCCCTTAATATACGCTGCAGGAATTTCGATAACACCGAGCAAAGCACCAGCCGAAGTACCCTTATCTACAAAGAGCGACTTCACCGCTCCGTCTTCGGTACTAAAACGCACATCACCAACCAAGCCACAGCGTTGTTCGTCTTCTGTCATCAGGGGAAGGCCTTGCCAGATTACGCATTCATTCCAATCAACACCTAAGCGCTTGCAGGCTGCCGATCCTGTGGTTCCCTTTGCTTCATCGATGACAATATTGCCATCCTCGACATCAAAACCGTCAAAGGAAACAAACAGATCAGGACGATGCATCATAAGCGCAATGTCAGGACGTTTTATCGTAAAACCAACAACCCGACGCCTATGCGGATGAAAAATGAACGAATGAACCTTACCGATACGCTTCAGTTTTTTGCCCATGGAGTATACAGGCATGTCGCGCAATTCGCTAATTAGGTATTCGCTCTTTTTCATGTATCGTTTTCCTGTCTCATTACGACAGGTGGCGACCAATAAGCCGCCACCTGAACGAGCCGAACTTACATTTATTCAACCATATCTATAAAGAATGATCACCAAATGTGTTCGTTTTGTTTCTTTTAAGTTATTCGATATTCAAAGAATGCCTTTTTAACAGTCGAAATGCCGTAAGCATATATCGCCTATTCGGAACCGCTATGACTCTTGCGAATCGGTGGTAATTCAAAGAACAACCACTGGTCTTATCTATTCGGCATCCTTTTCATCGCCAGAAGGGTTGATCTTTGCAGTAACCGTAGAGGCAGCTCCTGCAACTACATCCTTTGCACTAGCAGCAGCGCCTGCAACTGCTTGACCGGCGTTCTGTGCAGCACCAGAAACTACCTGTCCTGCATTCTGTGCAGCACCAGAAACAGCCTGAGCAGCACCCTGAGCAGCAACCTTAGCATTCTGAGCTGCACTCTGAGCAGCATCAATCGCTACAGGGATTTTGTCTACCGCTGCATCACGAGCAGCTTCAGCATTTTTTGCTACCTGAGTTGCAATGCGCTCACGAGCTGCGTCAATCTTCTGACGAAGTTCATCGCCATTATCGCTGAATGCCTGAACAGTAGGATTCTGGTTTACGCGAGAAACAACATTCTTATAAGCATCAGAGCCATTGTCTACTACCGTGTTGATAACCTTCTGAGAAGTAGAAGCAGCAGCATCAACAAACTGACCCGCTTTTTCCTGAACATTAGCAGGTACTTCGATTTTTACATTTTCATTTAATGCCTCAGAAATTTTGGCACGATTTTCAGCACCAGTGCGAGGAGAAAGCAGCATGCCTGCAGCAGCACCAATAATGCCACCGATTACAAACGGAAAAAATTTACCCATCTCGAACACCCTTCCGACATCATTTTTTCGACATCTAATGATCTTATTATACGTGCATGTCCTAGCGCTTATCTTGAGAAATGCGTGCGACTATGACTTGTTTCCAATCCGATACGAAACCGCTACAGCGAAACCAAGAAATCCAGTACACCCTCTATTGAAAGGCTTGCCGCCTTGCATGCTTGAGCAAAGACAGAACTTGCAGCCATACTAGGAGCTGTGTCCACTCCAGCAAACCGAACCTGCGCACCGTCCCAAACAACATGAACTATCGCAAAATCTCGCACACCCAAAGAAAGGCATGCCTCGAAAGCATATCGCTCAATTTCAGAACGAATTGATTGCGCCACCCGATCAGCCGCATGAAGCGATTTAAGACGAACTGGTGAAATAAGTTCAAGAGAGTCGCCCGCGGGGACTTCCTCGACAGGAGGCAAAACATGAGCATTCCATCCTGTTCCTAAAACTACAACTGAAAGACGCGCTCCTTCAACCCACTGAGCCACCTTGCATCCAGATGATTCGAATGCCGCAAGTGCTGCCAACAGTTCTTCTGAGCTGTTTACAAGGATAGTTTCTGCACTTGATGGCTGAGTTTTTCGGGGCTGAGCGTTGTTCGCCATTTCAGATGCCGCATTTTGAATGTTGCCCGATGATTGAATATCCTCATTTTGCGAATCACTCGACGATTGAAGGTTCTTGTTTCGTTCGCAAGCAAACCCCTTCAATGGCTTTACCTCGAAAGGATAACCACCTGGTATACGCTCTTCGCACAGGCGAACAAGGATTTCTTTTTCTGCCGTAAGCACATCAGACGAAAAGGTGAAACTAACCAGAGAATCGCCAATTACATCCACTTCCGAAGCTTCCGCATAACGCTGCATTGCAAACATACTGATCTGATCATCGGTGCACAACTTACAGGCTTCAGGTTGCGAACCTAAATAAGGAAGTTGAAGCAATTCGCACAATTCCTGCAGTGCGCCATTTGAACCCTTAGTTCCTGATGCAATACAACAAATATCAGGGCGAATTGTTTGAAGCGTTGCAACTAGTTGTTCGTCTACGTTAACCAATTCGGCCTGGTGTTCTGCCTTCTGCAATGCCTCTGCTATCTCTTTTGCTTCAAATTGCATCGTATTGTTGTCAGCAAGGATTGCTGCTTTCATACACTTGCCTTTCTTTTTTAACTGAGGATTTTTATTCACTTACCGCTTTACTGCCCATCTTTTAACTACGGACTATGTTGTTCATATGCAACTACAGGCTATGTTGTTCACATGCCGTCTTGGTTACATCTAGCAGGATATCGTTTAATGTTTTCACGCATTGATCCAAAACCCCAAGCGCCACCAAATCGTCTTCGTAGGAAAAAACCACCTGCGCCACTAGGCCATCTTCGCTAGTCCACTGCGTTGTTCCTGTAAAAACACGCGCTTCATCTTTAGCGCGATGCGTTTGCCCATCTATCACCATATGTTCTAGAAGATGCGGTGTTGACGTGTGATTCATTACATCAGAAAACAGTCGCCCTTTATGATTGCGACACGCATGCATCCCCAACGTAGGACAAATCTTCAAGACTCGCTTAATAAGCTGCTCATTGGTGCAAGCAAAACACTCATCACTTACACGAATAAGTGTTTCAATCCTATCGGGGCGAACGCGAATGTGCTCAACGGCAAGCGGAGCGGTCATTGTTTCACCAGTTTGGTCGATACTTTTTCCCCTGAATCTGCATCAGTTTCTGTGATTACCAACGTAGTTCGCTCAGGAGAAAAGGAATACGATCCAGACCCGTTATATTGTTTGAAAGAAAACGAGATGGTTTTTTGGAACGTATCAAGCGTGTAGGGATAGGAAACCTCTGACGTCATCACAATATCGGCATCGGTAAACGTAATGGTTTGGCTAGAACCCTCTATCACCCATGTGCCCTGTATATCAGCCTTGTCATCATAGCGGAACCACTGATTCCAAGCTAAAAGCCCCGTGCCAATAACCAGCAGTGCAATTACTATAAGTGATCCAACAAGAAAACGTCGTGAAATACCTTTGCGTTTGGAGGGCTTGCCTGCTTTATTAAAGGATTTACCCTTGTGAATTGTTTCCTTAAAAGATTCTTCTTCAACAGCTGATTCGCTATTTATAAACCCACTTTGAACAGGTGCTTCAAGCAAAGATCCTGAATCGTTTATAGCTGACTTATCGAAGATACTTTTCTCTTTGAAGCCCGAACTATCCAAAGCGCTCTTTTTCTGCTTGAGCGCATTGCGATCTAGCCTAGGTGTTCCTGTTTTAGAAGAAGCGGTGGTGGTGATGCGCGATCCTTGCGCCACCTTTTTTCCAGCAGCAGATGGGCGCTTCTTTTGAGAGCGCCCATCCATGGATTGTTTGTCTGTCTTTTTAGCTACCATTCAGGAGTAAATTTAGCGAATAACCTCAACGCCGCCCATGTAAGGAACCAAAACATCAGGAACCTTAACTGATCCGTCAGCCTGCTGATAGTTTTCCAAAACAGCAGCCATAGTACGACCAACCGCCAAACCAGAACCATTCAAGGTGTGAACAAGACGGCTACCCTTGAAGTTTTCAGGATCACGGTACTTAATATTTGCACGACGCGCCTGGAAATCTACGCAGTTAGAGCAAGAAGAAATTTCTTTGTAAGCATTGTAGGAAGGCAACCAAACTTCCAAGTCGTAGGTCTTAGCGGCAGAGAAGCCAATGTCACCTGTGCACAAAGAGATAACACGATAAGGCAAGCCCAACAGTTGCAGAATATTTTCTGCATCTGCAACCATAGCCTCTAAGTCATCATAGCTTTCTTCTGGCTTTGCATACTTCACCATTTCTACCTTGTCGAACTGATGAACACGAATAAGACCGCGGGTATCGCGACCAGCAGAACCTGCTTCTTCGCGGAAACATGGCGTAAATGCGCAATACTTCAATGGCAAATCAGAAACATCCAAAACTTCGCCAGAATGAATGTTGGTCAGCTGAACTTCAGCAGTAGGAATAAGGTACATGCCCTCACGTGTTTTGAACAGGTCGTCTTCAAACTTCGGAAGCTGACCAGTGCCAGTAAGTGTAGTAGCATTTGCCATCGCAGGACACCACCACTCTTTATAACCACGAGAAATATGAGTGTCTGCCATGAAGTTGATCAGTGCGCGCTCCAAACGAGCGCCAAGGCCACCGAGCAATACAAAGCGGCTACCAGCAAGCTTTACCGCACGCTCCGAATCGATGATGCCTAAATCTGCGCCCAAGTCCCAATGAGGCTTCATTTCAATACCCTCAGCCTCAAAATCACGCGGGGTGCCCCAACGACGAACTTCAGGATTGTCGTTTTCGTCTTTACCTACAGGCGTAGAGTCAGCAGGCATGTTAGGAGTGCCGAGTAATAAATCATTCAACTTTTCTTCAGCTTCAGCACGCTTTACGCTAAGTTCTGCAATGCGATCCTTCAATTCAGAAACCTGGGCCTTAACTGCCTCAGCTTCATCCTTTTTGCCTTCACTCATCAACTTACCAATAGACTTAGAAAGTACATTGCGCTGATTGAGTAGTTCTTCTTCTTGACCAATTAACGAGCGCCTTGATTCGTCCAACTCTTTGAAATATTCAGAGTCCCATGAATGGTTGCGGTTTTTCATTGCAGTGGCAACTTCATCAAGGTGTTCGCGGACGAACCGGATGTCTAGCATGACTGTCCTTTCGACGTACTTTACTACTTGGTAAATTTATTAAGATAATCAGTAGCGTTAGTATACTCTTATTCACTAATCTTCTGCGGTATCACTCAGAGGGTTAGCGTAATGAACAGAAAAATGTAAAAGAAATTCAGGAAGGATCAACGAAAATCATGGATTTTGCGGCGTTATATCATTTCCTGTTTGAAACGATGCCTGGTATCGGATGTTTAGTTCTTGTGTTTTTAATTGCGTCAACCCTGGTCGCTGCAATCCTCGAGCGCAGGACCCGCAAGACCTTCAAAGATCGTGGTAACGTAAAAGATGACGATTGGAAATTTGAAGAGGAAGAAGAAACAAAATGACGCAGACCGTTTTGTATGATCGGAAAGCCAATCCCGACTATATCCCCCGAGTAGCTGCAGTACACGACTTATGCGGATATGGCAAATGCTCATTGGGCATTGCTATTCCAGTAGTATCTGCAGGCGGATGCGATGTGTGCCCCGTTCCCACGGGATTATTTTCGTCCCACACCGCTTTTCCTGGCTGGTATATGCATGACACCACCGATATTTTGCCCGATTATTTAGCAGCTTGGCAAAACATCGGCGTGGAGATTGATGCGGTGTATTCAGGCTTTTTGGGAGCACCTGAACAAGTTGATATTATTCGCAGCCTATACGAACGCTACCCCAAAGCGCTGCGCGTGGTAGACCCCGTAATGGCAGACCACGGCAAGGTATACCCCACCTATACCCCAGAACTGTGCGCTGCAATGGCTGATTTAGCCTGCGATGCCGATATTTTGACTCCAAACTTAACTGAAGCCGCCATTATCCTTGGCGAAGAATGGCATGGTACCAATATTAGCGATGATGAAGCAAAACGCATAATTGATGCACTTATTGCTAAAGGCGCGAAAAATGTAGTGCTCAAAGGCATCCAACGCGACGACGGTTTGATTCGCAACTTTGCTGCTGGCGTAAATATCGATTTCTTTGAAGCATCTAACGAATACCTACCCTACATGCTTCATGGAACGGGTGATTTGTATTGCTCCTGCTTACTTGCCGCTATCATGGCTGGCAGAACCCTGCAGGATGCAGTTGCCTTTGCGGGCGACCTTACGCATGATGCCATGATTGTTTCCAGCAAGCAGCCAAACTTTAAAGACCGTGGTGTAAGCTTCGAACTTTTAATTGGCCGCATTGCGGATTTGCTGCAAAACAAATCTTTATAAGAGCTGCCTGCAAGATTACTAAATCCGGTAGCAAAATTGCTCAATCCCGGTAACAAAATTCCAAAACCTCGTAGTCAACTTGCGCAAGTATGACTCACTTTGTTTGCGTAGCACTTGCGCAAGTATGGCTCACTTAATTCTACTTAGCTTCTTTTGCTGGCATAGCTCGCAGGAAGAAAAAGCCAATCACAAACAACACAGCAATAGATAGAACACCAAAAGACGGATTGCCCGTTAACTGAGTAAAGACACTCACCAAAAACGTTCCCATTACTGCCGCATATTTGCCAAAGATATCGAAAAATCCGTAGTATTCGTTGGCCTTATCTTTAGGAATAAGCTTTCCGTATTCCGAGCGAGAAAGCGCCTGAATACCGCCTTGGAAAAGACCCACGCAAATTGCCAAAATCCAAAATTCCGTAGCGGTTTTCAAGAAGAAGGCTGCAAACATAACAATACAGAAATAAGCGAATACACCAACAAGCAGCATATTTCTGGTACCAAAACGCTTCGCTAAGTTGCCATAAGCAATAGCCGAAGGGAATGCTACAAACTGGGTAACTAACAAAGCCAGCACCAGCTGCGTAGAATCAATTCCTAAATCGGTACCATAGCTGGTAGACATTTTAATTACCGTATGAACACCGTCGATATAAAAGAAAAACGCAATGAGGAAGAATAGCAAGCGTTTATCATGTGCAATATCCTTCATGGTGCTTTTCAGACTATCGAAGGTAGTTTTAAAAACATGATCGGTGTGTTCGCGATAGTGGGTCTGCGTAACGTTTTTTACGATAGGAATTGTAAATGCTATCCACCACAGCGCAGTAATAACAAAGGCTATTTTCATGCCTGTACCCATATCGATGCCAATAGCAGAGCCACCAAGCACTACCGCCAAACAAGCAATAAACGGAATACACGATCCAATATAGCCCCAAGCATAGCCATGCGATGAAACCTTGTCATAGCGCTCTTCTGTAGTGGCATCAATCAAAAAGGCATCATAGAACACCATGGATCCATTAAGCATTACCGAAGAAACCACATAAACAACCAAGAAAGCTAACGCATGTTGCGGAACACCTAAAGCAGCACAGGCAACCGCGCCCGTTCCCGCAAAACCAATAAGGAATTTTTTCTTGTTGCCTGCCAAGTCTGCCAGACTACCCAAGAAGGGCATTAAAAGTGCCAGAATAAGCGAAGCAACAGTTTCGGCATAACCCCAAGCAACAACAATCGAAGATCCTTCTTCGGCAAGAGAGCTGAAGTACACCGGAATAAGAGCGGTCGAAAGCATAACGAACGCCGAATTGCCCACATCGTATAAAACCCAGCTAAATTCCTTTTTAGTTAAACCAAATGCCATCGCTGCCTATCCAGTCCTTTCCGAAATGCACCTTCGAAGGTATGCCAGAAACCATTTTGAAGCTATTTATTACAAAGCTCTTGCTTTTCTGTGGTAGATCTTGAACGAACTATAAAACAGTTTCATTATGATCGGAGAAAAGTATACGTATCCCCGCGCTACTAAGTTTAAAAATTCTGTTAAGAATGCGAGTTTACCTATGCCAGCAATAATCACACATCATCAATTTGCACGCGAAATGCTCAATCTACCTGCAACTTCGTTTATCAAAAGCGTCCAGGAACGAAATGCCTTTCTTTTAGGAAGCCAAGGACCCGACCCTCTGTTTTTCTGCGTAGTTTCTCCATCTTTGTCCGCATATCGTGCACTTGGTAGCCTTATGCACGACAAAAAACCAGGTAAACTCCTCCATGTTATTTCTGGCACTCCAGCTCTTGCGCCTTCCAATATGAAGAAAACGGTGCAAGCTTATTGTGCGGGATTTTTATGTCACTATTTGCTCGACCGCGCTGCTCATCCTTTTGTATACGCACAGCAATTTGCCCTCTGCAATGCGGGAATTGACGGGTTAGACGAACGCGATGGCCATGAAGTGCATGCCGTTATTGAAAGCGAACTAGATGAAATGATCCTCTACACTCATGAAGGACTAACCATTTCATCGTTTAAACCCTATAAAGAAATCTTAAAAGCAGACGAACAATCACTTGCGGCAATTTCTCATGCTGTATGCGCAACTCTTTGGGAAACTTACGAAAAGCTTTCGCCTGCACATCTTTTTTCTGCAAGCGTACACAACTATCGCCGCGTACAATTCGCGACGTATTCACCCCGCGGCATCAAGCGTACGCTCTATGGCGTGGTCGAACGAAGATTTAAAAGACATTCATTTGCTCAGGCATTTTGTCATCGCCCTCTTGCGCTTACCGAAAGCATCTTTGACAACCATGAGCATCGCGTGTGGATAGATCCGTTCACTAATGCAAAACACACCACCAGTTTTGAAGACATCTTCAATAACGCCCTTGAAGAAGCAAATTCTCTTATTCCTCGTTTTATTGGAGAAACTATTATTGAAAGTGCTTCTGAAACTAGTTTTAAGAGCGCTTCAAAGGATATCTCTCAGAATGCTTCTCGAAAGATTTCTGAAGCTGTTTGTGGAAATATTTCCGAGGGTATTTCTCTTAATGAAGCAGAAGCACTTGCCTGCAATTTAAACTTTTCTGGCAAACCTTATTCTTCGTAGTCGCTCATGGTACGCCCTGGAAGAGCAACACTGACCAAAATTACTGCCAGTACTGTTGATCCAATAACAGGTGCAAGAAGATACGGGTCGGTCAGAAATTCCCGCCCCATAGTATCAATAAGCGAACCACAAATTAGCCCCACAATCAAAAGTGCCCCTGCTAAAAGCATGCCTGTAATGCACCACACTCGCTTACCGAAGCCACATAAAAGCGAACTAGCCAAAGCAGCGAGCACTAAAGCAAGAATCATGATCCAGGTAGAAGGTACACTTACTACCCGAATAAGCACATCAGTAAAGCTAGAATCGATAGGCATGAAGACAAACGTAAGAGCATCCCATCCAATCAGCGATGCCGATCCCAAACCAGCTAACATCACCGCTAAGCAGAGGGCGTAGAGCGTAGAAATAATGGCATCACGCATGGATAAAAGGAATCCTGCGACAAAAGGAACCAGCGGCGCTAATCCTATGGCTCCAAAAAGTACCGCTGAAATGTTCCGTTGTTCCCATAATTCGTAAAGTTAGATGTTTATTTATTC
>OGYW01002419.1_pt1 | contig 14248 bp, 13 predicted proteins | sample 1576621 | NCBI WGS metagenome assembly OGYW01 (sample SAMEA3541528, study PRJEB24748) | human gut metagenome | biome: human gut; feature: human-associated habitat; material: faeces | place: China | collected 2012 | reverse complement strand
TGCATGTCTCGCCCGAAATACTGGAGCAATACCATGGCTTTTACAGCCTTGCGCTGGACGGCACGACGGATGACGGCTGCGCGCTGGTGCTGGAGAATGTGCCCGCCGCGGGCCTGCGCGCCGCGCTTGAGGCCGTGCCGGAGCCAGACGCGCTGCGGACGGTGCTCATCAAAAGCTGTCCGGAGCTGCAGAGCCTTTCCTTCCTTGAAAATTTTCCCGCGCTGGAATGGGTGTATGTGCGCCGCTGCCCGGCGGTGGCCGCGCTGTGGGATACCGCGCGCACGCCCGCGCTGCGGGGCCTTGCTGTGACGGACTGCAAAAAGCTGCGGGACATCAGCGGGCTGGACGGCGCTACGGCGCTGGAGCACCTGTTTTTGCAGTACAGCGCCTGGAGCGCCGTAAAGCTGGAGAGCCTTGCGCCCCTGCGGGGGCTGTGCGCGCTGCGCACGCTGGACCTGGGGTGCAGGGGCGCGAAGGACAAGGTGAAGCTGGATTTCAACATGCTGTATCCGCAGCTGGACTCCCTCACCATCACGCCCAGCCTGAAGGAATATTTCGTCACCAATACGGAGGCGGGGCGCTGATGGAGGGACAGAGGCGCATTTTGGACCTTTGCGTGGACGCGGGCGAAACGCTGCTGGCCAACGGCGCGGAAATTTACCGCGTGCAGCAGACGATGGAGATCATCGCGCGCAGCTACGGCGCGCGCAGCTTTCATGTATATGTACTTACCAATGGGCTGTTCGCCTCGATGGAGGACGGCGGTGCGGTGCAGAGCGCGGCGGTGCGCAGCACGCCGCGCGTGGAGATGAATTTGGGCCGCATTTCGGCGGTGAACGCGCTCTCGCGGGAGATCGTGGCAGGGCGCGTGCCGCTGGAGGAAGCCTTTGCGCGGCTTGCACAGATCCGCGCCACACGTGGGCTGCCTTCCACCAGCTGACGAGGGCGGCGGCCACGGTCAGGCCGGTAGAGACCAGCTGCTCCAGTTGGGCCGACTCGATGGGCAGCACCGCGTGGCCGGTGGCGCTGAGGATCTGGTTGGTCAGGGCCAGCGCCAGCGCGGCGGTGCGGGCAATGGTCGAGGGCGAGATCTTGTGCTTCATAAAAACTCCTTTCGTTCCGGGTGATGTGCGGGGCTCAGCCGGAGAAGCGGCCAAGCCCTGCGCGGCGGCAGAGGGCGGGGTAGTCCTTGTAGGCGCGGCTCAGATCGACAGGGCCGTCGATGCCCGCCACATGGCCTGTGCTGGTGTACTGCCACATCCCGTGGGGGCGGGTGGGGCGCTTGCCGCGGTAATCGGCGAGCCAGAGGTCGTAGGCGGTGAGTGCATCCATCGCAAGGGCGGTGTCCGCAAAATTCGTGTAGGTGTAGACCATGGCGTAGAGATTCCAGGCTTCGAGCTGGGCGGCGGCCTGGGCCACCCGCTGCGCGAGCGCGGCAAGGGAGAGGGAGCGCAGCCGGGCGTCCTCCACATCAATGGCAAGGGGCAGCTGGAACGTTTTCCCGCGCAGCGCGGCCCGCAGGGCGTTGAGCTCGGCTTCGGTCTGACGGGAGGTGACGGCGCAGGTATAATAGTAGCCGCCCACCGGGATGCCGCGCGCCGTGCAGGCAGCATGATTGCGCTCGAACTGCGGGTCGGGGTAGGGCTGGCCGTTTCGGCTGCCCAGCACCCGCAGCATCACGCCGTCAATGGTGCCAGAACGCTGCACCGCGTCCCAGTCTATGCGGCCCTGCCATCGTGAGACATCCAGCACCCGCAGCGGGGTCATCGGATGGCCTCCGGGCGGTGAGTCGAATCTGGTGTTTGTGTCATGGAACAGACCTCCTTTCTGCTGTTGCCCCGATTGTACAGTCGGGATACGAAATGCGGAAGTGTGGTCTTTTTTCTTGCGAATCTTTGCCGTTCGGCATTTTGCCAAGGGGTGTTTCCGGGGCAGAAAAGCAGGGGCAGAACAGGGCCTTTTTGGGAGTAATTCTGGGTGCATTTTCGGGCGGAAAATGGCGTCTGTGAATGGTTTGTGATGACAAAAATCAAGGGAAATTCGGTCGATTTCTGGCCTTGAAACAGCACTTGGATGTTAAAAAATTGTGAACAAATCATGCCCGGATTTTGCAAAAAAATCGGGAAGAATCGCTCGAAAATTTCGCGCATCCGGGAAAACTGTGTACAAAATTCACAAAAAACTATGTTAAGAATCTGGCAAACTGGAAATGTCAAATTTGACAAATTGGTTTTGGTCTGCTAAAATAGCTTCCGCTCAACGGACGTTGCAGCGTATAAAATTCATCACATTGAAGTGAAAAGCCGCACTGCGGCTCCCGAATACGGAGTGAAGAAACTCCGTGCCACGGCGGGTATTGGAAGGCCCGCATCGTATTCCAAACTGTAAAAAGAGAGGAGTTGTTCCGTATCGCTTCCGTCAAATTTCAAAAAGCATTGAGCGGCCGCACCCGTGCCGCCGCCCCCCGTGTGCTGGCGTTCTGCGTCATGGCCGTGAGCCTGTTGTTCACGCTGGCCGTGACCGCCGCGAATCTGCGGCTGACCTACGTCACTGACTCCTATGGTGCGCGGCAGCTGGTGGTCAGCACTGACGCTGACAGCGACCCCGCCCGCGTGATGAGCCTTTCCGGCATGGAGGCCGAAGAGGGTGACCATGTCTATTACACCGCGTTCAGCGGCAGCCTGGCTTCCCTGAACATCGAGCGCGCATTCACCGTGACCATCCAGGCCGACGACCAGGAGTATCCGGTGAGGATGGCTTTTGGCACCGTTGCCGATGCGCTGGAACGCGCCGGCATCACCCTGGATGAAGAGGACTACACCGAGCCTGCACTGGACCAGCTGGTCACAGCAGGCAGCAGCATCGTGGTCCACCGCGTCGATTATCAGGATAAGGTCGAGACGCAGGCCATCCCCTACGATACCGAGTATGTCTACACCAGCCTGTACTTCCGCAACACCGGCCGTGCCACCACGTTACAGCACGGCTCGGAGGGCCAGCAGGCTGTGACCACCCGCGAGCGCTGGGTGGACGGTGAGCTGGAAAACAGCATGGTGGTCGATGTGACCACCACGGTGGAGCCCACCAATCATGTCGTCAAGACCTACGGTGCCGGTGCGCCCGTCTCGCCGCTGACCGGCACGGACGGCACCACCAATGCGCCCGCTTCCTACAGCAGGGTCCTCACCGGCAAAGCCACCGGCTACTATTCCAAGTCCGGCAAGGGCTCGTCCGGTCTAGGCCTGGGCTACGGCACGGTCGCCGTGGACCCGGACGTCATCCCCTACGGCACCCTGCTGTATATCACTTCCACCGATGGCCGCTTCGTTTACGGCTACGCCATCGCGACCGACACCGGCATCGCCGTTCAGAAGGGCGAGATCCTCGTGGACCTGTTCTACGAGACCTACGCCGAGTCGGTCATCAATGGGGCGATCCAGGTCAATGTTTACGTTGTGAACTGAGTCTTTGGAACCACCCCCTGCGCACACGGAATGAACAGAACATCTGCCCCCGCTCTTTGCTGCATTTTGCACAGAGAACGGGCGCAGATGTTCTTTTTTGTTTTATATTCCGTCAGGTTTACCTATAATTTTTGCATAAATTTGGCCAGGTTGTCCATATCACTAAAATATCCTAGAAAAGATTATGGTACATTTTCCGGAAAAAGCCTTGAAAAATGTGCCAAAATTCTTTAATATAAGAGAGTAAAAAGGTATAGGCCCCTCTGCGGCCTGTACGGGGAGGAGCTGTTTATGAAACCGACGGAAGAAAAAATCCATACGGATCCATCGGATCTGCCGATCTATCTGTTCAAGCAGGGCAATAACTGCGAAGCATACCGCTACTTCGGTGCACACATCGAGACCCGCGCCGGAGAGTCCGGTGTCGTGTTCCGCGTCTGGGCACCTCACGCCGCCGCCATCAGCGTGGTGGGCGATTTCAACAGCTGGAAGCCGGGCAGCCACCCGATGCACAAGGTGGATCAGGACTCGGTCTGGGAGCTGTTCATCCCCGGCATGAAGGAATATGACGTTTACAAATACTGCGTGACCACCCGCGCGGGCGACCTTGTCTACAAGGCTGACCCGTATGCCTTCCACGCCGAGACCCGGCCGTCCAACGGCAGCAAGGTCTACGACCTGAACGGCTTTGCGTGGCACGATGCCGCATGGCAGGAGGCCCAGAAGAAGGCCGATGTCATCAACGGCCCGATGAACATCTACGAGATGCACGCGGGCAGCTGGAAGATGAAGGACGAGAAGGTTCCCTATAACTATTCCGAGCTGGCCGACGAGCTGATCCCCTACATCCGGGAGATGGGCTACACCCATGTGGAGCTTCTGCCCGTGATGGAGTATCCCTTCGACGGCAGCTGGGGCTACGAAGTTGACGACAGTGAAGCGATAATGAAGTGGCTCAGCGGTATAAGAAAACGCAAAGTTACTATTGCAATGCCAAAACGCGGCGAAAAACTTCATTTGGTTGAAATGGTGCGTAAAAATGCCGATATTGCACTTGGTAATTATAAAATTAAGGTGATGAAAGAACGTGAAAAGAATACTGTTCTTGATATGATGCAGGAACAGCTAAGACTTGAAAAACGTCCTTACAGAATTGAGGCATACGATATTTCAAATATTCAAGGTACAGATAATGTCGGTGCAATGGTTGTATTTGAAAACGGGAAGCCTGCGAAACGCAAATACAGAATATTCAAGATAAAATCGTTTGAGGGTGCGGACGATTACGCGGCTATGCGTGAGGTTATATACAGACGTTTCAGGCACGCACTTGAGGAAGAAGAACAGGTTGAAAAGGGTACGCTTTTGAAACGAAACGCAAAGTTTTTGCCTTTGCCTGACCTTATACTGCTTGACGGCGGTAAAGGGCATTTAAACGTGATAACAGAACTTCTGGATATGATTGAAGTCGATATTGAAACATTCGGTATGGTGAAGAATGACAAGCACAGAACAAGAGGACTTGTTTCAAAAAACGGTGAAATCGAACTCAGTGCAACAAGTCCTGTATTTAAACTTATAACTCACATTCAAGACGAAGTTCACGATACCGCAATATCATATCACAGAAAATTGAGAGGTAAAATCAATTCCGAACTTGATAAAATAAACGGAATTGGTGAAAAAAGGCGAAAAGCCCTATTGACTACTTTCAAAACTATTGATAAAATAAAAGAGGCGACTTTGGACGAATTGTTAAACGTCAAAGAAATGGACAGTAAATCGGCACAAAGCGTATATGATTATTTTCGGAGGAATAGCGATGTTTAAGCTTAACAGAAAAAACGGTGTTTCGTATTACACAATTACATCATTTGAGAAAACAGGACTTGTAAAACACGGTTTTTCCACGCGTGAGGGCGGCGTCAGCGACGGCTGTTACAGCAGTATGAATTTTCGCTTTCACTGTGATGATACACGCGAAAATGTGCTTAAAAACTTTGAAATAATGGCTGATACGCTTGGTATGGACTATAATAAACTTGTGCTTTCAAAACAAGTTCACGAAGATGTTATTCATACCGTGACAGAGGACGATTTCGGAAACGGTATTGTGCTTGAAAACAAGTTTGATAGCGTTGACGCGCTTATTACGGATAAGAAAGGTATTCCTATGGTTACGCTGTTTGCCGACTGCGTACCGTTGTTTTTTCTTGACAAAAAGCTCGGAGTAGCCGCATTGGCACATTCGGGTTGGAAAGGTACGGTAAAGCGAATAGGTCAGAAAACAATTGAAAAAATGAAAAGAGATTACGGAAGCCGTGCGGAAGATATTTTAACCGCTATCGGTCCGTCAATACAGGAATGTCATTTTGAAGTAGGTGACGAAGTTGCCGGGATATTTATAAAGGAATTCGGTGAAGATACCGCAGTGAAATACGGTGAAAAGTATCACGTTAATATGCAGAAAGCAATCGAAAAACAATTTATTGAAAGCGGCATATTGAAAGAAAATATTGATAATTGCGGAATATGCACTTACTGTAACAGTGATTTATTATTTTCGCACAGAAAGACGAACGGAAAAAGAGGAAATCTCGGTGCATTTATTGAGTTAATATAGATTTGGAGAATGAGATGAGAAGGATAAAGGGTTTAGTGGCGGTGTTGCTTGCCGTGTGTACAGTTTTTTCTGTAACAGGGTGCGATACCGTTGAAAGAATTAAAGAGAGAATATCACAGGAAACTGTTGATGACGAAAAGGTTGCAGATGAAAATAAGACGGAAGTATCAAACAGCATAAGCGTGGGATTGCTTGATTTTGATACTTTTAATCCGCTTTTGACAAAATCGGAAACGGTTAAAGAGTGTATGGAATTTGTGTATGAACCGCTTTTTGAACTTAACGAAAAATTGCAGGCAGTACCGATTTTGGCTGAAAGCTATACTGTATCTCCTGACGGCAGAACGATTGATATTACGCTTAAAAACAACATACAATGGCAGGACGGCTCAAATTTCAACGCGTATGATGTAAGCTATACATTTAAGCAAATACGTTCCGGTGTTACTAATTACACATCTGTGCTTGCAAATATGGCGGATTATATGGCAACTGGCGATTATACGTTTCAGATTGTATTGAATTACGCAGTGCCGAATTTTGTGTCACTTTTGACATTTCCGATAGTGAAATATCAAAGTGATATGAAAGGCAATGCGAATTATATACCGATGGGAACAGGTCCTTATAAGTATAATTCACAGTTAAGCACAGGAAAGCTGTTGTTTTCGGCATTTGACAATTATCACAACGGCAGAGCAAAAATCGACAGCCTTTATGCTTATACCGTACCCGACTTGCAGAAGTATGAATCAATGTTTGAAGCAAGCGAAATTGACCTTATGACAGGCAGAACGGTAGACCTTTCGGAATATACACCGAGAGGCAGTGCAAGAAATAATGAGTATATAACAAATCAAATGACTTTTATCGGGTATAATACTGCAAATCCGTTGCTTTCGGGCGTTGAAACAAGACAGGGTCTGTCGAATATTGTTGATAAGGACAGTATCGTAAATTCAACGATATATTCGCGCGGTAAGGCAAGTAATATTCCGATTAATCCGTCATCAATTTTCTATTATGACGCAAGTACAAAATTTAAGCCTGATGAAATTTTGACAACACAGCATTTGGGCAATGATAAATGGGGTTTGGACAATGACGGAAAATATGTACGCCATGTCGGTGCGCAAAAACAGGTTTTGCAATTTGAAATTTTGACAAACAGTGACAGTGCGGAAAAGGTTAATATAGCAAACGAAGTGGCAGACAGTTATACAAGATTCGGCATTCCGACAACAGTTACTGCACTTCCGTATGATGAATATATTGCAAGAATTAATGCGAAAAATTATGATATAATGATAGGTGAGATAGAAGTCAGTGCAAATAATGACTTGACTCCGCTTGTATCGTCGACCGATAATTATTTTTCGTATGCAAATCCCGACCTTGATATGCTTATCGGTCAGCTTGGAATGACGAATGACGAAGAACAGCAAAAGGCTTTATTCCGTCAGTATGGTGATATAATAGTGAATGATATGCCGTTTACTGTATTGTTTTTCAGAAAAGGCAATGTAATGTCAGGCTCAAAAATTAAAAGCGAAATTCTGCCGTCTGTTGACAGAATGTTCAGAAATATTGAAACTTGGAGTGTGACGGAATGAAAATAGTAGTAATCGGAGCCGGTGCGGCAGGACTTTTGGCGGCAGGAAAAGCCGCCGAAACGGCTGATGAAGTGGTAATAATCGAAAAGAACGATATAATCGGCAAAAAACTTCTCATAACAGGCAAGGGAAGGTGTAATATAACAAATTCAGCCGATATTGAGGATATGATAGGTCAATATCCGAGAAATGCGAAGTTTTTGTATTCGGCACTATATACGTTTACAAATGACGATATAATACGAATTATTGAAGAAAACGGCGTTAAAACAAAAGTTGAAAGAGGCGGCAGGGTATTTCCCGTAAGCGATAAGTCGCAGGACGTTGTAAAGGCACTTAAAAAATACGCTTTAAAGCCGAATGTGTCGCTTGTGCATGATACGGTAAAGTCGCTTATAATCGGTGACGGTACCGTAAAGGGTGTAAAGACGTCTAAAACGTCAATTACGGCGGACAGAGTGATAATATGTACCGGCGGTAAATCATATCCGAGAACAGGTTCTACGGGCGACGGATACAAATTCGCAAAACAAGCGGGACATACAATTATCGAGCCTAAAGCGTCGCTTATACCTGTTTTAACGGAAGAAAAGTTCGTTAAGGATATAATGGGCTTGTCGCTTAGAAACATTAAAATAACGGCATTTAATCAGAAAAACAAAAAAGTGTATTCCGATTTTGGAGAAATGCTTTTTACACATTTCGGAATTTCAGGACCGGTAGTGCTTTCAATGTCGGCATATCTGAAAAATATCGGTAAGGAAAAATATAAAATAGAGATAGATTTAAAACCGGCTTTGACCGATGAACAGCTTAATGCGAGAGTGCTCAGAGATTTTGAAAAGTACAGTAAAAAGCACCTTGTAAACAGTCTTGACGATTTGCTTCCGAAAGCACTTATACCGATTGTAATATCACTCTCGGGAATAGAGCCGCATAAGGCAGTAAATGAAATTACGAGAGAAGAAAGAAACGGGCTTGTTCACGTTTTGAAACACTTTACACTTACCGCAGTCGGCGTACGGCCTGTCGAGGAGGCTATCGTAACAGCCGGCGGAGTTAAGGTAAGCGAAATAAATCCGTCCACAATGGAATCAAAACTTGTGAGCGGTTTGTATTTTGCCGGTGAAGTGATTGACATAGACGGTTATACAGGCGGATATAATTTGCAGGCGGCATTTTCGACGGGCTATCTTGCTGGTATGAATGCAGCCGAATAGCATAGAAAGGAACAGTTGTGGATATGGAAGTTGGCAGCAGAGAGGTTTGTAAGGCGGCTATACAAATTGCACTTACAGATTCAAGAGAAGAAGAAATTGAGATGAAAGCAAAAAATAAGGAAAACGGTATTCTTTCCGTTGCAGTCGATTTCGGCAGTGATTTCGGCAGTGCGGTACCGAAAGTGCTTGAAAGAGCGGTTGTTGCGGCGAAACGTGAAAATGTTATATCTTCAACCCATGCGGAAGAAGGTGCGGTTGCCGGTGCGGCACATGAGGCAATTCAGCAGATTGTCGATAAGTGCGTCGGACTTAATCTCGGCGGTAAAATCGGTATTGCAAGACACGGTTCACATATCGGTGTATGCGTATTTTTTGCTATCGGTTTATTAAATCTTAATGATGTCGCAATCGGTATGGGACACAGAGTTGTATAATCAAAGGAGAATGGTAGTATGGTAAGAGCAATAAGAGGAGCAACAACGGTTGAAAATAATGACAGGGAAGAAATTATAGAGGCGACAAAGGAAATTCTTGAAACTATAATTTCGGAAAACAATATAAAAACAGAAGATATGGTGTCTGTCATTTTTACGATAACGCCCGATCTTGACAAAGTTTTTCCGGCTGTTGCGGCAAGAAAAATGGGGATAGTTGATGTACCGTTGCTTGATATGAGCGAGCCGGAAATTGACGGTGCATTAAAGAAGTGTATAAGAATTTTAATGCACGTAAATTCCGATAAACAAAATAAAGATATGGTACACGCATATTTAAGGGGTGCAACGGTGTTGCGTCCCGATTTGGTAAAATAAATCTAAAGGAGAACAAAATGAAATATATTTCAGTTGCGGTGGACGGACCGGCAGGAGCAGGTAAAAGCTCCGTTTCAAAGGCTGTTGCCAAAAGTCTTGGCTATACATACATAGATACGGGTGCAATGTATCGTGCGGTTGCACTTTTTGCTATTAACAACGGAATAGACGCGAAAAATGAAACAGAAAAACTGGTAAGCCGTCTTAACGAAGTGGAAATCGACATAAAATATACAGATGAGGGACAGCAGATTTATTTATTAGGCGAGAATGTTTCAAAGCGTATCAGAGAAGAAGACGTTTCTGTAGGTGCGTCAAATGTTGCGGTAATTCCCGAAGTCAGAAAAAAACTTGTTGAACTTCAAAGAAAAATGGCTGAAAGTGCAAATGTTATAATGGACGGTCGTGACATATGCTCATATGTACTTCCGAATGCGGACGTTAAAATTTTTCTTACCGCATCGGCTGAATCAAGAGCGAAAAGAAGATATGACGAACTTTGCGAAAAAGGCATTGAATGTGATTTTGAGAAAATTAAAGCCGATATGGAATATCGTGACAAGAACGATTCTCAAAGAGCTGTTGCGCCTTTGAAAAAAGCTGATGATGCAACATTGATTGATACGACAGAATATGATTTTGACGGTGCGGTTAAGCTTGTAAAAGACTTAATTCTTGAAAAAACGGAGGGCTGAAATATGCTATATAAATTTTTAAGCGGTTTAGCAAAAGGCGTTACACACTGTATTTTCAGAGTAAAAGTAGTGGGCAAGGAAAATGTTCCGAAAGACGGCGGTATGATACTTGCCGTAAACCATAAAAGTAATTGGGATCCGATTTTTGCAGGGGCATATTGTCCGCGTCCGCTAAGATTTATGGCAAAAGCCGACTTGTTTAAAAATAAGCTTTTCGGCGGACTTATAAAAAAACTCGGTGCGTTTCCGATACAGCGCGGCAGAGGCGATATAGGTGCTATAAAAGGTGCGTTTTCAATATTAAAAAATAATGACGCAATGCTTATTTTTCCTGAAGGTCACAGAATAAAAAACGGCAAGAGAGTAAAGGCTAAATTGGGTGTTTCGATGATTGCCGTGTATGCCAAAGTGCCTGTCATTCCGCTTTGCATAAGCGGTGAATACAAGCCTTTTCACAAGGTCACAGTAACATTCGGTGAACCCATTACGTTTGAAGAATATTATGGCAAAAAGCCTGATAACGAAACTTTGCAGACGCTTGCCGATGAAGTTATGCAGACAATTTATTCGTTTGACAATACAGATATTAAGAAAATCGGAGAACAAAAATGATTAATGTTGCAAAAACGGCAGGATTCTGCTACGGTGTAAAAAGAGCGGTGGACGATGTTTATAAAGAAATCGAAAACGGTAAAAAAATCGCAACGCTCGGTCCGCTTATTCATAATAGGCAGGTAATCGAAGATTTGGCGAGCAAGGGCGTGTATGCGTATGACAGTATAGAGGATATTCCGAGTGACCATACGGTTGTTATAAGGGCGCACGGAGTGCCGAAAGATATTTATGACAAGATGAATGGTCGTGAGTATATTGACCTTACCTGTCCTTTTGTGGCAAAGATACATAAAATTGTATCGAAACATCACAAAGAGGGGTATCAAATTATTATTGTCGGCGATAAAAACCATCCGGAAGTTATTGGAATAAATGGCTGGTGCGATAACAAAGCTGTCATAATTAACGACGTGAAAAGTGAAATTGACGGTAATTTAGCCTCAAAAGACATATGTATTGTAGCACAAACCACAATTAATAGAGATTTTTTTGGTGAAATCGTACAAAATGTAAAAAAAACTTGCAAAAGTACCCTAGTTTTTGATACAATATGTAGTGCGACGAAGGATAGGCAAAAAGAGGCAGACGAACTTTCGAGAAATTCGGACATGATGATTGTAATCGGGGGAAAGGAAAGCTCAAATACAAGAAAGCTGTTTGAAATATCAAAGCGAAACTGTAAACACACCTATCACATCGAAACTTTTGAGGATTTACCTCAAGAAAAAACATATAATAAAATAGGTATTACTGCAGGAGCGTCTACACCCGGCAGTATTATCGAGGAGGTAGTAAAGGCTATGAGTGAAAATTTAAAAAATGAGGAGAACTTTGCAGAACTGTTTGCACAGTATGAAAGTAAAACTCTTAATAACGGGGACATTGTAGAGGGAACAGTTGTAGAAGTTCGCAATAATGAGGTCATCGTTGATTTGGGTGGCTTTAAGTATAACGGACAATTAGCAGCTGATCAGCTTACTGATGACCCTGCACTTAAGCCGTCTGATGTAGTAAAAGAAGGCGATACAATCAAGGTTTACGTTGTAGGCGTAAACGATGCTGAGGGTAAAGTAGTTCTATCAAGAAAGAAATTGGTAGCTATGGAAAGCTGGAACAAAATCAAAGAAGCTTATGAATCAGGCGAGACTTTGGAAGGAAAGATTATAAAGGCTGTTAAGGGCGGTGTTATTGCACTTACAGACGGTTCTCAGGTATTTATCCCTGCACGTCAGGCATCCGGAAGATTTGTACAGGACCTTCAAAGCCTTGTAGGAACAACTGTAAACTATAAGATAATCGAAATCGACGAAAGAAGAAGACGTGTTATCGGTTCAGTCAGAGTTATTCTTGAGGCTGCAAGAAAAGAAAAAGAAGAAAAGTTCTGGGCAGAGGCTGAAGTTGGCAAGAAGTATCAAGGTACTGTTAAGTCACTGACATCATTCGGTGCATTCGTTGACATCGGCGGTGTTGACGGTCTTGTTCACATCAGTGAACTTTCATGGAATAAAATCAAGCACCCTTCAGAAGTTGTTAAAGAGGGTGACGTTCTTGATGTTTACATTAAGGACCTTAACAGAGAAACAAAGAAGATTTCTCTTGGATTTAAGAAGATTGAGGACAATCCTTGGACAATCGCTCAATCAAAGATTAATGTAGGTGACGTTGTTAAGTGTAAAATAGTTCGTATGATGCCATTCGGCGCATTCGCTGAAATTATGCCTAACGTAGACGGTCTTATCCACATTTCTCAAATTGCTGACAGAAGAATCGGCAAGCCGGAAGATGTTCTTACAATCGGTGAAGAAGTTGAGGCTAAGGTTACAGATCTTAACTGGGACGAAAAGAAGATCAGTCTTTCAATCCGTGCTCTAATTCCTACACCTGAAAAGGAAGAAGAAGTTAAGGAAGAAGAAGCTCCTGTAGAAGACCATAATGCTGAAACACTTGTTTATTCAACAGACCCTGAGGTAGAAGTTGAAGAGGCAATCGAAGTTGAGGCTGACGACGCTGAATAATTCAGAATAAAAAAAGGGTATTGCAATGCAATACCCTTTTTTTATGCTTGGGTTTACTTTAATATCCCATTTCCTTGATTTTTGAACGCATTTGTGATACAATAGAAAAAATAATTGGTATATTTTCTGATATATGCAGTTAAGTTTAGTCAGAAAATTCGGAGTAATATGATAAAATAAGAATTTCGGAGGAATAATTTAGTATGAACAAATTAGATGAATTCAAGTATAATGTTGCCGGAAAGAATATAACTGTAATCGGAATCGGCATATCAAATTTGCCGCTTATAAAATATCTTGTGTCACTCGGTGCGAATGTAACGGCTTGTGACAGAAGAAGTGCAGAAGATTTGGGGGAGAATTATACCGAACTTGAGAATTTGGGCGTAAAGTTCAATCTCGGTGACGGTTATCTTAACAATCTTTCGGGCGATATGATATTTAAAACTCCGGGAATGAGATATGACGTACCTGAACTTTTAAAAGCTAAGAAAAACGGAAGTATCGTAACAAGTGAAATGGAAGTGTTCTTTGACGTATGCCCGTCACATATAATCGCCGTTACAGGCAGTGACGGTAAGACAACAACAACGACGCTTATCCATAAAATGATGACTGATGCAGGATATAAAACATGGCTCGGCGGAAATATCGGAAATCCGCTTTTGACGGATACCGAGAAAATGAAAGAAAACGATTGGGTAATTCTTGAACTTTCTTCATTCCAACTTCATACAATGAGAAAATCACCTGAAATTGCGGTTATCACAAACATAAGTCCAAACCACCTTGATATGCACAAGGATTACAAGGAATATATTGATGCAAAGAAAAATATAATGCTTTATCAGAATGAAGGCGATACGCTTATCGTAAATGCAGATAATCAAGTTACGGCAGATATAGGCAAGAGTGCAAACGGTGCGGTTAAGTATTTCTCAAGAAACGGTATGGCTGACGTATATCTTGACGGAAATATTATAAAAAGAGGTATAGTAGAAATACTTAATATCAAGGACATTAAAATACCGGGTATGCACAATGTCGAAAATTATATGGCTGCTATTGCCGCAGTAAGCGGTTTGGTAAGCAAGGAAGTTATAGTGAACGTTGCAAAAACTTTCGGCGGTGTGGAACAGCAGGGCCATAACGAAGTACATTCGGTTTTGCATCAGGAGTTACCAATTGACC
>OGYW01002415.1_pt1 | contig 14262 bp, 14 predicted proteins | sample 1576621 | NCBI WGS metagenome assembly OGYW01 (sample SAMEA3541528, study PRJEB24748) | human gut metagenome | biome: human gut; feature: human-associated habitat; material: faeces | place: China | collected 2012 | reverse complement strand
TCAAGGCAGTTGGAGAAGAGGCGCTGCCTATGCTAGTACAGAAAAGAGAAGATAATAAAAAGAAAAAGAAGAATTCGTCCAAACAGTAGGCTGGGCGAATTCTTCTTTTTAATTTACTATTCTTCACGCATGCGGTAGCCAACACCGATCTCTGTAAAAATGTACTGTGGTTCTGCCGGATTTTCTTCCAGTTTCCGGCGGATGTGGGCCATGTTTACACGCAGGATCTGGTTGTCATTGTCTGCATAGGGTCCCCAGATCTTTGTGATAATGGACTCATAGGTCATGACCCGTCCTGCATTCTGGGCAAGAAGACATACCAGTTTGTATTCGATCTGGGTTAAATGGATCTCCTGATCTTTTACTTTTACCAGACGGCGTTCAAAATCCACCAACAGATCGCCTACCTGGTATTTGGAGCTTCCAATATGCTGGTTGCGCTGGGAATGGCGCAGAGCGGTACGGATACGTGCCAGAAGCTCTCCTGTACCAAATGGCTTGGTGAGATAGTCATCTGCGCCCACCAGCTCACTGGCTCTGTGCCGCCTGTGTCCGGCTACCAGCTCATAACCGCCCTCTGGGTCCGGTCGAGCAATCGCCGGAACCAGAACGCCATACTGCTTGATACTGTCAGCGGTCTCCATCATGGCTTCGTCATCCTTGACTTTGAATGGGTGGTTCTTAAAGGGATGCAGTTCAGACAGCGGAATCTCCTGAATCTTTTCCAGCTTTGCATCCTGACGGACTTCTTCGGTGGAGAACAGATCATCTACCGAGGCCAGCTCTATTTTTTTCGCGCTGCTTTTCAAGTTTCAACACCTCCTTCGTCAGATTTCGATACCCCTCTGCCACTTTGCCGCCAGGGTCATAGGCGAAAATACTTTTTCCCTCTGCACTGATTTCCTTTGCCCGGACAGAATGGGGGATCTCTGTGCCGAATACTTTGATCTTGCTGCCATAGGTTTCCCGCAGGAGCGCGGAAATCTCTTTGGCAAAGTTGGTTCGGCTGTCCACCATCGTCAGCAGGATACCGTCAATCTGGAGCTTGGGGTTGATTTGCCTCTTTACCTTGTTTACCGTGGAGAGCAGCTGTTCCAGTCCTTTGGCGGGCAGATACTCTGCCTGAACGGGAATTATGATCCTGTTCGCAGCCGCCAGTGCGTTGACTGTGAGCATACCCAGGGAGGGCTGGCAGTCGATGAGGATATGGGAGTATTGCCCCTTCAGCGTGTCCAGATATTGCCGCAAGATAGTCTCGCGACTCATGGCGTTTACCAGAGATACCTCCATACCGGATAACTGGATGTCCGCAGGCATCAGGTCTACGCCCTCTGAGTGGTGCAGGATACCCTCGCCGGGACGGAGCGGCTCATCCATCAAGATTCGACCCATAGCGTCGGACAAGGTAAAGGGCAGCTTGTCCGGTTGCGGATTTCCCAGGCTGATTGTCAGGCTCCCTTGTGGGTCTCCGTCGATCAGAAGGACTTTCTTTCCGGCCTGCGCCAGCCCGATTCCCAAGTTGGCACAGGTCGTTGTCTTGCCAACGCCGCCTTTCTGGTTGGCAATGGCGATGATCTGTGTGTTCAAATAAACCTCCTCCTTCTACAAAAAATATCCATATTCCGAAAAATAGGGATGAAAAAAGCCGCTTACTCAAATAAATGAATAAACGGCTATGTAAGAAATATTCGATTGTAAGTAAAGTTTTATATCACTGCAAAATAACGAAGTGCATCTTTGATTGCTTCTACCTTTTCTGGTGTCGGATGTTTCCTCGGCTGTTTCAATTCTTCTACCGCATTAGGAGCATCATACATCGGCAATCCCAAATTTCGCTTTACCTCTGCGATATATGCGGTATGTACCTTGAAGCCGTATTTCGCTTCTATGTACTCCTTAATCATTTTGTAGGTCACTTTTTCTTTGGGCTTGTACGCTTCGGCTCTTTTAGCAATACTATCTACCGGAATCTTGCCCTCGCCCTCTCCAAACTCCACATCAATGTGGATATAACTGTCGGCTTTTTTGTGGGACAAAAGAACTACCGTCTCAACATGTTTCGTCCATGGGAACATATCGACCGGCTGGCACTCCTGTGCCCGATAGCCATGCTTTGTGAGATACAAAAGATCCCGCGCCAGCGTCTCCGGATTACAGGAAACGTAGACGACACGCTTCGGTGCCAGCGTCACCACAGAGGAGAGAAACGCCTCGTCACTTCCGGCGCGCGGCGGATCCATGAATACGACATCCACCTCGTCTGCCCCGTTCTTCTCTCCGGTCTTCGCATCCGCACGGTATTCTGCCATCTCCACCATGAACTGTCCCGCATCCGCATTGTAAAAATCGATATTTTTGACGTTGTTGCACTTCGCATTTTTCACTGCATCACGCACTGCATCACGGTTTAACTCCACACCGATCACTTTCTTCGCGGACTTCGCGGCAATAATGCCGATCGTTCCGGTGCCGCAGTACGCATCCACAACCGTCTCATTTCCGGTCAACGCCGCATATGCAATGGCCTTTCCGTAGAGAAGCTCCGTCTGCACCGGATTGACCTGATAGAAGGACTTCGGCGAAATACGGAACGTACAGCCACAGAGTGTGTCCTCAATATAGCCTTTTCCGTAGATCACACTCTCCTTGTCGCCCAGCACCATGCTGGTACGCTTATCATTTACGTTGACGATCACGGTCGAAATCTCCGGGTGAAGTTCCCGCAGTGCCTTCACAAAATGATTCTTCGACGGCAGCACCGGCGAGCCAAGCACCAGAACAACCATTACCTCACCACTGTGGAATCCGCGCCGCACCAGCACATGACGCAGCAGACCGTAACCGGTGTCCTCATCGTATGTCTTGATTTTAAAAGAATGCAAAAGCCCCCGGATGTCACGGATGATCGCACTGGACAGTTCATCCTCGATCTGACAGGCATCGATATTGATGACCTCATGCGTTCCTGCTTTGTATACACCCGAAATAATCCCACCCGGTGCCGGCTTTGCCGCTAATCTTCCGTTTTTGCCGTTTCCCTGCTTTCCATTTGCAGCTTTACCGTTTCCACGGGCTCCGGGACGGCTGCCACGCTTTTTTTCAATATCAAACACGGCGTGCACCTTGTTCCGGTAATGATATGGCTCGTCCATCCCCAGAATCGGCAGCACTTTGCAGAAGTTTCCAACCTGCTTCTGCACATATGCCTGCTTCTCTTTGAGCTGCTTCTCATACGGCATGCCCTGATAGTCGCATCCACCACATTTCTTCGCGTAAGGACAGACCGCATCTGCGCGCTCTGCCGACTTTATCGGTTTTTCCGCATTTGCCGGTCTTGTCGTCTTTATCGGTTTTTCCGCATTTTCCGGTCTTGTCGCCTTTATCGGTTTTTCCGCTTTCGCCGGTCTTGCCCTCTTTTCCACTTTCGACATTTTTTCCTGCGTTCCCCGCCGTTCTTCTTTCTTCTTATTTATCTGCATTTTCTTTTTCATATCTGCTCACTCCTGTGGTTCTTCCAATGTCACAAAGACCGGTTCGTGCTCCAGCGCCGGAACAATTTTTTCCCACATGTCTTTCTGCCTTATGCGAAGGCTGGACGTGTTGATGCACGGATGGCACCCGATATAGTCACCCTCCAGCACATCCCGGTCCACCAGAAGCTGGACACGGTGTTCCCTGTCGTTCATCAGGCCAAGCACGCTGACCGACCCGGGCGTGATGTCTAAAAGCTCCTCCATATAAGTCTCTTTTGCAAAAGACAGGCGCGACGAATGGATCTGTGCCGACAGATCCTTTGTCTTGAACTTCTTATCTCCCGGTATCATCAGCAGGTAAAATGTTGTCTCCTGCCGGTTGCACAGGAACAGGTTCTTGCAGATCATTGCGCCGAGCGCTTCGTCGACATCCGCACACTCTTCCATCGTCATTGCCGCCTCATGATCAATCCGCTCATATTCGATATTCAGTTTGTCCAGAAAATCGTACGTCCGGACTTCTTTTTCCAGACGTCCCGCGCAGTCGGCAGGACGTCCCTTCTCTAATTTTAACATATGCTTACCTCGCTTTTTTCATCATACATCAGGAATGATCGCTTGAAAAGCTTTCTTTTTCGATGCAAAAGACTGTCAAAAGAAACAGTAGTAAAATGACGCCGAGCAGCAGTAAAACCGTCTTTAACCCCCACCGGTCTGCAAGTGCTCCCGCCAGCGGGAACAGCACAATCATGGCGATGGAAAAGCACATGCTGTCGACCGAGATCAAGGTTGCCCTCTGTTCGGACGGAATCAGTGCGTTCAGGGAGTCCGACTGGATCGGATACAATGCCGCGTTCGCAAATCCTGCACACATAAGCGCCGCTGCAGCCACGTCCGCCTTTCCTGCTCCGTAGCAGAGTATTGCCCCCGCAATGATAACCGTCTCCGGTATCAGGCACTTTTTTCCAAACCACCGGTACATTTTTTCACTGACGAGCGCACCAAGGCAGGACGCGCCGCCCACGAGCAGCATAATGACGCTGATCTGCACTTTATTGTAGCCGAAATCCGCGAAATATTGCTGGCTGTAGAAAAACAGCAGCGTGTGCGCCGCAAAAACGACAGAATAGAAGCCGATGATTTTTCCGATTTTGGCATCCTTTTGCAGGATACATGCACTGACTGCAAAATGATGCTTCACGGTCTCCCAGATCGTTCTCTGTGCCGGAGTTCCTTCCGCCGGCGCATCTTTTGCGCTCCCGCCTGCCGTATCAGCTGCCTTGCCGCACTGCGGCGGCTCCGCCATCCACAGTACAGGCAGCAATGCCAGCACCGCAATCACAACACATGCCGCATAGCACCAGAAGTAGGAGAATTCTGCCAGCACACCGCCTGCGACCGTTGCAAGCCCCTGCGCCACTTCGATCAACACATTGAGTCTTCCATAGACACCCATGTAGTGTTCTTCCTGCCCCAGGCACTTCATGCTGTCATATACAAGCGCTTCCTCCGAGCCGGAGTTTAAATTATTTCCAAGTGCCTGTACGGCAAAGCTTACCGCAAACCACCCGAAACTTTTTGAGAACAGCATGATCACGCAGGAAACCGCGATGCAGAGGTTGCTCAAAACCATGCAGCGTTTTCTGCCCCACAGATCGGCTGCCGCCCCGGAAGGAATCTCACACACGATGCTTGTCGCATGGTAAATTCCCTCTAAGAGTCCGATCTGTGCCAGGTACAGCCCGCAATATGCGAGATACAACACCCAGATCGAGCTTTGCATGTTCATATTGGAAAGAAACGTATGGACATAGTCCAGTCCGACATTTCTCTTAAGTCGAAGATTCTGTTTTTCGTTCATCTGTAATTCCTCTTTTCATTTTATTTTTATCAATAAACTGAAAAAACAGCCCGATCCCACACCATTGTGAGATCAAACTGTTTTGGAATTACTGCCGCATTTTTCTATGTACAGAAACGCTAAACCTTCTTAAAAAAGGGCGCAGTAATCCCGTACACGCGAAAAATACATGTTTTTGACAATGCACTGCTGCTGCAGACCGGTGCATAACCCAGACCGTTCATCCTGCGTCCTCCTTTCTTTTCATCAAAAACTAATTCAGTATACGTCAATTTCTATCTGCTTGTCAATCCCCCTGCACCGACCGCCTTATAACATCCGCACTGACCTCTTCCTAGCAATCTCTTCCTTGCGCTCATACGCGCACCGCCCTGTGGCACCTCGTTCCTCTTATGATGCTCCCTGCGTGCAGTTTGCCGCATCGATAGCGATCACAAGCATCAGCCCGTCAAGTTCGTCGGCCGGATCATTGATGTCGATGGCGTAGGTATCTCCCCAGGATAGCAGCTGTTTGGAAATGTGGATGATGGAACTGCAGCCATTGTATACATCATAATCCCAGCCCAGAAAATCTCCCTCCACGCGCCATCCGTTATAATCGATCTCGTATTTCGTACAAAACAGTGTGAACTGTTTCTGGATCTCGCCTTTTACTATTCCACCAACCTCGATCTCAAACGCAGGAAGAAACGTCAACAGCTTCTGATGGATTACTCCAATTTCCTGCCTGTTGCAATCGTACACATGAAGCCGATGCCCCAACGACAGGAATTCCGCCTTCACAAAATACTTTGGATTTCCCTCCTCGTCATACACGTCATAGGAATCTGTCCATGAAAACACTCTCTGTTTGATCAATAACCGCATATTTTCCTATCCTCTCCATACCATGACCGGCGTATACATCAGTGCTATGCCGAACAATATCAACATGATACTTTTTAAAATCCTGCCAATTCCACGCGTCTCTCCCTTTGCAAAAGCCGCAATCTGCAGCGCTCCCGCCACAATAGCAGCCACGCCGACCGGCTCCCCTAGAAGGATGGTAAACAACAGTGCTTTTTCAAAAACAAGCGACAGGGCGAGTGCAAGAAACCAGCTCCCGATGCCAAGTGTGACTGCCCGGTCGCGCGTCCATCTGGTAAAGGACAGAATAACAATGACGATCCCCAGTCCGCCCAGCATCATCTCTCCAAGCAGATTCTCCATCTATGTCTTTCCTCCGCAAATTTGTGATGTATCTCTTATGTATTATGCGGCATTTTTCTCTGTGAAACAATGTGTAATTTGACATTTTTTCATTTAGAACAACAATTCCAAAATAAGGAAATAGACTGTAGCAACTATGGTTATAGCCAATAACTTTTTCTTATGCTTTTTCAATTCACACTGCCCGTTTGCTATTTCATATAAGAGCGAGCCTGTTCCTTTGTGAAATTTTCATTTACCATATTTTTGACACAGATATCCAGCAACTCATCCATGTTATGATAGGTATACGTTCCGTCGGCATAACACCACTTGCTGTAGTCCTCGTTTAGCGTGCCGTCATTGTTCCGTCCTATGATGGAATCACCCATGCCATTTACAACGATTTGTAACTTGTGTTACTCGGCTCGCAGCCAGTCTGCAATATTTAAAAACAAAAACCAGTCAGATCTTAAATTGCCCGATAATCTGCTCAAGTTCATCGACAATCTCCTTGTTGTCCATAACAGCATCCACGATTTTGTGAAACTCGCCGTGGATTTCTGACATATACTCAGAATTTTTTACTACATCTTCTTTTTGGGAGTCAAAATCGCTCATAATATCTGTTACATAAGAATTGATCCGCGCCATGCTCTGCTGCAGTTCATTCATGTATCCTTCAAAGGCAAGCATCTGTTCCCGGAAGCTGTCGGCATCACTCGCATACTCTTTTCCTGTATGCACCAGAACGTCATAGTCTGAAATGACGTTCGTCTTTACAAAATTGAGAAGTTCAAACGAAGCTTCCGTAAGACTGTCCACGATATTTACAATAAAAGTGTTGATCTTCTGGATCTCCGCCGCTGTCCTGGAGGACTCTTCCGCAAGATTTGATATCTCGTTTGCTACTACTGCAAAGCCCTTTCCACTTTCTCCCGCCCTTGCTGCCTCTATGCTGGCATTTAAAGCAAGAAGATTGGTCTGATCCGCAACACTCAGGATCTGTCCGGTCAGCTTTTGAACTTTCTCAACTTCCTTTGACTCTTCAATCTTATCTTCCAGCGTCCTGCCAATACGCACGATTGTCTCCTGCATACGTTCCTTCGCCTGTATTGCGTCTTTCTCCAGATTTTTCGCCTTTACACCAATCTCGCCAATATATTCTGCCTGGGCTTTTGTCTCCCCGATGACTGAGGTCATCCGTTCGTCGTTGTTCTTTGCGTCCTCCGCGATCTTGTGAACCATCTCGCTCATTTCAAGGACGTTGTCTTCCATCACGCTCATGGTGGCATTTACCTTTGCTACCCCATCCGTGGACGCGGTAACGATATTGTTCACATGCTCGGAATTGCCAGCCAGCTTATATTCACATTCGCTGATCTTCTTAATGATCTCGCGCAGATTCTCCAGAAATACATTCAGACTTCCTGCTATATTTCCAACCTCATCCGAAGATCTTACCGTTATCTTCTGGGTAAGATCGCCCTCTTTCTGGGCAAGCTCACTCATTTTACCTGCGATTGCGCTCACGCTTCTTGACAACACCCCGCTTATGACGAGCGAAAGCACCACCGCAATTGCCAGTCCGACAAGTTCAATGAGCATAAACTTCCTGATCAGGGCACTCTGCTGAATCCGTATCTCTGTTGCGGAGCAGTCTACACCTACGATGCCAACGATATCACCAGCGCTGTTGTGCACCGGAGCAAATGCGCTATAAAAGTCTCCCCACTCATCGGAAGTCATCTCACTGTCTACGGTGACATTTCCATCGAATGCTTCCGCGATTTCGTCATAAATCTCGTATGCTTCTCCGATCGCCGCGCCCTCCTCGGTATCGGCATCTACAATAAACTCCAGCCTATCCCCGTTCATCCGCATCGTATAGATATACTTGATCTCATCCCCGCACAAAAACTCCTGCAACTGACTAAGGATTTCTTCATAATCCGCAGATCCCTCGTCACCTGCCTGCAGCTGCTCCAGCAGATCCCCGTCCACTCTCTGTGCTGCGATTTTGGCAGAACTTCCTGCGTTCTGCTTGCATTGCTCAAGCAGCATCGTTTTTGCCTGATTCATAAGAAACCAGCCGCTCAGATTTGCTACAATCAGCGTACATACGACCATTCCAACTAAGATTTTTGCACGAATGCTTATTTGGATTTTCTTTTGCGTTTTATTCTCCTTCATCCTAAAGTTCCACCCCTCGCAAATGCTTATAACTCCTACAAATATATTATATCCGCTTATAGATGGCTTGACAAGAAAATTAAAGGAGATCCCCTTTTATGGCATCAAAAAAGCAATCGAGCTTCCTCGATTGCTTTTCTTTTTCTGTTCCTGTTTTTCCTGACAAATGTTAGCGTTCATCTAACACTTGAAAAATGATTCATGCATCTGTCTTACATATCGCTCTAAGTAGCAGAGCCTTCAACATTTTACTCTTCTAAGCTTTCCTTCATTCTGCCAAGCAGACCTGATTTCTTCAACGGCAGCGTAATGATAATGGCAATGAGTGTTCCACCGCAGGTACTAATCAGGAACGGAACAACAAACGTAAATAACGCCGCTGCTTTATTCCCCATGACAAGATATGCCACCGGATAAGAAAGCATTCCTCCAATGATTCCGGTTCCTGCCACCTCGCCGAGATAGGCAAACGGAAGTTTCTTCCCGTACTTATAAAGAAGTCCGCCAAGCAATGCACCGCACATGCTTCCCGGGAATGCCAGAGGGCTTCCCAGTCCCAGCAGATTACGGATCAGCGACGCAATAAAAGCCTGTGCCAACGCCCACCATGGTCCTACGGTAACCGCGCATAAAACATTTACCAGATGCTGTACCGGTGCACATTTGGAACCGAATACCGGGAAGGAAAACAAGCTTCCCACCACTGCTACCGCTGCTAAGATTGCTGTGACCGTCAATTTCTTTAAATTCAGTTTCTTCATTTTTCATCCTCTTTTCCTGTTGTGTGATGCCCCCGCAGCTTTTTCCACAATCAGGCAGAGAATGACTGTGATCACCATATCCGGCAGTGTATTTCCGACCGGTGTATCTACCTGCATCAATATGCGGTAAATCATAAAACCGGCAAGCCATACCACCAGATTACGCCACTGGAAAGCAGATTTTTCGGCATCTGCCTTCTTTAAAATGAAATAATCTGCGATCTGTACTGCGATCATCGGAGCAAAAACAGAACCGATCAGATATAAAAAGTTTGTAATATTATCCATGGGATACACAATCGCTGCAGCCGTTCCGATCACGGTAACAACGATTGCCGCCCATTTTTCCTGAATCTTTGAAGAAATGGAAACACTGGAAACTCCTGCGGAGTAAGCATCCAGAAAGGTTGTTGTAACCGTGGAAAATACAATAATAAGAAGTCCGACAACGCCGAAACCGGTTTTTAACATAATCTGTGCAATGTCATATTCACCGGTAAAAATAGCCGCTCCCATGCCGATCATATACATAAAAATGCTGACCAGACTGTAGACAAGCACACTGGCAAGTGTTGCTGCAAACGGCTTTTCTGCTTCTCTTGTATAATCGCTGATAAGCGGCAGCCAGGAAAGCGGCATTGCTACCGCAAGTTCTACCGCCGCACCAAACGTCATTGTGTCATCACTTGCTGTAATCAGCATCACAAAGTCTGAATTAAAAAAGATCTCTTTAAATAGTACCAGTGACAAAATAAAAAGTGCTGTCATGGCAACCGTATTCAGCCTGCCAAGATTGGTCAGCCCAATGAAAATCCAGACAATAATCAGAACACCTATGACGAGCGCCCACACCCAGTTTCCAATATGTAACACACCATCCGCTGCAAGTGCACCGTCATAGATCATGATCGCCGTCCATCCAACAAGCTGTAACACATTTAATACGGCAAAAAGAAGGCTTCCCTTCTCGCCGAAGCTCATTTTTACAGTTTCCATGGCGCTTTTGCGCTCTTTCGCTCCGATCATTCCTGCCGCAAACATCATAAGACCGCCGATCAGATGACCAAGCAAGATTGCTGCCATTGCTTTTCCAATACCGAGCGGCGCAAAATAGGTACCTGTCAGTATTTCCGCCAGGGATACGCCTGCGCCAAACCAGATTAGTCCGTTTGAAAAAACGGAAGTTCTCTTTTCATTCATCCTTTGTACTCTCCTTCGACTGCAAATGCATGGTTCATGGGACCGCTTCCTTTTCCAAGGTCAAGCATGGCGGCAAGTGCGCCGGAAATGTAATTTTTGGCATACCTGACGGAAGTTTCTAAGTCCCTTCCCTTTGCAAGATTCGATGCAATCGCGGAAGAAAGCGTGCAGCCTGTTCCATGGGTATTGGGGTTGTCAATTCTCTTCCCGTGAAACCATACCGGTTCTTTTTCTTTCTGGAAAAGAAGGTCGTTGGCATCGTTTAACTGATGTCCTCCCTTTAATAAAACTGCACAGCCTAAGGTGTTACAGATGATTTCTGCTGCTTTTTCCATATCTGCTTCCGTTTTAATCTCCATTCCGGAAAGAACTTCTGCTTCCGGGATATTCGGAGTGATAACAGTTGCAAGGGGCAATAATTTACTTTTCAATGTGCCGATGGCATCCTCGCTGATAAGCCTTGCTCCACTCGTTGCCACCATGACAGGATCTACCACAATATTTTTTGCGTGATACTCTGTCAGTTTGTCCGCAATCGTCTCAATCAGTTCACTGGATGAGACCATTCCGGTCTTTACTGCATCCGGATAAATATCCGTAAAAATACTGTCCAGCTGCTCTGCCAAAAATTTTGGAGTTACTTCCATAATATCTGTTACGCCGGTCGTATTCTGGGCAGTCAAAGCCGTAACCGCACTCATCGCGTATACGCAGTTGGCGGTCATGGTCTTAATATCTGCCTGGATGCCGGCGCCTCCACTGGAATCACTTCCAGCGATTGTTAATGCTGTGTACATAAAATCCTCCTCTGCATTAATTTTATATAGCGACCTAAGGTGGTGCCCCCAATCTGCCGCTGTGATATATCATTTTCTTGCTGCTGCCCTATCGGCGCAAAGAACCAAAAAAGTGCAGGAATCCAACGCAAAGATTCCTGCACAAAAAATGCTTGTGACTTATTATCTCCCTACGTTGGCATTATCCAAATCAGGTTCTGGGTTAAAGCATCCGCTTACTCTCAGCCCGCCTGTGCGAGCACCCCGTTTTCATTATCCTTATCACTTCGTAATGGTCTGTTTTATAACAGCTTTATTATACACGCCTGTTCTCAAAATGCAAGCTTTTTGTTCTGTGCTCCTTTGAAATTATCACAAGTATAACTACAGCCACATCCGATATTTTGCTGTTTTCCATCGCATTTTTAATGTTCCGACAAAATCTGTAGTCCCATTACAATAATCCACATATATGCACAGGTCCTCGGAATCATTAATAGTCCTACTTTTGGTTTTGTTTTACTGAATAACGTTACTGGAAGATAACAGCCAAATGAAATAATAATAGCCGCAGCCATCCTTGTCATATGATATCCATAGGTATTTCCCGAAATTAAATATAAAATAATTATCCCTGTACCAGTAACTGCAAAAACTGTATTTCTGATAACAGATAATTTCTGGTAAAAATAACTCCCGCTGATGCCAGCGCTGCGCCAAGCCCCAAATAAAAAAAAGCTATAAATATCTCCGGGAATACGCCAGCCGCCCTAAATCCGATTCCGCATTCAAATAAGATATTACTCCCAGTCTCGCAACATTAACTCCTGCTATCATCCAGACAATGCCTGCAATCAACTCTGCCTTATCTAATAAAACAATTTCAATATGCTTTTTATTATCTTCGCTTTGTATTCTTTCAATCAGACCTTCATTTTCCAAATTTTTCAGTGAAGTTGATACATGGGATTTTGTTGATTTCCTCACCTTTACAATCTCTGCTGCGGTATTATGCTGTGGATTGTTATGTAAGAACATCAGTATATCATATTCCATCTGTGTTAACCCGTACCGGTCGCATACCTCGGCGGATAACAGTTCATAATATCCTGTAATTGTTTTATGTTTATCCCAGAAATACATCTCAACCCACCCTGTAATCGTTCTATTTAGAACGATTACAGGGTGGGTTTTCTGTCATGTCAATATTTTTCTTTAACGTTCCAATATATTCTCCATTATTATATACAAATGGTCCGGCTTCCCCCTCTTCTCCGAAGTATTCCGCTCTTAATGACATGATATTGAGCAATTCATCTACAGTATGCACTTTTGTCGCCTGATAGGGCTGTTCAAAGGCGAGCTTTTCTACAAATAAATAATAGTCACTGTACTTTATCAGTATGCCGGTATGACCTACGAAAACAACCTCAGAATACGGGTCATATATCACGATACTAAGAAGAGATATCCTGTCACTATTTATTTGAAATCCATGATATTTCCAGCTGTCGGAAAACACAGTTTCCGGAGGGCTGCCATCTGTTACACTCTTTTCGCCATAGAGTGTAGTGAACATGTCCCTATTCTTTTTTATGATTTCATATCTGTCCACGTTATCTATCGCTTCCGTGTCAAACATTAAATATGTGCCTGCATAATTGCCTTCTGTTGACTCCGAGCAAAGCATCCCATCCAGCAAAAGGAACGCTGTCATCCTGCAGTCAGCGTCTGAATCATCATGATTCTGTTCCCAGCCATCCATACATTTTACGATATCTGCTTTCATCTTCGTAGGATCTGACCAGGCATCCTCCAGCCTTGCATTCTTCCCCGCAGAATCCGCAAAATCGGTCACCCACTCCTGAAATAAATCTACATGGGAAGCTCCTGCAGCGTCCAGTTCCTTACAGATCCCGGTAATGGAAGCCTTCCCGCCCATATAAGTTGCGGCAGGTATCTTCTGTTTCTGTACGTCTTCTGCACAGGCTCCCAGTATCGCAGATGCGAGTATAATAACCGCTGATAATTCAAGCGCTGTTCTCGCCTTATTGTGCCTTTTCAACAGATATTACCTCTCCCTCAAACGGATCTACCTCTGAAATTGTTCCTGTATATCTTACAGTCACAGTATCTCCGTTGCTGACATTCTCCAGTCCTTCCGGCTTTTCCTCAAAAGTAAAACTATATGGTGTATCATTCTCATCCGTAACGACAAACATGAAATCTTTTATCTCATCAATCGTTCCGGTCACTTCTTTTTCTTCTGTTGTTCCATCCTGTTTTCCCTCGTCGCTATTGCTTATTGCAGTATTATCCTGCTTCATCCCGGACTGTCCACAGCCGCCAAATAATCCAGCACAACACATCACACAAGCCACAATCATAATTATTTTTTTCTTCATCTTCAATCTACCTCTTTCTTATTATTCGTACTCTGTGAATACTTTTCAAAAGATTACCTTAGTCTTTCATTAATGTAAATAGTATAATTCCAAAATTAAAGAAATATTCATTTTTTGCCGCCTGTAGCCGAGTTTTCAATATCGCGGAAAGTGCATTCATAAATACCGTTTTCCCCATAAGCCTGCCACTCACTTACCACTATCCGGGCGCGTTCGGGACTTGCACCCGTTAGAGCGCCCATGGCGCGCAAACTAAAAAAAGAACCGATTTCTCGATTCCTTTTTTCAGCCCCTGCTGATTTCTTTACAAATTCAATTTTTCTTTTTGCATTATCTCTATAAATTTGAATTTAGCGATTTCTTTTTCCGGTATTCTCTGTCCCACGGATTTCCTCATGATAGAAA
>OGYW01002414.1_pt1 | contig 14263 bp, 12 predicted proteins | sample 1576621 | NCBI WGS metagenome assembly OGYW01 (sample SAMEA3541528, study PRJEB24748) | human gut metagenome | biome: human gut; feature: human-associated habitat; material: faeces | place: China | collected 2012 | reverse complement strand
GCAGTCATGACACAAGAAAAGCTCCCTCACAGGAAGGAGCTTTGTCTACAGTCTGCATCGGCCTCTGGCCGTCTATTTTTTCGTTTTTTCCCTTAGATAAAATATTCAATCCGACATTATGAAGTATGACTGGCACGGTAGATTCTTTCAGGGGAGGCTAATTCTGTGGTACTTTCAGTTCCCAGCCTGAATAAATCAGAGCAGGATTGCGGATCAGTTCCCGGTTCAGGGAAACGATTTCAGCCACGGAGCAGCCGCATTTTCTGGCGATTGCCCAGAGGGTGTCGCCCTGTCTGACGATGCATATCCCGCTTTTCTTATTCTCAGGCAGGACAGCATCGGGAGTGCCGCCTGTGATAGGCGCTCCGCTTTGGGGAATCTTAAGCTGCCAGCCGGCGTGAATCCGGTTCGGGTTCTTGATCCGGTCACTGTTGGCTGCCACGATCTCGGTTATGGAGCAGTTGTATTTTCTGGCGATTGCCCAGAGAGTGTCACCTGCCTGTACGGTATAGGTCATATAGGAGGTTTTTTTTTTCACGACAGGAGAGGGATTCTCACGGTCAGCCTTTTCCTCGGGGCCGTTGTCGGTGCTTTCCTGTTCGGTGTCAGCATTCATATCATAGTAGAGTTTCAGGGTCACGATATCCTCCGGACCGCTGATCTTCTTCAACGTTCCGCTGGCGGTGGAGATTGCCGGATTGTAGGTAAAGCCTTCATAGGTTTTCGGCGTTGCTGTGACGGTATCACCTGTCTTCCCTGCGGAATGTTCTGTTTCCGCCAGCGTGTAGCCGCTGCCGTCCGTCTTGTAGTGCTCCACGATATAATTGATCGTGTTTCCGGAGATGATGGGAGTCGTGTTTCGCGTCCATTTTGCGTAGAACGTTTTATTTCCCGTATCGGTACCTGTGATCTCTGTGACGGGTGAACCGGAAAAGCTGCTGTCCGTATACCAGCCGTCAAAGCGGTATCCCTCGCGGGTGATATCAGCGGCGGTAGGAAGAACTGCCCCAGTGCCGTAAGTGTAGCCGGTTACTTCTTTTCCGCTGGCAATCGTACCGCCGTGTGTCTGCAGCGTTACGGAATAGGTGGAGAGTTCCCATTTTGCCTTGAGGGTCATAGTGCATTTGACTGTATCCGTGTCAAAGTTCCATTTTGTTTCCGTACCGTTGTTATCATAATACCAGCCTTCAATACCATGCCCCTCTTTGGTGGGAACGGGATCCGGTGCGGTGAGTGTCGCTCCGTCCTTACTCCAATTCACTTTCTGTGTGCTGGGCTGATCCCCATTGTTTGGGTCAAAAGTGATCACGAGCATACCGTTCAGGGTGGCACCGCTGAAATCACCGTCTAAAACCGTACCATCATTGTTCGTAATCGCGCCGGTGAATGTGCCGCCGTTAATGGTACCACTGCTCTCATTTATGACCTCATTCTTGAATGTGCCCTTCCGGATGGTGCCGGTGTTGGTCACTTTGCCATGGAACTCAGTGCTGCCGGCGGCACCCTCACTGCCGGTGATCGTGCCGGTGCCGTACCTGTTGGTATCGTTCGTCATTGTGCCGGACATTTCGCCGCCGTCAGCATTCAGGATGCCAACGTTTGTTACATTTGTGTAGATTTTTGCATTGTCGCGCATAGTAAGAGTAACTCTCTGAGTGGAAGTATTGTATACATGGCTTGGGTCTTTTTTATTATCCGGATCACCGATCGTGCCCCTTGTCATGGTGAACTGATTATCATTCCACACCCCGCCGCTTGAAGCATACTGGGTGGTGGTGCTGATGCTGGCTTTAATCGTACCGCCTGACATAATAAAGGATCCAGAGTTGTAAACACCGCCGCCGTATAATCCTGTGCATGTACGGATTGTTCCGCCGTTCATGATAAAGCAGCCGATGATATTTGAATTCCACAGGGCGCTGATGTCCACACCGCCACCCCCGGATTGTGCGTTGCAGTTGCGGATCTCAGAGCCGGAACCCATGGTGAATGTGCACCCCGGGGAGACAGACACACCGCCGCCGTTTTTTGCCGCGCAGCCGATAATACTTCCGCCCGTCATGGTGAATGTGCTGCTCTTGCCGATGGAAGAGTCATAGGCAAGGTGTACACCGCCGCCGAGACCACCTGCCGAGCATCCGACGATGCTGCCACCGGTCATGGTCAGTTTACCGCCGACATTAACAAGCACACCGCCGCCATCACTGTGGGTAAGATCACCGCCACCGCCCGTAATAACCCCACCAGAGACGATTTCCGTGCCGGTGTCTTTGTCCAGTTTCCATAGGCCACATCCCCACATATCTGTATAGTTCGGGTTAAATTTATGTACTTTGTTGGGAGTGCTGTCCGCAATTGTCAGATCGCCGCCCGACTCTACCTTGATTACGCTGAAGCCGCCGGTCATTTTCAGTACATTACCGTTTAAATCCAGTGTCACAGTACGGCTAACCGTCAGCGTGGTGCCGATGGTAATGTCTGCCGTCAGTTTGACTGTGTCATTCGCATTGTTTTCCAGTGCGGCCGTCAGTTCCTCCGCTGTCGCCACTTCCTTCACACCGTTTGTGACCGGCAGTGCTGCGTACAGTCCGTTCAGAACCGCTGCAGCTTCATTTCCCGATGCGCTTTCCGGGGAACCCGGACCCTCTGTGGATGTAGGGGGATTCGTCAGCTGTCCGGTTTCTGCTGCCGATACCGGCGTGGAGACCAGAGAAAATACCATGGAACTGCAAAGCAGCGCCGCATAGAACCGAATTTTTTGCTTTTTCATGAATTTTTTTCCTCCCATTGTTGTGATGCGTTTCCTTTTCCCGTGCCTTGTCCGCGGTGTTCTCTTTCCCGGAGTCTGATACACAGCACAGTGATCATGACTGCTGTGGAGAAAGAAATTACCCCAACCAGCACATAACCGCCGGCGTCTTCATGCAGCAGGATAGAACCGTACATTCCCCGGGCGGTGATCTGCGTCTGGCCGGCTGCTGTGTGCACCGTTCCCACAAGGAACGCAGACAATGCCATGCACAGGGCAGACAGCCGGCAGATCCCGCGGCGCTTCTTCCGGCGATATTTTTCGTGCACCCGTTTTTTCACCAGTTCGACCCGCTTTTCTGTATCATACATATTGCTGAAAACCTCCCTTCGGAAAGTAAAGTCATAAAATACATATGCCCTTCATCTAATTAGGTACAAAAAAGCGAAAAAACTCTCACCTGAAAATCAAATTTTTTGAAAAAGGTTGAAAAAAACAGGAGCTGCCGACAGCAGCTCCGCAAAAGACAGGATTCAGTTGTGACTCTGGGGCAGGCGGACAATCAGTTTTCCCACCGCCAGGATCAGCACAGGCAAAATGTATGCGATATACTGTATCGCACCGCCATAGGCGATCAGAAGATTATAAATTGCATGAAAAGTGATGGCTGCCCCGAGCAGACCGCAGGTTCCGGCGATCTTCAGCCAGGTGCGCTGCCATACATACGCCAGCCCACCGCCGACGATGGCACCACAGATCACGTGCATGGCACCCGTTCCAATGCCCCGGAAAAAGATAAAGGAAAAATGTCCGGCTCCGTTTTGAATCAGATAGCAGACATTCTCAAAGGTGGCAAAGGAAAGTGCAACGATGATGGCAGCATTTTTTATCGGCATCGGTTCAGGCTCAAATACAAGAAGATAAAAGAGCAACGGCAGGAGTTTCATTACTTCTTCTACCACAGGTGCGATCTCTGCGGTGGCGGTAATCGTATCTGCTGCGTAAAGAGCGGCAAAGAAGGTATTGATGTAAGCGGAGAGCAGGCATGCCCCCATTCCTGCAAGACAGCACAGAAAGAATTTAGCCTGCCGCCTACCCATGCACAGGGCAGCGATCAACAGGGGTGAGGCCATACAGATAAATACATTTTCAATATAGGTCATGTCCGCACCGCCTTTCCTGTGGCAGGCAGCAGCCCGAAAAGGCAGAACGTCAGCAGAAGATCACACCAACAATAGGGACTGAAGATAGAGTCGCCCGGCCAGAAGCAGCCGGAGGTCCACAGAGCGTATTCTACCGCAACATAGCAGAGGATTCCGATGTGAAAATACCGCAGGTTCCGTCCTTTTCCCGTCTGTGTCTCTGCGTAGACAAGACCGTGGATGGAACGATAGGAGACAAGGATCATCATGCCGCACCAGAGCAGGTTGGAGAGAATGTCACCAAAGGTACAGTAAAATGCGCACAACGGAACTCCGATCAGCGGAGCCAGCAGGGATTTCCGACAGGAAAAGCTTCTTTCCTCCGGGGAGGAGAGAGTATATTGTAGGAGATAGAGAAAAATAACGCTGGAGACCCAGCCGAATTCCGATACATAAAAGATCCGTGGTGTTTCGGAAAACAATAACAGATACAATGTCCAGTACAGGGAGCCCAGTGCGAAACAGCCATAAAAGCAAATCAGCAGAAAATATGACAGTGTCCGATGCCTCAGATAACGAATGCCGCTCAGACAGAAGCCCAGCAGGGTGACGAAAAATTGCAAAAGATTAATGATCAATTCCATTGGCGCGGTCCCCCCTCTGCTCTGCCTGATCTTCTTTGTCCAGCAGATGGACACGAAAACACAGGATCGTCACGCATACGCCGAGAAGAAATGAAAGCACCCCTATTATGATATATTCAGGTGCGGCACCTCCGCCGAGGATCGTTGCCGCCGTTTCATATCCGGAGGAAATCCCCGGCACCATTTGTCTGGAAATCCCGGACATGACAAAGGAAGCCCCGAAGATCACAGCAAGGCATGCCGCTATGCAGGAAATAGCAACGATCCGCCGCTGTTTTCGTTTTTTTTGTCGTTCTTTTTCCGTAATCCTTCGTCGGACTTCTGCGATCCGTTCCTCATGACTCCGCATTTGTTATTCCCTCCCGTTCCAATAATCCCCGCAGACGCTCTTTTCCCCGGTACATTATATTAGTGATCTGCTTCACGCTTTTTCCCATAACTTCAGCGACCTGCCGGTAACTCATACCCTCAAAATAGGTCAGATAAAGAGCTTCTCTGTAATCCGGATGCAGTTCACCCATGCATAAATGCAGGATCTGATTTCGTTCTTTTGTCCGGATTACCTCATCCACCAGTTTCCCACCTTCCGGCTCTTTGGTCAGATCATCAAGACAGAAGTGATGTCGCCGGATGCTTTTATGGCGCAAAGCTAAATGGCGCGCAGCTTTATACAGGTAAGCCCTGAATCCGCCATCCCGGATATGGGGCCTTTTGGCGAACAGGTAGGAAAATACTTCTATCATCAGGTCCTCCGCCTCGTGAATGTCATGCAGATAGCCGTTGATGTATAAGGTCAGTGGATTGTCGTATTTTCTTATCAATTCTTCCAGCCCTGTTTCATCGCCGCTTAAATATTGTCGGTATAATTCTTCGTCGGAAATCATATCGTGTACATCCTTTCCACTGTAACCGGCGTTTTGACCCTTTGTAATTCCGAATGTGTATGGAATTGCGTAAGCTGCATTGCAACGGAGCAATTCATGTATTAAATTTTATTATATGCGAATAAGACTATATTTTCAAGTTACGCGTTTCCCAGCTTCTTTTCTACAGACTCTCGCTGGGAGAGACAGGTATAAAACAATCATAAAAATAAGAAAGTCCCCACAGAGTGGGAACTCTCCTGAATGTTATGATCGGTTGTTACATTGAAGTATTAGAAAGACGCTGTAAAGCATGTTCGGCGATCAGTGTGGAACAATGTTCCTCAAGAAAAGTAAGGCTTGCCGGTGTGGAACGCTTGGGAATACCGTATTCAGAGATGACATTGCAGACACGGTCGAAGACCTCGCGATCTTCTTCGCCCTGCGTCAGGATCAGATAATACCCGTCGGTACCCTCTTCGTGATACAGAGTGCTGAGCCCATGATAATGACCGGCAGCCACGACGGCAGCGTTGATTACCTGATTCAGAGTATCCATACGGAACAGGCGGGATCTGACAGCATCGTTTTCCTCGGGAGCGGGAGCGGCGGGAGTCTCGGCTGCAGCCTCCTCATTTTGGATACGGCGGAACAGATCCAGAACCTCGTCTGCCGTGCTCTCATCACTGTCATCATCACTGTCTTCCGTAACGGAAGGTGCAAAGCGGGAAAAACGGGTGTCCAGTTCTTCCGGATCTTCCACTTTGGTAATGATCAGTACGATACAATCCGCATTCAGAGGGATGGCTTCAATCATCAGGGGAATATCCTCTGCTTCGAAGCCAAATTCAAAATTGGCCTGCTGCATCATATCACGGAACAGAGATTTAGCTTTTTCTGTGCCGTAGGCAAGTTCACTTATTTTTAATTCGCGGCTGGCGAGATCCTCACGGGTCAGGGTGCAGCGAATCTGATTTTCATTTACTTTTTCTATTTTCATGCGACAACACTTCCTTTCTGCTTTCGCATTGGTATGGTATATAGCTTATACTTTCCCTATATTTTAGTCAATAGAAGCTATTCACAGTTTAAAAAAATTTAATAAAACATCTTGTCAAATAGCAGGCTGCAGTGTATAATCCGACCTATAGATGCCTCTGATACTCCGGTACGGAGAGGAGGTCGACAGTTTTCCATTTTTTCTTGTTGATTTACCAGGGAACGATTCGTTCCAGTTCATCCCCTTTTTTATTTTATGATGCAGATGGCTGTTAATGTATTTGGGAAGGATAGGTTATGCTGATCTGTAAAATATAGTATGGAGATGTCTTACAGGCATATACGTGTCTGGTCATAATATTTCAACAGATATTTTTCACGAACATAATTCCAACATTTTCACACAAATTACTACAAGTACTGTCAGAGGCATTTATAAGTAACTATTCAGAGCCACGCAAATCGTGTCAATATGTACGTCGAATGCTTGCATTCGTAAGAACATTTGACATGATTTATATTGCGAATAGTGTTCTGAATAGTTACGCTTATATGTACTAGCGGAAAAAGCAGCGTTATTTTAAAGTGTTTCACGAATCCTTTTGGTAAAATATGCTGCGGACGGGAGGTGTCTGTGGAGGACCGGGAAGCTGTGACTCCCGGGAAGAAGTTTCCCAGGAGAAAGGTGGAAAAATATTTTCAAAAGCTTCAGAAAAACGGCACAGAATTGTATGTCGACGGAGAAAAGGTCTCACCGTCGCAGGCGGCAGCGTATGCCGTCAGAGAAGAAAGCCCGTATATGGCAGACTATATATTGGGAGAACAGGGCAAAATCAGCCAGGTCCGGCTGGATAAGGTGGATCTGCGTTAAAGGGTGTCAGCTCTTGCCCGGGTAATACTTTGAAACAGAGAATGCGCTGCGGGGATGCAAAACGGGATTGCCTCTCTGGCTGTATCCCGCAGTGCAGGATCTGTCTCTATTGTTCCTTGTATTATATAGAGGAATTGTGATAGAATAAAACTGTTCTGCCGATAGAAGACGGAACGGAAGAAAAGGCAAGAATGGTGCAGGCGGCAGCCTGCGGATGGGAGCACATATGAAGAAAAGAATACTACCGGTGATCATAGCAATCCTGCTGATCCTTGTGATCGCGGGCGGAGCACTGGGAAAGGTGCTGTTGGATAAATATTCCTACAGCAAAGAAGAGGCAGACTGGAACGAATTTTATCAGGTGTCAGAGAGTGACAGAAGTGCCATTATTTTACAGGACGAAATGGTAGAAGAACAGGCACTGATCAGAGATGACGTATGCTATTTTGATCTGGCAACTGTCCATAAATATATGAACGAAGTGTTTTATGCGGATATGACGGAAAAACTGTTGTTGTACGCCAATCCGACAGAAGTGATCCGTACGACTTTCGGCGAGACTTCCTATACGACAACAGAAGGCACACAGGATGCCGGATATGTGATCAGTTTCGTGGAAGGGGATACCGTATATGTGGCGGCGGATTATGTGAAGCTGTTCACAAATTATTCCTATGATTGTTATGACAGACATGTGCAGGTCTACACCGAATGGGGGACCAGACAGGTGGCACAGCTGAAAAAGGATACGGCGGTGCGTCTGCGGGGCGGTGTGAAGAGCCCGATCCTCACGCAGGCAGCGAAGGGAGATACCCTGGAGATTCTGGAGCAGATGGAGACCTGGAGCAAGGTGAAGACAGCGGATTCCGTGATCGGATATGTGGAGAACAAGCGTCTGGGAGATATTACGGAAGAGACCGAGACTCCGGTCACGGATTATCAGGAGCCGGAATATACTGCCCTGACTTCTGACAGCAAGATCTGCCTGGGCTGGCATTCTATCGGCGGTGCAGGCGGTAATGACACTCTGTACTCCATGGTGTCCGGTACGAAGGGTATGAATGTCATTGCACCGACCTGGTTCAGTCTGACGGATGAGAACGGAAGTATCCGGAACTTCGGAACAGCGAATTATGTAACCACGGCCCACAATATGGGCTTACAGGTATGGGGCGTGGTGGATAATTTTAATTACGCCAATGAGACCGGAACGGCCATCAGTACTCTGAATATGCTGTCCTCCACCACCAGCCGGCAGAACTTTGTGCGGAACGTGACAGATGCAGCAGTCAGCCTGGGACTGGACGGCATCAATGTGGACTTCGAGCAGCTGAGCAGTGACTGCGGACCGCATTATGTGGAATTTATACGAGAACTTTCCATTCAGTGCCGCAGCAGGGGACTGGTATTGTCCATTGCCAACTATGTACCGTTTAATTTCAATGATTATTACCGTCTGGATATCCAGGGACAGGTTGCAGACTATGTCATTATCATGGGATATGACGAACACTGGCACGGAAGCAAGGATCCCGGAAGCGTGGCAAGCATCAGCTATGTATCCGGCGGTCTGGACAGAACATTGCAGGAGGTGCCTGCAAACAAGGTAGTCAATGCCCTTCCGTTCTACACGATCCTGTGGAAGACCGAAGGCACGGATGTGACGGATGAATATATTACCATGAACAACGAGGCAGACTTCATGAACAGAGCCGGTGTGACGGCAGAGTGGGATGAGGAGACCTGTCAGAATTATGCAGAATGGACCTCCGGAAATGCCACCTATCAGATCTGGCTGGAAGATGCGGAATCCATCGCAGTGAAGCTGAACATGATGGCTACCAAGAATATTGGTGGTGTGGCGGTATGGAGACTAGGTTACGGAACACAGGCAGCCTGGGAACTGATCAATGCCTATCTGCAGTAGGAACAGAATAAAATAGTAAAAGCCCGGTCCCGCAAGGGACTGGGCTTTATTGCTGCCGAAAACTTTATTTCGCTTCCTGTACGTTCTTTCTGCGGATGGTATAGCCTCCGGCCATGCATACAACTGCGGCACCCAGAAGCCAGAACATTGCAGAATTTTCACCGGTCTTTGGAACGTTGTCATATTCGGAAGAAGTACTGTTCTGTGTGGCCTGTGCAGGAGCTGTGGTCTGTGTGGGCTGCTCGGTAGCTGCAGGAGCTGCTTCTGCGGCAGCAGCGGGAGCGGGAGCGGTGGTGCTGTAATACTTTGCTTCGGTCTTCAGGGATCCGTCTTCAATGGCCAGCTTACCTGCGGCGAAACTGTAGGCCTCATAGAAAACGCTCTGGTCACGGTTGTCTTTGGCAATCAGATGATTGACGGTACCGACACCGTTGATGGTGGCATGCAGATTATTGGATTTATCATCTGTCAGGCCGATCATTTCCAGAGTGTCTACATTGCTGTTGAAATTTGCCTTGGCATCGCCATATACATAGGCATGAGATACATCACCGTTGACAGCACCGGAGGTACCGCTCAGGAAATAGACACTGTCATAGCCGTTGGCATAGACTACGGGAACACCAACAGTATTCTTGAAGGTCAGGTTGCCCAGACGGACAGAAACCTTGAGGGCCAGGGCATTGTTCTCCACATCGTTGTCGATGACAATATAGTCACCGTCTTTGATATTCTGCTGCAGATAATACAACTCGCGGTCCTGAACTTCTGCAGACCAGCTGGATGCTTCCTTGTATCTCCACTCGGAACTGCTGACGGAATAGTTCAGAACATAGGTGGTGGGCTCCGCAGCCTTTACAGTGATCTTTCCCAGACCGGGAATAGCAAAGCATACGGCAGCCAGCGTGAACAGTGTGACAAATTTTTTAAGTCTCTTCATAAGAAAACCTCCTGATTGTCTGTGAGTTATTCCTGTATGGGAAGGTAGTGATCACCGGGTTCCACTTCTTTGGCAACGACTACGAACCGGCCCTGCTCTACATGGTATACGCAGGTGGACAGTGTCAGAAAATGATCTCCGAACTCTGCGGTGACACCGGTGTCATACTGGGATAACTGCTTGATATTGTTATAAAAGTCATCAAATTCTTCCTGCGTATCCGCCTGGAAAAATTTGTAGAACTTAAATACCTGATCTGTTTTCCGGTAGACCTGGGAGCGAAAGACGGCAATGATCTCGTAATTGCGCTGACACTCTTCGGTATAGAGGATAATGTTTTTGTGTTCCTTATAGAAATCCTGATTCTCGTAATCGGTCAGATTGCCGAACATGGCACCGGATTTCATATTGTGACCGTGAATGATAAGATTCGTGGTCAGAGGATCTACACAGCTCTCATCGTCAAGGAGCAGACAGCCGTTTTTATTTTCGCTGCCGTCAAAAGCACGGTAGAGATAATAGGTCTCATCTTCCGGAGTCCACATTACCGGATAATCGATATTGGTGCCCGGAATCTGTAGCCAGGCCGCCATATCCTTGTTGGCAAGAAAACTGTCGGCATAAGGGTTGGCCACTCGTTCGAACTCCTCGGTGGAAGCCGGGGTCTCTTCTGTGGACGGTTCCGGGGAGGCGGTAACGGTCGGCTCACCTTCGACTGTGGAAGGTGCCTGCGTGGTCTCCGCGGACTGCGTCGGGCGCAATTCATCCAGCGCTTCCTCCATACGCCGGTCTTCGATCCGCCCTTTTACCAACAGGATCACTGCAGCAAGAACACAAATTCCCGCCAGAACAAATAAAATGATAGAAAGAGTTTTTTTGCTTATTTTCATAATGGTATTATACGCTGAAGTAGTAAGGGGATGCAATAGTTTAAAACAAAAGGATTTCTTAATTTTCGGAAGATATTTCCAGAGAAAAAGGCATATAAAATCATATAGAATAAAAGAGACACCGGAGAACAGGGATGGAACAGAAAGTGTTAAGGGCGGTGATGGTATGCCTGTTGCTTATGTCTATGGCGATACTTGGCAGGGAAACGGCGACATATGTGGAAACGGTAAATGTCGTGAATGCCTTGCAGGGGAATAATGCGGACACGGACGGAATACCGACGGTAGTGATCGATGCCGGCCATGGCGGGGATGACCCGGGGAAGATTGGTATCAACGGAGCACCGGAGAAGGATATCAATCTCCGGATCACAGAGAAACTGAGACAGTATCTGGAGGCAGACGGAATCCGGGTGGTGCTGACCAGAGAGACGGAGGATGGATTGTATGATGCATCTGCTCCCAATAAGAAAGTGCAGGATATGAAACGCCGGATCGAAAAGATTGAGCAGACGGATCCGGTTCTCACGGTGAGCATCCATCAGAACAGCTATCCGGAAGAGTATGTGCACGGAGCGCAGGTCTTCTATTATAATGGCAGCAGCGGAGGGGAACAACTGGCAGGGCTGATCCAGACACAGCTGGTCCAGGATCTGGATCCGGAGAACCACCGGCAGATCAAGCCCAACGACAGCTATTATCTTTTGAAAAAAACCAAAGGAACCATCGTCATTGTGGAATGCGGCTTCCTGTCCAATGCGGCAGAGGCGGGAAAACTGTGTGACGAGGCCTATCAGGACAGAGTGGCATGGTCGATCCACAAAGGAATTTTACAGTACATTAACGGGATACAGAGGGATTGAAACGGGAAATACAAAATAAAGGCACGAGTTGTATACACAGTGTTATTATGATAATATAGGATTTGTATGTTATGACAGAATTTTATAAAGTTACGGGAGAGAAAATGAGTCGATATCAAAAAATAAGAAATGTTCTGTTGACCGTGATCGTGACACTGGCATTGCAATGTACATTTGAAGTCTGCCTGGGAGGATACGTGGATTCGAATCTTGTCAATGGGCTGAATAAACTGTGCGGAGCATTTACGGTGCTGGATTATACAGACCTGTTAACGGCTGCGGCAGTATTTGTAATGCTTAAGGAAGTGAAGAAAAGAGAGGCGAAGACAGATGTGGCAACGTTGGTGCTTTCTGTTATTCTGTCATTCCTTCTTATAGTATGTATCAGCTTTAAGAAATATGATTCTGCCATTTTCCTGTGGGGCAATTCTTTTCAGATACTATTATCCACGTTCTGTGTTTTGGGGTTTGCAGTGTTATTGTATCTGGTATTGCGCCTGGTATATTTTGGGCTGGAGCATGTGGAATTACCCGCAGAGCAGGGCAAAAAGCACCTACAGATGGTGGGCTTTTTTGTAATAGCCTTCAGCTGGCTGTTCTGGATCCTGCTAAATTATCCGGGAACTACCAGTGGGGACGGTCTGGTGCAACTGAAACAGTTTCTGGGTGAACAGGACTGGGGAGCGGCACATCCGCCATTTTCCTCCGCAATTATGGGAATCTGTTTTGTGCTGGGAAGAACCATTGCAGATGCCAATTTCGGCTTTTTCCTGTATTGCCTGCTGCAGACACTGGTAGGGGCCTATGCTTTTTCCCTCAGCATGAAAAAACTGCAGGAGCTGGGAATTTCATGGAAATGGTGTGCCGTGGGAATCCTGATTTTCGCCCTGACACCTTTTTGGGGAACCTATGCCCAATGGTTTGAGAAAGATCTGCTGTATGCGGAAATGACGGTGTTACAGGCAGTATATCTGATGTCGGTACTGAAAAAGAAGGAATGTGGCGGGAAAGATGCGGCGGGAGCTTTTTTCTCGTGCCGAAACGGGCGTGAACAGCGCCCAGCGGTGATAGAAGTCATTGCGCTCCATCACTTGCTTGTCCAGACCCTGCGCGTGCCACTTCTGCACATAGGCCGGGTCCATTTCGTCGCCGTAGCGGATGTAGTCTTCAAATTGCAGCACCATCTGCCGCCCCATTTCGCTGTGGATAAGCGCTTCGATGTCGCAGCCCTCTGCCGCGATGCGCGGCGTGCGGTCGCGCAGGGAAATCAGCTCGCGGTCCCCGCTTTCCGGCTTGCTCCAGACGACCGGGATGTCCCAGAGGTACAGCTCTGCATAGTCCATTTGGTTTCCCCCAAATATAGAAAGGACCTGCTGCATGCGCTGCGGCAGGTCCGTTTTATCCTGAGATCGGAATTGCCGTTTACAGGCCGTTCTTCTTCTCGTTCTTTTTGCGTTCCTTTTCGGCCTTCTTGGCGGCGGCCTTCTCCTTGGCGGCAGCCTGCGCCTCGGCGCGGGCCTTCTGCGCAGCCTCCTGTGCGGTGTTGTTCGTCATGACAGACCACTTGGCCAGCTCCATGCGGACGCGGTCCATGCTGGTCTCGATGACGATGTTGTCGCCCTTGATGTCGACGATCTTACCGACGATGCCGCCGATGGTCGTGATCTCGTCGCCAACCTGTGCGTTCTTGCGCATTTCCGCTTCCTTCTTCTTCTTCTTGTTCTGCGGGCGGAAGAAGATGAAGTACATAGCCGCGATGATCGCACCGTAAACAAGGAGCATGATCAGCATGCTGGACATGTTGCCGCCGGCTGCTGCACCTGTCGTTGTCAAAACACTCAAATTCATGGTTTTCTTTCCTTTCTTTCATGGTGCGCTCCGTTCGACTGCAAAGCGGTCAATACACCCGTCACCAAATTAACTCTATACATTATAACAAAAGCCATTCGTGGTTGCAAGGATTTTCTAAATTCTTTTGTTAAATTTCTCTGAATACTCCTGATAAAATGCTTCAAACCGGTCTTCATCGAGCGCGTTACGAATGCGTTCCATCAAATTGTTGTAGAAATAAAGATTGTGCATAACCGTCAAGCGCATGGCAAGCATCTCCCCCGCTTTGAAAAGGTGGTGAATATAAGCACGGGAAAACTTGCGGCAGACCGGGCAATCGCAGGTCGGGTCGATCGGTTGATCGTCCAGCGTGTATTTCGCATTGAGCATATTGCGCACGCCTTCATTTGTAAATGCATGACCATGGCGTGCATTGCGGCTCGGCATCACGCAGTCGAACAGATCAACGCCGCGGTGCACCGCTTCCAGAATATTTGTCGGCGTGCCCACACCCATCAGGTAGCGGATCTTATCCTGCGGCATAT